>Ga0079224_100002710_pt1 | contig 21785 bp, 16 predicted proteins | sample Stecom2015_FD_80414 | JGI IMG/M metagenome (GOLD analysis project Ga0079224, IMG submission 80414) | Agricultural soil microbial communities from Utah to study Nitrogen management - Steer compost 2015 | ecosystem: Environmental > Terrestrial > Soil > Agricultural land | place: USA: Utah...
CGGGTTAGCCCATCCGATTGGATGGGCGCCAACAGCATCGACAAGGTCGGCTAATCCCTCAGCATACATGCCGCTGAGGAAAATACGGTCATCTACAGCATTTACAGCCAATTCACCAGCTTCTGCGTTGAGCGCATCGTTAAAACCCGTCACTGCCAGTCCCGCGCTGATAACCAGGGCATCCGGGTCCGCAGCCCGGACCGCCTGCTGGCTCTGCCGTAACAATGCGATATAGCTGTTCGGATTAATCGGATGGACGGTGCTCTTCCAGCGATTGCGAATATTCGGTTCGCTCCAGATCTGGTAGGCGTCAACGCGTCCGGCGTAGCGGGCGGCAAGCGTCGACATAAAATCGCTGAACAAGGCAAAATCATCTGGCGGCCCATCTTCTTCCTGAATCGAACGTGCCCAATCCGGGGCCGCCGTCACCGTCAGCAGAATTTGCAGGCCATGATTGTCGAGGGCGTCAATGATGGCATCAAGTGTTGTGAAGTCAAGTTCACCTGGTTCTGGCTCTATATCGCGCCAGTAGACGACCTGTTTGACCCAATTCATACCCAATTCGCTGACCATCAGTGCTAAAGCTGCAACATCCTGATCGAACATATTGACTTCGATTCCATAGCCAAAAGTAGTAATTGGCTCAGACGGAACAGGTTGAGGTGCCTCGATAATTTCAGGTGTTGCTTCTGCAAGGGTGGGTGTAATTTGCTCAGACTCGCCCGGTGGAACTGTCGCCGTGGCAGATTCCGTGCCTGGAATCCGAATCCGCTGTCCCCAGTAGATCACCTGGGGGTTAGCGATATTATTTTCCTCTACCAGCGCACTGACTGTCGTATTGAATCGCCGGGCAATGGTCAACAGCGTGTCACCCGGCTGGATGATGTACGTCTGTAATTCTTCCGCCGGCGGAGTCGCGTCCTGTGCTGCGGTTGATGCACTGGTAATCACGGCGAGCACAATGGTCATCAGGATAACAAGCAGGGGATACGTTCGCGGCATCACAGACTGTTCCTTGTGTCATTATCTGTACGGATAAAGGCGCTGATGAAGGGACCTACATGCGGAAAATATACACCTGTCTGCCAGGTTGCGCTAACAGAGGCGATTGAGGGGTATAATTAAGGGGTGCGTTCAGGATGACGCGGATTGGCTGAGGCGAACAACGACGAGCAGATTCAGCCGGTGAAAAGTACCGTTCCCATGCATGGTTCGCGCCACCTAGCCTGCAATTGGGTGAGGCCCGAATTCTGCACATCTTAGAATCATGCTATGCTTAATTGAAAGGATGCCGACGAATGTCCGATTTATACGACCAGATCGTGAGTCAGCGCGGTTCAGTCGAACGCCTGATTGCCCGCCTGCCGGGTTTTGGCGGATACATGGAACGAAGCAGTCGACGGACTGCGGATCGGATGCTGCGGGATTATATTGCAGGGCAAGTTGCGGAGCGGCTCAATCGTTTCACTGAGATTGAGAAGGCGCTTCTCGACAGCGGTGGCCTGGCGCACATGACCCGGACCCGGAGCGCCAAGACAAAACTGCAAACTTATCATGATCGGGTAAAAGCGGCTGTGCCGGGCTATTCTGGATTTTTCGCTGCTGTGAAGATCGGTGAGGATGAATTGGAGCGACTTTACAGCTTCGACGAAGCTCAGATTCGCTACGTTGACCGTTTGGATGAGGTTCTCGATCAATTTGAAGAAGCGGTCAAAACACAGGGTGATATTGAAGCTGCGATTGCTGCGGTCGACTCGCTTGCGAGAGAGGCTAACGAGGCCTTCAACCTGCGCGAGGATGTTCTGACCAATCTTAATACATCGCTTTAGATCAAGGGGAGATGCGATAGATGCCACGTTTGATTGATGTTGTAAGCCATCCGAATGTTGGCCCGGAAGAATTGGCCTGGCGAGAGCCGCAGGCCGGTAATGGCGACTGGCGGATGGGATCGCAGGTAATTGTCGGGCCAAGTCAGGCGGCGGTATTCGTATATCGTGGACAGGTGCAGGACATTCTGCGCGAAGGCGCGCATACACTTTCGACGATGAATCTGCCGATACTTGCGAGCGTGATTGGATTGGCAACAAGCGGACGCACGCCGTTTACCGCTGATCTGTATTTTGTCAATCTGCGTGATATGCCACAGGTGGGGTGGGGGACTAATCCGCCAATCGTACTCGAAACACCGGGCAGAGGTATGGGTGTCGTCCTGCTGCAAGGCCACGGCGTAGTTGATATTGGTGTTGATGATCCCGGGCGATTCGTGCGCCAATATGCGATCAATTCGCCGGCTACCTACCTGCGCGACATACGAGATCGGATTCAGGCCATGCTGCTGGGTCAGCTCACGACGATCCTTATGAAATCAGGGGCGCAAAGCGTGCCGGATGTTAATCGTATCCTCGGCGAACTGGAGGGTGCGGCGCTGGCGATGCTGAATGAAGGATTTCAGGCGATGGGTCTGCGTATCAAGGCCTTTGAAGCCAAGCCATTTCAGGCCAAGCCAGTCAGCGAAGACGAACTGCGCGATTACGTCAGCCTCGATCAGTGGGAACGCGTTAAGCGAATGTCGATTGCTCAGACGGCTGCCGCCAATGAAGGTGCAGCCGGGACACTTGCCGGCGCGGGGTTAGGTCTTGGCCTAGGCCAGCAGATGGGCACGGCGATGAACCCGGATGCGGCAGCCATGCAGCAGCAGCTCATGCAGCAGCAAATGATGATGAACCAGATGATGCAGCAAATGATGCAGAATCAGATCGGCCAGCAATCCGGCGCGCCACAGGCTGCTGCTGCGCCACAAACCAAAGAAGAGATCGAGGCCATGATCGATAGTCTGGATGTGAAGCTGATGAATGGCGAAATTTCTGAGGCGACATACCAGCGACTGCTTGAGAAATGGCAAGCACGGCTTAAGGCACTCGGCGGCTAGCGAGTGTCAGGCGGCGGCAAAGTCAGCGTCATCATCGTGTAACTGTCGCTACCATCATTCACCGCAAGACGCTGGTTGGTCTGAGGATGATAGAGGCCAACCAGCAGTTGATATTGTCCGGGCGGTATATCTACCAGCGATAACCGGAATGTTCCCCGGTAGATGGTATTGGGTGACCAGACCGTAGTATTCGTATAGTCATTTGGCAAATAATCATCATCCTGACTCCAGAGCGGTGTTCCGGTCTCAGGATTTACCGAACCTGCCAAATGAACAAAAACCTTGAGCGGCTGATCGGTAGTATCAAGCGCCCGCCAATAGAGTCTGCCAATCAGATCACCGGTCGGCTCAAATGAAACCTCACCGTCAACCAACTCTGCAACATCGGAGTAAACCGCCAGCCCGGCAGCCTCGATTTCATCGGGACGCACTTCGCGGGGCATAAACTGCTGGACCGGCAGATCACCGATCTGAAGGCTGCGAACCTGCTGCATGTTGTCGTGAAGCCACCCCGGCGCGATAGCGGCATTCGGCCAGTCACCCGGCGTGCGGGCCACCAGCCAGATGCTGCGATAGGCTGTCTGTGCCTGTTCCAGAATACCAATGATTTCAGCCTCTGCCTGGCGGGGATTAGCCGGAATACGCTCGGAGTCCGAAAAATCACCGTAATACAGGGTAAATGCTTCATCGGCAGCAGCCTGGATAACAAGATCATTGGGAGCAACATGGGCGTGCAGGTAGTCCGACAAGCCGCGCCAGTCGTTAGCCTTCGCATAGTCAATAACGAAATAATAGTTATAGAGACTAAAACCAGAAACCAGCAACCATCCACCCAACAGACAAACCAACGCCAGCAACCGCAACCGCCGTGCCGAAAGCTTAACACCCACCAAGATCAACAAAATATAGGCAGGAACAACCGACAACACATAACGCGGCGCAAAGACATTCAGCCGAAGCGAAACTAACCCAAGCAGCACCACCGGCAAAAAACCACTCAAACCCAGCAATAACGCCCCAGAACGATCAACTACCCACCACCCCACAAAACCAAACAGCAACCCTCCGAACACAAGCCACCAGACACCATCCCAGAAACCTGCAGGCAAAGTGAGCACACCAAAGTTCAGCGAAGGCACCAACCACGTAAATACGCGCCCCCACTCATCAAGCGGAAAGGCCGTACCACTATAGCCACTTTCAAACAACAACCGCCCCTGAAGAAACCAGGGAGCCAGACAAAAAGCGATTACAGCCTGACCCAAAAACCACCGCCGCCACACTGCCACTTGACGCCAATAGCGAACCAGGACATATACATTCAGAGCCACAAGAGCAAAAAGCTCAAGATAATACAGGTACGCTGCACCAACCGCAGCAACCACATACAAAAGCCAGTCAAGAGGCCGGCGCCTATCCAACGCACGTAGCCCCAACCACAACGCTGCCGCGCTCATCACAACCCACACCGCATAGGCTTTCGTATCCTGCGCGTGCCAGACCAAAAACGGATGCATAGCCCAGAGCAGAGCAGCCAATACCCCCATCACCCGGCCACCGAGCCGCAACCCCATCACATACATAACTGCTATACCCAGCGTATTCAGCAGGGCAGGGAGCATCCGCATCACAAATTCGCCAGTTCCAAACAGCAGCGACCAACCCCGAAACAGAGCAAACGCCAACGGCGGCTGCGGGTCAGCAAGTGGAATCTCACTACGAAGTGTTTCGAGAAGGGGGCGACTAACCCAATGAAGCACCGTGAAGGCTTCATCACCGCGAAATGACACAGCATCTATTCGATAAATTCGCAGCGCAAAGCCAAAAAGAATCAGCCCACAGAGAAAAAGCAGGGCCTGCCGATGTGTCATTTTCCCAGTGTCGCCGCTTCAAATGCCTCGATCTGTGCCTGAGTCAATGTCTGCCGAGCCTCTTTAGGTACATCACGGAAAAAATTCTTCAGGCTATGCTCGTGCCGGGGATCGACCAGAAGAACAGGTACGTCCGGTTCATTAATCTCAAGCTGTACACGGGGGTCAATAAATACGACCAGCGGCCGCACCTCAATATCAGGGGCAATCGGCTTTAACAACCTCTGCACATGAGCAGCGGCAGCCCGCGCATCCTCACTCGGATTGCCAATGCCATCGCGTCGAAAAAAACGCAGCAGCCCACTGAAAGCACCACCATATGTGGTCCATCGATCGCCGTCTACCCGATATCTGCCGTCCTGAAAGCGAGTCGTTATGGTATAAACACCCTGCGGGCAGATCAGTACATGGCGAGCCGGCATGTGATAGTAATTGTACAAAACACTCTTGTTGCTGAGGCCCTTCATGCCATCCCGCAGCGCATTTTCTGGACGCGGCTGGCGCACCCATAAATTAGTCATGCGCACTGAAATCATCGAAGTAACCACACCCAGCGGCAGAATCAACGCAGGCAGCAAGATCAGAAGCGTCGACTCAAGGGAGTTTGGGTCCGGCACACTCGGATTGAGCACCTGCTGATTGGTAAAGATAAACGCACCAACAAGCACCGCCAGACTGAAAAAAAACAGGTACTGGGCAAGGCGACGATTGCGCCTGACCAGCTTGGTATTTGTTTCAACCCGCATAGCCGATTACGTTCCTAAAGTGTGCCGGATTAAATTACTGCTCCGTACTTCCGGCAGGGATAAAGTACGATAACAGGCCGCTGCGCCCAATCTCAGCGCACACAAGATTACCATAACGCAAAGTTGGCCGGATTTCCCACGTCTGTGGCGCACCATAGGCATGACCCACGACAGCCACATCAACATCTTCCGGGTTCGGTTCGATACAATGGGTTACCTTCTGCGGCAGCCAATTTGTCATGACATAGCCCTGATCGTTAAAGATGGTTATTTCATACAGAATCTGCCGGCGAATGTAGCCAGATGGGGAAGGGGGGGCGTATCCAGCCCACAGCCGCTTACACTCTACGGTGATCGAACTGCGATAGGTAATCGAGAGATCATCAATATCGCGGTACAGAGTATCGCACTCATTGGCAGTAAATGGCTGCATGATGCTGAAGTCAACATCCGAACTACCGGGTAACTGCCGGATAGCGCCACTGCCAGACACTGCCGGGGCGTTCGGATCCAAACTCCCCCCAACGCTGCTGATTTCTGCTGTAATTCGTGCCTTGCCGTTCAGGTCAATATTCACCGGAGCAGAACCATCCGCCGGACCAAAAATCTGCGCACTCGACAAATCATTGACGTTGAATCGCCCGCCGGGTGTCCATGCCCAGTAGGTAAGCACCGAGGAACCGGATGTATCAGCCAGAAAACGGAAATCAACGGGTAAATAGAAACCAACCCAGACAACAGGCTCGTTAATGATAATCGGGCTGCTGAAGACATAAGAAAATGTACCGGGCTGACTAATCTCTACCTGTGTCTGACTGACCAACCGGGCATCAATCGGCGAGCCGCCGTTGCCATCTTCATAGATCAGCACATCAATAGAAGCGCCGGGAACTGGCGTGTTGACTTCCAGCGTCACCCGATCAATTGCTGCCGGAAGCTGCACATTACGCGGAGTCAGGTCAAAGCCATTCATAACCAGCGAGGGTTCGCCCGCGATAAACCAGACTGTGCTGTCTGCGCCAGAATTGATGTTAAGGACAACATCACCGGCTCCGGCAGGACCAATCAATATTCCAGACGCAAGAAGCGCAAGCACACTGACAAACAACGATTTTTTGATGTGAAACATATTCTCTATCCCGCCTCATGCCATATCCAGATGATATTACCATTTTTGGCCGAAACACGCCGTTATTCTATAGACTACCCCGGACAGGGTCAAGCTAAAGGCCTATCCCTTTATACCAACTGGAGTATAATAAGCTGCCAAATCGGTCCTGGACAGGGTACTTAAGATGCAAGAGGTTTTGATTGTAGCCGTCGTTCTGTTGCTGGGGATGGGTGCTTACTGGTCAATGGTCATCTTTCCCAGACAGCGCGACTTTCAGAAACGCCAGCGATTTGTGCGCTCATTGGCTGCGGGTGACGAAGTCATAACCGCCGGCGGGATTATTGGTCGCATCATTGATCTTGAAGCTGAACGGGGCATCGCGTATGTCGAACTAGCCGACGGGGTCATTGTTCGGATGATCGCAGCTTCGTTACTGTCACCATTTGACCCAGAGGAACTTGCACGCAATGTGCGCAGAGGAGGGGAAGGGCAGGATGCTGTCCTCACAGAACGACAGGAAGGTTAATGCATGAGCCGTTATGTACGCTCGCTGGTTTTCATTCTGGCGCTTTCAGGCTTCGCCCTGTGGATCAGCCTGCCCGACACCCGATGGAGCAATATCCCGGACTATTGTGAAGATTACGAGCTTTTCAACACCCTGGAGGGTATTCACCTCGACATCAACAACGATTGCGAGCCAGATATTGCACTGCCAGCCCGGCAGAGCCTGGGACTTGATCTGGTAGGAGGGCTGCGAGTGCTGCTGAGAGCAGATTTGCCGCCCGGCCAATACACGGTTGAAGACCTGCGGCAGACTGCCAACAATGTCTCCCGGCGCATCGATGCGCTTGGTGTTGGCGAAGCAACGATTGAAGTGCTGGCAGGCAGCGGGCGGATTCTCGTTGAGCTACCGGGTGTCAGCGACCCGGAACAGGCAGTGAATGCTATCCAGCAAACGGCCCTGCTTGAGTTCGTCGATTTCAGTGGACTGCGCGGTCAGATCGGCCAGTTTGAAGGCCAGCGGATTATCACGACTGAGCAGTTGCTTATTCAGCAGCAGCGCCAAAGCGCAGCAGTTGCAGCCACACCCGTTGAGGGAGCAGCGGAATCTGTCGAGCCAGAGGGCCTCGTGCATCCGGTGACACGACAGCCATTTGAGACTGTAATGACCGGCGCCGGCTTACAGGCAGCCGTAGCCCAGTATGATCCGACCAGCAAACAGTGGTTCATCCAATTTGAACTCAACAGCCAGGGCAACGCCGCTTTTGGCCCCTATACAGCCACGCACATACAGGAGCCAATGGCAATTGTGCTGGATGGGATCGTCCTGTCTGCACCGATTATTCAGGCTGAACTGACTACCGGTGGCGTTATCGAGGGTGGCTTTACGGAACAAACGGCAAAAACTCTGGCGCTGCAACTACGTTCGGGTGCGCTGCCAATCCCACTGAGTGTGGAATCGACGGAGCAGGTGGGCGCTTCCTTGGGGCAAGAGTCCATCAACCTAAGCATCCGCGCTGGTATCATTGGCGTTATCACCGTCCTGACGTTCATGCTGGTCTATTATCGTGTACCGGGACTGGCGGCTGATCTGGCACTGCTGGTATTCATCCTTCTCAACCTTGCTGTCTTCAAACTCATTCCTATTACGCTGACGCTGCCGGCAATTACGGGCTTTCTCATCGGTATTGGCACTGCCGTGGATGGCAATATCCTTATTTTCGAGCGCATCAAAGAAGAACTACGAGGTGGCAAAAATCTGGACGAGGCGCTTGATGCCGGGTTTGACCGAGCATGGACATCGATCCGGGATTCCAATATCTCGACCATTATCGTTTGCGGCATTCTGTTTCTCTTTGGGCAGACACCGGGCGCAAGCATCGTAAGCGGCTTTGCATTGACACTGGCGCTTGGGCTGGTGCTTAACCTGTTCACTGCCGTTACAGTAACGCGCACATTTCTGCACCTCTTTGTTGCTCTGCTGTATCAGCCACTGGCGCAGCGCAAATGGCTGCTGGGCGTTTAGGAGGCCGATCAATGTTCTCACTCGCTGAAAAACGACGCTATTTCTTCCTGCTCTCAGCCGCCGTGATTATTCCCGGTGTTCTCATTATGGTCTATTCGTTCCTGACTACGGGTGCGCCTTTTCGCCTGAGCATTGATTTCGTAGGCGGCAGCATCTACGAGCTGACATTTGCCGAAGCTGGCGCAACAGAATCGACTATTCGAGATGTCTTTGCCGAGGCCGGCGACGATAATGTTATTGTCCAGCAGCTTGGTGACCCATCCGAATACCGGTGGTCGGTTCGCTCCTCGATCCAGGATGCCGCCGCCACCGAACAGGTACTTACTGCATTGGCTGAACTGGCTCCCATTCGCACGGATTTGTCGCGCACTGAGAGCGTTTCCGCGACGATTGGTCAGGAAGTGACACGCGCGGCTCTGGTCGCAATACTGGTTGCTGCGCTGGTTATTGTCGGATTCATTGTTATTGCGTTTCGACAGGTCCCCAAAGCGTTTCGTTATGGGGTCTGCGCGGTGACGGCTATGCTGCATGATGTGCTCGTGGTGTGCAGCGTCATGTCCCTGACCGGCCTGCTGCTTGGCTGGGAAGCCGACGCTTTGTTTCTGACAGCCCTGCTAACCATCGTGGGCTTCTCAATCCAGGACACGATCGTATTATTTGACCGCATCCGGGAAAATATCCCCAAGTATCTCGGAGAGCCGTACGAAACGATTGTGAATCGCAGCATTCTGGAGACTATCCACCGTTCGCTGGCAACGCAGTTGAACGCCTTCTTTATCATGGCCGCAATCCTGCTGTTTGGCGGAGAAACGATCAAGCAATTTATCTTTATCCTCTTCGTCGGCCTGCTTTCAGGTACTTACTCATCCATTTTCACTGCTGTACCCATGCTGGTTGCCTGGGAAAAGGGTGAAATTCCGTTTCTGAAACCGGGCTTCGCCAGTATGGCCTCCGAGGTCTGAACACATGCGCGCGCTCTTGTTTGACGGCAGCTTGCGGCTGGACACGACTGTACCTGAGCCGCAGCCAGAAGCCAACCAGGCATTGCTGAAGATCAGGCAAGCGGGAATCTGCAACACCGATCTCGAGCTGATTGAAGGCATGTATGGCTTTTCGGGGATTCTGGGACATGAGTTCGTCGCGGAAGTTGTTGATGGCGCGCCAGAGCTGGTTGGTAAGCGGGTGGTAGGGGAGATCAACGTCGCCTGTGGAGAATGTGATTTTTGCCGGAGCGGTGTGCGGAGCCAGTGCCGAAATCGCACTACAGTTGGCATCCACCAGCATCCGGGCGCATTCGCAGATTATCTGGCGCTAGCCGCAGAAAACCTGCACATCGTGCCAGACAGTGTAAGTGATGCTGCTGCGGTCTTTGTTGAGCCGCTAGCTGCCGCAATACAGGTACTCGAAGCCGTGCATATCTCGCCAACAGAGCAGGTGATCGTGATTGGCACAGGTAAGTTAGGGATGCTGGTGGCCCAGGTGCTTAAATTAACCGGGGCCGACGTTACCGGTGTGGTTCGTCACCAACAGCAGGCTGACCTGCTGGCAGGCTGGCATATCCCGGCAGTGAAAATCGATGAACTTGAACCTGAACAAGCTCAGGTAGTGGTAGACTGCACCGGAACCTCGCAAGGGTTCGCGGATGCGCTGCGGCTCGTGGCGGCTCGCGGCACAATTGTGCTTAAGAGCACATATCGCGGAACACCACAGGTAGACCTGACGCAGATAGCGGTTCGTGAAATTCGCGTGGTAGGCAGCCGCTGCGGGCCATTTGCCGCCGCACTGCGCCTGCTAGAGAGTGGACTGATCGATACCGAGTCGTTAGTTAGCGCCCGCTATTCGATCAACGAGGGCGTTGAGGCAGTCAAACACGCGGGGAGTCCGGGCACGCTTAAAGTGCTGCTTGATTTTTAGGCCAAGGGAAGCGTAATAAAAAACGTCGAGCCGACGCCCTGCTCACTCTCAAGCCAGATTTTGCCGCCATGCGCTTCGATAATACGCCGGGCAATCGCGAGGCCAAGACCTGTACCCTGAGCGTAACCTTCAGAATCGGCCACGCGGAAGAACTTCTGGAACATGTTCTTCTGATATTCCTTCGAGATCCCCAGCCCGGTATCCGCAACCGCTATTTCCACATAAGGATAGGGATGCCGGGTGCTCCGGTAGGCACTCACTTCGATATTTCCATTTTCACGGTTATATTTAATGGCGTTGCTCAGAAGATTAAGCAGCACCTGCTTAACTTTGGCTCGGTCTGCGCGGACGGTGTAGTCCATATTCGCCATGCCGATAGTCACACTTTTATCGGCAGCCTGATGACGAACGACTTCAACACATTCATCAATGAGTTCCTTCAGGTCAAAAGGGGCAAGGTTCAAATGGGCACGGCCTGATTCAAGTCGCGCCAGATCGAGAAACTCACTGGTCATACGGATCAGGCGCTCAGTTTCAGCGCGCATAGTCAGGATCGTATCTGCTCGTCGATCTTCCGGCAGGTCGGGCCGGAGGAGAAGGGATGTACTCGCTTTGAGAGCGACCAATGGGGTCCGCAGTTCATGAACCATTTCCGCAATAAAGTCGCTTTGCTGAAAAAGGCGAGCATTTTCAATTGCGATCGCAGCCTGACTGGCGAGTGTCGTCAGCGTCTTGATATCCTGCTCGTCAAAAGTCTGGTTATCCCGTTTGTTGAGCGCCTCCAAAACACCGATGACCTTATCATGCGTCCGCATCGGAACGCCCAGCAGGTTGCGCGTCTGCATGTCCACCGTATCGGCTACCTGCCCAAAATAACTCGGCTCCTTGGTCACATCCTCAATCACACGCGGCTCACCATGCTTGAAAATCCAGCCGGCGATGCTTCCTTCTATTGGAATGATAATTGATTCGGTCTGATCGGGATTCAGATTGGAAGTGACTTCAAAGCGAAGCGCATTGACCTGCGAGTCGTAGAGCATAATCGAGGAAGCCTCGGTATTGGTCAACACCTTGGCTGCGGCAGTAATCTTGCCCAGTAGCTCAGTCAGATCGAGGGTGGAGGTCAACTGCTGGCTGATTTCGATCAGATATTCGTAGTGAGCGAGCAAGTCGTAATGCGTATTGGTGTGGGGAGTTTCGCTCATCCTACAGCTCCAGACAACGCACGATTGGGTGAGGTGAATATACCACATTCATTCCCCGAGATGTGGTTTGGTGATCTACGTGCGCCGATTTCAGATCGGTACATCTGCACCCAACAGCTTCGCAGATGAACTGCCGCCGCTGTTGATCGACCTGCCCAAATATCTCAATCAAGCCATTAACTGGCTGCCAGCGGGTACGTGTGTGCGCGCACTAATATCTTCAGACAATTTGATAATCTGGTTTGAAACAATGGCATTGGGTTGAACCATAACCAGAGGCGTTGCCGCCTGTGCTGCCTGATGAACCAGATCGGGTGCATCAGATATGATGGCTCGTATCTCCTTCGCCAGTATTTGCTCAACCTCGTTCCAGTGAACCTGAACCCCCGGAGCGCGGGAGTGATTGACCACAACGATATGGACTCTGCTGACCGATGCCACTGTGCTTTCCAGTTCGTTGAGCAGTTCTCGCGCCATCAGCAGGGTCAACTGGAAGGGGTCGATCACCAGAACAAGCTGATCCATTTCAATCTGCAACCGGCTTATCAGAGAACTGTAGCCACTCCCCAGATCGAAAACTGTTGGACGCCCTAACATCCGCAGGCTGTTCACAACAGCAACGGCAGCCTCGGCAGGGTATTTAGCCAGAGCTTCGCGCGGATTGGCGGAAGACAGCAGTGCGCGCAGATTTGTGGCGTGCAAAACCAGTTCTCGTTCCACCACCGCCGGGTGAATATCGGCAGCCGCCCTCGAGAGAACGGTAGACATGCCGTTATTTCCATCGATGCCAAGCATCAGGCCCAGGCTGCCCGCACCAGGGCGAAAATCAGCCACAATAGGCTGCTCACCGGCCATCAGAAGGGCCGCAGCCGTATTCAGCGCGATTGTCGTGGTTCCAACCCCGCCCTTGGCGCCAAGAAAACCAATGGTCATGCCCTTTTGCGGAGGCGGCTTGCGCTTACCGGCGCTACGAGCAAGAATGGCCTTGACGCGAGAAGCCAGTTCTGCCGGGTGTGTCGGCTTCGTCAGATAGTCATCAGCGCCGGCTTCAAACCCCGCGACCTTGTCATCCACGAGGGACTTTGCGGTGAACATGATAATGGGTATTGCGCGTGTAGCCTGGTCAGCCCGGAGCCGGCGGCAAACCTCATAACCATCCATATCCGGCATCATAATATCCAGAATAATCAGGTCTGGTTGGTCCGATGCCGCTTTGCCAAGAGCCTGAACACCGGCACTTGCAGCCAGAATTTCATAGCCATGACGCTGTAGCATCAGGCCAATGAGTTTCAGGCTATCAATATCATCATCGACAATGAGAATCTTCTGGGGCATTATCCCGCCGCAAACCATTTAATTGCGCAGTTGTTAAGAGTCTAGCACGAAAAAAATGCCGCTGCAACTGAAGTAAATTAAGGATATTTCGTTTCGGTCCTGGATGCTCGCCAGGTGTGCGGGGCTTATTGAACGATCTGTCGGCGCATCCAGCAAGGTCCACAGCACGGTCTGAATGTTCTACCTACGCGCCTCACGCGCAACTGAGTATAATGTTGAACGCCTGTAAGCCGGATAATGAGGGTTCGTATTGCGGCACAAGATTTGTCCTATATGCGCCACGTCAGCCCATGAACGTGCTACTACATGCAGCAACTGCGGGGCGTCCTTAAGCCATGTCGAGGCCGTCGATCGCCTCCCAAGCACACGAGAACCGGCGCCCATCGCGTATGATTTTCACCACGGCGAAACCGATTTTGCTGAAGGAACTCTGCGCTGGAGGGGGGGTACTTACTTTCTGGCCGGGACATTGATTTTGATTGTCCTGGCATGTGGTGGAATTACATTCTATGGCGCGGCACGTTTAATGGCTTTTTTCGACAACCCATCAAATTCAGCAGGTGGTACAGCAACACTACCGCCCACCGCTAATCCTGCCCAATTGGTTACAAACACACCCCGACCAACGCTGCTTCTGGCGACAGTGACTGCCGACGCGCCACCGACCCGGACAATCACCCCTTCTCCCGCGCCGACAGAGACGCCCGGTCCCTGTTTCCAGGAAGTTCGCCCCGGAGACAGCCTGATCGTTCTGGTCTCGCGCTGCGGCCACCGTGACCTTGACGTGATTGACCTGGTACTGGAAATAAACAATCTTGATTCGCCAGAGGTCATACAGGCCGGGCAGACTCTGGAAATACCCTGGCCGACACCAACGCCTGACCCGGATCAGCAAGCGACCGTGACACCGCAGGAGGAAGTCAATTCAAGCCCGCTGATCGCCTATGTGCCTAACAGCGAAGGGGAGGTGGTTTTCGTCGCGCCGACGCCAACATTACAGCCGGGAGTGACATGGCATCACGTGGCGCGAGGCGAAAACATCATTTCGATAGCATCCCAGTATGGCGCTGACCTGAAAATTCTTTCAGAACTGAACCCGGAGGTTACATTTTCGCAGTGCGACTTCGGGCTGTTCAGCGGCGGGCCTTCGTGTGTTGTGAATATTTTCGAGGGGCAGCAGCTTCGTGTACCCGCACCCACACCAACGCCAACCCTTTCACCGACGCCATCCGGCAGCGAAACCCCCACACCATCGCCAACCCCAACATTCAATGCGCCCAGTGCCCGCAGCCCTGGCGACCGGACGTTATTCCGGCGCAGCGAACTCGTGACTCTGCGCTGGGTAGCATCCGGCACACTTGGTGAAGGTCAGGTATACCGGGTCCATGTAGAAGATGTGACAGCGAACAAGAGCTACAGCATGGATACCACCGAGTTGTTTCTGATTGTACCGGAAGACTGGCAGGGAAGCGACAGCCGGCGTCATGAATACACCTGGACTGTGAGCGTAATCGACATAAGCAACCCGGATAATCCCTATTTTTCAACCGAACCACGCATATTCGTCTGGGAAGCGAAGGATGAGTAAATGCTTCGGGAACCACTAATGCTGCTGGTACTGATTTCACTCGCGGGCTGCAATTTTGCGCCAGTCCCGCAGGGCGGAGCCAGCCCCACCGTTGATGAAATCGTGCTGACACAGCAAGCCATTTTGCCAACTGCGTCTCCCAGTCCAAGCCCGACTGCTGAAACACTGGCAACCGAGCCGCTTGTAGAAACTGCTACGCCTACCCATACACCGGGGCCACCAACGATGCCACCATCCAGCACCCCAACCCCCGGCCCATACGAGCACACGATTCAGCAGGGTGAAACTCTTGGCTATATCATCCAGCTTTACGGTTATCGTGATTTTGGCGTCATAGATGAGATTGTTCGGATCAACGACAATATACCCAATGCGGATACTTTGCCGGGTGAAGGCGCAACGATCCTGATTCCCCGCCAGACGGTTACCCCAACACCTGAAGATTTCACCCCTGCGCCCGACCTGGCCCAGGCACTTGGAGTGGGCATCGCGCCAACGTCGCCTGCTACCGGACTGAACATCGACTCGCCAATCATGGCTCATACGGTGATTGAGGGGCAGACAGTCGTGGATATTGCTGCGGAATATGCCACAACGCTGGAAGTGCTTGCAGTGCTGAACCCGGACATCTCGTTTGCCGGATGCAACTTTGAAATTCCCAGCGGCGGACCAAACTGCAATCCTTTGCTACGGGTCGCTCAACAGGTGATGGTTCCGGCTCCGACACCAACCCCCACACTTTCGCCAACGCCTTCAGGCAGCGAGACCCCAACCCCAACCCCAACTTACGCGGCGCCTGTCGTGATTTCGCCACCTCAGGATGCTAATGTGCCGCCAGACGTGTTTCGTCTCGAATGGGTGAGTGTTGGTGTCTTGCAGCCCGATGAAGTTTATCTGGTGCAGATCACGGATACGACAACCGGAGAGGTTTTCAACGACATCACCCGCAGCACATCACTGCTGCTGCCGGCCTCAATGATTCCTTCAGATGGGCAGACACACGTCATGAACTGGACGGTATCCGTCGCTAAACCGAATGAGGCAGGTGTTTATCGAATCACCAGCGGCCCGGCAGAGCCACGTCGTTTTAACTGGTTCAGCCGCTGATTACTTGCGCCCAAATTCGCGGGCAAGCTGCTCACCCGACATATGCAGCATAGTCGGACGGCCATGAGGGCAGGTGAGGGGTGATTGGGTGCGCTCAAGCTGCCGGATAAGCGCCTGCATTTCCTCCAGACTCAGGACTGTTCCGGCTTTGACCGCTGCCCGTTTGCAGACTCGCTGGATAATCTTCTCTTCAATGGTCGTCTGACCGGGTGTTTGTCCCTTTTCCAATTCTTCCACAATATCGTAGACAATTTCCACCGGGTCCTTATCGGCCAGAACCGCGGGAATGCTGCGAATGACAAAGGTGTTGGGGCCGAACAGTTCCAGTTTGAAGCCCAATGTATCCATCAGGTCGATATTTGCTTCCAGCAAACTGGCTTCCGCTGCGGGGAGTTCAATTGTCTGGGTCGCTAAAGCAAACTGAACCAGTGGTTCCTGCCGGGCATACTGCTCCATAAATTGCTCATACAAAATACGCTCGTGCGCCGCGTGCTGGTCAATCAGGTATAACCCGGCGGGGCCTTCAGCAACAATGTAACTGGCACCCACCTGACCTACGACACGCAGCAGCGGGAGTGTACGCGGTCTGTCAGGGGCTTCTGGTCCATAGGGGATGCTCACCTGCCCCTCGGCCACCTCAGGTGGTTCATTATGCTGTTGGTGCGAGTACCACCCCGGCGAGTCCAGTTCGAGGCCGATCTCCATCTGTGATGGTGAGTGATCGGGTGAGGAAATCGCCGTTAGCCCACGCCTGTTGCTGAATGATGGTGTCTGTGGCAGATCAAGAAGCCTGCGCCGGATGGTACGCTGGAGAGTAGCGAAGACCTCGTTCGGGTTCTGAAAGCGCACTTCCGCTTTAGTCGGATGCACGTTGACATCGACTTCTTCGGGGGGCATCCGGATCAGAACCACACTGACGGGAAACTGACCTTTCATCAAAAAGGTGTGATATGCCTGAATGACAGCGTAACTTAAACTTGAATCCTGAATCCAGCGGCCATTGACAAACAGCATGATGCGCGATCGATCTGTACGGGTATGGCCGGGAACCGATGTGTAGCCGCAGACCTTGATCCGCGAGTGCCGGTCGACCAGTTCGCTGTTGAATTCGATCAGGTCCTTAAAAGTGTTGATTCCCAGCGTAGTCACCAGCACATCGGCAAGCTGACCACTGCCGCTGGTGCGGAGGACTTCGCGGCCATCCTGTTCGAGGATAAAGCGCACCTGAGGATATGCGATGGCATACCGGCCAATGACCAGTGCAATCTGGCGCTTCTCGGTGTTTTCTGCCTTCAAAAACTTCAGGCGGGCGGGCGTGTTAAAGAAGAGATTTTCGACGGCCACGACTGTACCGGCCGGCGCGCCAATCGCCTGTCGCTGTACCCGTCTGCCGCCTTCAAGCTGGATACGTGTGCCAACCGTCTCATCCTGTGCCCGTGTGGTCAGGGTTAAGCGGCTCACCGATGCGATACTTGCCAGCGCTTCACCCCGAAAACCCAGGGTCTGTATATGCGACAAATCATCGACACTGGTAAGTTTGCTGGTTGCATGGCGGGCAAAGGCCATTTCAACTTCATCCGCCGGAATACCGTGTCCATTATCGCTGACGCGCATCAGCCGCCGCCCTCCAGCAACCGTTGAGATATGAACGGTGGTCGCCCCAGCATCGAGCGCATTTTCAATGAGTTCCTTAACGACTGAAGCGGGGCGTTCAATAACCTCACCAGCCGCAATCTGAGCAATCACCGACTCGGCCAATAGCTGGATAGGCATGGCGCAGTTCCCTTAACAAACAGCCCCGTCAACAGCGGGGCGGCGAAAGAACACGTATTCTATTATAACCCGAACTGACGATCCGTCTACTGGCTGGCTTCTGCGCCGACGAGATTTGCACCTGCAAGGGGAATGCTCATGTAGAATGTGCTGCCTTCGCCCTCAACGCTGCGTACCCAGGCATCGCCACCATGCCGTTGAGCAACGCTGCGGACAATAAACAGGCCCAGGCCACTGCCTTTGATTTTTTTGTGTTCCTGTCGCGGGATGCGCACATGCCGCTCGAAAAGATGCTTCTGATTCTCCGGGCTGATTCCATAGCCACTGTCGGAGACGCTGATAACGACCTGCTCATCGCGCTTCTCGACCCGCACATCGACAGAGCCACCATTGGGCGTGTATTTAATGGCATTATCAATCAGGTTGGTGATGGCACGTTCCAGCATATGCATATCAGCATTGATAACCGGTACGTTGTCGTCCACAAACCAGGAAAGTTTCAGTTCCTGCTTTTCTGCAGGCACCAGATGATTGTCTACAATCCGATTGACAATTTCCTTCAGATCGCAGTGAGAGCGGGAAAGATCATAAAAGCCCGTTTCAGGGTCATAGCGCCCGGCATCCTGAATATTATCGACAAGGGCCGTCATCTGGGTTATGCCGGATAAAATTTTGTCGATAAAATGAGCCTGCTTCTCATTGAGTTCGCCAACCAGACCTAATTCCAGCATATTGGCAAAACCCTGCATAGAGGTCAGGGGAGAACGCAAATCGTGCGAAACAATTCGGGTAAACTCGTTTTGATTCCGATTCAGCCGCTTGAAGTGGGTAATATCCCGCAGCGCCAGCACCCAACCCTCGATGTCGCTGTGCTGATCGCGCACCGGTTCGATGCGCGGAACAAAGGTCTTCTCATCTTCTAAGACCCACTCCGCCATATCTTCATTGCTGCTGTCTATCAGGCGCATAAGCTCATCGGATCGAACGACCTCGCTTAGCGTCCTGCCAACTGCCTCGCGGGCACTCAGGGCAAAGACTGATTCTGCTGCCGGGTTAAGCAGCAGCACGCGTTTGTCTTTATCGATGACGAGCAATGGGTCGGTAATACTGTGGAGAATTGAACGCGCGAGCTGTTCAGCACGTTCCCGTTGGGCGTGACTTTCCACGTGAGCAGCAATAATAACGCTGATGTCAACCAGCGATTCCAGGGCGGCTCGTTCAACTTCGCTCAATTGAATTCGACCAGAGGACGCCAGATACACAGCACCACGCGCTGCGTCGCTATCTGGCAGATAGAGGGGCGCAATGATGTAATTCGATTTTGCAACAGGGGGCGAATCGCCATTGGGCAGGCGCGGATTGACATGGATACCGGACGGCAGGGCATCTGCAAGCAGCTTGAAAGTTGCAACCTGCTGTGCATAACCAACATCATCACCCACTGTAATATAAAGCTCAGGTTCATCAAACAAGAGAAAACAGGCGCTCGATGCGCCAACCAGATTCCCGGCAGATTGCAGAACTGTGGGCACGTAAGCCTGTGGGTGCGTGCCGGTTGCAACAGAATGCAGCACCTGCTGCAAAAGTGACTGCATATTCGTGTCAACCTGCATCATCGACCTCGCTTACCAGAGCTTTCGCAATCAGCTAAAGTTATAGGAAATTAGTACCGGCGCAAGTTTGGTAAAAATTGACAGGTGTTATCAATTTGCACAAAATATCCTTAGAAGTCATTATATAAGTGTTAAATAAGTGTGGCAAGTTAAGCTCAACACAGTGCAGAGAACCTCAAAGCAGTGAACCTGACTTGTTTGGTATAATTACGTCAAGAAATGATGGCACTAAATTCATGATGTTCGCGGGTGTAGGGCAACATGCCGGATAAGCGTATTGTCAGTTACCATCTTTCCAGGCTTCAGGACAAGAGTCCTGATATTCGCTTGAAGGCTATTCACGAACTTGGATTGATAGGCGATCCTGAGGCATTGGATGCTTTGCAGGAAGTTTTCAGAACGGACTCAAATCCAGACATCCGCAAGGCTGCTCAGGAAGCCGGGCGAGCAATATTCCTCAAACAGCGCGCGCAAAGTGTCTGAAGCTGGCTAATGGACTATAGAAAAGCCCCTGCAGAGATGGGCTTGGCTTATTATTTCGCATTAGCTGTGATTGCACAGCCGTTGTAGTTGTTCTGCAATTTGCGTGGCGCTGGCCTGCAAATCCGCCAGGTTCTTGCGTTCCCGTTCGACAACTTCTGGTTTTGCGCGGTTGACGAAATTTTCGTTGCTGAGCAGGTTTCGGGCACGGTCAATCTGCTGTTGCAGCTTTTCCTGCTCTTTGCTGAGGCGCTGGCATTCCGCCTCGACATCGACCATTCCGGCCAGCGGAAGGTAGATCGAGGTGTCGCCCACGACGACTGAGGCGCTGTTTTCAGGCACAGCCGCGCTGCTATCCAGCAGTTCAATCTGCTCCACATGACACAGCCGCCCAAAAATATACCGATACTGCTCAATCTCGTCACGATAACTGCCCGGCACAACCAGTGCGCTGATCCGACGGCCCGGATCCACATTGTATTCTGAGCGCACATTGCGGATACCCCGCACCATTTCCATCAGGGCGTTCATTTTGTCTTCGGCGTGTCGATCAATTAAAGCAAGGTCGGCTTCGGGCCAGCGCGCCAGCATAATTGTTTCGCCCTCATGCGGCAGGTAGTTCCACGCGGCTTCGGTCACAAACGGCATGTAGGGATGCAGCAGGCGCAGGCAGGTATCGAGGACATGAACGAGCACGCGGCTGGTCTGTTCCTTTTCCTGCGGACTGCCGCTGTAAAGTTTGTGCTTGCTGATCTCGATGTACCAGTCTGCAACTTCGCCCCAGAGAAAATCGTAAATCTGGCGGCCCGGTTCCCCGAACAGGTAATTATCGAACAGGCGCTGCGTGTTCTGCACCAGCGTATTCAACCGCGAAAGTATCCAGCGAGCCGGCAGGTCCAGTTCGTCAGTTGGCGGAAGCCCAGAGGGCAAATCGCCTTCGATGTTCGCCGTTACAAAATTGGTGATCTGCCAGATCTTGTTAACGAAGCGCCAGTTGCTTTCAATCCTGTTTTCGTCGAGGTTCACATCATTGCCGGGTGTGCCACTTGTCACCAGCGTGAACCGCAGCGGATCCGTACCATATTTGTCCATCAGTTCAATGGGGTCGATGGCGTTCCCCAGTGTTTTACTGATTTTGCGTCCCTGAGCATCCCGCACCAGTCCGTGCAAATAAACTGTGTGAAAGGGAACCTTCCCGGTAAACCACAGCCCCATCATTATCATGCGCGCCACCCAGAAAAACAGGATGTCGTAACCGGTTTCCATAACCGAAGTGGGGTAGTATCGGCGGTAATCTTCAGTTTCTTCCGGCCATCCCAGGGTGCTGAACGGCCACAACGCGCTGCTAAACCAGGTATCGAGCACGTCCTCTTCAGGTATCCAGCCATCACCCTCCGGGGCCTGCCGCCCAACATAGATTTCGCCCTGTGGACCATACCACGCCGGGATACGATGGCCCCACCAGAGCTGGCGGCTGATGCACCAGTCTTCGATATTCTCCATCCAGTGGAAGTAGATTTTCTCGAAGCGTTCCGGCACGATTTTGATGTGACCGTCGCGCACAGCCGCAATTGCCTTCTCTGCAAGCGGCTGAACTTTGAGAAACCACTGAGTACTGATGAGAGGCTCGATGATCTCGCCGCCGCGCTGGCTGCGGGGAACGGTATGCACGATGTCTTCGACTTTAATCGTTAGCCCGGCAGCAGCCATATCTGCCCAGAGTTTTTCACGACATTCAAAGCGATCCAGACCAGCATACGGCCCGGCGTTTTCATTCATGCTGGCATCACGATTCATCACGTTGATGATGGGCAGGTTGTGACGCAGGCCGATTTCGTAGTCGTTTGGATCGTGACCGGGTGTGACTTTCAACGCCCCTGTACCCACTTCGCGATCCACGTATTCATCAGCGATGACCGGAATTTCGCGGTTGAGTATAGGCACAAGCGCCGTCTTGCCAATCAGATGCTTGTAGCGATCATCGTCAGGATGCACGGCAACAGCGGTATCCCCCAGGATCGTTTCAGGCCGCGTGGTCGCCACCGGGATATAAGCGCCTCCCTCAACCGGATATTTGAAGTAATACA
>Ga0079224_100002711_pt1 | contig 21783 bp, 26 predicted proteins | sample Stecom2015_FD_80414 | JGI IMG/M metagenome (GOLD analysis project Ga0079224, IMG submission 80414) | Agricultural soil microbial communities from Utah to study Nitrogen management - Steer compost 2015 | ecosystem: Environmental > Terrestrial > Soil > Agricultural land | place: USA: Utah...
AGGTTGAGAAATTCAAAGAAATTTACGTAAATTTGCAACCTCAAAAATGGTCTCGTAGCTCAGCTGGATAGAGCAACAGCCTTCTAAGCTGTAGGTCTTTGGTTCGAATCCAAACGGGATCACCATACCGGACAAGCGATTTTCAACATCGCTTGTCCTTTTTTTTGCCGCCCTAAGTGGCTGACTATTTGATAGATAAGCTCAACCCCTTCATTGATTTTACCGGTTCGACATCCTGTATCATCAAAATACAGCTTTTCGGGGAATATCGAACCAATAATAGCACGTTTTTCCCTTATATCCCCGTCATTATAGAACTTGTTTAGGTAAGCGAGCATAGGAGAAGGAGAGTTTTCATTTATTTTAACTAATTTCGATCAGGTCAATGAGACTACCTTTCTCTTTAGTGCAGTAGATGAGTATGGACCGCTAACTACATTCACTATAAATACAAGTGAATTTGACGTTGATGAGTTTAAAATGATGATATTAGGCACATGGCCACTGGATGGATCCGAGGGGAGACCCGGTTCATTCCAAAAGGTGACATGGATTGTACCGGTTGTCAAAATACTTGTTCGGGCAACAGTCGTTATTGTTTACATTGTAAAAGATCACTGTGATAATGCTATAGCCCAAGCCAGAGCAAACTGTAGTACACCCCCCTGTGAATTTATAGCTGAGTTATGTAGTGGCTCATGTATTAAATGTGGTGATTAGATTTATGACAAGCAGGGAGACCAAATTCTCCCTGCTTTTTAAATACACTTTGAATATTTGTTTATGAGTTATAGGGCTTATCTAGTTGTTGGATTGATCCTCTTTTTGGTATCTATTCTATTGAGTTTTTTTATCCCGGCAACGGCTAAAGACATCCGACTTCCTTTTGATGAAATGGTCTTTTACATGCCCTTATGGGTGCTATTAATCTATGCGATTATCGTTGGCCCAATAATAGAAGAGTTTGTGTTCAGAAGTTGGCAGAAAAAAGGACAAAACAGAAGATGGGTAGCTCCGGTTCTTTTTATAATCTACTCCCTGAGTTCCGAAAGTTTTTTACTGTTGAGTATTGCTCTTTTATTTGTTGTAGCATATTGGATTTTTTATCGCCATTTTTATACCTGGCATGTTGTCCTTGGAACAACGTTTGTTTTTGTGCTACTTCATTTGCCTGAAGATTATTACAACGGTATTTTTTATCTACTTATTGTTGCTTATGCCGGCCTGGCTCTTTTACTTACCTGGTTTCGGCTCCGGTACAATCTTTTCGTGGCGATAGTGGTTCATGTGCTGTGGAACTTCATGGTGACCTACGTATGGTATGCAAGCGATTTTTCATGGAATTCAAAGACCTATGAATTGTCCACAGCGACGGATAGTATCCGATTGACCAGATTGTCTATATTTGACATGGAAACAGCTCTCTCCTCAGCAAAGCCCGGCCAAATAGACATCAAACGTGGCAACAAAGAAAAAATCATACAGGAGTTGATCCCCTCCTCTCGAGACATTGTTGTATCCTATAATACAACTCCCTTTGCTTTATACAATATGTATATACAGTCAAAGGATGGTGGAAAAATTGACAAATTATCTGTCCTGGAACAGGTAACACCCATTTTAAAAGTCTCTCTGGATTCAGCTTACGCTATGAGAGAAGGATATGTGCTGAGTTATGATTCCAGAAAAAAGGGGAAACGAATTAATGACAAATCATTGATTTCCATGAATACGAAACACTATGGGTCTCTAAAAAGTTTTGCCAGTACGCTCCAGGATAGATATCAGGTGCCTATTTACTCAGAAGATACCACCTACGCAGAGTTTGTCTATGATAGTATGCTTTCATTAGAAACTCAAAAAGAGGTGCTTAGTAAAGAGTATGGGATTATCTTTTCAATCTTCGAAAAAGAAATGCTAATCATTACCGTACAAGACCAGTAGGAATAGGCATTAAATAGAATAAGGCTTGAAAACCTAAATATAGCCTATCGCTTCTCATTCGTAATCCTGGATCCAGTATAGGGAAATGGCTCTATTGACAAGCTGATTGCCCATCTACTGCCAAGCCAAAAATATCCAGGCAAGCTGTTGAGGCCTGCCCGGAATTTGATTCAATAAATAATGTGATCAGAATTTGTAGGAAAGCAGTGCTATCGCATACGCTGAATGGTCATCATAAAGAGCCGCAGATGTTGTCAGGGTACAGGTACCGCTGCAATCGCCCGTACACCAGGCTGCGGAGCCGATCAGTACATCCCCTTTCTTTAATTTACAGGTCCCGTTTGTGCAGTCACAAAATGCTTCAGAAGAAATTCGCAAACTAAAAGCACAGGGGACAAAAGATCTGTATCTATTCGGAAGTGCCAACCTCTCTGAAACCTTTATGACCGATGACCTGTTTGACGAATATAAAATCTGTGTATCACCAGTTATTTTAGGTAGCGGCCGACCTCTTTTCAGGCAAGGAATCTCCGCCCAAAATTTATCTCTGATAGCGGCTCATCCATTGAAAACTGGCGGAGTTATCCTGAGATATACAACATCATAACCCTCAACGAATGAGGAGATACACTTTTGGAGTCAGACGGAATCCTTATATGAAAGGCTAATAGCCGAGCAGTAATTTATTTAATCAAATGATTTTTATATTACATATCCCTTTTGGCTTGGTATAGAAATGAATCCCTCACCACTTGGAAAACCTTATCTGCATTTATTCAAATGAAACAACTATTTATTACGCTCTTTATAGGATTAATTACCATCCCGATGCATGCTCAAGAGACAGATGATACTCTGAAGTTATTAACGGAGCATAAACAGTATAAGAAGATAATTGAAGACTATTCCAAAAACTATGAAAACTTATCAGCAAAAGCATTGTATTACATCGGTCAAGCGTACTATATGTTGGAAGAAGATCAGGCCTGTTTAAAATTCATGGATCTTTCTATTCAGAAAAACAATCAAGATCCCGGCCCCTTTTTTATAAAAGCCTCTACCCTAAATTATATGGGTAAATATGATGATGCTATTAAGCACTTCAAGGAAGCAATAAAATTAAATCCTAAGGATGAGCAATCTTATACCGGACTCGGTGATGCCTACTATCAGAAAGAAGAGCTGGCCCATGCTGCGGAATATTATGAAGATGCTATCAAGTTCCCTCATTGTCCTGAACGCACCTTTTATATGCTTGGACAAACATACTCAGGGTTGAAGGATAATAAAAAAGCTTTGGAAGCATATTATCTGGTAAAAGATAAGGCTAACCCTACATCTCAATATTATATGAATTCCCTGTTTAACATTGGATTGTTGGAATTAATGAAAAAAAATTATCCCAAAGCAGAAGAAGTTTTCAAAGAAATAATTCGGGTATCACCACAAGATTGCTATGCATATAGTAAGCTCATTCAGATTTATTATCATTATCAGGACTACAAGAAAGCAGAACCTTTAAAAGAAGTTTTATACACCGCATACCACCAAGGAAAATTAAAAGGGACAAATCTAGAAGACATGTTTTGTATCGATCAGTTTGACTGGAAAAATTATAAGGTTATGGCTTTTGAGCGATACGAAAATGAAAATAAAGGTAAAATTTACTACAAGCATTTGTTTTATGTAAGGGATGAAAATGATAAAACAGTCCTGAGAGTGCAAACAGAATATTCTCCCATTTCAGTAGAATTAAATGGTCCTGCATATTTATTGTGCGTTAACCAAGATGCTACGCATTTCAATCCGGGAATAGGTTTTAGTGAAGACTATTCCTATAAAGATATTAAGTCAGCTTCCCTAAAACTTTTTGAAGAATTTATAAAATAAAACAGTTGGTAAAATTGCGTTTTACCGACATACAAACAAAAAGTTTGTGCTACGATTCCTATACTTGCTTATCATTATTGGAAGCAATACTTAAATGAATCGATAACAAAATAACAATGACTATGAGCTCAAACAAAAAGACACCAGGAGAAACCAACAAATCAGCAACACCCTTCGCACGTACTTATTTTCACGGTACAAAAGCCGATTTGCAAATTGGTGACTACATAGAAGTCGGTTATAATTCAAACTATGGAGCGCAGAAAAATGCAAAATACATCTTTCTGACAGGCACTTTAGATGCTGCTATCTGGGGCGCAGAGCTTGCAGTGGGAGAAGGACGAGAAAGAATATATCTAGTAGAGCCCACTGGCGAAATAGAAGACGATCCAGATCTCACCGACAAGAAATTTCCCGGAAACCCCACCCAATCCTACCGTTCCAAACATCCCTTCAGAGTAGTAGGAGAAGTAACCATCTGGCAAAGCCATCCCGAAGCACAGGTACAAGCTATGAAACAACATCTTCAAAAGCTCCGCGAACAAGGCATTAATTCACTGAACGATGAAATATCCTCATAAAAAAAACATACACACTCAACCGCAAAACCATGAAAACAAAATGTAAGTTATTAGAAATGCACAATGTAGGGATAGTGGTAGCATCCTTAGATAAGGCGATTGAATTTTTTACAGAAATAGGTTTGACTCTCGAAGGACGGATGGTTGTTGAAGGGGAATGGGCAGGACGAGTAACAGGACTTGGTAACCAGACTGTAGAAATAGCCATGATGGTAACACCAAATGGACATTCCTGATTGGAGCTTTCTCAATTTATAACACCTTCCACCCTTGCAGATCACAGGAGAACCCCTGTTAATTCATTGGGTTATTTAAGAGTAATGTTTAGAGTTGACCATCTTGATGAGTTACTGGTCAGACTTGAGAAGTTAGGCGCCACAGTTGTAGGAGAAGTTGCTCAGTTTGAAGACACGTACAGACTTTGTTATATCCGCGGAGTTGAAGGACTCCTTATTGGACTTGCCGAACAACTGGGAGATAAAACCAGCACGGATACAGTAGAAAACCAGTGAGAGAAGTGTAATATTTTACCTTCATTGTCGCCTATATCCTATGCTCCCTATATCTGTTTTGATAGTATCCTTTTTTACACTTACTATTATTATCAATTTAGAATGTAAGCATCGAAATTGGAGTTCGTTCGCGCTTTCCTAATATTTAAATAAATACTGAATCGGGATCAACGAAGTTCACCTAACAAAAGCAACAATTATTTACCTACCCAATATATTATCTTTGGAATACTACTCACCACTATGACACTCATCGTTACTAACGAAAAAAGAACTTCTCCAAAAGGGAACAGGAATATGCGTATGTATATTACCCTTATTGTTTGCACCTTGCTCGTAGTGGGTATCTGCTTTTATTTTATAGGCGAACTCGCTATGTTCTTGTTTCTTGGTTTTTTTTCCTCATTCCCCTGCTGGTAAGAATAAATGAAATAAAGGAAGTACTCCCCTTTACTGCCTGGGAAGATAACGGAGTATTACATATTGATTATTACACAAAGGATGAAAACAACTACAAAGAAAGACATCTTGTTTCATTTCCACTACAGAGTATTCGGGGATATACCCCCACTCATTTTTAAAAGGGAAACATGCGTTTATGGAAATTACTTTCGAGACGGGTTATCAAATGGGGAAAAGTAAACCTATCTATCTGGATGAATTAACTAAGGAAGAAGCTGATAAATTAATTGCTTATTTCGATAGGCGGATGATACCACAAAAAAAATTGGAAATAAAACAACAAACCCACCAAAGAAAACTCTCACAGCCATAAACCCTTGAAGAGGCATTCCCCAAAATAGATTAGACGTTTTCATCCCGAAAGCCCTAATCCTAAACATTTGGCATGCAACAAGCAAATAAAATGAAAGCTGAGATGCACTTTCCATATTTTGTCTTGAACTATGATGGGTGTGATGGAATAAAGACTATGATATTTTGAAGGGGAAGAAAGAAAATTGCTTTCCTCCCCTTTGTGCCCATTACCATATTATTCTTGTAATCAGATCAATCTTCATTCAGACGATTTCATTATCACTCTGCCCTACTCCATGAATTTACCTCATCAGCCAGTCAAATAGGTTTAATAACAAAGACAAATTATCATTGGGCATGTCTGAGTTTAAACCAAATTTTACCACACCGGGTATCTGCTGGGCGGTAAACATGGCTGCCTCTCCTGCTACCACAACTTTGCCATTTCCATAGGTGCTATAGGCTAGCTGACTTAATCCATTTGCCGGCATCATATCCATATCTTTGGAAAATTTCCAAGCTTCCTGGGGTAATAATACTTTGTACTGCTCATCAAAACTAAGCACAGATGTAGCCATCTCGGGAATTTTAAACGCCTGCCCCGTATAGGTAATAACTGACTTAACCGAATGGGGCTTATCAGTTACTTCGGAAGGTTTTAGCAGCTTATTTTCCACACTAAATATATCATATTTTTTACCGGGTCCTGACATGGCAAAACCGTTATAGAAGGTATATCCAAAAGCGGCAGCTAAGGGCTCTGTGGCTCCTGCAAAAGGCATATGATCTGCTATCAAAAATAATCTTCCCCCTTCGCTTACCCATTGTTGTATCAGTCTTACTTCCTCAGTGGTAAATGCTGAATGTACCGGTAATTTCCAGTTGTCCTGATTGGCAATGTGCAGAGCATTGGCAATCACCAATAACTTTACTCCCTGCAATGCTTTCTGAGTTATAGCTCCCGACCATGTCTTTACCTGAAACCCATCTGCACGAGCTACTTTTGCAAAGCCTGTAAATTTTCCATCGGCCATATGAAAATTATTATGCCCGCCATCAATTAGCATAACCGGCCCCTTTCCCTCTTCAAATAAAGGCTTTTCTATAACAGGTTCATAATTCATATCAGCTTCCTGCTGAGGCTGACCACAACTTATAAAGGGAAGAAAACTAATCATGAACATGAGTTTTTTCATAAATACTGGATTTTTTGTGTGATTGATTTTTTACCACAAATATACATAAGAAACCAATGCATTTAAATTAGATGCAAATATTTCTTTTGCAAATAAAAACAAGGGAACTACCCTACATGAAACAAAAAAGCGGCCGATCTCGGCCGCAACTTATTTATAATAACTCCATCTGGTAATTATCCTAGTGTAAAATCATTTCGCCGATGTCCTCGCCGCACGAGCAAAAACCACTTCTTCGTATTTCGACATCTCTGCAGGATTAGGATTGTACCCGCCTTTTAATTTCAACATAAAATGAACAGCCCAAAGCATATCCTGTGGGGCCACATGATGTTGTGCTGATACTTTCAATTGCTCATATATCTGTTTAAAGCGTTTTACTTCTGTGGGGGCTGGCTCATGTCCATACATTACCACCTGGTCAGCAAAGTATTCAGCCCATTGAATATCTTCTTCTGAAATCTTTGAGGTGGATACGGCTTTACTTTTCACAGTTTGTACAGTGGAGGCACCTTCTTCAGATTCGGGAACTTCACTGACTACAGGCTTGGGTTGCAATTTGACTGTGGGTTGCTGCACAAGGCTATGTTCTTTTTTATCTGCCGGTAGTGTGGTAATTGTCCTAGGAGCAGAATCTTCTGTTTGGGCTACTGTTACCAGTGGCTCATTTGCTGATTTTTCTTTTACCTCTTCCTGTGGTGCCTCGGGATCTATCAACGCAGAAGGTTGATGCGATATATCTACAATATCAGCTGATTTTTTTTGCGTACTATCTGCTGTAGTTAGTTTTGCATATGCCGTGCGAGCACTCTTATATTGAAATAGAGAAAAGGCCATCACTAGAGTCCCTGAAATTATTAATAAAACACCAGGCGCTACTGCTTTCCAAAAGATTTTGGTTTCAGCCACTGCATGCTCTTTATATACTCTTTCTGCCTGTGTAAATAAAATTAGGGCACCGAATAATATCATCCAGAAACAGAAAAAGATCAGGAAAAATGTTTTGGAAAATGAATCACTCAACCACATAATTTCCTGATGATCAGCAAATGAAATTCCGGGTCCCTCTCCTTGAAAATATTGAACACGTAAATTGTATGCAAACTGCAATTGCTTTACAATCAATACGCTTAATACCAACATCGCAAGAACTATGCTGCTATAAATAAACCATTTTTCCTTTCCTTTAAACATAGGCCGCTGAATTGATGCCGAATATTACTATTTATCAGCGTATATTTTGGGTTATTTTATCCACGTAAAGTGGATAAACCTGTATCCCTGAAAAACACTCATGTGTAAAAAGTAGATTTATATAGAATATACAATAAGCCTAACTTCGTAGCCATATTTTATCCCTGTTTCATGTAGGGAACTACATATGGGGTACGCAGAAAAAACTATGCATATGATTCGGGAAAATTCATTTCATAAAATAACCCTTCTGGCATGTGTGATGATGCTTTTACTTACGCAAGTATATGCATGCACACCTGAATCTTCTTCTCACACTGAAAATAAATTAGCTATGTCACAAATACCTAAAATGAAAATTGAAGTTTGGAGTGATATCATGTGTCCGTTTTGCTATATAGGCAAACGTCACTATGAAGCTGCATTGAAAAAATTTCCACATGCAGATCGTATTGAACTGGTTTGGAAGAGCTATCAACTTGATCCCACTATCCCAGAACAGGTAGATCCTAATCTAAATGCGGTACAATATTTAGCTTCCCGAAAAGGCATAAGTACGGATCAGGTAAAAACATTACACAAACGTGTAGAACAAATGGCTGCCCAAGCTGGTTTGAATTATAACCTAGATGACGCTGCTGTGTATAATTCCATGAGTGCCCACAGAATCATTCAGTTTGCAAAAACAAAAGGACTGGCTGACATGGCAGAGGAAACCTTTTTTAAAGCGCACTTTACGGAAAATAAAAATCTGGGAAATAAAAGTGTACTCCTAGAAATAGGAAAGTCTATCGGACTCTCCGAAGTAGAAGTTCAGGAAGCTCTGAGCAACGATGAGTATGCTTATAAGGTAAAACAGGATATCCAAGAAGCTGAACAAATTGGTGTAACGGGTGTTCCCTTTTTTGTGTTTAATCGTAAATACGGTGTCTCTGGGGCACAGCCAGTAGAGGTGTTTTTAGAAACCCTAGGAAAATCTTTTGCTGAATGGGAAAAGGAAAATCCGATTTCAAAACTTCAGGTAGTAGAAGGCCCTTCCTGCACTCCGGAAGGCGAATGTAAATAATCTGCTTCCTATGGACCAGCAGCTATCTGTTCGATCAGCTTTACATAATACAATACTGCTATTAACTCCAGCTTACGGACGCGGGGAGGCTGCAGCTATTACACACATACTGCTGGAATGGCTTACAGGTAAATCACGTCTGCAAATTCTTACAGAACCGGAGGTTCTTTTACCGAAATCCATGGAAATCCGGCTCCACGATGCTATTGAAAAACTGCTTGCTGGTACACCTATTCAATATATTACTGGAACACAACAATTTCTGGATCTTGAAATTGCTGTTTCTCCTCATGTATTAATTCCCCGTCCGGAAACTGAAGAACTGGTACTCTGGGCATGTAGGGACTACGCTTCCCAAAAACAACTCAAGATTTTAGATATAGGTACTGGCAGCGGATGTATTGCTCTGGCTATGAAGCACCATTTTCCAGATGCGCTGGTTACGGCTTTGGATAAAAGTCTTAATGCATTGGCACAGGCGAAGGCTAATGCATCGCGACTGGAGCTGGATATTCATATGCAGGAAGGAGATATTCTGGAAATGCACAATCAACCTGTCACAAAAACTTACGATATCATTCTTTCCAATCCTCCTTACATTCCTCTTTTGGAAAAAGCGACGCTGGATAAGCATCTTTCCGCAGAACCTGATATGGCATTATTTGTGCCAGATAAAGACCCTTTGTTGTTTTACAAAGCAATCGCTCTATTTGCTGCGTCGCACTTAGCTCCTAGAGGTGCTGTGTATGTAGAAACACATAGAGATTATGCGGCTGAAGTAGAGCAGCTTTTTCAAAAACATCAGTTTTTATCTACTCAAATTAGATATGATATGCATGGAGCTCCTCGTATGGTGAAAGCAAGTAAGTAGTACTTCTCAAAACCATGTATCTTTGAAGTGATAATGTGGTGATTATGAAATTGTGGTGGAAGTATTATCTCACTTATACTCGATCTGAACGCAGAGGTATTGTGGTGTTGGGTAGTTTGTTGACTCTGGTTATCCTTGTCCGAATTGGATTAAACTACAAAGCAGAATCTTGGGAAATTTCAGAAGAAGAAAAATACTATGCACAAATTTGGGATAGCCTCAGGGTTTTATGGACTTATACACCTACTCAGGCAAGCATTCTAGAACAACCAGTAGAACTTTTTCACTTTAATCCCAATACCCTTGACAGCACATCTGCCATAAAATTAGGGTTGCGGCAAGCAACCATAAAAAGTCTAATACAATGGCGAGCCAAAGGCAAAATTTTTTACCGAAAAGAAGATTTTCAAAAACTTTACGGATTAAGTGATGCAGATTGGAAACGATTAGAATCGTATATCCATATTCCTCCTATTTCCAGTTCTACTGCTACTAAACCCATACTATGGCCTGTTGATATAAATCAGGCAGACTCCTCTACACTTACACAGCTCAAAGGCATTGGTCCTGTATTGGCAAAAAAGATAATAGCTTATCGAAAATCATTGGGAGGATATATAGCTTTGAATCAGCTAAGGGAGGTCTATTCCTTTTCAGATAGCGTGTTTCAGGAATTGTCAGCAAAACTTTATGCTGACAGCAGTCAGATTCAGCGAATCAATATCAATACCGCTCAGTTAGTTGACTTACAATCGCATCCTTATATAGACAAAAAAACAGCCATTTATATCGTAGAAATAAGAGAAAAAGAAGGAAAATTCACTGATATTGCACAAATACGACTTCTTCCGTTGATGAATGCAAAAAAATATCGTAAAATTGCGCCTTATTTAACCCTCGAATAAATCTTAATACCCTTCTTTTATGGACTTTAACTACACAGACACCCAGAGAGAAATAGCTACAATGGTTCAACGCTTTGCTGCTGAGCATATACGTCCTCATATGATGGAATGGGATGAAGCTCAGATTTTCCCAATCGAACTTTTTCGTAAAATGGGCGAGCTTGGACTCATGGGTGTGCTAGTCCCCGAAAGTTATGGTGGTGCGGGTCTTGGATATTTTGAATATGTAACAGTAATTAGCGAAATTGCTAAAGTATGTGGTTCTATAGGATTATCTACCGCTGCCCATAACTCGCTGTGTACTGGTCATATCATGTATTTTGGTAACGAAGATCAAAAAAGAAAATACTTACCCAAACTTGCTTCTGGCGAATGGATTGGTGCCTGGGGGCTTACCGAAGCCAATACTGGTAGTGATGCGGGCAATATGCGTTGTACCGCAGTAAAAGATGGAGATCACTGGGTATTAAACGGAACTAAAAACTGGATTACCCACGGTATTTCAGGGGATGTATGTGTGGTACTTGCACGTACAGGAGAACCTCGCACCAAGAGTAATGTAACTGCTTTTGTAGTGGAACGTGGTACCCCTGGTTTTAGCTCAGGAAAGAAAGAAAATAAATTAGGTATGAGGGCTTCGGAAACAGCCGAACTCGTATTTGACAATTGTCGCATCCCAGATACACAAAGACTGGGTGAAGTAGGTGATGGTTTCCGTCAGGCTATGGCCATTCTGGATGGCGGGCGTATTTCCATTGCGGCATTAGCACTAGGCATTGCCAAAGGTGCTTATGAAGCCTCCGTAAAATATGCTAAGGAACGCCATCAGTTTGATCAACCCATTGCTAATTTCCAAGCTATTGCCTTTAAATTGGCGGATATGGCAACCAAAATTGAAGCTGCCGAATTACTGATTTATCAGGCTGCTGATATGAAAAATAAAGGCATGAAAATGACCAAAGAATCCGCAATGGCTAAATATTATGCCTCCGAAGTTTCTGTACAGGTATCTACAGATGCGGTGCAAATCTTTGGTGGCTACGGTTACACGAAAGACTTCCCGGTAGAAAAATATTACAGAGACAGCAAACTGTGTACTATTGGTGAAGGTACCAGCGAAATTCAGAAATTAGTTATTTCCCGCGCAGTATTGCAGTAATGCTTCATAACGGGAGTTTTTCCCGATATGCAAATAAATTTATAGCAATGAATGCAACTAGTCAACAGGTTCCCTACCCTGCATATGCAGTAATTGTAGCTGGAGGTAAGGGTACCAGAATGGGTAATGCACTCCCTAAACAATTTATACCCATTCATGGTAAACCTGTGCTATATTATACCCTGCATGCTTTTTGTGAGGCTATCCCAGATATTCATATCATCCTGGTATTACCATCCGAGCAAATTAGCTATGCACAAATGGTACTTCGGGAGTTTGCTACCCCCCCAGAAATTACCCTAGTATCCGGTGGAGAAACTCGTTTTCATAGCGTACAAAACGGATTGTCCTGTGTGCCAGCACATGCTATCGTACTGGTACATGATGGAGTAAGGCCTCTGGTTTCAACACAGCTCATTCAAAATTGCTATGAGCTTGCTATCACTAAGGGTGCTGTTATTCCCGTAATACCTGTTGCAGACAGCATTCGAAGTGTGGTCAATGAAGAATCTCACCCGGTAGATAGAAGTCAGCTACATATTGTACAAACCCCACAGGCTTTTCAGGCATCTATTCTGCATGAAGCCATGAAACAACCCTGGAATCCTTCGTTTACAGATGAAGCTACAGTTGCAGAAGCTGCAGGACATAAAATCTGGCTTACCTTAGGAGAAAAAACCAATATCAAAATCACAACCCCCGAAGACATGCATATTGCTTCGGCTCTCCTTAATAGAGAATCACGATGATGATCCGAAAAATCTTCACATGTTTTCTGGGATCTTTACTCCTACATTTTTCCCTAAAAGGACAAGATACAAGCATCTTTTCGCTTCCAATACAATTGGATGAGTATGTGATGAAAGCCTCCCGAGAAGGATGGGATATTGCTGGTTTTATACAAAGGGTTAAAGAAGATACCAGTTTTTATAAAGCATTTAAAACACTGAGAATTACACCACATACTTCCGATAACGAAATTCTCATTTATCAAAAGAAAGGAAAGTTAAAAGCCTCCTATCATAGCAAAACTCGTCAGGTGGTGGCCAAAGGTTGTCGTCATACAGAATGGATTCATGAAGATGTTACCGGAGATTTTTATAAGAAAAATAAGGACTACCGATATTACACTGCCTCATTATACGATTATTTATTCTTTTCAGAGGAACCTGTATGTGGAGAAACCAATATAGTATCAAGGAATGTAGTAGAAAGACCCAGTGGACGTATTGAAAAACATAAAGAACAGCTTAAACAATTAATTTTTAATCCGGGTAGTAAAGTAGCAGGCGTACCCTTTGCCGGTAATAAAGCTGCCATATTTGAACCAGACATTGCTGCGATGTATGATTTTCGGATTTTACGCACCGAACTTGCGGGAGAAGAATGTTATTTATTTTCAGCAATCCCCAAACCAGCCTATCAGCACAAAGTAATCTATAACCTTCTCAACACTTGGTTTAGAGCGACAGACTATGCCATTCTAGCACGAGACTATGAACTTTCTTATAGCACAGTATTATATGATTTCAATGTAAAAATGCATGTAAGTCTCACAGAGCATAAAGGACAATTAGTACCCTCTCTTATCACCTATTCAGGTAACTGGCATGTAGCTACACAAAAAAGAGAAATCGCAGACTTCACCATGAAGCTCTACTTTGAGTAAATACTACTTATCAAAAAAAGCGTTTTCTTTTTTAGCTAGCTCATTGCTTTTCAGCCATTGTTTTGCTAATACCATCGAATTGTTACTACAAAAAAATGCCTGTGAAGTAGTATGATTCACAGGCATTGGAGCAAACTATGTTGTCAAGAATTATTTTACCCGCTTAATGGTACAACCTACCGAGCGAGTCACACTGGGGTCTGGTTTTTCCCCCTTCAGCATGGCATTGATAGCATTTTCGATATAAATGGTTTTGGATTCTGAAGGGTTAGACGGATTATCTTCCATGGCTCCCATGTACACCAGATGGTTTCCTTTATCAAACAAAAAGACTTCTGGAGTGCGAGTAGCACCTAAAGCATCTGCCAAGGCAGATCCTCCATCAATCAGATAGGGTACATCATAACCTTGTTCCTGAGCATAAAGTTTCATAGCCTGTGGAGCATCTTCGTTATCTCTTTGCGCTTCATTAGAGTTTATAATCACCACTACAATACCTCTTTCTTTTGCCATCTCTATCACCATACGTGTTCTCTCCTGTGCTTTTATCACGTAAGGACAAGTGTTGCAAGAAAATATCAATAATAATCCGTTTTTAGGTTTTAAGGATTGTGCAGGAACTTTTGTGCCATCGAAACTCGTGAGATTAAATTCCTGTTGGGGAAACTTAGCACCAATTGTTATCTTTTCTCTTACAGGTTCTTCTTTCTCCTTAGTAGCTTTTTTTTGGGCAACAACCAGATGTACACCTGCTAATAAAAATAATGCTGTCGTTATAAGCTTTTTCATTTTTTAAAAAATTTTATTGAAGATAATCATTCGCTGGGAATTCCAAGCTTAGATTTTCATCTCCCTCCTCATAAGGCAACCAGGTAACAATAAACTGAAACATCTCATCCGTAGCTTTCATGCTTCCATTTTTATCTGTAATTAATCTGGGAGGAGAAAAGGGGTTATTATGGTTTTGACTGGTATTATCATACACTCCTTCCGCCACAATAGTGCTTCCAGCAGGAATTTTCACCGGTTTGGGGAAAGTATAAAAATACTGCCAGTTAAAGTCCCAACGAGGTATGGAAATGAGTCGGATGGTATCCCCGTTGGGTTTTAGGGCATATGCCTTAAAACTTTTCCCAATTAAGTGCATATGTGGATTCACCGTGAGTATCGAAATATCTCTGGGAATGGTGTATTTACTGTACACATGTTTTATTTCTCCAGGAGGTATAACTAAATCGGGTAATACCGGAGCAATCCCAAATGTCCCTAACTGAAATTCCATGACGGGTCTGCTTGGGGGAATTTTGGAAAAAAACAAGTTGATTTTAGAGCTGTCATATAAAGGCTCATTCACAGGTCCATAATGAAGGTCATTTAACAAGAAAGCTCCTTTTCTAGGAAGAATATAACCTCCAATTCCTTCTGGATAGCGTTGTGCCGTAACACCGGGAAGATAATTTACCACCGATTTCTGAAGTTCTGGATAACTGCCATCATCGTTAGGCAAACCCAACTTTTCATAAGCCAGCAAAATAGTGCTATCTGTTTTCATATCTGTGGAAAGTTCTCCTTCAAATACATTTGTTTTCTTATCCCATTCATAGCGGATCAGATCTCCATTCACATGATGCACAGCTTTATAATTTCCCGGTACAAACTCAATGGTACTTACAAAAACAGATTCTGGTAATTCGAATGGTACTTTCACCAACAAAAAAGCATCACTAGAATTGGCTTCCCGATAATGAGGCACCACAGGCAGCACCAAGTCTGGCTTTCCCAACATAGACCCTTCCGGATAATCTGGCATGGCAGGCATTTTATCTTTAGGTCCTTCCAGCATACCATCTGAAATCCATTCTTCAATTAAAGCAATTTCAGATTCTTTTAAGACCCTTTGTCCTATAAATTCTGTATAATGCGGATCAGCAGGCCAAGGTGGCATCAGCCTTTCTTTCACCGCAAAAGCTATGGCAGTGGCATATTTCTTAGCCTGCGAATAATTTTCAAGAGGAAAATGTGCCGGCCCTCCGGTACGATGACAATACGTACAATGCTTATATAACACGGGAGCTACATGCTCTGTATAAGTTACTTTATGAGGTAAGCCAGAACCCCAGTGACAGGAAAAAAACAAAAAAGAAATAGAGCAAATAACAAGGAGAGCTTTGCATTGTTTCATTGGGTTAATCAATTTTTTTCTTCCCATGCGCAGAACCTAATTTTTTCCCCAACAAAATACTAACATTCAACTCATAACCCAGCAAAATCACAAAAGTATTCAGCCAAATCCATACCATAAAGGCGATGATTGAGCCAATGGGGCCATAAACTTTATTGTAATTAATAAAATTTCCAATCATAAAGAAAAAACCTACCGAAGTAAGCACACACAACAAGGTGGCAAAAACAGAGCCAGGAGATACAAAGGGAAATCGCTGAGCCAGCGAAGGTCCGTAGGTATAAATCAACGAAATACTACAGAAAATAATGGTAATAACAATCAGAAAGCTAAGTAGTTTCACAGCAATCAGGCTCTGGAAAATCTGTTGTATCAATCCATTGATAGCACTTGTTTGAATGATGAGTACAGCTAGCGACAAAATGGCCACTCCTATCAGCATCAAGGTTAGTTTAAAAGCAACCCAGCGTCTTTTTAAATTATTTCGTTCTACGTGGATATCACTGCTGCGATCAAAACTTCTCATCAATCCCATCATGCCATTTGAAGAAAAATAAAGCGTCATTAATACCCCAAACGACAATATACCTGTTCGTTCCTTATTCAAAAATTCATTTACGATAGTTGTCAGCGACTCTCTAAGCGTATTATCGGGTGTTACGAGATAAATTGTATCGTAGATGGTTTGTTCTACATTTTGTAATGGCAAATAGGGAACTAAAGAAAACAGGAATAGCAAGGTTGGTGGCAAAGCCATCAAAAAATTATAGGTTACCGCTGCACTACGATCACCCAAATTGGTATCCCCAATATTTTTGAAAAAAAATCTGGCCACCTCATAGATTGAAAGTCCGTGAAATCCGGGCAATACAATCTTGTTTCCCCAGATGACTAATTTGTTGTACAGAGGGAGTTTAGAAATTATTCGCTTCAGAAAATTCATTGCTGCAAGATATTTAAAGTCATAGGATTGATAAACAAAACATGCCACCAATAACTTTCCAAAATATATTGTTTCAGAATAAAAAAAATTTTCTACCTTTGCCGCCTCAATTTGCGGGTGTGGTGAAATTGGTAGACACGCCAGACTTAGGATCTGGTGCTGCGAGGCATGGGGGTTCGAGTCCCTCCACCCGCACTTAACTTCCCCGGTATTTTCCCCGGGAAATTTTAACTGCAAAATATATCAGCAAAACATGGCTACGGTAACCCGTGAAAACATTGGCACCCTCCACGATAAAATCACTGTAACGGTTAATAAAGAAGATTATTGGAGTTCTTTTGAACAATCACTTAAGAAATACGCTAAATCTGCTAATATTCCCGGTTTCAGAAAAGGTATGGTTCCTTCCAGCATGATTCGTAAAATGTATGGTCCATCCCTTTTCAATGATCAGGTTATTCAAACTGCTTCTAAAGAACTGGAAGAATATCTGAAAAAAGAAAATCTTCCCATTTTCGCTCAGCCTGTTCCCTACAAAGATGCAGAACCTCTGCATATGGATATGAATACGCCGGGTGAATATACTTTACAGTTTGAAATAGGTCTGAAACCAGAATTCGAAATTCTACCGCTTAAAAACGGCACTCAGCTTACTAAATATAAAATTACCTTATCTGAAAAAACGCTTGATGATGAGATCGCTCGTCTTCAAAAAAGATTTGGTACACAAGATGAAAAAGAAACTATCAGCCACGATGATGATATGGTGCAAGGCTTCTATGAAGTCTGTGATGCCTCAGGACACGTTGCTGAAGGTGCTGAAAAGAAGGAAGATACCGAGCTTTATAGCAAATTTCCTGCAAAACTGAAAGATATGCTTTCAGGTAAAAAGAAAGGCGATACTGTGGTATTGAAACCTTCTGACATTGCAGAAGGAGAAGAATTAGAAAGCTTCTTAAAAACATCTCTTAAACAAGCAGATGCTGCGGATCAATATTTCCGTTTCACTATCGAAAAAATAAGCTCTGTTACACCCGCTGAATTGAATGAAGAATTATTCAATAAAGTATTCCCTCAGGATGAAATCAAAGATGCAGATGCCTTCCGCGAGAAATTAAGACAAGAGCTGGATAAGGAATTTATCAGACTGTCATCCAACCGTCTTCAAAATGAAATTTATGAACTGCTGGTACATCAAACACCTATCGAACTTCCTGATGCATTTTTACAGCGATGGATGCAGTTCTACGCTCAAGAAAAAGCCTTGACAGACGAAGAAGCAACAGAAAAATACCCAGGCTTTGCTCATCAGCTTCGCTGGACTTTAATTTCTGATAAAATCAGTAAAGAAAACAACCTAAACGTTTCCTACGAAGAAGTTATCGACGATATTAAAAAACGAGTACTTTCTTACTTTGGCATGTCTGCTGATGAGTCTGATATGCCCTGGGTAGAAGACTACATCAATAAAGTGTCTAAAGATTCTAAAGTAATGGATGAAACCTACCAGCAATTACATTTTCAAAAATTGTTTGCCTGGTTAGAAACTCAATTCCCAACTGTAGAACAAGAAATAGAAGAAGAAGCATTCTTTAAATTAGCAGATCCTCACGCTATGCATCATACACATGCACATTAATCTGTGACGATATCCTAATTCACATATTATTTTACTTATTACCCTCAGCCCTGAACAATACTATAATTGTTCAGGGCTGAATGTTTTTATACAGATATGGCTATTTCCTTAATAGGGATAAATATTTTCTTCTGTTTTCATATATCATCCAAATTATAAATAACCAGATTAGCAGTATCATCCCTAATGATCCTAGATCTACAAAAATATGGGAAAGCAATGCCCCTATCAATACAGGAAAGAGAATGAGTATCCCTAATGCACTGGTGCGAGGGATGATAAATAAAACACTACCAAATATTTCAGCCACTGCAATTAAAGGCATTAACCAAACTATTTCATTCAATGCATTCATATCTTTTATTACCTCCGGATCTAAATCGTCAGGTATAGGCATGTAATGAAATAATTTATTTAATCCCCCATTCAGGATTAGCAGTCCTAATAAACCAGCTAAGATGTTTACCATTTTCCTTTTCATAAGATGATATGATTTTTTGTGTTATTTGAATATCAAAACGAAACCATTTAGTAGCAAATTTATGTGCAACTATTTGATTTCGCAAATTGCTGTTCAAATATTTTTTTGTGGAAAGATGAACATGGAAAATGCATTTCTATATTTTCCAAACATGCAATAAAAAAACTGGTCATAAATCCAAAAAATCTATGACCAGTAAAACCCTATACAAACAGGATTAACTTCTTAGTATTTTCTCCATTTTTCTGCCTTTGGCAAGCTCATCTACTAATTTATCTAGATATCTTACTTTTTGTGTGAGTTGATTTTCAATGTCTTCAATTCTATACCCGCATATCACACCCTTAATCAGATGCGCATTAGGATTTAGAGTAGCTTTTTCAAAAAATGTAGCAAAATTGACTTTATCATCTATCAGTTTTTGTAGGGTGGTTTGATCAAATCCGGTAAGCCATTCAATTACTTGATGGAGTTCTTCTACAGTTCTGCCCTTACTTTCTACTTTAGTCACATAATGAGGGTAAACCGAAGCAAAGCTCATTTTAGCTATTCGTTCGTTATGTTTATCTGTTGTATGCATATTTCAAATTTTTTTCAAAAAATTATGCTTTAAGCGGATCTTCTAGTCTTGGTTTCTTTTTTAAAATTAAGGCACTAATCAATGCTACTATGATACCAATAGGAAGTACTTCAGCATATGTAATCAGGATAACGAAAAACGGGTTTTTATACATTTCTTTTAAATTGGCCATTTCCTGAGTCTTAGCAGCTAGGTTATCGGCAGTGCAATTTTTTAAAACATAATCTGCGTACACATCTATAAAATCTGGAATAAACAAATAATAGCAAAACAGCCAACACACTACATACATGGTGGAGGCTAGCAATGCAATCAAGGAACCTGTTTTAAAGGCTTTCCCGAATGTAATATAAAACCTCCCATATAACGGTTTCTATAATTTCTGATTCCAAAGAAAATAAGGGAAAAAACCAGTACCATTACCGCATACCCAAGTACATCATTACCCTTAATTTCAGAGTTGTAGTACATCCAATAAACCATAAATCCTATATTGGCACAAAACACAGTACCAATGATGAGTCCATAAATAAGAATTATTCTTTTCATTTTAAATATTTTTTAAGTGTTGACACAAAACTAGCTACTGCAAAGAAAACTCTATTCATACTTAAGTATGAAAATGCAAATTCAACTCAGAATAACACTAAAGTATAACCTTATTATGGTATGATTTTAAGTCGTTTAGCTTTATCCATGGCTTGTGTCCGACTTTTCACATCCATTTTCAAATAAAGGTTGGAAACATGGGTTTTGATAGTATGTATCGAAAGATATAGTTCCTCCCCTATCTCGGCATTGCTTTTGCCTTTGGCCAAAAGTTGTAATACCTCGTATTCTCTGGCAGATAAATGCAGTTTTTTGAGCTCGCACTCGTTAGGAATATAAGAATTAGGCTCGGGAACTTTAATTTCTTTTTCAACCACTACCGTCTTTATTTTCGGTCGGGAAATCTGATTGGCTACCCAAATTCCTAAAAACGTAAAGAAAACGGCAATAAGCCCTACATAGATATCAATGGCATTATTTACAATTAAAAATTTCCATTGCAACCATTTTAATACAAACACAAAAAATGCTAAAATAAACCCATATAAAATAATATGCTTATATTCTTTGAATATTGTCATCTGTCCGAAAAATTATTACTTACAGCTAAAATCCATTAGCTATATCCAAATGCAAAAATATTATTGTATTGTAAAGATAAATAACCTGAAAGAATACAGTAATCTTTAGTCGGGGTTGCAAGAGCAGTGAGTACAGCACAAAAAGAGCTGCCAAGGCATTCCATTACCTGACAGCATGTTTAAAGTATAAACTTTCAATTGAAAAATAATGTTATCCTTGCTGACGCATTTCACAATTGATCATCCAGTTTATGCCAAATTTGTCGGTGAGCATACCAAAATAGGCACCCCAGAAAGCTATTTGCAGCGGCATAGTAACATGTCCGCCTTCTGAAAGTTTAGGGAAAATCTTGTCAGCTTCTTCCTGTGAATCTACAGAAATAGAAATAGAAAAGTTGTTTCCCTGTTTAAAATGAGGAGCCCATTCTCCACCAGTATCACTGCCTAAAAGTACGGTGTCTCCAATAGGCAAGCTTATGTGCATTATTTTATTGCCATATTCAGCTGGAACTCCAATATCTCCATCTGACGGCATATCTGAAAATCTTGCTACTCGCGTAAATTCTCCACCAAAAACAGATTTATAGAAATCGAAAGCTTCTTCGCAATTACCAAGGAAATTCAAATAAATGTTTAGTGTTGTCATGATGATAGTTTTATATATTATTTCTTGATTTGACTTTCATAGATATCGATCCATTGTTTCACCGTAATTTTCTTCATCAATTCACCAATTAGCGCATAAGGGATGTCGTTGAGTTTTTTAAAGCGAATACAGCTTTTCCCCATATCGAGTTTTTGTTTGGAATGTTTGGGATATTCTGCTACAAACCAGGATAATAATTCTGGATCTGCATAAATACCCATGTGATAGAAATTGATAGAATTTTTTTGCGAAGCAATTCCAGCAAAAGGAAGTGGTTCTTTAGGATTGCAATGATATCCTGAAGGATAAATGGAACGTGGCACTACATAGCCAAGTCCGCCATAACTGATGGCTGCCTCAAAACCTTTGGGAAGATTTTTCAGGATAGTTTCATGTAGTGTATGAAATGCTTCTGCTCTTTCTGGAGGTATATTGGCCA
>Ga0079224_100002712_pt1 | contig 21778 bp, 5 predicted proteins | sample Stecom2015_FD_80414 | JGI IMG/M metagenome (GOLD analysis project Ga0079224, IMG submission 80414) | Agricultural soil microbial communities from Utah to study Nitrogen management - Steer compost 2015 | ecosystem: Environmental > Terrestrial > Soil > Agricultural land | place: USA: Utah...
TAATTCTTTGCACAACTATAAAAACGTTGTATATTTGCACCCGAAACATCGCGGGATAGAGCAGTAGGTAGCTCGTCGGGCTCATAACCCGAAGGTCACTGGTTCGAGTCCAGTTCCCGCTACGAAGCAAAAGCACTGATTTTCAGTGCTTTTTGCATTTAAATAAGGTGATTTTATTAAAAAGGTGCTGCTTTTTTTATTCTCTGTAAAACATTTGCAGAACAAATTCCCTGTAAAACCCTTTGTCCTATATACAGAAGCAAATGTCCAAAGTTGTATACTCTTTGAGCTGTTTTACACATTTCATTACTTTATATGGTTGTGGTGGGTTAAAGATAGATAAGGTAAAACAGAATGGCTTAAGATTTTTAGCCACTTACAATCATCTCTATAAAGTCATCATTGTTTACCAATGCGATTTCCAATATGGACTTCCAGTAGTTATATCCGAAATACTCCATATCTCTTCTACAATTTTCAATTACCAAGTCGACAATATCATCCAATGGGAGTTTTCCTATATAGGTTCTTATGGTGTTTTCCAAAGCCGTAATAACGGTATCGGCATTTTCTTTAAATCTACGACATAGATGCAGGTTTCCATAGTGGTTTTGGATTCGACCATATAGTGCAGGGTCAACTCCATTGGGATTATCAAGATAGAACTCCGTAGTGACCACATCGTTATCAATCACTTCTATATTAACAAAAAGATATTGCTCTTCTGGAAGCTCATCCAAATAAAGATTTAGATATGTTACTTGTCCATGCTCACGCCACTCCTGTCCCTTGTAAGAATTACATTTTGAGCAAGATGGAAACAAGTCTTAATCGGTACATGTATATAAAAAGAAAAAGCTGACGAAGAATCACCACGACAGCCAAATCACATATTTACATCGAAAATCTTTTTATACTATACTCTCATCGACAATTCACATCCAACTTTCCAACTAATACTACAATCTTAAGTTTTCCCGATGCTTAAATTTACATATTATATATCTAACAACCAAATATTTAACACGATTTTTGATAGATAATTTTACCTTCTTTTACAATGGAACCCAGAAACGAAAATGGTAACATTGAAGCTTTCTCAATTTCTACCTCGCTATGAATCAAAACATCCGATTTGAGGGACAATTCATTTATAAAACCAGTAATCTGATCGACCATATTTTTCTTTTCCTGTATGATATTAGTAATCACCAACAAATCTATATCACTATATACATTTTGTTTTCCGGAGGCCATAGAGCCAAAAAGGATAATCTTTTCCGGGGCGGCTACCTTAATCAAATAACCTACAATCTTCTTTAGTGTCTTATCCAGCATACCTTTGGGCTATTTATCCGTATAAATTAAAATGAACATATCATCAATTTGATTGGTATTTAGGGAGGTAAAATCATCTGGGGTTCCGGCAACTTTTAACTTAAACCGTAACTCTCCTAAAGCATTAGGTTTTAGACCTGCCCCATAATCCCTGCTTATATAGTGTACATTATTAATTGTGGGATTTGGTGAAACCATACTGGTAGCCGTTTCGTAATCCGTATTGGTAACCTTCATCATTAGTTCAAAATCTGAAGTTAAGGCACTTTCAATGAATATTTCCAGTTTTTTGATTTTCAGGGATGTTATGCTCTTATCTAAGAAAAACGGGTAATGCTCCGATATAATATCTGCCACAAATTCTTGATCTTCTCCACCGTTGGGATGCAGGAATTTGTGCCATTCATTAGGGAACTCGTGTTTTAGACTGAATAATTTTGCCGAGTTTTCCGGGATCAAATCTTGTAATTCTGTATTGGCCGCTTGTGCTAATTGACCACCTCCATCCCTTGCAGTATAATTCATATGTATAATTACATCTGAAATACTAGAAAAATCAAAGTGATTGTTCTCAATTGGTAATTCTATTGACCATTCGCTAATGGCTCCTGAGCCTTCAAACGGCAAATAACGTTCATCATTAAAGTTTAGCTCAAACATACCGCTATCAGCTTGTCCGTGACTCGTTGCTATTGATGAAATTACTCCCAATTGCGTTTTGAACCTTGAGTCATTTTCGTCAACTTTAGCATATCCCCCTCCAAGTGTAGCATTTAAGCGCATTTCATTCTTGGTCATTATTAAAGAGCAATTGACACTTGTATAAGGGCCTGCAATACAAGGCACAGAAATAGATACACTTTTAATCCGTCGCATATAATGTCCTGGATAATCCATATTGAAAAGCCATTCCGGCAATGATAGCAAACATTTACCGGTTTCTTTAAGGGTCATCAAACTTAATGGTGCTACCTGCGCCAATGAAATATGTTTTGTGATTTCCAATTCCCTTTTATTTTGATCAATGTATGCTGCTTCTAATCTTCGGAGGTCATGAAGTAGCTTATCTCCGGAAAGAAGCCCTTTTTTAAGGCTATCCCAATATCCAAATTGAATGTAAGACGAGTTTTGAACACCTAGTTCGTATTGATAACATTTTTCAGCTTTTTTGGCCATATCATAAGCGAGTTGGTAAGCTTGGAAATAAACAGTCGAAATCTGGGTGATCATCCAACTGTACAATTGCTCATTGGTATATTTGTTGCGCATGTAGTCCTCAACGGTTTTTGCATTCTCTATCTGCAACTCCTGATTTTCCAATTCTTTTTCGGCAATGGCCTGTCGTATTTGGGCTGCGTTGATTTGAAATTGCACCTGATCTATTTCGATATCGGCCAACCTGCCTTGGAAATCCCAATCTTCTTTTCGGCGTTGATAGGCTGCCACTGTATTAATCATCCCCGCAATCTGTGACAACATTGTCCCTACACTTTGGACAGCGCTGCCTTGGGCCTGGAGCGAACTAGCAAACATGCCTCCGCCAATAGACATGGTTACATTAGGAGTCCCTCCAAAACCTGAAATACCAATGCTAAAACTAGGAATCTGATGCAAAAAACTGGCAATCAAACTGTGGATTCCAGAGATGCCAGTCATTACCACGGATCCCCCTGACAGGAGTAAAGAAGCTGTCTCCAAAGCATTGATGAATTCTTTGTCATCATAATACTGCTTTTTCTCCTCGGCAATTTCTCTGGTTTTCTGCAGGCTCCCCAAAAGTTCGACCGATTCGTCAATCTGTTTTTTCCTTATCTCCTTAATCGCCTCGAGCAATTTTATTTCATGTTGTGTCCTTAACAATTCCAAACTCTCAACATCCTTACGTTCCAATATACTTAATAATTTATCTCCCAACTGTTTTATATCTGTCGCAAATTCGATGGCCTTTTGAACTACCACTTTAAAGCGATAATAAGGTGTCCCCGTACTGATATCATTCAGCACACTGCTCAAATCCATTCCGGCTGCAGCGGCCTTCACAAGCAAGGCCGGATCTATCGGAGGCTGGAACAATGGAAGCTGACGAACAACTCCTTCTATATTCATACAGTGCCTAATCTTGAATAAACGATCTTCCACCGTATCCCAATACTTTAGTAGGTTGCCATTGTTAGGTATACAAAAGTAGAATGTCTCAATTTTAGGCATGGGTTCACTCCCTCCGGTGGAGGGAACCACTTCTATTGGTAATAATGTATCCTCAATGATAACATCCACACTGGCATTTCCGAAATCGTCCAACCTATTTTCAATTTCATTAAAGCTTAAATCTTCTCTGTTAACATTAGGAATCTTTTGAGGACGGTCCCCTAAAATCTCATAGGCCAGCATATAGAGTAAAGAAGCCTCATTAATAGATTCCATGGAATCCCTTCGGAACAATTGATCTCCCCATGCAATCAGATTGTCCAAATATTTCATTACCACATTACGCTGATAGGCAACTGGACGATAACGGGCAATCAAATGAGGTTTAAAAGGGTTATTCCTCCAAGCTTTTAACTGATCCTGATTTTCCTTGTCGTTAATATTGGACAATATGTTTTCTATCCTTTGTTTTCGGTAATCACTTGAATTATGCTCAAAGAAGGGTTTTGTGACCCAGTAACGCTGTGGGGTCGGAAGGCTCTCAATATTGGTAGGGTCAAAAATATAATGAAACCATCGCATTGCCTCTTCAAAACGTTGATTTTGGGATAGTTTTATAGCTATCATTAAAGGCGCATGGAAAAAAATTTCCCAATTATAGATGGCAAATGCCCCCCCAAATGAAAAGTCCAACCTATCTTGTTTTGCCTCTTTGTCCACTATAACCAGAGCCCCATTGGGTTTATATATGGGACTAAATTTAAATGTATTCTGTGGCTTAAAAACTTGTGGTTTTGTCTGCACTTTTCGATTTAACAAACCATCTATGCCATCACGGTTCAATTCTCTTATAAACAGGGTCGTGTATGGATGGTAGAAGGGTTGAAAGCGGTATTTTTTCTTACGGCTGATCAATTGACCATACTGATTTAATTTGTCCCGCCACTCAGGTTTTATAAAGTAAACCCTTTGATTGTCTTGATAAAACATCGGATGTTCAACCCCAAGCTGTCTGTCCTGTTGTGTGATTACAAGCTCAAAGGGATTTAATGATCCTGTCAAAAGTGTTGGAGAGCTACCATTGTAGGTTAGAATTCTCAAAGTAGAATTGTTTGGAGAATGGACCTGATTGTTTGTAAGGCGGGTATTATGGAAGTGCATTCCATAGGGCAACCTTAGTCTTGGACCGTCCTCAGATGATGACAATTGCTCGATTTTTTCACCGTCCTCCCCAAAATTTTTATGAACATAATCATAAGAAGTCGAAGGCAATGTAATATCATATTGGTTCCCAAATATCTCAAAGTGATAGGATGCTTGTAACCCCCTTAAATTCAATTCCTTTACATCGCCGTTGAAAATAAATGACGATGAGTGCCATGGTTTATACGTCTCATTAAACCTGTTCCTGGTGACATGTGCAAGTCTATTTTGAATAGGGTCGTAGAACTTCCTGTTATTAAACTCCTTAGTTGTAGATAGATAAATGTCCAACCATAACTCGTTGGATACAGCCTTATAATAAGGTTTTAGATTATAGGCATATCTAGGCCTTTCCCACGGATGGATCATTTTGTCTTTGGAAATCTTTTTTGAAGACCACCCTTTTTCTTTTTTAATACTCCAGGCCAACTGAATCTCCAACATCTTTTGTGGTTCTGGTGGATCCTGAGCCCCAGAAGATGGTTCTGCCGGAGGTATTTTTTTTGTTCTTTGTGCTTTTTCCATAAAAACCAGCCAGAATAGATGCAACTTTCGATTGTATATGACCGGTACTACTTGGTCACTTTCGATATCCACTTCAATTTTTTCCCAAGCCGACCAAGTTGAATAGTTCAAATCGTATTTTCTATAGTAATAAATAGCTGGAATCGATTTTGTTCTGGTGATTACGTGAATAACATCAACCTCAAAGCCCAGTTCATTGGGATTCAATTCCTCCCGTTCATGGTACATACCCATGACTTCCAAATTGGCTACCTCGTCTACCTTGTGCAAATAGCTCAGATAGGCACTTTCTACATTCACATGTGTAATATCATTTTGTAATAGCTCATTCTCCAATTCTTCAAAGAAAGGGGATTTGTCATCCCGCAATTCGGGTTCTATCCAATTTTCGGGATAGAAAAAAACCTTGCGGTTGGCCTCCCAAATACGATACACTTTCATCCATTTCCATTGCGACCAGGCATTTTCGGAGGCTACATCTTCTTTTTCCTCCTGGCTTACCTGTACATAACGGTTCTCCAAATTCAAAAAGCAACGTTGCACAAAAAGCTGAACAGAGCTGATTGCCTGTTTAATCCTTGACGTAAGCTGACAAGAGCTCATTTCCACATCTATCAACAAATATTTATACAAGGCATTTGAATCTTTCCAAAATAGAGGGTTGGGAATCTTATCTCCGTTGAAGGTTACCTCAGAAGCTTGGTTGCGTTGCGAATGTTCAATATGGTACGCGACCAAAGCTTTCCGTTTTTTATCACGAATATTGTCCATCAAAGGGATAATCTTTTGAAGCCAATCTTCATTTTCATATTTTGATTTAATAGCAAGCCTGCTTTGTAAGGCAGTAGAGGATTGGATGGTTTCATTTTCCCGATCAGCCCACGAGAACATTGTAGCGGCATCAACACCTGTCAATTTAATCTGTTCCATGCATTTATGCAACCTCCAGTAGGTTTCATGATTAAGATAATCAAGTTTGCCATTCTCATGTTTTAGATTCAACCCTGTATGCAATTTTTTCAATTCCTCTTGACTCCAGGAAACAAGTTTGCCAAGCTCCGATAGCAGATCGTCAACTGCTACAGTATGATCCATAGCCATTTCCAATATATTTCTGAAGGAAACATTTTCTGGCTCTGGGTATTTTGACATAAATGTCATAAGCTGATAAAGTGTTTTCCAATTGGGATAGAGATCCACTACGCCGGGGGCAATTGGCAATGCTGAAAAATCCAGTGAGCCAATGGTAGCGTGATGTGTAATAAACCATTCTAAGTCTTCAGGTGAAAAGTTAATCCGTTGAAGTATTATTGAAACCTTGTGAAGCAAAGCATATACACTAAAATGATCAGTGAAATTTGCAGTCGATATTTCTTTATAATCACCTGATGGTATCTTATCCAAGAGTGTTTCACCGGATAATATTTCGGAAAGCGTTTTGGCCTGCCCGGGCAAGATGATCTCCCTCAACAAAATAACGGCATGCTGATCTGAAAAGTTGAATATCCCCGCAATGTGGGATAGTATCTGATTTTCATTTTGATCAAGCACATTCTTCACATTGGTCTGGAGCAATTTAATATACTCAATGAGATTGTTCTTATCGGAACCGTTGGCTGGATCGTACTGAAGGATATATTCCATTTCCTGAATGGAGAAATTCGCATCGGTAAAATTATCTTTCAATAATTTCAAGGTGCCCTGCAAAGGTTGAATATCCAATAAAACTTGAGCATCAGAAGCTGATAAAAGCGTATCTGCGTCTAACGACAGCATCGTAACTTGTGAGGTTTCGTCAAGACCCAAATTATCAATAATTTCCTGATTCTTAATTAGGATATTTCGCAAAGCTGTAATAAATTGGATAATAGTTTCTTGCCGCAGACCGATCGGGGAATCAGGATTATGGCGAAGAACATAATCCAGTTCCAATATTGAAAATCCCGAAGCCTTGATATTTTCAAAAGCTTCGATACTTTGCAGCGTCACTTCGATGGAAGCAAAAGGATCTGTAGTATTTGTTATTTTTAAGAAGGTCAAGAAATCTTTAATCCTAATTTTGAGTCCTTTTGCGATGTAGGAATAACGTAATAAAATGGAAAGGGAGGTCAAAGATAATTTTCCATCCGTTTTTGGTATGAGCAGGTCAATGTCGGTCTGGGTAACCGCCAGTGCCGATAGTATGCTTGGAATAGGGGTATATCCGTCATACGGTGCTGTTGTATTCAAACCAAGTACAATGGAGGAATCAAGTGGGAGATTCTTGAAATTTTCGTCAATCGGATTGGTTATTGTAATATTTCTGAACAATTGGTCATATAATGTTGGGATCTTGACATCCTTATGCATTGCAGAAACACGTTCCTCTGTATTGATCTCATCATAAAAGGCCAAAAGTATTTCGAATGGAATCTTCAGCTTTTCTTGTAGTTTTTTGAAATGCCATAGATTTATAACAGCATCGCTATCAAGAACTCCCTTACCGATTTTACTGTTTCTCAATAAGAGATCCAACTCCCACATCTTCCATCCCGTTTTTCTCCATAACCTAATAAAACGGTGCATCAAATCGAAGCGACCCACATCTAGATTATTGATCTTCTGTACATCAACATCACAGGTATCCGCGGGTCTTTCAATAACACTTCTGGAGGGCAAGTCCGGGTTATTTACAAAGCGTACTAACAAAAGTTCAAGCAATTCCTCGTAGGTAAGCTTGGTTCTATCCAAAAAATCCGAGACTTCCACGGAAGTCTGATTGGTATTAAATTTCCAGTAAACATTCTGCTTGGCCACTGTATCTTCATCTGTTGCCGTAATAATTTTGGTTTCGTGGGATGAAATTCCAAAGTATTCAGCGGCAATGTCCAGATCTTTGGGTTTCTTGTTGGCAGGTACCGAAATATCCTGAAATTTTTTCATCAATTCATAGCGTGGTACCAGTAAATACTTCAGATAGGTACGGGTTTCCTCTTGCCACAAATTAAAGGAGGAGTCCATGGGGTAATCTGCCTTTGACAAAACTTCGTAAGCATGTGAACGGATAAATTGAGGGATTGCCCTCAATTCTGCCGCCGATAAAGTTGTTTGGTGATCAAAATCTCCTTGCTTGGGTGCAATATGACTTTCCAGTAGTTCACACACCAAGTCAATGTAGGGCATTGGAGTATTGGTATTTTCACAATTCAATTTGATATTTCCCAAATCTGGCCGTCTGTCAAACAGCACGTCTTTTACGCTCAGAGTTTTCCCCGATTCTACAATCAATGAATTGTGTTCCTTTAAAAATCGGATCAAATCAGTGAAATACGCTGCCGGGCCATACAAAGATTTACAGTGTTCACATTCACAAAAGTCCAAAGAACCAAAAAGTGTTTCTAGGTTCGGAATATCACCCAAGGCATCTTTCAATTCTTTCTTGGAATACGTTTGCTTTATAATCGCTCGAGGATTTCCCCAATGAATTTGGGGAGCATATTCCATTAACTTGGCCAATATCTGGGCATATTGCGACTTTGCCTGTTCGTGCAGCTTTACCGCGTATTTCGCCTCAACTCCCCGCGCTTCGAACAAATTGGTAAGTCTGCTTTTACTTAAAGCATATATTTTGGCAGAACCATGCAGGCCTTCTTCTATAAGTACTTTTCCTGCTGCAGCTTTTGGGGTCAACTTATGGATACGTTGAAAGACTTTAACCTCTTCACGAACTGCCTTGTCAACTTGAATGCCATTTTCTTTTAGGTATTTATCCAAGTTTTCAGTTTTAAAGTCCATCCCAGTGTGTTCGTCAATAAATTTTTCAACATCATCTATTTTCGTCAAGGTATGGTCATCTCCCTTCTTCACCGCTGCTACCATTGCAACCATCGGGAAGGTAAACTCTGCCCTGGATTGTAGCACCTTGGCATAGGTGGTTACTTTTTCATCCATAGTACTCCCAGGAATATTCTCGGGAACGCTATTACCGTTGGCTTCGATGAGTAATTTAAACTCATCGTCACTAAGTTTCGCAACATCACTTGGCTTTTTAAATTTTTTGTTTGGTGAGCTCCCTATATCTTTTTTCAGGAACTTCATCGTTGGGAGATGGTTTTTTGTGATGCTTCCCAAGGTTACTACAGCTTCGAAGTCTTCAATGTCCTTTTCCGTTATAGCCCCATCCGCTTTTATTGCGTCCCAAAAATTGTTGTTGATACCATTGTTGGAAACCAACAGATCGGCAACCATACCATAGTTGCCATCAGCAATGGATGATTCGTCCAATAATGTTTTTAAATTGGCATTACCTATTAAGATTGGTTTATCGAGTGCATAAGCCTGACGTAGGCTTGAAAATGCAGTCTTGATCACATCCTTGTCCATTTTTACCTGAAGCGATACCAGATTCTGCCCAATAGCATTATCCAAGGCTTCAACGATTAGATCATTATTTAAGAAAACAATGCCGCTTCTGGTCAATTCGATAAGCTGTGGCATGGTTTCCCAATCATTTGTAGCCTGCAACAAATTGCCCGGTAATGCTTCTGGTAAGTTTTGCTCTATAAAGGCGTAGAACACTTCCGCAGTCAAAACATTGGGCAATGCGCTATCCTCAGCCAGATGGTGAGATAAGATAAAACTCATTAAATCATCCATGCTCAAACCTGTTTGGATACTTAATTGGGAAATGGGTTTGTCGGTGTCCGTTTCTACTAAATCTAGAATTTCAGTGTCCTCTAAAGCCTTTTTCAATATCTTTTGAATAGACTCATACTTTGAATCACCTTGATATTTTTCACCTGAAAGGTTGAAATTTACCCATTGGGTTTTACCGGCATTGTATATAATTTTGGAAGTTATAGGTGTATCGTTTGCATCCAACAATTTTACCATTAAATGAAATTTTTGCTTGGGCTTGCCGGTTACTTTGTCTATAGGGGGTGCATATACGATGTCAAAAAATCCGTTACTGTGGTTCTTTTTGGTCATTAAGGGTTTCTCACTTTCACCATCTATCAACTTTTCATAGATATGCAATACCATATTTCCTTTGCGTTTGTTTAGCATATCCCGCACGGAACCCCTGATGCGGTACTTATCATACAAACCTTCCACCTCCGGGTTGGCGGCTTTTATCTTTCCATTCAGGTTTTTGGCCATCGCCTTATCGATTTTGCCAGTCAAAGGTAGGCCGTTCCTTTTTTGATAGGCTATCACCGCTTTACGGGTTGTCCTTCCAAAAGCTTGCGTATTGTATTCTTTTTCATCGATTTTAAAGCCTAAAAAAGAAAGTGTTCTTTGTAGTTTGGCTACTTCAGGCGAGGTTTTATTGATGCTTAGCTTCTCCTTTATCAACTTTAAATCCTGAGCGGCCGTTTTTCTGATAAATTTTTTAGGTACTCCCTTGCTCGCAGCAATGCTATTGATTTTATCTAGCGTGGGTTTATCCAGTTTTCCGGTGGTGGGTAGATCGTACTTGGCCTGAAATGCTCTGATGGCTTTTTTTGAGGTTGTTCCCAAGGTTTTCGCTTTAAGCTCATCTTCAGCTATCCCCACATCTATTTTTCCAACCTTTAATGCCCTCTTCAAAGTGGTTTGCAGTTTTCCTATTTGAGTTTTGGTGGTATACTTTTTGGCAATGACTCTTTCGTGCATTTCGTTAACAGTGGATTCGTCTACTTTGCCATCAACCGGAAGGCCAGCCATTTTTTGGAATTTTTCAATAGCTTTTCTGGTCTTGGGACCAGTAATCCGGCTTCGCTTTTCATCCAGTGGGACCGATACCTCCAAACGTTCCAAAAGGTCATGCAACTTTGCTGTCCTTGTTTTACTATTGGTATAATGCGCATCGGCCAGAACCTCGTTCATTACCTCCAAAGTTTTTTTGGTCAGGGTACCCGTTTTGGAACTTATATTATGCTTTTTCTTAAAACTCTTTATAGCCTTAATTGTTGATTCTCCCATTGTCTTGGAGACTACTTCTTTTTTGTCAACCTTTAGGTTCAACGTTCTTAAGGCTGAATGAATATTGGCAACATCCTTTTTAGATGTTTTTTTTGAAGTCAATTTTAACTTGTCCATGGCTCTATGTTTTTAAAGTTATCCCGCCGAGATAAGAAGCAATGGCTCCCTATTTTGGCCGCTTATTTCAAATGTTGCTCTCGGAGGGATATTGATAATCGCTCCGGGGATTAAAATGGTTTTATTGGTTCTCTTGCTTTCTGATATGTTTAACACCCCTCTACCCTCAATACAATAAAATTCCGTTGCCGTTTCGGCACTTTGTGATTTCATTACTCTGTCTTTGTCTACTGAGATCAGGGTTGCTTCTTTTGAAAATCCCGCCATTATTCGACCAATCATATCTTTATATGGGCTAATTTTATTTTTATTAAGGCAAAACGAGTCTATAGTTTTATTGATTCTCAGGACATGGGGGGCTTCTTTTAATTTTTTGTCATAGAATTTAGAAACTATCAGTTCGTATGCCATTTGATTAGATTTATATCTCAAATCCCCGTAACGATATACACTTAGTAATATCAATACAAAAAATAAAATAGCATAGCCTGAAGCATGGAAAATCAAGACAACACCGATAAACAGGAATGCTACAACAAGGCTCCGAAAGAACTTGGAATCGGCCTCCAGTTTTTTGACCTCCATTAGCACCTCCGGTTGATAAAGGGTGAAATAATGTAGTATCCATTTATAGGTATTTAAAATCTCCCTTCGTTTATTCTTTTTTAAGGATAGGTATTCCTCTTCCATTATTTTATGGTTGTTCCTTGCCTGCTGAATAATGGCATCGGTTGGGATAAACTCATTGCGCTTGGAAGTGGCGGCATGGTAGGTCAAGTCAAAATTCTTGTTGAAAAGGGTATTTCTAAGGAATTTGTTGTAGACCAAATTGTCCATCAATAAAGAGCCTAACAAAAAGATGATATGCCCTGCGATATACGTGGCCAATAAAAACAGCAACCAACCCTGTAATTCAGTTTCCGGTATCAGAAATATACCCTCGGCACTTAGCAACTTATTGAGAACACCTCCCTTTAAAAAGTACACCACCAGGGCACCCGGGAGCAGCACCGAAAAGAAATCGGTGACGTTGATAAAGAAGTCTGTTGGCTTAATACTCATTTCAAAATAATTTACTCAAACCATAACCAATTAACCCAGCTACTGCACCAACTGCCGCGCCAGCTCCTGTACCTACAACGGGTATTACTGAGCCAATAAGAGCTCCAACCGCAGCTCCACCTCCCGCAGCTCCAAGTGCACCAACACCCGTAGCAACCTCCTCGGATGCGCCCAATCTGGAAGCACCATACTCGGCAAGATTTCCAATGAAAGCTCCAGCGACCAAACTACCTCCAACTACTGGCGTATAGGCCGCAGCTGTGGTTAAACCAGCACCTATTGTAGTATATCCAGCACCATAAGCATAAATAGCTCCTGTGCCAAAAACCAACTCAGCCTCTGCCACCCCTGGGACTGCTGCTCTTGTAAGACCTAGCGTAGCATGCCCTGCAAAGCCCAAAGCTCTTTGACCCCATAAAAGCCGTGGTGCACTACTGAAAGGATTAACTGAAGGTCTAGGTCCTGCCTGACCTGTTGTTCGTTGTTGAACCCTTCTTCCCGTTTCAAGATGAATAACTCTTTCTGAGGAATGTGAACCAATTTCTCTTCTAACTTGCTGCTCGTATTCCGGATATAACCCTCTGTCTGCCCATGTATGGGGATTATTAAAGGTTCTACCATTTGCAGAGTATGGTCCATTACTTAGTGCATTACGTGACTGCAAGGGGTTCATATATCTAGGGTCGTTTGTTATATCAGGATCAAGATTTAGACGGGCGCCAATCCTCCATTTTAGATTGTGCTGAGCTTGCTCACCTGGCCCATGCGGGATCAATTGCCTTAGTCTAGCCCTTCCAGCACTTTCTGCAGCTCTAAAATTCGTTCCGGGAGGGGCTTGGCGTAAATCATATCTCGGGATTGGATTTGTCGGATTTACATGAGAAGTATCCGGTACCGCTCCAGGTTGAATTGCTGGACGGGGAGGAATCTCAGGAGCTGAAGTTGATGAGTTTGGTTCAGATTCTACTGGGGAAGATTGTTCCGTTGGTGTGGAATCCGAAGGAGATTCATCAACCGAGCTTTCTTGTGGGCTACTTTGTATATCGGCAATCATTCTTCTTGCCTCAGCCCTATTTACCCTTCTTACTCGACCCAGATTCCATGATCCGTTTTTGAATACGTCATCAGCTGGGTCAATATTTTCATACCCCCCTCTAAGAGATGCAATATTCCTTTCTCGGACAGTTGCGTTTTCACCAGGTGATCGACCATACCGTACTGGATTTGGATTAGTTCCATTTGGATCCTTATAGATAATTGGATTATTTGAACAATACCTAAACAAATTAAATCCATCTACTAACCCAGCAGGATCACTACTTGTCCATCTACCCAACCAAGCCGCATAATAGCGAGCACTGAAATAGTATAGCCCTGTTTCATCATCCCGTTCCTTGCCGCTAAACCGATACCGCTTTAAACTTAGATCGACATCGCTTTTACTACTTCGGTAGGCACTGGTACCATAGGGATGATATTCTTCATAAGAAATGACGGTTCCTACCTCGTCGGTTTCCAGTGTGGCAGACCCCAAATGGTTGGTAAATTGATAGCGAATCAGGTCTACGCCTAATGGATTAGCAATATCTGAATTATCCAAATCCAAAATCTTTGTATCTATTTGGGCAATGCGTCCCGTATTGTCGGATACATAAACCGTATTGCGTTCCAGTCTTTTATTACTGCCTTGGTATTCCCGGTAAATTTCCACCCCTCCCAAATAAATGCGCTCCAATCGTTTTCCACCAGGGCGTTCTATTACCTTCCGCATACGATCCCCTCCTAAACCATAGACGTAATAGGCCTTACCACCTCCACCAAGATCCACTTCCTTTAGTTGATCCATAAAATTCCAAACCAATTCGTTCAGATGTGGCATTTTAGTCATATTGCCATGAAGGTCGTGCTGGTAAGTATCTGAAAAAGGTCCGGTTATCGGGTCACTAGAAATGCTGTTGCTTGCAAGTCTATTCGTAGTATCTAGAGGATTATTTTGATACGCATAATTGTAGTGCCTAGTCCAATTGGCGTTCGATGCCATATGTCGCATCCGTAAAATATTACCGCAATCGTCGTATTGGTAGGTTTCGGTATAATTTCTGACCGCAGAGGTGTTATTAACATGGGGTAATTGGGCTAAAAAAGGTACATCTTCATGATTGCGTTGTGAATTTCCTCCCAATCCAGCATGTTCCCGTCCTGTAGCACGTATTAATTGATAGATTGCATCATATTCAAATTTACTTTCTGTCTTTACCACAGCATTGTTGAAGTAGTGAGCCTGTTGGGCATCGTCTTGCAAATGAACTATATTGCCTACAGGATCAAAAGTATATTTAAGGTTTTGATGACTGTTGGGATCTACCTCCCCAACAGCCTTGGTAATAAGGTTGACCAGCCGAAATGTTTTCGGATCATAAAAGTAATTGGTGATAATCCCATTGCCATATTGTGCGAATTGACGTTGCCCTTTGGCATCATAGTCTTGGTTTTCCAAAAAAGTAATAAAGTTCCCTTGGCCGCGAATCTTGACCCGTAAAGTCTCCAACATGTTCGCCTCATTATAACTGGGCTCCACAACAGAGCTATCAGGCAAAGTGGTCAAGACCGGCCTGTTCAAGGCATCTAAAACTACTGAGGAAGTAAATGTTTCGTTTTCTAAGAAAGGTAATGCTGTTGCCTGAATCGTAGCGACATCCGTTAATCCTTCCAACGGTTGCCAATTGATTATTTGCTTATAATCAACACATAACATTCGATCGGCCTCTAAGGCATTACCCTTAAAATCGATTTTTTTAATGGTAACAACCCCCGCTTGGTCGTAAATCTGATAGGGAACGCCCAACATATTCCGTTGGATGGCATCTGGAAGAACATCACCATAGACCACGTGATTAAACAAAAACTCTTGTCCGTTTTGCCTTGTAAAAGTGCTTATGGGTCGATGAATTTCATCAAAGGTCACCCTCAACTCTTGAAGGTCGTTGTCCCAAATTTTTACTGGTCGTCCCATAACATCCAAAAACGTCCATCGTTCTCCTTTTTCTGCACTTTTACCGTAAATAGGAACCCCAATCAAATTGGAATATCCCTCTGAGACCATTCGCCCCATTTGGTCAAAAGCTTTGGCATATCTGCCAGTTAAATCAGTTTCAGAGAAAATAGAAGTTGTCTTACCATTTCCATGGTCAGTAATAGATAAAAATAATCGACCCAAAGCATCACTATGTGATGTGCTTGGTGTATTGTAATGCTTAGCTGCTAACCAAGCGGCTCTTTGTTCCGAATCGTTGGGTTCCGGATTTGTAGTGGGATCGGGACTACCACGGTCTATGTACCATTGACTATCAACTACTGTGTCGTTTACATCGTAGCTCTTTGAATGCCATGCATCAAACTCAATTTTAACGAAGGTGCCGTTTGGGTTTTCCGTTCGTATATTTCTTCCTAATGGATCATAATAATTAATGGGGCTTACACCGGTTTCAACCAAGGCATCTTCACTTTCATATTCATGAGTGGTGCTGAAGTAAGGTTCGTAGGTTTTAACAGGATTTCCCTTATTATTAATAATTGTTCGGCCATTGCCCACCCATCTAGGGTTGGCGTCGACTTCTTCTACTTCTTGGATTGTCGCATTCCAGCGTTTTGCTTTTCCCGGTTCTGCCTGTGCCTTGGTCATTATTATGCTCCCGCCTCCATCGGAATACACATAACTTTCTTGCCACCTTGGGTTTTGTGTGCCATGCTTTTCACGGACAAACGAATGGACAAAGTTGGGTTTTTGGTTGTTCTGCCAGTTGAAAAGATCATATTCCATTCGGGCAGTTGGATCGTCCAAAGTATCTCCTTCCCCGACTCCTTCTTTCCCCATTACTGCAGATTTTATCACCATTCCCAATTCATCGGTCTCAACAGCAGCCCGATTGAGGTTTACATCGGTCATCATAACTGTACCCAATATGCGATAATTATTGGTTGCGCTAATTTTATGACCTAGTGCATTAGTTGTCGATTTTGCCAAGAAATGATAGGTATCGTACTCCACGAAACTTTGATTCCCGAATACATCTTCCCCACCAATGGGTATATAGAAATTGGCTTTAGGATTAGCCGAATAAATGGGCATCCCGCCCTGTGTCCACCAGTGTTCATCTCCCTCCAAATGCACATACTTGGCATCCAATAACATGGTATTGTTTACTTTGGTTCCATAATATTTCGTTACCAAGTTTTTTGTGAACGCCAGTTGATAGCTTTTATGGCCAATTCCTAATTCGGAGAGTTCTCCCAATGGGAGCGGTCCGCTCAAATCGTCTTTTAGATAATAACTCCTGCTATGCGAGGTCAAGCGTTTTTGAATCCCTGGGGTAAAATCTTCTTCGAACATAATAGTCGAAGCAGTTTTTATTTGATCAGATAGAATGGTTTTGGTACAGAAAAAACCAAGAGGTCTTGGTATTCCATTTACTTCATAGCTTCGCCCTTCAAACGGTGTCCTCAATCGGTAAACTTCATCTTCAATGATATCTCCTGTGTAATCAGATTCATTGTAAATAATATGTTGCTTGTTCTGTTCTTCCCAGACCTTATCGGGAATAGCATTTGGGGCGATGGGCCGTTCTACCCTTGGATAGACTACGGAAACATTTTTCAATACATTTCCAAGAGAGTCGGTTTCCAAAATCAATGAATGTGAAATTCGGGGATCCTTTGGATTACGGTCATAGCTATATGTAATATTTTCCGATGGTATTACTTGAAAGGAAGCATACTTATTTTCGCCCTTAGGCTGTATTAATTTTATTTCAAAGGTTCCGTTGGAAGCGGAATATGGATATTTGCTTTTATCACTGTCATCATTGGCATACACTTCAGAACGCAAGAGCAATCCTTTACAAGCACGCATGGCTTCCCTTAAACCATCGGCATCAAGATTCTCCTTGATTAGGATGTCGGGAAGTTCGTATTCTGTAAAGGATGAATTTACAAAATACTCCTCTTTTAATTGATGGAGCATCCTATCTCTATTTATGAGGGCTCCATTGTGAAACCACGATATGGTTTTTACAGGTGGTTGATGTAAATCTTCTTCCACCACATTTCGGGCATCATTGATTTTGAACTGGTTAAAAACCTCTGTATCCAATTGCTCTACACGTGCGAATCCACGATATTCACGTTCGTGAGGATCAAAATACCCATGACTATAGCGGTAGGAGCTTGTAAAAACAGTTTCCCTTATTCTATCCTCAGAACGCATTTTCCATACGCAGTGTACCGGAAAAGGTAATTTTGTAATCCATTTACGTCCTTCCTTTTTGTCCTCTAAATAAAAATGCGTGGATGACTTATATTGAACAGAAACCTCCTTCCCCATGTTGTTTTCATAGCCTATCATCAAATGGGGTTTTTTACTATCCATAAGGTCTATGTATTGCATAGGATTCTGTTTATTCTTAGGATTGGATGAAGAATGAACTATGCATGCGGTACCGGAACCTAAAAAATCGAGCACCATTACATCGGCTAGTGTATCGATATTAGGAAAAGATTTAATGACCTGAGGTGTTGAAGTCCAAGAATTTCCGTTTTGATTCATCCATACCCGAAAATCATTTTTTCCCAGATATATAACATCAATAGTACCAGAACCATCAATGTCTGCCAATCTTAAAAAATTGGGATTATAACGATCCGGATGATCAAACTTGGGGGCATTCTCCATTGAGACTTTGGTTCCAAAATGGCCATAACCCAGATTGGGCCAATAGCATATTTCACCATTTTTAATTTTCACAATATCAGTGAGTCCATCCCCGCTCATATCTGCAAGAAATATACTTTGAAAGTCATCTTTAAAAACAATGGCAGGCCCCTTCTCCTCGTCTATTGCTTTAAAAACAGTTTCAGAGACCTTAAAACCTTGTTCACCTGCACCAGGGTACCAGCGAAAAGTATTTTCTTCAGTAATCAACAAATCGGCCGATCCATCACCATTCAAATCAATTGGGCGTATATTGGAATCATTGAGATTAATTTTCGGCATTGAAGAAAAGCTTTTAAAAGGTTCCCATTCTTCTTCCGGTGTAAGCTTAAAAAACCCTTTAGGTTCATCGGCATAGTTAACTAACGACTTTATCCCATTTGATTCCAGTTCCATTATTGCCAATTTTCCAGAAGAAATTCCATTAAAAGATGGTTTGGGAGCTACTCGCTGTGCCCTTGAAAAATCCCCTTTACCCAAATTGGATTTATAAAACCATCCGCCAGATTGTTCTGTAAGTATCCCCGCAATTCCTTCACTAAACAAATCTACCCACAAGTATTGGCTATCATGGATACCGACAGGCGCATTGGCCGAATTTTGTTTCGTTACTTTTTGGACCCTGGTATTCCATTCATGTTGTTGATAGTTTATTTTAAAATCAGGGAGATGTTTTGTACGATAATGGTTTTGATTGGAGTCCCATAAGTGACCATTATGTCTGGCTTTTATCAAATAAGAAAATCCTTCTAAAGAAACTTCCTTACTTTTCAAGGTTAATCTATCTTCATAAAATAGTTCTAAAGATTTGGTGAGGTAGGGTTTATGGGGAAGATCTGGAGCATCAAAACAATGGAACATTAAAATTCTGCTACATCTACGGTATGTCCTGATCTCAAATCCTGATCTGTAAAACGAAAAAGGATCTTTCCTAACAGTCCAACTATTTTTTTCTTGGTCTACATCCTTGGGCAGTGGAAAAGTGGTATCGTGTTCTCCATAATCAAAAACTACTTTGAACAAGAAATCATCTTCTATGGGAACATCATCACCAAAATAATAAGGTTTCCGTACCCCGTAACAAATCTTCTTTATATATGATTGGGTGCATTTATTGATCCTATTTTTTTCGCAAAGGCTATTATCAACACCAACAAAATCCTCTTTTTTATAGAGATAGATCGTAATACTCCCTTTATCGTCATGTGAACGGCATAGTTTCCATTCAAAAATCTTGGAGCTATCTTGAGGGTCGCTTACCCTACTTTCATCGGTTAACCCATAATAAGAATGTATATTTTCAGGTGTCACTGTCCTCCAATGTATATCGCCATCACTTTTGCGCACCCATCTTTCTATTCGATTAAAACTCCCCTCTATACGTGGTCTGTACCTGAAAATTATGTAGTCAGTCCCATTTTCTGATCTAGATATGCTAGTTTTTGACCAATCACCTCCCACCTCCTCCAATACTGGCACTAGATCTTCAGCTCCCGATATTACAAAAGTGTCAGACTCAATCTCGTCTTTATACTTGGGAAGTTCTTTTTCAGTCTTACGTATAATACTTGGTAGACCAACATTCCAACCCAATCCAAAAGCGCTATTACCAGAACCTGAATTATAGCTTAATCTGAGAGAGGGTATAAAACCTTTTCTTGAAGGGCTTATTGGAATAGGAATACTTAATGAAGAGGTTCCGGTAACCGCATTTACCTGAAATTTATCTTCAATACCTTTAATCGCACCACCTCCTTTAGGCAATGAAATTGACGGTATTTGAATATCATTGGATTCTGCTTTCTTTTCTTGATTAAACGAAACAGAAAAACTATTTTCTTTTTGTGAATTTTCTTGTTGTAATGGATTCTCCATAGCAACTTTCTAAAACATTATGGAAAAATATAGGTTAACAACTTCAAAACAAGTTCAGGAAAATGATAAAATGTAAAGTGTTTTGAATTACAGTTCTATTTGGGGGATTTGACAACTAAGTTAATCATTTAATGCGCTCATTTTCAAGGAAAAATCCTGTTTTTACAAGGGGGAAAATCCTGTTTTAATAATAAGACTGTAATAAAGTGGATACTTCGGTTCGATTTGGTTCTTCGTCAAATTTGGGGAATTATCCAGTTTGAGAAAGGATCACTTTCTTTCTTAAGAGCTCAAAGCTTGCCCTGCCATACATCTGACGTTTGATATTCTTAATGCGGTTCACGTGACCTTCTACAGGACCGTTGTTCCAAGACCATTTAATAGCGTTTGTTACTGCCTGAAGGTCATTTTTTAATCCCTTGGCTAAGGATTTGAGTCCTGAAAGTTTATACCTAGACTTTTGAACAAAATCGATCCACCGCTTCATATTTCCTTTTCCATTTTTGATCATAGAGCGAAAAAGCTTTACCAGACGACTAACGATTCGTAATTCCTTGGATCCTTTAAGTAACACATTCAAATAGTTGCGTTGGGATTGATCTTTTATTTGCGAAAGGTCTTTCCCTATAAGCATGGACATTTGGGTAGCGCTGATCGGTTTTATATAAGCAATGGGTTGATTGTAAAGGGCACGTAAATCCGGCGTTAGTATTCTCTTCTCCTGTTTAATTTTATGAATGTGATGGTAGGCTTGGGTTTGGCTCCCATCGTAGCCAAGATCTTTTATCTTTTGAATAATGTCTTTAATAACGTATCCCTTTTTCCGGAGCTCATGTACAATACATCCGGTAAAGAGATCGATATTTGTAGCGTTACGGTGAATCCTTGGGGGGAGGTGCTCTAATTTAAAATAAGTCCGTACCGTGTTCCGGCTAATTTCCAACTCCCTTGCAATTTTACGGGCAGGATACTTTTGTTGTTGCAAGGCTTTCACTTTTTGAAAAACAGCTTGTCTTGGGTCTGTCCTTGGAGGAGTGTTTTGAGGTACGATAATCTGTGTTTTTTGTGAATTGGATGTATGGTATTTATGATCCAATAGCTCCTGTTTACGGTCATTAAGAATGTTTTTGATCTTGCCGGAAACACTTTTAAAATAAAGAGTCAACGCATCGGAAAGGTTCATCAGTAAATGGAACCTATCTGCCACTTGATCTACCTCTGGATAAACCTCTCTCACGACTGAGGCATAGGAACTTGCCCGATCTCTGGTCACAATTTCAACTCCTGAATGTTTAGATAGCCATTTTTTTAAATGACTCCCATCCCTGGAAGGCAATAAATCAACTACCCGTGAAGTTTCCATATCCACTAGCACTGTACCATAATTTATTCCTTTACGAAATGCCCAGTCATCTACCCCTAGAACTCTTGGGGTTGGAGCGGCAGGCAAATGTACATGATGTGCTTTACGTGTCATGGTTGAGCGACTTAAGGGAACCGATAATAATTTAGATATTAATACCCCTTGATGTGAATTTGTTTCCAAGGCTATAGTATTAAGAGTGTCCTCTAAGCGATTGGTTCTTCGACCGTATCTAGAGATTCCTGAAGTCTGTTGTGAAAAGACTTTACGCACACACGCCTTGTTTAGGCATTTAAATTTTCTACTTCTAAGCACAATAAGGACTTGATATTCGAGTATGCTCAAGTCCCGGAAACGCCGCTCGTAGAAACAATGCACTTTTCTGCTAAGTGTATTACAATCAGGACAACGACCTTTTTTAGAAGAAACATAACCGA
>Ga0079224_100002714_pt1 | contig 21773 bp, 20 predicted proteins | sample Stecom2015_FD_80414 | JGI IMG/M metagenome (GOLD analysis project Ga0079224, IMG submission 80414) | Agricultural soil microbial communities from Utah to study Nitrogen management - Steer compost 2015 | ecosystem: Environmental > Terrestrial > Soil > Agricultural land | place: USA: Utah...
GTCCAGGTGAAGTAACCTGCGTCCTCGAAGCCTTGCATCGACACTTTTGTAACTATATTCTGAGCAAGTTTTAGCCGAGCGGAGAGGTGCTGGTGTGGTCGAACAGGGCTGCCTGCTAAGCAGTTGTACCGGTGATCCCGGTCCCGAGGGTTCGAATCCCTCCCTCTCCACCATTCTCTGATCCCCCTGCAGCGAACGCAAGAACCAGGTTTGTCCCGTTGCCCGGGTCCCCTCCTCAGCCTCTTGGCAGGCGACTGATCTCCACAGTTTCGTCGGCAACCAAAGGCAGAGCCTTTCACTTGTGCGGAACGTCGGTCTGTTCCATTATTCGGTATAGATCTGCGAATGCTCACTGATCCAAATCTAGAGGGGAGGAGAAATGAACTACTACCTGGAAGTCTTGAGAAAGTACGCAGTATTCCATGGAAGAGAAAGGCGGCGGGTCTTCTGGTGGTTCGTACTGGTCCATGTTGGCATCCTCGTCGTCCTGAGCCTCTTCGAGTTTCTCCTCACGGGACAGGCTTCCGTTCTCGTCGGACTATATAACCTGGCGGTCTTCATTCCAGGTCTGGCGGTGACAGTCAGAAGGCTTCATGATACTGGACGGACCGGTTGGTGGGTGTTGATCGGGCTAATTCCCTTCTTCGGGTCGCTTATCCTGCTGATATTCATGCTCCTAGACAGTGAGCCGGGGACGAATCAGTACGGACCAAATCCGAAAGAGGTCCCGATTTCCTCCTAAAACCGCAAGTTGAAAGTAAGCTTAACCATCAATACCCGGTCTGTCGGCTCAAACCCCTGATCATTGAAACGATTTTGAATCTCGTTGTAAACGATATAGAGGTCGCTGCCAGGGCGGTATTGATAGCTGAAGAGGAGATTCGTTGAGAGACGATTATCCAGGTTGTTCCACTGGATGAAAGATTTTACGAAGAGATCGGTCGAGAACGCGTAGAGGATCCGGTTCGACAGTGTATGGGCTTCGAATCGAGCCGAAGGATGATCGACCTGGTTATAGGAGTAGATCAGATCGACAGCGAGTGGGGCCACAGGGCGAAAGCTACCGGCAAAGGAATTCTCCCTCCGCTCACCGGTCCAATAATCCATCTGCCGATAAGTGCCGATGAATGAAAAGGTGCGGCTTGGATTGGTTTCCACCTGGAATAAATGAGACGGGTTCTGATAATCGCCGCCGCCGATTCGAGCAGGGCCGATAGAAACGGACTCGTAGAGCCGGCGGTCTTCCTGGCTGTACAGGTAGCGGAAAAGATCGCCTGACTGCAAATCGAAATCGACTCCCAACGTGGCGACACGACCGTAAAACTCGCCCTCGTAAAGCGTGTCATACGCCGTTGAAGCATTCCAGATAATTGCACGAATACCGCGGCTATTGAGCCAGCGAGTGTAGGAAACCGCTCCCATGGTGTGGCGCAGGTTGTTCTCCTGGACAAAACCCACTTCCGGGTTGAAATCGGGACCAAGAGAATAGTGCGTGAGCTCGGCACTAATGTCTGATTTTGAGTAAAGAAGCCGTCCTGTTGCGGCGATGTCGTTGCGGCTACGATCGTTGTGCAGTGTACCAGCGACGAGCAGTTCACCTTTAAGGTAAGGCGTGAACCATAGGTTCCCGTCTACGCCGACCAACCGCTGATAGTTACCATCGGTTTGCTGCTTGCTCGTAAGAATGGCTCCCATGCTGCTATTGGTAAGCAAATCTCGCTTGACACGAAGCACGCTGTAATTGGTGGAGGGCTCGGTCTCGACAGGGGTCCCACTGTCAACAAGCTGAGTCGCATCGGTCTGCACGCTTAGGAAACCGAGCGAATACGGTCCCACTCGACCAGAGACCTTACCGGAGGCGGCAAGCGGGGTAGGTCTCCCTTCGGTCAAGCCGATCCGTCGACTGTAGAACATCATCAATTCTTCTGAGTAGCCGACATTGAATAGTCCGGCATTGTCGAGGAAAAACTCTCTTTTCTCGGGAAAAAAGAGCGGAAACCGCGTCAAATTAACAACTTCCTGGTCGGCCTCAACCTGGGCAAAATCGGTATTAAATGATAGGTCGGCGCGAAGATTGGGTGTGAAATGGTAGTGGACATCGCCGCCCCAATCCCAGCGCGAATCGCTGGAGTTGGTCTGAAAATGTCTACTGGTTCCGACGAGAGCATAGGGTTCGATTTCCCATTTCGAAGGACTTGCATCGCTTTGAATGCCCGAGAGGTGCCCGAATAATTCACCCCGCCACGTACCGGGTCGGCCCAGTTCCCGTGGGATCGGAGCCCAGAAGGCACGTTCCTGTTTTCGTCTGATAGATCGAGAGACATTGAAGCCCCATGTCATCGGTAGTTCGCCGCCGAAACGAAGCGTAGAGAAGGGGATTTTGATTTCTGTGCTCCAGCCTTCTGCTGTGACGACTGAACGGCATTCCCAGATGCCGTCCCAGGAAGTATTGTAGAATCTCGCATCCGTAACGATGCCATCTCTGCGTGTGCCAAGAGGGTTGGTGGAGAAGTAGTAGAAATTCCGGTGATCGTGATAGGTGTCCAGATAAAGTCCGACAAAATCATCATTTCCGAGCCCCGCATCACGCCGCATATCCAGCGCTACGATCCCCTCGGGATCACTGTCATACAGCATGATCCCGAAGTATAGATACTTATCGTCCTGTAGAACGCGCACCTCAGTCCGCTCGGTAGCGGGTGCTCGGTCAAGCGGTGTTAGTTGCCAGAATCCGGTGGCGAAAGGCGCCGTCTTCCAGACTTCCTCATTAAGATGACCGTCTAAAGTGATTTCTTCTTCAATGAAATGGACTTGAAGGGTCAGCTCGGTCGGCGAGGGAAGACGATCCTCCCCCTTGAGCCAGCAGTTACCCAAAGCTGCTGCCAAGAGAATACATAAAGCTGAGAGCGCCGGCTGTTTGAATCGAGCCATGTACAGGGGGAGGATTATAAACACAACTCCTTTACTTTGCGCTTTCACCTTTGGCACACTGCGTGTTCATGGTCAGAACCTTTCTGAACCGGAACTTTGTTGCGACGATTCTTTGTCTTCTTGTTTGGAGTTGTGGTTCTGAGGAGTCGCTTAGCCCACGGACCGCAGAAGAGACAGTCGCCAGTTTCCAGCTGCATCCAGCGCTTCAGGCAGAAGTGTTTGCGTCTGAACCATTGATCCGAGATCCCGTCGAAATGGTACTTGATGAAGACGGCAGGATCTTCGTTGCAGAAATGGTCGATTACCCCGACTATGATCCGCCCGAGGGACAGCCGCCGAGAAGCCGGGTCTCGCTCCTCGAAGACCGTGATGGTGACGGTGTCATTGATCATTCGAGTGTTTTCGCCGACCAACTGCTGCACGCGACCAGCCTTCTTCCCTGGAAAGGAGGTCTAATCGTCACCTCAGCCCCCGATATTCTCTATTTAAAGGATACCGATGGTGATGGAAAAGCTGACCAGCGGGAGGTCTTGTTTACTGGCTTCAATGATCAGGTCGACCCAGAGGGAAGGATCACCAATCTTCGGCTCAGTGTCGACAATTGGATCTATGCTTCTAACCATGGACATGAAGGCACGGTGCGATTTTTGAGAGACCCGGAGGCGCCTCCCGTTTCTGTCCAGGGAACCGACTTTCGATTTCGGCTGGACAAGGGCTTGTTCGAAGCCGCCTCCGGACCGACACAGTTCGGCCAGGGCGTTGATGACTGGGGTAACCGCTTTATTACCCAGAACACCATTCATGTTCGCCACGTTGTGATCCCCTGGCGCTACCTCACGAGAAATCTCTTTCTCGATCCGGGCAATGTGTCGCAGGACATCTCGGATCACGGGCGACCTGCGGCACGAATGTTCCAGCTGACCGCCCCGCAGCAATGGCGCGTGGAAAGAACCAGGATGAGGCAGCAGCGCTATGACGAGCAGGGTGTTGACCGTGTGGAACTCCTAAGCGGCTACTTCACTGGAGCTTCGGGAGGGACAATTTACGATGGAGTTTCATTGGGCGAAGAGTTTCGAGGAAATCTCTTCACGGGCGACGTGAGTGGAAACCTGGTACACCGCGACGTGCTGGCCCCACAGGGGGCCACCTTTGTTGCCAGTCGTGCACCGGACGAGGAGGAAAGGGAATTCCTGGCTTCCACAGATCCGTGGTTTCGTCCTTGCAATTTCGCCGTCGGACCCGATGGTTCACTTTTCATTATCGATATTTATCGGGAGTTCATTGAAACGCCCGCATCGATACCTGAAGAGTTAAAGAAGAACATGGATTTCCACAGCGGGACGGATCTGGGGAGGATCTACCGCATCAGCCGTAAAGGCTCTGGCCCGTATAAAACGCCGCAACGCCTTTCAGAACTCGACTCATCCGAGCTCGTCCAACTCCTCTCGCACGAAAACGGATGGCATCGGCGGACGGCGCACCGATTGCTTCTCGAGAGGGCTGACCCCGGAATCACTCCGGAGCTGCGAAACGTTGTGCATCATGGAGAAAGCCCTCAAGCTCGTCTTTATGCGGCCTACCTTTTAGAAAGCTTGGATCAAGTGGACGAGGAGATTGCCCGCAAACTGATCAATGACCCGCATCCGGAAGTGCGGAGGCACGGAGTTCTTCTGGCTGAAGCATTGGAGGGATTGTTCGAGGAAGTCTTGGGGCGCGTCTCCGATTCCTCACCTCGGGTTCAGTTTCAGGCAACTCTATCCCTGGGTGAATTTGATCGAGACGGAGTATTGGACGGATTTGCCCAAGTCTTGATCCAGTATCCCCAGGACGCCTGGTTTCGGAAGGCTGTATTAAGCACGCCGCGCGGATCAGCTGGCGAAATGCTTGAGCGACTCCTGCGTGAAGGCTTTTTTGAATCTGCGTCCTCCGGGAAAGAGGAGCTACTCGCTGCCGTTTCACGGATAGTCGGCGCCCGGTCTCTTTCCCCGGAACTCTCGCGCTGGTTTGGCCTGATGGACAAGCCTGAGATGGCTGCCGCTCACTGGCAAGAGGCCGGGCTCCGCGGTCTTAAGCTGGGATTAGAGATGGCTGCGACGAGACGATTACGATCCAGTGTAGCAGAACAATTTATCCTTAGGAGGATCCGTTCAGGTTCCGATCAGATGCAGACACTGGCGAGAGACCTGGCCGTCCATTTCGAGATGGCTTCCTTGATTGAAGATGCGGCGCGCGAAGCCACCGATGGTGCTCTTTCTATACCGCGTCGGGTGGCGGCAACGCGGATTCTGGCAGGAGCACCCTTCGAACGGGCCGGGGTTATTCTGGAACAGCTGCTTTCTGCTGAAGAGGATCCACAGGTCCGTCAGGCAGCCATTAAGACGATGGCTAGCTTCGAGAGCCGAGAATCCGGCCGTCTCCTGGTTTCGCAATGGCACCAGCTTGGCCCCCAGCTTAGAGTGGATGCTCTGGATGCGCTACTGAGCCATCGCCAGCTGACACTGGAGCTGATCGACGCTCTCGAGAAACGGACCATCGAATGGACCGACCTCGATGAGGTACAAAGGGAGAAGTTGCTGGAGCATCCGGATTCTCAGATCAGCGGAAGAGCAACCGGAATAGCCAAAAGCCAGCCTCTCACCAGCACCGACATCAGCCCCGATCACCGGAATGTGCTCGATTTGGAAGGCGATGCGGAGCGAGGCCGGAGGCTTTTTAACGAGCATTGCGCTGTGTGTCATCTTCCCAGCGGAGGCCGCAGGATCGGGCCCAACCTGGCCGGCGTGAGCAGCAACACGCGGGTGCAGTTGCTGCAGTCCATCACCAATCCGAGTGCCGCGGTGGATGCCCGCTACAAGAACTACATCGTCACTACACAGGATGGACGACTCTATGCCGGCATCATTGTCTCGGAATCCCCGGGGACGATAACCATCAGGAACGCCGTAGGTGACGATGAGACTTTGCTCCTGAAAGACATTGAGACTATGCGCCCGTCCAGGTTGTCTTTGATGCCGCAGGATCTGGCCGACATCCTTAGCCCTCAAGACCTTGCTGACGTGATTGCTTTCTTACAGGGAGCCGACCTGACTGAATGAGTGGAGCCTTTCCCGGTGGGCCGTCTTCGTGCTCAAGATAGTCGGCTATGCCTGGAGACTTCGCGTGTAGGAGAAGCAGCTTCTCCTTCGGCCACCAGGTCCCGGACCAGAGAGGCGAGCTTCTTTCCTTTGGGGTTGAAAATGGCAAACCGGCACAGCTCCCGCTTTTGCAATTGGTACTGAAGTCCCGACCACAAGACGCCGAATCCATAGCGAACGCTATCCCGAAACCGGATGCTGGAAGCCTCTGAAAAATATCGAGTGGGACAGCTCACTTCACCGATTCGAAAGCCTAAGTACAGCGCCTGCACGAGAATCTGATTATCGAATAGGAAATCGTCGGAATTTTCCCCGAGCGGCAGTGTCTCCAGTACCTCCCTCGAAAAGGCTCGGTAGCCGGTGTGGTACTCGGAGAGCTTTGCTCCGGTCATGAGGTTCTCGATAAAGGTCAGGATGCGATTGGCGACATATTTGTAGAGTGGCATTCCGCCCCGTAAAGCACCCCCTCCGAGAATCCTCGAGGCTAAGACGAGATCGTAATGTCCACTGGCAATCATAGAGGCCATGGCCGGAATGAGTGCCGGAGTGTACTGATAATCAGGGTGGAGCATGATGAAAATGTCAGCCGGGAGCTTGAGAGCTTCCCGATAACAGGTTTTTTGGTTGGCCCCATACCCCTGATTGCGCGAATGCTGAAACAGTCTCAATCCCAGTTGCCTGGCTTTCCGAACCGTATCGTCCTGGCTTGCGTCATCGACCAGCAGAACGAAATCAACGATTTCGAGAGGAATTTCGTTGTAGGTTCTCTCCAGTGTTGCAGCGGCGTTATAAGCAGGGAGAACCACCGCAACCCGCCTGTCCTGTAATGCCATGGCTATTTCCCGCGCATATTCGTGACTCGTGTTCGATTTTGTCGATTTCGACGGTTGTATTGGAATTATCCAGAATCGGCGACCTGGGAGCAAAGGCCAACAAGGAACGTCGATTCGTTGGGCGGAACAAATCAAGAGGAATCAAGTAGAGAAGACGACGAATCTTCTGTTAATCTCCCACGCGAGGTTTACCTGTGTCGACAGTTTATTTTTGGACGATCCTAATCTACTTACTCGTGCTTGTCTGGGTGAGCTTGCGAAGCATCCGCGGAGTCTCAACCCAGGAAGATTTCTCGGTAGCCGGGCGGCAACTCAGCACCTTTGTTCTCTTTGGAACGATGCTCGCCACCTGGATAGGAACCGGCAGCATCTTCGGAAACGCGGAGAAAGCCTACGAGGTCGGCGTAGCGGCTATTATCCTTCCGTTAGGATCATTGGCCGGAATTGCAGTGTTGAGTTTGCTGGCCGGAAGAGCGAGAGCGCTGAACCAAATTACGATACAGGATTTGCTCGAAGTTCGTTACAACAGTGCCGCCCGAGTCTTTGGTGTCGTGGCACTGGTAATGGCCTATACAACAATCGTCTCTTACCAGTACCGGGCGGCCGGCGCCGTGCTGAACCTGACTCTTCCTATCCTTCCTTATGAGACTGCGGTAGTTGTCTCCACTGTTTTCATCGTACTGTATACCGCGTTGGCCGGGATGGTCTCGATCGCGTATATCGGTGTCATCATGGGAATCACCATGATTGTCGGGATTGTCTCGACTTTGCCGGTTTTTTTCTATCAAGCGGGCGGGCTGAACGGGATGAGGGCCTCTCTCGGGCCCGATCATTTCCAACCGTTTGGCCCAATTGGGTTCGTTGAGGCGATTGGCTTGACTCTCCCTGTTTTCCTTCTGGTTCTGGGTGACGCCAACATGTACCAGAGGTTCTTTTCGGCTCGCACCGAAGGGATTGCTCGCAAGGCTGTCCTCTGGACATTGGGAGGAGTGGCGTTCATGGAGATCACCATCATCATTACGGCATGGATCTGCAGTGCTCTGGAGCCAGACCTTGAAATACCAGGGCGGGTCATTGCATACGCAGCCCGGGATCATCTGCCGGTTCCTCTTGGAGCCCTCTTGCTAACGACCATCATGGCAATCGTCCTTTCGACAGCCAGCAGCTACCTCCTTGCTCCTTCAACGGCTGTTATCCGCGACATTTATCAGCGTTTTGTGAACCCGAAGGCCTCAGAACGCAGTCTGGTTGTAGGACTCCGAGTGATGGTGATTCTGCTGGGAGGGGTTGCCTACTATCTATCGACTCTTTCAGAGCAGTTCCTGTCGGTTGCGCTGTTGGCCTACACGATTTATGGAGCGGCAATTACGCCGGCACTTATTGCGGCTTTTTTCTGGAAGCGAGCTACGGCGCAAGGGGCAGTCTGGTCGATTATAGGGGGGACAGCGACTACCCTCCTCTGGAAGCTTTCAGGCATTACTTATTTTGATGCCGTTATTCCTGCAATCGCCGTATCGGTTCTGACGCTGATTCTTGTTTCACTATTCACGGCTCCACCTCCCGCGAGTCAAGTAGAGCCTTTCTTTCGCCGGTTGAATCCCCCGGTTCCATAAAGGACATCCGGCCGCACGATGGAAGCAGCCGGATTCTAGCCCTTCCAGCCATGTTCGCCGATCAAAGGTACGAAAGTGCAGCGCTCGCCTCTGCTCTTCCGTAGAGTCCCTTTGCTGCGCGTTATTGTATAGAGAATTTGACCGTACCCATCTTCGACGGGAATGACAAGGCGCCCACCTTCTGCCAGTTGCTCTTCCAACGGCGGTGGGACCTTCGGGGCCCCGGCTGTAACAAGAATCACATCGAAGGGGGCCTCCTCGGGCCATCCTAGAGTACCGTTGGAAACTCGCAGCTGGACATCGGTATAGCCCAATTTGTCAAGTATTGCCTTGGCCCGTGTAGAGAGTTCCGGGATTCTTTCTGTCGTGTAAACGCGGGCACCCAGTTCCGCCAGAATAGCTGTCTGATAACCACTTCCGGTACCGATCTCCAGGACTCGGTCTCCCGGTTTGATGCGGGCGGCGGCCGTCATCGCAGCCACCATGTACGGCTGGCTGATGGTCTGGCCGGCCGCAATAGGAAGAGGAGAGTCGTTGTAAGCTCTGTCCCAGTACTCGGGTTCTACAAATTCATGCCTGGGAACAGTCAGAAAGGCTCGCAACAGGTCCGGGTCGGTGATCCCGCGACTTCGAATCTGGGATTCGACCATTCGCTGGCGATCGGCCGCCAGTTCTTCTTCCGATAGCATATCTAAAGGGTCTTCCAGCGGCGGCTGAACATCAAGCGGAGTTTCTTCTGCTCGTGTGGCGTAAGCTGTTCTCGAGTCCGCAAAAACCTTTCCTCTATCCTGCGGAGTTCTGCTGTCGACCTAGCCTTCCCAACGGCCTCTCGAAGCTCGTAGAAGACAGAGCTATACTCGCCGCAAAGCTCCTTCAGATAGATATAGGATTTGCGGTGGATGGGGCAGGGGCCAAATTTCCGAATAGCGTTTTGATGCTCGGGTGTGCTGTAACCTTTGTGACGGCAAAATCCATATTCAGGAAACTGGCAGTCCAACTCGTTCATCCGGTCGTCGCGATAGGTTTTCGCGATAATGGATGCAGCAGCGATGGAGTAGCTTAACCCTTCACCCTTACAGAATGGGTTCTGGGGGACTTTCAGGTCTGGAATCTCGCGAGCGTCCACGAGAACGTGCTCGGGTGGTGCCGGCAACTGCTCAACCGCCCGCCTCATAGCCAACAACGCAGCCTGGTATATGTTCATCCGGTCGATTTCTTCGACGCTGGCTTCTCCGACAGCCACCATAGCCTGCTGCCTGATTCTTTTTGCGAGCCGCTCCCGCTCCTCCGGCAAGAGTTTCTTGGAATCATCGATCCCGGGAATCTGGGGGCACTCCGAAGGAAAAACAACAGCCGCCGCGATAACGGGGCCTGCGAGTGGCCCGACACCGGCTTCATCGACGCCAGCGACCCTTCTCGTTCCAGACGCCCACAGAACTCTCTCGAAGTTGAGCATGGATTCAAGTCGTAGCCGTTCTTTCCGTTCGGCTTCCTGTCTTCGTACCAGCTGAGAGTGAAGGTTGCGGATTCCTTTGCGAGGATCCCTACGGAGCCGTCTGAGCAGCTTCGGTGTTACCGCGAGATCTTCCGATGCAACAAGCGTTCTTACCTGTTCGACGGAGAGACTGGAGAGATCGATGTCTGCCACGGATTATTCTTCCCCTAGAAAGATCAAATTTCCAAAAGAATGTGGAACGTGAAAATCAGGCTGTGAGGTAAAGGTCGGACGCCAGGCCAGATATTCGATCTCTGGATTGATGTCGACTACGCGTCCAAAAGTAGTTCTCCAGACATCGCCTATGCTGGGCATAGGCACGTTTCCACCATTGACTGCCAGATGAGAGTACGGAAGGCGAAGCACGCCCTTCCAGATCCGCTCACTTTCATTGATCTGCGAATCCACAACAAGTCCGGACGACCAGTCGGCATTAATCCTCAGATGGGGGACACGAATGTGCAAGTCGTGGAATGATCCATCCGGGTTGACCACCAGTTCGAAATAGTCATCGCAACCGGGCAACTTGAGAAATATCATTAAAACGTCCGGGCCGTCCTCTATATCTAGCGCCTCTGCCTTCTCGATAGACGAAAGTGCCGTTTGATACCAACAACGGAAGCGGAAGTAAATATGCTCGGAATCCCACAAAGAAAAAACCTCGGTCAGGTTATTCCAGTTGTGGCCTTTCTTCTGAAGTGCCGAGACTCCGTTCCAGTAACGATCGATTACAGCGGCTTCGCGGTCACGCCAGCATGAGCTGTCTGGGAAAAGCCGGCCGGCCGGAACCGATGTGCGATACGTGAAGAGTGTGTTTTCTGGCATAACAAGGTAACTCTGACCAGGAATCGAACGGCTTCAAGGGCCGCTACGAAATCCCACAGCGAGCCATTATAATTCCCGGTTGTGAAAATCAAAACTGTAGGGCTTCTGGGGTTCGGGCGCTTCGGACAGATGGCCTACCGCTATCTCCGACAGACAGTTGATGTGCGCGTCTATGATCAAGATAGCCGCAGGTTGGAAGGCGTACCGGAAAAGGCGTCTCTCTCTGAGGTTGTGGAGAATCAGCTGGTCCTGCTATCCGTGCCTATCTCTCGGATGCAGGAGGTCTGCCAGCAGATCGCTCCATTGCTCAGGGCCGGCCAACTGGTGGTGGACACCTGTAGTGTGAAAGCCCGACCTGTAGCCTGGATGACTGAGCTTCTCCCTCCTGATGTGGACATTCTGGGCACTCACCCGCTCTTTGGCCCAGACAGCGGAAAGGAAGGGATTGCAGGGTTAAAAATCGCCCTCTGCCCGGTCAGAATTCGACCGGAGTACTATTCTCAGATCTGCAATTATTTGCGATCGCTGGAGCTTGTCATTCTGGAAACAACTCCAGAGGAGCACGATCAGCAAATCGCGCAGAGTCAGGCCATCTTCCACTTAATCGCCCAGGTTCTGAAACGTTTGGACTGGGGAGTCAAGCCAATATCGACACTCGGGCCTGAGACTTTCTATCGGCTGGTTCGAACGGTCCAGCGAGACACCGACCAGCTTTTCCTCGATATGGAAAGGGAAAACCCCTTTGCGGCTCAATACCGGAAACAGTTCATTGAGAAGATGCTGGAAGTGGACCGGGAGCTTAAAAGGGGTTCGGAGTGAAGGGTCCGGCGTAGTACCAATGAAAAAGCGACCCTCGACTGCTCCGGAGTTCACGACTTCCCAGCGCCTTCAGATCCTGGCTATCAGTCGACTCGGCAGTCTGGCTGTTCACCTGATTGGCTCCACTATCCGATTTGAGGCGCGGGAGATTGAGCGGCTGACCAGAATCAAGGAAGCCGGAAGACCTGTGATCTATTCCTTCTGGCACAATCAAATCTTTGCGGCCACCTACTATTTTCGCTTTCAGGGCATTGTCGTAATCACCTCCCAGCATTTCGATGGGGAATACATCGCCAGGATTATCGAGAGCTTCGGGTATGGCACGGCCCGAGGCTCGAGCAGCCGGGGGGCAGTACGGGCTCTCCTGGAACTGAAAAGGCATCTTAGTCTCGGAAGAGATGTAGCCTTCACCGTGGATGGACCTCGCGGTCCACTTTATCAAGTGAAGCCCGGGCCGATCTGGTTAGCTCAGCGGACCGGCGCTCCCATCGTGCCATTTCACATTGAACCGTTTTACTTCTGGTCTTTACCCAGTTGGGATCGCTTCCGCATTCCGCGACCTTTTACGCCTGCCGTCATTCGTTTCGGCGGACCGATCGAGGTTCCTCCCGAGGGTTCCGACGAGGAACAGCTGGCACTTTACCAGGCAGAGATGAACCGTATTCAAAAGGAGGCGATCGAGGAGGTCAAGGCGCGACGCAAGAGTTAAGGTACTTCTTGTGGTAACCGCACGCCCGAGAGCGGGCGGGGGCGATGCTGCGCGAGGGTGGATAGTGTCGATTTCAGGCTCAGCGGGCGATCCGGACAGAATTCTGAAACACTGTCATTCTCCAGGTGGGGATCTCTAGAACGGCCAGCTTGAAATCGTATTCGCCCGGCGGAGCAAAAAGCCGATTCGTATAAATTATCCCCCGACCTTCCCTCACCTCCTTTGCCCCCAGATGGGCCCGGAAAATCTCTCGCAGGCGAACTACTTCGTTCCCTTCAGAGTCGAGAAGGAGCCCGATGATACCCAACTGTGTGCGCACGCCCTCCGTGCGATTGCCCTGAAGGGAATAAGGGCTGATCTTCACTCGAAACGGGAGCCCTGGAGTAGAGGCGTTACGAGCTCCTCGATTCAGGAGATCGATCTCGGCACCGATTTCGTTATAGCGGACATTCATCTGGGAAGGCAGGTTCCGCAGAGCTTCAGTGTCAAACAGTGCGGCGATGAATTGTCGTTTGGACCGGAGTTGGTCAGGAAACTTCTTAAACAGGCCGTGCACAGTGGCACTCGGTCTGGATACGAGGATGTCGATGGCACGTTCTTCTTCAGGAAGAAAAGGTCTGTCGGTATGATAGGCTACGGAATAAAGATTTCCAAAGATATCGTCATTAATTTCGGCTAACACCTCGTCGAAATCCAGGATGGTCTGAAAACCACCGAAATGCCGTCCGCCAGTCTCTCTGGAGAGTCGGGCGAAAGCAGCCTGTTTGGCATCATCTTCGGGGTCTCCGTCATTGACGTTAAGACCGCTGTTGGATTGTGCGGGCCCGATATAAAGTTGTGCAGTAGAAGGGACCCAGATGGTGTAGAGGCTGACTCCAGCTTGTCGAGCGATCGAGATCGCCCGCCCTGAGCGCCGATAATTCTCATCTATCCCATCCGAGACGACAATAATCACTCGTCGGTCATCGCTAGAGGAGACCTTTTCCATCATCCCGACCAGTGCTTCTACCGAGTCGTAAATGGCTGTTCTCCCCAGGTGTTGCCGAGCGGCACCAAAAGCTTCCAGGGCCGCCTGTTTGTCAGGCGTAAAGTCTTGAAAAGTAATCAATTCGTTAGTGAAGCCAAAGATTCCGACTCGAGTGAAATCGTGGATATTCTCGAAGAACGATTGGGCAGCTAGAATTTCCTCGGCACGCGTCGCAAACGTACTTCCGCTGACATCTAGAAGAAAAGCCAGCCAGAGAGAACGCGCGGGCCCATCCGGGGATCGCGGAGCTTCGAAGAATACAAGTTCTTGCTCCTCACCGTTTTCGCGAACTTGAAAATCCTCTCTGCTCAGAGAGTTAACAAAGTGGCCCTGGTTGTCGCGCACTGTAAACCGAAGGGTGACAAGGTTCACGTCAACCCGAATCGTCTCGTCCTCGTCTCCCGCGTCGCTTTGCTGAGACGAATCTCCCTGCTCCTGAACTTCCTCCTGAGGAGAGGCTCCTTCTTGGATCGGCGTTTCGGTGCCATCTTCCCCTGTTTGCCCTAGGCCGGTGCAGGTAAGCACCAGCAGGACCACCAAAAACAGGCAAACTGTTCGGGACGGGTTCATCTCTTATGCTCAGACACCAAATTCAGGAACTCGAGTCGCGACCTCTGATCTTCACGGAAGCTTCCCAGCATTGCGGACGTAATCATCCGGCTGTTTTGCTTTTCGACGCCTCGCATCATCATACAAAGATGCTGACCTTCGATGATGACGGCCACGCCTTTGGGGTTGATTTTGTCCCGTATCGTCTCGGCGATTTGCTGGGTCAGTCTTTCCTGCACCTGGAGACGCCGGGCAAAGACATCCACAATTCGAGGAATTTTGCTCAATCCGATCACCTGATTGCGAGGTAGATAGCCGACGTGGCATTTCCCGAAAAAAGGGAGCAAATGATGTTCGCAAAGACTGTATACTTCAATGTCTTTCACGATGACCATTTCGTCGTATTCGACCGTGAAGAGGGCGCCGTTCAGCACCTCATCAATGTCTTCATCGTACCCGCGCGTTAGAAACTGAAAGGCACGCTCGACGCGCGCCGGCGTGTTGATCAAGCCTTCTCGTTCCGGATTCTCGCCAAGTTCCTCGAGTAGTTGGCGGATCAGCTGTTGCATGGGGTTCAGTATAACAGTAATGATTCAGGAAGCCCTCGCCGACACGTCGAACTGTTGTCGCATGTTTACCGAAGCGGATTCCCACGGCGAGATTCGTCTAAAAACGGCGCAACGGTCATGCCCAGCCAAATCCTTCTGAAATGAAACCTCTTCCCAGCCATTCTTTCTGGCTTCGGCAAGAACGTCCAGTCGTTGCCCCGCTCCCAGTTCCAGGACCAAAAACCCTTCTGGTGCCAGCAGTGGGGGCGTGCTGGCAAGCAGTCTGCGATAGACTTCCAGACCGGTGGGGCCGGCAAAGATGGCTTCATATGGCTCGTGCTCACGGACAGCCCGCTCAACGTCGGTTGCTAAACAAGAGACGTAGGGAGGATTCGATACGATGAGATGAAACTGTTTGCTTCGGGCAAGAGGAGCCAGAAGGTCGCAGTTTATAAACGAGACTCGATCGCTACACCCCAGCCGAGACGCGTTGGTGCTGGCAACCTGTAAAGCACTAATCGAAATATCGGTAGCGACGGCTCGACTCCCGGAGAGTTCCAGCAAAAGGGTTAGAGCAACACAACCGGTACCCGTCCCGACGTCCAGGATGTCGAGCGGGGTCGGAAGATCGGTAGATAGTCGAAGGCAAACCTCGATTAAGAGCTCTGTCTCAGGACGAGGTATCAGGGTGGCGGGAGTCGTGCGGAAGTCCCGCCCATAAAACTCCTGTACGCCGGTAATATACTGGATCGGATAGTGCCGGCCCCGAATCAAACAAAGCTCAGCAAGTCGGACCGACTGCTCCGCCGTCAGGCGGTGTTCGGGATGGGCAAGCAAGTAAGCGCGGTCCTTGGAGAGGAGATGAGAAAGCAATAGTTCCGCATCACGCCGGGGCTCCCTGAGCCCTCGCGATTCCAGAAAAGACGCTGCCTGGACGAGTGCGGAGCGAAGGGTTGAATTGGGATTGATGTGGATTTTCTGCCCGTTCAACATGATTCACCTGAAACCTCCAATCAAGCTATTGCCTGGTCTTTGAGTGCTTCCGCCTGACTGGAAGTTACCAGCGCGTCGATAATCTCGTCCAGGTCTCCTTCCATTATTGCGTCCAAGCGATGGAGGGTAAGGCCGATGCGGTGATCGGTGACCCTATTCTGCGGAAAATTATAGGTGCGAATCTTCTCACTGCGATCCCCCGAACCCACCATAGCCCGTCGATGCTCAGCAATCTCTTCTTGCTGTTCGGAGAGGGCTTTCTCATAAAGCCGCGAGCGGAGGACCTTGAGCGCTTTCGCCTTATTTTTGATTTGGGATTTCTCATCCTGACAAGTGACGACTTCTCCGGTTGGGATGTGTGTGATCCGCACGGCTGAATAGGTGGTATTAACGGATTGACCTCCCGGCCCTGATGAGCAGAAGGTATCAATTCTCAGATCGCCTGGATCGATCTTGACCTCAACCTCGTCGGCTTCCGGAAGAACAGCGACCGTGACTGCCGATGTATGGACACGGCCTTGAGTTTCCGTTTCGGGGACACGTTGAACTCGATGGACGCCGCTTTCGAACTTCAGCCTGCTGTAGACGTTATTCCCGCTGATCATGGCCGTGACTTCTTTCAATCCGCCGATCGACGAGTAATGAGCGTCGAGAACTTCGGTCCTCCAGCCCTGGGCCTCGGCGTAGCGGCTGTACATGCGGAAAATCTCTTGGGCAAAGAGAGTCGCTTCGTCTCCTCCGGTTCCAGCGCGAATCTCCAGAATGACATTCTTCTTGTCGTTGGGATCTCGGGGCAGCAGGAGCAGCCGGAGGTCCTGACGGCACTTTTCCAAACGATCTTCCAAACTGCGTAGCTCTTCCCGTGCCATTCGGACCAACTCTTCATCTGATTCTTCTTCGATCAGCTGACGAGTGCTCTTGATCCCCGCGGCTATGGACTTGTACTGACGATAATGCTCGACGATCTCCTGCAGCTCGGAGTGCGCCTGTGCGGCTTTTCTGTAGCGTTCTGGGTCCGAGGTCACCTCAGGATCACTCAACTGCATGGAGAGCTGTTGATAGCGCTCTTCAAGACTATCCAGTTTTTCAAACATGGGCGGTGGATCACCTTTTGACGGGGAACGTCAGGCTAGAAGTCACTTCTTGCGATTCTTTCCAATGACGTTACCGTACTTACGCTGAAATCGCTCAACTCGACCGGCAGTGTCCACAAAACGTTGTTTGCCTGTGAAAAAAGGATGGCAGGTGGAGCAAATTTCCAAGCGGATATCCTCGCCGCGAGTCGAGCGCGTTTCCCATTCCGCACCACAGGTGCAGGTTACACGGACCCTTTCATATGCAGGATGTATCTCAGGTTTCATTGTTTCTTTCCTTAATTATTGATTGTCGCTCATATTAGGATGAAAATCGGATTCGATGGTTTCATTCGCATCGGAGCGGTGCGGAGCCGGTCAAGCTCGTCGTCTTCCCTGCAATCGAACTGCTAAGTTTAACAGAACAATGATAATGAAGTCGAAGACAATGAAGTCCGAGAGAGCGGCCCGCAACGGGGGAGAATCAGCCATTGCAACTTGACAAGCTCTTCCGCCAGGCGGTATAAGGAACACTTCAAAGTCTGGGCCACAAGGATTTATCAGGATTTGTTTCAAGCTTCGTTAACGATCGACCTTTCCCAATTCCCGGTAGGTGCTCTTTTCTCGGGGTTCTGCCCCGCTCCCATGAATTAAAAGGGGTGAATAGCGAGATTCCGGGGACTTTTTCCTGGTAAGTCTTCCCGCCACGTTTATCGAGCGGCGGATCTCGGACTGATAGAATTTTTAGAGGAGGTTTATGTGAATGACGTCAACCACTGACAAGAAACTTGAACAGGAGAGCCCAGTCGATATCCAGGCCTTGAAGCCTGTTATCGAGGTTCCGGGAGATGTGGACTACGAGGCAATCCTGGATGAATACGACTCCAGCCTGAAGGAGTTTTCTGAAGGAGAAGTCGTTCCCGGCACAGTGCTCAAAGTGACGGAGAACAACGTCGTGGTCGACGTAGGTTTCAAGTCGGAAGGTGTTATTCCGATCGACGAATTTCGAGATGATGAGGGCAACGTCTCGGTCGCTCCCGGGGACAGGGTGGATGTCCTGCTAGAGAGCATCGAGCCGGAAGGATCAATCGTCCTTTCGCGCGAGAAGGCCGAGCGTATGAAGGTCTGGGATTCGATCGAAAAAGCATACGAAGAACAATCGATCCTCACCGGTCGTGTGATTGAACGGATAAAGGGCGGCCTTGCCGTTGATATCGGGGTCAGAGCTTTCCTCCCAGGCTCCCAGGTGGATATGCATCCGGTTCGTAACCTGGACAGCTTTCGAGGCGAGCAGATTCAAGTGCGCGTCATTAAAGTCAACAAGCGCCGCGGAAATATCGTGTTATCTCGGAAAGCCGTACTCGAGGAAGAGTATTACAAGCAGAAGGAAGAAACTCTCAAGACTCTTCAGGAGGACAAGGTCGTTACCGGGGTCGTCAAGAACATTACCGACTATGGCGCCTTTGTCGATCTGGGCGGTATCGATGGCTTGCTCCACATTACCGACATGTCCTGGGGACGCGTTAACCACCCGTCCGACCTGTTCCGCATCGGTGATCAGATTGACGTAAAGGTACTGAAGTTCGACCGCCTGGAAGAAAAAGTGTCTCTTGGCTACAAGCAGCTCACCGAGGACCCCTGGCTTAGCGCCGATCGCCGTTATCCAAAAGGTGCTCGCGTCAACGCCAAAGTGGTCAGCGTCACCGACTATGGCGCCTTTGTCGAGCTCGAGGAAGGGATCGAAGGCTTGATCCATATTTCGGAGATGAGTTGGAACAAACGCCTGAAACACCCATCCAAGATGGTTGATGTTGGCGATGAAGTCGAAGCCGAGGTTCTTGATGTCGATATTGAGAACCGGCGGATTTCGCTTGGTATGAAGCAGACAGAGCCAAATCCGTGGGATCAGGTAGAAGAAACCTACGCGATTAATTCGATTGTCAAAGGGGTTGTGAGGAACCTGACCGACTTCGGAGCATTTGTTGAAGTTGAAGAAGGGGTCGAGGGTCTGGTTCACGTCTCTGACTTAAGTTGGACTAAGAAAATCAAGCATCCTTCTGAGGTCCTACAGAAAGGACAAGAAGTTGAAGCGGTTGTACTCAATGTGGACGCTGAAAACCAGCGGCTTTCGCTGGGTATTAAGCAATTGGAGCCGGATCTGTGGGAAGAATTCTTCTCGCAGCACCAAGTAGGCGATGTAGTCACCGGAAAGATTGTTCGGCTGACCAGCTTTGGAGCTTTTGTAGAGATACAGGAAGGCATCGAAGGGCTGTGTCATGTCTCCGAGCTGAGTGAAAAGCGAATCGAAAACCCGGAAGACGAATTTCAGGTGGGCCAGGAGGCGGAGTTCAAGATCATCAAGCTGAATCTCCTCGAGCGAAAGATCGGTCTTTCCATTCGAGCCCTGACCGACAGCAGTGAACGAGAAGAAGAGTGGAGCTACTCTCCCGAGAAAGCCACGACATCTATCGCCGAAATCGCCGGAGACCAGCTGGGTGCCCTGAAGCGCCGTGCCGAGCAGGGGGCCGAGCAAGCCGAGCAAGAAGTTGAGCAAGCCAAAGGAGACAACAAGAATGACGAAAGCTGAACTTGTTGATGAGGTGGCCAGGAATTCGGAACTGAGCAAGAAAGATGCAGAGGTTATTGTCCAAACGGTGCTGGACAGTATTATCGAATCGCTGCAAGGGGGCGACAAGGTGGAGCTAAGGGGATTCGGAAGCTTTCGCCTCCGTGAGCGGGCCTCAAGACAGGGCCGAAATCCAAAAACCGGCGAGAAGGTCTACGTGCCCGCCAAGAAAGTTCCCTACTTCAAACCGGGCAAGGAACTGAAGGAACTAATTAACTCCTAGATGGATCTTCTCTGGACTCCCTGGCGCTACCGCTACGTATCGAGTCGGTCTCCAGTAGAGTGCATATTCTGCGAGCTATTAGGCCGTCCCCGGGAAGAGGATGCAAGAAATTTGATACTTTCCCGCCGGTCACATATCTATCTGATCCTGAACAGGTACCCGTATACCTCCGGTCATATGATGGTGGTATTGAACCGTCACGTATCGGACCTGGAGCATTCGGATCCCGCAGAACTGAAGGAATTGATTGATGCGGCTCGTGAGGTGGAAGGAGTGTTGCGGAGAACCTATGCGCCGGATGGTTTCAACATTGGGTTCAATATTGGCAAAAGTGCGGGTGCCGGCGTTGCGGGGCATTTGCACCTCCATATTGTCCCCCGCTGGATTGGGGATTCCAACTTTGTTTCTGTAATTGGTGAAACCCGCATGATTCCGGAGGATCTTTCCTCTGCCTTTGACCGGTTGGCACCCCACTTCCAGGATTAATTCCCTTTTTCAGCACAGCCTGCGACGCTGTCACCGGGTGTACACGCTGTGTCCGTGAACTGATTCCTGCTCGCGGCGCGCATCCCGCATGCGCCCTTCTCCCTCTTGCCGGAATCAAGTCGCCAGTCTATTCTGAAGATCCCGGCTTGGGAGGTGGACAGCGGCCTGCTGAAAAGACAATCAAGCCTTTTATTTGCTGATATTTAGGGACTAAATGTCGGCGCTCTGTAAAATTCATTTGAAGCCAGTCAGAGTGCATGGTACGGTAGAGGTTCGCTTTCACCGGAGGCTGGCTCCCACTATAGTCAAACTTTTCCACAGTTGTGGAAATTGTGTGGAAAATACGGCGGTCGACGTGCGCGCAATTGGGGATCATCGGACCTTTGATTCTGGAGACCGAGAGTTGGATTATCATCGTCTCGATGCTGGTGCTCACAAGAGGAAGCTGCCGGATTTTCCGTCCGGACGATCACGATGCAGGTAATTTGGTAAGCGTATGCTCCTTGCTAATAGAAGAGGAAACAAAGTCGAAGCAATGCAGTTGTGGGACCGTATTCTCTCCAAGATCGAAAGTCGCATTTCTTCTCAGAACTTTGAACTCTGGTTTGCCCCGACTGCTGTGGACCATGAAGACCTTACGGGTAGGAAGCTTTATGTCAGGGTCCCTAACAAGCATTTCAAGTACTGGCTGGCCGAGAACTATTCGAGTGTTCTGGAGGCCGCTCTGGCGGAGCTCGAAATGCAGGACTTTCACGTGCAGTTTCTGGCGCCCGATGAAGAAGCAGGGCCTCCGGATCGATCTAGAAGCGGCCGCGACAGCAGCAGAGAGGAGCCTAACCCGCCTGCTTCAGCCTATCTGAATACCAAATACACCTTCGAGTCATTCGTGGTAGGCTTCAGTAACCAATTCGCTCATGCCGCTGCCCTAGCCGTGGCAGAACAGCCCTCGCGAGCGTACAATCCCCTCTTTATCTATGGGGGCGTTGGACTTGGAAAAACACACCTAATGCATGCCATTGGCCACCGTATCAGCCGCAATCTTTCTCATCTGAGGCTGACCTATATGCCCTCTGAGCGCTTCATGAATGAGCTGATCCATTCAATTCGATACGATAAGATGATCGGCTTCCGCGAAAAGTACCGGAATATCGACGTGCTTCTGATTGATGACATTCAATTCCTGGCGGGCAAGGAGCGGACTCAGGAGGAATTCTTTCATACCTTCAACGCGCTATATGACTCTCAGAAGCAGATCATTATTTCCAGCGACTCTCCTCCAAAGGAAATTCCGACCCTGGAGGAGCGTCTTCACAGCCGCTTCGAATGGGGCCTGATTGCAGACATTCAGCCGCCCGACCTGGAGACTAAGATCGCCATTCTGAGAAAAAAGGCGGAAGCACAGCATGTCGAGTTGGATGATGAAGTTTGCCTCTTTATTGCTGGTAACATCAAATCTAATATCCGAGAGTTAGAGGGGGCATTGGTCCGGTTGGCCGCTTTCAGCAGTTTAACCGGGGAACGAATCGATCTGGCTCTCGCCCAGCGTGTTCTCAAGAACATCACTGAGAACCAAGCACGGGTGATTACAATCGACGGTATTCAAAAGGAGGTTGCTCAGCACTACTCGATCAATGTCTCTGATCTGAAGGCCAAGAGCAATTCAAGGAGAATTACCGAGCCCCGCCAGGTCGCAATGTACCTCAGCAAGGAATTGACCGATGCTTCATTATCGGAGATCGGAAAGCAGTTTGGCGGAAAGCATCACACAACGGTTCTCCATGCAATTAGAAAGGTTGAAAAGCTGCGTGAGAGTGACCCGAAAATGCGCATAGCACTTGAAAAGCTTTCCACTGGCCTCCAACAATAAGACCGGCGAGGGAGTTTAAGGA
>Ga0079224_100002716_pt1 | contig 21766 bp, 14 predicted proteins | sample Stecom2015_FD_80414 | JGI IMG/M metagenome (GOLD analysis project Ga0079224, IMG submission 80414) | Agricultural soil microbial communities from Utah to study Nitrogen management - Steer compost 2015 | ecosystem: Environmental > Terrestrial > Soil > Agricultural land | place: USA: Utah...
CACGTTGCCGCTCGAGTCGGCCGGCTGCAGGTCACCGAGGTTACGGAAGTCACCGACGTCGCTCCACCCGAAGTCACCGGAGACGGTGGCGACCTGCCCCCGGGCCGCGGCGTCCTCCATCACGGCGTACTCCACCGCGATCTTCGGCAGCTGGGGCCACACCTCGGCCAGCACCCGCTCCCGGTCGGGGGTGTCCCAGGCCGCGGCGATCTGGATCAGGCCGGCGTGCAGCTCCGGCTGCTGCTGCGCGAGCTCAGCCAGGAACCGGTCCACCCGCCAGATGAACATGCTCGCGTTCCACAGGTAGTCTCCGGACTCCAGGAAGGTCACCGCGAGCTCGTGCGACGGCTTCTCCTTGAACTGTCGCACCCGACGGATCGGCCCCGAGTCGAGCTGCTCACCACACTGGACGTACCCGAAGCCGGTCTCCGGCCGGGTGGGCTGCATCCCGACCGTCATCAACCAGCCCTGCTCCGCACCGGTGATCGCCTGCTGGATCGCCGCGACGAATCGGTCCGGATCACCGATCAGATGGTCGGCGGCGAACGAACCCATGACCGCGGTCGGATCCCGGTGAGCGATCACCGCCGCCGCCAGCCCGATCGCCGCACCGGAGTCCCGAGGAGAGGGCTCGGCCAACAGGTTGCCGGCGGGTAGCTCCGGCAGCTGCGCGGCGACGGCGGGTGCGTGCACGGCGCCGGTCACGATCAAGGTGCGCTCCGGCGGGGCCAGCGGGCGCAGCCGGCGCACGGTGGCCTGCAGCAGTGAGTCGGACGAGCCGGTCAACGGGAGCAAGAACTTCGGATGATCGGCACGCGACAGCGGCCACAGCCGAGTGCCGCTGCCCCCCGCGGGAATCACTGCGTAGAACACGCCCCCATTCTCCCGGATGACCAGGCGAGAGTCGGCCAGCGCCCGTAATCCGGGCGCGGCGCCCCCGATCGGTCAGCCCGCGGCCCGGGTCCAGGAGGCCAGGTGCACCTCGGCGCTGGACTCCCAGGTGAACTCCTTGGCCCGGTCGAACCCGGCCTTGCCCAAGGCCAGCCGGCGGGGTTCATCATCCAGCAGGGCCGCCAGGTCGGCAGCGATCTGCTCGTAGTCCTCCCCGGTGTAGGCGACCGCCTCTCCGCCCACCTCCGGCAGGGAGAGGCGCGGGGTGGTGAGCACCGGTGTGCCGCAGGCCATCGCCTCCAGGATCGGCAGCCCGAACCCCTCCCCGTACGAGGGATAGGCGGCGATCAACGCACCCCCCAGGAAGCCCGGCAGGTCGGCGTACCGCAGGTAACCCGGCCGTAGCAGGCGCAGGTGGGAGGGGACCTCGGCGGCGGCGCGGTCGATCTCGTCGTCGTGCCCCTGCCCGCCGGCGATCACCAGCGCCGGGGGTTCGGGACGGTCGGCGACCGCCCGCACCCAGCCGCGGATCAGGTTAGGAACGTTCTTGCGGGGCTCCTTGGCCCCCAGGAACGCGATGTACGGCTGGTTGCCGAGGCCGAGTCGCGCCCGGACCCGGGCCTTCTCCTCCTCGCTGGGCCGGTAGAACGCCTCCGGGTCCACACCGTGATAGGCCACATCGATCCGGGTGGGGTCGGCGTCCAGCAGCCGGATCAGTTCGTCCCGAGTCGCCTTGCTCGGCACGATCACCCGGGCCGCCCGGCGCAGCGAGGTCCTGATAGCGCTGCGGAAGAAGGTGCGGCGGGACTTGTCGTAGTGCTCCGGTTCCGTGAAGAACGTGGCGTCGTGGATGGTGACGGTGACCGGACAGGCTGCCCGCAGCGGGCAGGTGTAGAACGGCGAATGCAGCACGTCCGCCCCCACCTGCTGGGCCAGCAGCGGCAACCCGGTCTGCTCCCAGGCCAGTCGGGCCGGCCGGTGCGCCACCGCGGCCGGCGCGCCCACCACCTCTACCTGCGGCAACAGCCGACGGTACCGCTCGACATCGGTGCGCAGCACCGCCAGCACCAGTTGCAAACCTTCGCCGGGTGGCACCCCGCCGCGCTCGCCTACCAGCTTGCCCAGCGCTCCGAGCAGACCTTCAACGTACCGCCCCACACCACCTCGGTCGGCTGGAACGCTGGTGGCGTCGAATAGCACTCGGAGGAGACGACCGGCAGCCACAGAGTGACTCCTTGTTGAGCACGTATGGGGACCATGCACCGTCTAGCCTACGCCTGTCCGTCGCTTTGGTAGGAACAGCAACGCGGCGCAGGTCACACCGTATCGTCTCGACATGCGGTTCACCACAGTCCCCATGGCATTTGCGGAAATGGCCGGAGCGGACCCGGCCCGCCCCATGATCACTTGGTACGACGATCACAGCGGGGAACGAGTCGAGCTGTCGGTCGCGACGATGACGAACGGGGTGGCGAAGACCGCGAATCTCGTGGTCGACGGCGTGGGACTGGCCGCCGGCGACCCCGCGTGCGTGGACCTCCCTCCGCATTGGCAGACCGCGCAGGTCCTCCTGGGTTGTTGGAGCGCCGGGCTGCGGGTGGTCGACCCCGGCCAGCCGGCGGAGGTGGCGTTCGTCATCGCGGAGCGGGCCACCGACTACCTCGACCACACGCCGGAGGTGTACGGGCTGTCGCTGGCCCCGCTGGGCGCTCCCATGCGCGACCGACCGGCCGGGGTGGCCGACTATGTGCTCGAGGTGCGGGCGCACGGGGACCACTTCACTCCGATCACGCCGGTCTCGCCGACCGACCCGGCCACCGATCTCAGCCACGAGCAGCTGTGTCAGGAGGCGTACCGGCGCGCGGAGGCCCGCGGCCTCACCCCCGGCGCCCGCGTGCTGATCGATGTGGACAGTCATCCGGACCCGGTGGACTGGCTACTCGCACCACTGATGGTGGGGGCCTCCACCGTGCTGTGCCGGGGATTGGCGGCCGACCGCCTACCGGCGCGGATGGAGCAGGAGCGGGTCGCCCTGGTCTGGCAGGGCTGATCCGGCCCACCCGGCGCCGCTCGGCACCGCTCCGGGCGCCGGGTGGGCCGCCGGCGCCGCATCCCGGCCGGGCCCGATGGTCAGGCGCGGTGCAGGGTGCGTCCGTCCGGTACCAGGAAGAACTCCACCTGGTTGGCGCCGTCGACGAACCAGGTCGGATCCGCCACCAGCCCCACCACCGCGCGCGTACCGTCCCCGGTCGTCACCACCGGCGCCACGGTGGCGATCCGTCCGTTGAGCGCGACCGCCACCGGAGTCCCCTCCGGCACATCCGCGGCCACGTGGGCCTGCACCAGGGCTGGCACCGTGCCGCTGGTGAGCTCCACCGCCTCGTACGCCTCCGGCTCGGCCAGGTTGATCCGACGAGGACCGTCCTGCACCGGATGGTCCGCCACCAGGGTGCCGACCAGCTCCGGTAGCGGCGCCGGCGGCACCAGCGGATACGCCGCCGGGTCGGCGAGCAGCCGGCCCAGCCCGTCCGGCCCGTCGATCACCCCGCGCTGGTCAAGGGTGGGGTAGAAGTGCTTCTCGTCGGTGGTGCGCTCCTCGCTCCGCCAGGAGATTCCGTCCACCTCCCAGGGCACCTCCACCCCGAGGTGATCGGCGATGGTGGGGAGCAGGTCGACGTGCTGCCAGTTGCCGTCCTCCACCCGGCCGGTGGTCTGCCCGGGCTCCTTGATGAACAGCGGCACCCAGGCCAGCTCCACGATGCCGGGCTGGTCTGGCTCCAGCTCCCGGATGCCGGCCTTCCCCGGCGACAGAGTCACCCCGTGGTCCGAGGTCACCACCAGCAGCGCGTCGTCGTAGATGCCGGTCTGCTGCATGGTGTCCAGCACCTGGCCGATCAGCTGGTCGGTGTAGCGCAGCTGCAACTCGTACCGCTGATGGGCCAACCGCCCCCACCACTGGCCATCCACCGGCAGCGACACGTTCGGGTACCGCATCCCGTCCGGGTAGTAGGTCCACGGGGTATGCGGCATCAGCAGGTGGAGGAAGTGCAGCGGGGGCCGCTCCTCCTCATCCGGCCACGACTGCTCCGCCAGGCCGGTGAGGAAGTCGTGGAACCGCATCGGCTGGTTGACCCCCAGCTGCGAGAACCGGAAGTCCGGGGGCTGCTCCCGGGCGGCCGCCGCCTCCCCCAGCCGCTCGGCCACGGTCGGCTCCGCGAAGTCGTCGTACGTGGTGCGCTGCCGGTCCACCGGCGAGATCAGCTCGGTCCACAGCACCGCGGTCTCCTCCAACGCCACCGGGAGCCCGCCCCGGGAGCGGCCGGTGGTGTCGCAGTACCACGGTGGGCAGAGCTGGGCGATGCTCTCGTGGGCGGTGATCCGGTAGTGCTCCCCCAGCAGCGTGAACAAGTTGTCCTCGTACACCGCGTAGTGCGGGGCGACGTGCTCCGCCGGCCACCGGCCGGTCAGCATGGACGGCACCGCATACGGGGTCCAGCCGGAGGTGGTGGTGGCGTTGCGGTACCAGGTGGAGTCCTCGGCGAGCCGGGCGAAGTTCGGGAACCGCTCCCGGTCCACTCCACCGTCGGCGTCCAGCAGCGACACCAGTGCCAGCTCATCCAGAATGATGACCACGGCCGGCGGGTGGGTGGTCGCGCCGGCCACCGGGGCACCCCCGGCGTGCGCGCGGTCGTTGGCCAGCAGCACCGCCGAGGCGGGAGAGGCGAAGCTGAACAGCAGCACGAACACCAGTGGCCCCACCGCCGCCACCCGCAGCGCCTGCCGCGTCACGGACAGTCGCAGGTAGGCGACCATCGCCCCGACCGCCACCGCCATCGCGGCGACCACCAGCAACACTCCCCGCAGCGGGGTCTGCTTGCCGAGCTGGATCAGGAACAGCAGGACCAACACCGCCACCGTGACCAGGTGCGTCCAGCGGCGTGCCTGGTGGCCAGCCAGCCCGACCAACAGCCCGACCGCCCACAAGCCCAGCGGCGGCACCAGGACCATGATCGCCAGCAACGCGACGATCTGGGGGGTGCCCAGGCCGTGGAAGATGAAGAAGTCGGGGCTACGGCCGACGATGTCCAGCACCGGCTGGACGATCGCGAAGCCACAGAGCGCGAACAGCTCCACCAGCCACCACAGCTCCCGCCGCCAGCGCGGGCCGCCCGTGGCTACCGCGGGCGCCGCCGGCGCTGCCGACGCCGGCTCCGGCTCCGGTGGCACCGGGGGGCGGATCCCGGTGGTAGACCCGTCACTCACGCGGCACTCCGGCGTACAGCACCCGGGTGCCTGACGGCAGCTCCTGGCGCCGGGTGATGGTGAACCGCTCCGCCAACAGTTGTTCGAACACCTCCCGCCGGTAGTCGGGGAACAGGCCGGCCGGCTTGTTGGCGAGTAGCCGCTGCGCCATCGGGTCCTCCGGGTCGACGAACTCGACCACCACCGCCCGGCCCAGTTCGGCCAGCATGTCCCGGACCTCGGCGAGCGGGACGTTACGCCCGATCGCCAAGTGGTGCACCAGCGCCAACGCCAACACCGTGTCCGCCTGGCACCGCGCCGCGAAGGGCGCCCGCTCCCGGCCCCGCCAGCCGATTCCGGGCGACGGATCCGCCAAGTCCATCACCAGCGGCAGGATCCGCCGCTCCCCCTCCTGACGCAGGTGCTGGTAGAGGGTGTCGGTGACCGCGTGATCACTCTCGACCGCCACGACGTATTCGGCGTGCTGCGCCGCGACCCGTGAGTAGGCCCCGTCGTTGGCGCCCAGGTCCAGCACCAGCCGCTGCGACGCGGAGCCGGCCAGCACCGCGTCCACGAACGCCAGCTTGGCCTGCCGGTCCTCCTCGCTGTAGGTGCAGGTGGTGCGGTAGTCCTGCCAGTGGCTGGCCGGCGGACGCCAGTCCAGCTTGTCGACCAGCTTCCGCAGTGCCCGGACGGTGGCCCGTACCAGCTCGGTGGAGAACCCGGCCTCCCGCATCTCCTGGCTGATCTGCCGGGAGCTGGTGCCCGCCATCCGCTGGGAGATCGCGTCCTGCAGCCAGACGTGCTTGAACACTCCCGCCTTGAACCGCCGCCCGCCGCCGAGCAGTTGGCGCATGGTGCCGGCCTCAATGCCGTCGATCCGGGCCCGCAGCCACGGCTGGAACTCCGCCCCGGTGTGCGCGGTCAGCATCAGCGGGAACAGCATGGTCTGGCAGAACTGCCGGTACCCCGCCCACGGCTCGCCCTCCCGCAGTTGCTCGAACGACCCGATGTCGATGAACATCGGGGCCGCTCCCCGCCACTGCAGGTTGTAGGCGGAACCGTCCTTCAGGGTCATCCGCTCGCCGAGCGCCGTGTCCAGGATCTCCAGATGCAGCCGGGCGGCGTCCCGCAGCATGCTGAACGTCCACTCGTACGGGTACGACACGAACGGCACCCGTTCATGCCGCAGGGTCAGCTCGTACCCGTGGTCGTCGGCGACCGGCTCGGTGGAGCAGAGCTTCCCCTCCGCTACCAGCTGTGAGAAGAACCGGGTCGCCGCCAGCGCCTGCCAGTCGGCCACCGCCTGGCCCCGCAGCCCGCGCAGCACCTGGCCGTCGGCGTAGAAGACCTGGTTGGCCGGGTCTCGGAAGGAGGCGGGCTCTCGATCGGTTACGGGCGCGCCGGCGGGCGGCTCACCCGAGGCAGGGGACGGCACCGGGTGTTCCTGTACCGCCATTGGCTCAGTGCTCAGTCTCGGCCGGAGCGGAGACGGCGTCCACGTCGGTCGGCCGGCGGCGGCGTAGCTTACTCGTCGCCCGGCGGAACCACATCCGCACCGCGACCATCGCCCCGGAGAAGCCGGCCACGACCGCCGCGACCAGCATGCTGCCGCTACCTGGGTCGAGGTACGCGAGGTCCATCAGTGGTCAACACCCTTCTATCGTCCGTCGGCCGCCGGCCGGCACTACTACTGGCTTCGCCCCGGCGGCACCGCCGGCCATCCTACGTAAGCCTGACGTCCCTCCTACGTTAACCATCCATCTGCCCGCCATTGATCGTGGGTCGGTCACGACCCGGTTGCGATCGGACAACCACGCGGGTCAACCACCCTGCCGATGACTCTACGCCACCTCCCGATAGCGCTGGGCAAAGGCGGCGAAAGCTGCCAGAGAGTCCGGATTGGCGAGCGCGCCCTCGGCCGCCGCCTCCGCCACCGGTGTTCCGGTGAGGATCTTCTTCACCGGCACCTCGAGCTTCTTGCCGGACAGGGTGCGCGGAATCGCCGGCACCTGCACCAGCTGGTCCGGCACGTGCCGGGGGGACAGGGCGGTCCGCAGCTCGGTGGCGACCTTGGCCCGCAGCGCGTCGTCCACGGTATGCCCCTCCGCCAGCACCACGAACAGCAGCAGTTCGTCCCGCTGGTCGTCGGTCAGGTGGACCACGAGCGAGTCCCGCACCTCGGGCAGGTCCTCCACCACCGCGTACAGTTCGGCGGTGCCCAGCCGCACCCCGCCCCGGTTCAAGGTGGCGTCCGAGCGCCCGGTGATCACACAGGAGCCTCGCTCGGTGATGGTGATCCAGTCCCCGTGCCGCCATACCCCCGGGTAGACGTCAAAGTACGCTTGGCGGTACCGCTCGCCGGACGGGTCGTTCCAGAACCCCACCGGCATGGAGGGCATCGGCTCCGTGATGACCAGCTCCCCCAGGGCGCCGGTGACCGGCTTGCCGGCCGAGTCGTACGCCTCCACCTTGGCCCCCAGGCACCGACAGGTGATCTCTCCCTGCCACACCGGCAACAGCGGTACCCCGCCGACAAAGCCCGTGCACACGTCGGTGCCTCCGGACAGCGATTGCAGCTGTACGGTCGGTGACACCTGTTCGTACACATAGCTGAAGCCTTCCGGCGGCAACGGTGAGCCGGTGGAGCCGATCCCCCGCAGCCGACTCAGGTCCGCCAACTCGCGGGGGGCGATCTCCGCCTTGCGGCAGGCCATCAGGAACGGCGCCGAGGTGCCGAAGTACGTCATGCCGGACTCCTCGGCCAGCCGCCACAGCCGCCCCAGGTCCGGATACCCCGGGTCCCCGTCGAACAGCACGATCGCCGCCCCCACCGCCGGGGCGGAGACCAGGAAGTTCCACATCATCCAGCCGGTGGTGGTGAACCAGCTGAACCGGTCCCCCGGCCCGAGATCGTGGTGCAGGGCGAGCATCTTCAGATGCTCCAGCAGGATCCCGCCGTGACCGTGCACGATCGGCTTCGGCAGGCCGGTGGTGCCGGAGGAGTACAGCACGTACAGCGGGTGGTCGAACGGCACCGGGGTAAAGGTCAGCGGCGCGTCGGTGGGCGCGGCCAGGTCGGACCACAGCAGGTCCCCGTCGTTACTGGTCGGGTCGAGGTAGGGCAGCCACACGGTGTGGCGTACCGACGGCAGCGCCGCCCGGATCTCCGCCACCTGCGCCCGCCGGTCCACCTCCTTCTTCCCGTACCGGTAGCCGTCCACCGCCACCAGCACCGACGGCTCGATCTGCTGCCACCGGTCGGTGACGCTGCGGGTGCCGAACTCGGGGGCGCAGGAGGAGAAGACCGCGCCCAGGCTGGTGGCGGCCAGCATCAGCACGAACGTCTCCGGCAGGTTGGGCAGGTAGGCCGCGACCCGGTCCCCCGGGCCGACCCCCAGTCGACGCAGCCCGGCCGCCACCCGCCGAACCTGTTCCCGCAGCTCGGCGGCGGTGAGGGTGCTCGGCGTAGTTGAGCGTGGCCCCGGGGAACCAGCGGGCACCGGGTAGGCGCTGTTCGGCCAGTGCACCCTCCGGTGGGGTGTGGGCCTGCACGTCGAAGTAGTCCCATATCGACTGCCAGAAGCCGGCCAGATCGGTCACCGACCACCGCCACAGCTCGTGGTAGTCACGGAAGTGGTGACCGCGCTCAGCCGCTAGCCAGCGGAGATAGGCGCCGATCCGAGAGCGGTCGAGGATGTCAGGCGGGGGATTCCACAGCACTGGGGGTGTCATATCGCTCATCTTGCCGTACCGCGCAAGAGCGTCGCTGCCCGATATGGGAGGTAAATATAGGTACGGTGCTGACATGCGGCATTTGTGGAGCCTGCTGGCCGGGATCCTGGTGGCCCCACTGGCGTGGCTGCTGCTCGCGATCGGGCAGCCGGCGATGCAGCGCACCGCCCACGACTGGTGGGCCGCGAACCGGTTCGACACCGTCGACCTGATCGGTCCCACGATCCTGCTGGTGGTGGTCGGGCTGGTGCTGGGGCTCCTGGGCACCCTGCGGTGGTCCCCGCTCGGCCCCGCGGTGGCGGGGCTGCTGCTGGTGGCCCCGACCGGGCTCATGTTCATCACCCCACTGCGCACCTTGGAGGCGCTCTCGTACGACCAGCCGCGCCGGCTGCTCGGGCAGGAACTACTCCCGGCTGCGCCGGTGTACACCGGCACTCTCCTGATGGTGGGGACGCTGCTGCTGATGTCGGTGGTCAGCGTCGAGCGGTGGCGACGGCGCGAGCGGACACCCGGGCTCACCACTCCCGCCGCCCCGACCACCCCGTTCCCCGGCGCGGGGTCGCTGGTGACTACCGGCTCCGCCGACCGCGGGGAGACCCCCCGGCCGATGCCGATGAGCGATGAAGAGATCCTGGCGGCGGCCGCGCAGTTGGATGAGCAACCGACCGCGGACCTGCCGATGGTGCCCGACCAACCGGACGCGACCCCGAACGACCCAGGCGGCGACGCTCCGGACGATCACCGGCACCCCTGATGCCACCGGTCAAGGGTGAGGTTGACCACCCTTACCGCTCCCCGAGGCCGGGATGGAACCGATCCCACCAGCAATGTCCCAGCAATCGGGAGCGACGATTCGACGAATCGCCGTTGATCATCGTGGCCGGGCTGGCTATGCCGAGATCCCGGCCAGTTATGGTCCGGTAGCCGCGTAAGCTGAAGTCCGCCCTGCGGCTATGTGCCGCCTGTTGTGACCGGAGTTGCCAGGATGAGCTTTTCGTCGACGCCTTCGCCGTTCTCTCCGGCTGCGGTGCCGGAGGTGGTGTCGCCGCCGTCAGGGGCGGCCAAACCGCGATTGACGTTCCTGGGCTGCGGCTATCTGGGGGCCACCTACGCGATCTGTTTCGCGGAACTGGGCTATGAAGTGCTCGGGGTGGACGTGGACGCGGACAAGATCGCGAAATTGTCCGCCGGCCAGGTGCCGTTCCATGAACCAGGGCTAGACGAGCTGCTACGAGCCAACTTGGCTTCGGGCCGACTACGGTTCGGGACCTCGTACGAGGAGGCGGCCGAGTTCGGCGACGTGCACTTCATCTGCGTCGGCACTCCGCAGCGCGACGACGGCATCGGCGCCGATTTGTCGTACGTGGAACAAGCGGTGACCACGTTGGCGCAGGCGCTGCGCCGCAAAGCGTTGATCGTGGGTAAGTCGACGGTGCCCACCGGCACCGCCGAATGGGTGCAGCAGTTGGTGAACAAGCAGGCCGACCCCGAGCTGGGGGTGGAGGTCGCCTGGTCACCGGAGTTCCTGCAGGAGGGGCACGCGGTGGAGGATGTGCTGCGGCCCAACCGGCTGGTGCTGGCCTACCAGAGCCCGTGGGCCGGCGGCATGCTCTACGCCGCCCACAAGGGAGTGTTCGACCTGGCCGCGGCCGAGGAGCGGGAGGTGCCGGTAGTCACCTGCGACTTCGCCACCGCCGAGCTGGTCAAGGTCGCCGCCAACTCCTTCCTGGCCACCAAGATCTCCTTCATCAACGCCATGTCCGAGATCTGTGAGGTCACCGGCGCCGACGTCACCCTGCTGGCCAAGGCCATCGGTTACGACCCTCGGATCGGCGGACGCTACCTGCAGGCCGGGGTCGGATTCGGCGGCGGCTGCCTCCCCAAGGACATTCGCGCCTTCCAGGCCCGCGCGCAGGAGCTGGGGGCCGGGGAGTCCGTCCGGTTCCTGCACGAGGTGGAACTGATCAACCTACGTCGGCGGACGCGGGTCCTGAAGATGGCCGCCCAGCTGCTGGACCGGCCGTTCGGGCCTGCCGGGCCGGACCTGTCCGGCACCCGGATCGGGGTGCTGGGCAGCACCTTCAAGCCCAACACCGACGACGTGCGGGACGCTCCCGCGCTGGCCGTGACCGCCCTGCTGCACAAGGCCGGTGCCGACGTGCACGTGTACGACCCGCAGGGCATGGAGAACGCCCGGGCAGTTCTGCCCGAGGTGACCTACCACCCCACTCTCGCCGAGGCGATCACCGGTGCCGACCTGGTCTGTGTCCTGACGGAGTGGACGGAGTTCCGCAACGCCGACCCGGCGGCCCTGGTCAAGCTCGTCAACAATCCGGTCGTCATCGACGGTCGAAACTGCCTCGACCCACACCTGTGGGCCGCCGCCGGTTGGCGATACCACGGCATGCGGCGCCCGGGAGTCGCTCCGTCCTGAGTCGTCCGCGGGTCAGCGTGGCGCCGGCTGGCCGGATCGCGCGATGATGCAGTCATCCGCGACCGGTCGGAGGTTCACACACCATGGCGGACATTCCCCCCGAGCGGCCGGCCGGTCGGCCCACGACCCGACCGTCCGCTCCGGACCAGCGACGGCCCGCCGAGCCGTCGCCGGCGAACATGCCGCCCACGGTGTCATCACCCCGCCCAGAGCGGGGTCCGCGCATCGAGGTGGCCCCGCTGCCGCCGGAGACCAGCCCCGGTCCCGCCCAAACCATCATGCTGGGGCTGGGCTCGCTGCTGCTGGGGATCGCCGCGATCACCTTCGTCGGGGCCGCCTTCACCGGCCTTGACCCGCTCAGCCAGCTGGTGATCCTGCTGGCGGTAGCAGCGATGTTCCTCGCGGTACCGCCACCGGTGGCCGCCCGGGGGCTAGGGGCCACCGCCGAGTCTCTCGCCGCGGTCGGGCTGGTGGTCACCAGCGTGGCGGGTTATCCGCTGTGGAGCGCCACCGGCGCCGATCAGGTCCTGCCGGCCACGGTCTATGTCGGGCTGGTGGCCGCCGCCACCGCTGGTCTGGGGTACGGGTATTCCTGGCTGACCCGGTTGGCGGTGCCCCAATGGGCGGCCTTGGTGGCGCTGCAGCCGGTGCTACCGCTCCTCGCCGGACCGGTGGTGACCGGGCCCGCCGGCTGGGGCCTGGTGTTCACACTGGTGGCGGCGCAGAACCTGGGACTGGCGCTGGCGGCCGGTCGGCGCCCGCTGGGGCTGGTCGCCTGGGCGCTGCACGGGCTGGCGCTGCTGATCTCGATCAGCTGCTCCGCGGCTGGGCTGTTGTTGGCCGACGCCCCGGGAGCCGCCCTGCCGGCCGCCGGCGCCCTACTGCTGGCCGGCGTGGTAGCGGCCGCCGGCGGACTGCGCTCCGAAGAGGAACTGCTGCTGCGGCTGGGGACGGCGATCGCCACCTTGACCGTGCTCGGCGCCGGCACCCGGCTGGTGGCGCTGGCGTTGCCGGGCCGGTCGCTGCTGCCGATCGCGCTGGTGGTGGCGGGGACCGCCCTAGCGGTACGGGCGTCGCCGGCCCCGCTCCGCCCGGGACCGCGCGGAGCGGTCATCGGCGCCTCGAGTGTGCTCGGGGTGGTCGTGGCGGGGCTGACCCTGCACGCCGGGTTGGTCGCGGTGGTGTGGCCGGCCTGGCCGACCGCGCTGCCCGACTACCCGGCCCAGCTGGCGGCCGCCGCGGAGTGGGGCGGGGGCTGGCAGTTGGCCGCCACCGCCGCGGCGGCCACGGTGACGGCGAGCCTGGTCGTGCCGCACGCGTTCCGGCGGGAGCTGACCGTGGCCGGGGCAGGATTGGCCATCGTGGCGATCCCGGCCTCATTCGGGTTGTCCCCGAGCGCCGGCGCCTGGGTCCTGGTGGTGGGAGCAGCCGGGCTGGCGTTGACCGGGGTGACCGCCGCCACCCGACGCGCCGCGGTCGCCCATCTGGTGGCCGCCGGCGGGAGTGGACTGCTGGCCGTCGGGGTGGCGCTGGCCGCACCGGTCCTGACCGCGGGAGTCTTGGCCGCCCTCACCCTCACCGGGGTGGTGGTCGCCGGCACCCGACCAGCTGAGGAGGCGGCGACCCCGGTGACCACCTGGTCGGCCGGGGCCGCCAGCCTGACGCTGCCGGCCGCAGCCGCCACCACCGCGTTCGCGGCCGGCGCGCCGCCCGCCGCCGTGTTGGCCGCCACCTATGCGGCGGTGTGCGCCTCCCTCGGCTACGCCGCGGTCCGCCAACTACGGGAACGCGAGCTGCCGATCGGGATCCGGTTGGGCACCGTCCTCGCCACGGTGGTGGGGGTGGTGGTCACGGCCGCCACCGATCCGCACACCGTCGACATCGGTCTGGTGGTGCTCCTGGTCGCCACCGGATTGGCGGTCACCGGTAGCACGCAACTCGACGCATTGCGCCGCCCGGACCGCCGGTTGGACGCCTCCGACCTGGCGGCCGCGGCGGTCACCGTGGTCACCCTGCTCACCCTGGCCCGGATCACCACCCTGCTGGTGCCGCTCGGTGGCGCGGACGCCCTCCTGGCCACCGCCGCCGGGCTGGTCCTGCTGATGGCGGTAGCGGTCCGGACGGTTCCGACTTCCTGGCGGCGTGGCCCGGTGGTGGGGCTGGCGGCGCTGGGCACGCTGGTGGTGGGGCTCGCCGCCCCCACCGGCCTGGTCGGGGCGGCCCGGGCGCTGACGCTGGCCTCGCCCTGGTGGCGGGCCGACCTCACCCGATGGCGACCCGGGCCCACCCTGTTCGAGATCGGCTGGTCGGCGCCGTTCGCGTTGGCGCTACTGGCGCTCGCGGCCGCCCTGGTGCTGCCGGTCCCGATCCGATACCGGGTCACCGCCCCGCTGGTGGTGCTGGCTACGCTCGCGGCCGGCAACGGCTTCGGACTGCCCTGGTGGGCCCCGACCGCCCTGGCCACCCTGGCCGGTGCCGGATATGCGCTGCTGGCGGTAGGGCCACCGACGGCCCGACTGGCGCGGTGGTCGCCGCGGACCGCAGCGTGGCCCCGGGCGGCGGCGGCGCTGACCCTGTTCGGTTACGCCGTAGCCGCCGCGGCCCGCCCCGAGACCACCGCCGCCACCCTGACCGTGCTCACGCTGGTGGGTCTGCTCGTGGCCGGCTGGGGAGCGGCCCGCCCCTGGCCGGATCCCCGCCGGACCGTGGGGGGAGCGGCGCTGACCGCCGCGTTGATGGCGTTCCCGGCCGGGCTGGCGGCGCTGACCGGCGCCTTGACCTCCGCCCCCGCCCTGCCTCCCGCCGCCGCGCTGGCCGGCACCGGGTTGGGGTTGGCGCTGGTGGCCACGCTCCCCACGGTGGGGGGTGGACCGGTGCGCCTGCCCTACCCGGGGTACGTCACGGTCGGGGTGACCGTCGCGGCCACCGGCACCGCGTTGGCCAGTCTGCCGACCACCCAGCCCACCGGGGTGTACGCGGCGGCGGCGGTGCTCCTGACCGTACTGGCCGAGCTGCTGCGGGCCGGAACCTACCGGACCGCCGACCGCCAGAATCTGCCCGCTCCGCTGGTCAGCCCGCCGATCGGGGCGCTGCTGGCCGCCGCGGCCCCGGCCACGGTCGCCCTCGTGGGGATCAGCCCCGCCCTCGCAGCCGCGCTGGTGGACCCGTATCACTCCCTGACCGCGATCTGGCGGGGACCGCAGCCCCCGCTGCTGGACACCGGCGAGGTACCGGCCACCAGCGTGCTCGCGGTCCTGCTGATCACCCTGACCACGGCGTTGGCGGCGGTCGGGTTCGGCGGGGTGGTCACCCGGCAGATCGTGCCGTTGACCCTTCCCGGGCTGGCGGTCACCCTGTTGATCACCCCGGCGGCGCTGGGCGCGCCCTGGCCGGTCGGGACGTTGGCGGCCCTGGCGGTGTTCACGCTGTCGGTGCTCGGAGTGGCGCTCACCCCGCCCCCACCGCGGGATCGGGCGGTCCGGCCGTTGCGCGCCGCCCGGATGGTGGTGCTGGGAACCGGCCTGCTCGCCGGCGGTGCCGGACTGGCCGGCAGCCTCGCGGACCCGTACCTGACCTGGGGCACCTGTGGTGGTGGGGTCGCGGTCGGGCTCATCGCCGCGTTCGCGGGCCGGACCGGCCTGGCTCGTCTCACCGGCTGGCTGGGCGCGGCCACCGCCGCGCAATTGTTCGCCCTGACCACCGCCGCCCTGCTCGGCGCGACCGCGCCCCAGGCGGCCTTCGGGCTCCTGGTGGTCGCGGCGCTGGGGCTGCTGGTGGCGCCGCGCCTGCCGGGACTGCGGTCACCGACCCGGCGCCCGGAGCAGGCGACGGTGGAAGGATGCGGGGGCTACCTGCCGCTGCTGCTGGCGCTGGGGCTGGTGCTCACCCTCGGCACGGCCGGCCAGGTGGCGGCGCTCCTGGTCGGTGGAGGAGCGGTGCTGGGGCTCGCCGGCCTGCGCCCAGGCCGTCTGCACCTGACCCGTCGCCTGCTGTGGTGGACCGGCGCCCTGGCGGAAGTGGCGGCCTGGTGGATCTTGATACGGCAGTGGGAGGTGGGGGTCATCGAGGCCTACACCCTGCCGTTCGCGCTGTTCGCACTGGTGGTGGGGGTACTGGAGACTCGGTACCGGCCCGAGCTGAGTAGCTGGGTCACGCACGGACCGGGACTGGTGGCGGCGTTCGGCCCCAGCCTGGTGGTGATCCTCACCGCGACCGCCCCCGATCCGATCCGACACGCCTGGGTGATCTTGGGCGGCGCCATCGTGGTGGTGGCCGGTTCCCGCTGGAGCCAACGCGCACCGCTGATCATCGGCGCCGTGGTGACCGCGGCCGGGGCACTGCACCTGTTGAGCCTGGCGGGGCCATGGCTGGTACTGATCCCGGTGGGGCTGTTGTTGCTGGTGCTGGGGGCCAACCGGGAGAAACGCGCCCGGGACCTGGCGCGACTGCGGGGCGTCTACTCCCGCATGCGCTGACCACCGCCGATCCCCGTGGATGGGTGCTGAAACCGGTGGTCAGTCGGAGTCGGGGATCGGGTTGAGAATGCGCAGCACCGCGTCCTTTTCCGCCACCTGCTCGGCCTGTCGGCGTTGGAACTCCTCCATCCGGGCCCGCAGCTGCGGATCGGTGGCGGCGAGCATCCGCACCGCCAGCAGCCCGGCGTTCCGCGCCCCTCCGATCGACACGGTCGCCACCGGCACCCCGGCCGGCATCTGCACGATCGACAGCAGCGAGTCCAGCCCGTCCAGGTGTTTCAACGGCACCGGCACCCCGATCACTGGCAGCGGGGTGGCGGCGGCCACCATCCCGGGCAGGTGGGCCGCGCCGCCCGCCCCAGCGATGATCACCCGCAACCCCCGCGCGGCGGCGGTCTGGGCGTACTCCAGCATCGCCACCGGGGTGCGGTGGGCGGACATCACCCGCTGCTCGTGCGGTATGTCGAACTCGGCCAGCGCCGTCACCGCCGCCTGCATGATCGGCCAGTCCGAATCGCTGCCCATGATCACCCCGACCTGGGGTTCAGTCATCTCCGTGAGTCCCTTCCCGCAGGATGGCCACGGCCCGGGCCGCCTGCGCCCGAACCGTCGCGAGGTCGTCACCGAGCGCGGTCAGATGACCGATCTTGCGCCCGGGGCGGGGCTGCTTGCCGTACAGATGCACCTTCACCCCCGGTTCGGCCGCGAACATATGGTGCAGCCGCTCGTCGAGGGACTGTCCACTCTCGGTGGCGGGTGCCAGCAGGTTGGCCATCACCACCGCGGGTGCGGTCAGCTCGCACGCCCCGAGCGGATAGTCCAGCACCGCCCGCAAGTGCTGCTCGAACTGGGACGTGCGGGCGCCCTCGATCGTCCAGTGGCCGGAGTTGTGCGGACGCATCGCCAGCTCGTTGACCAGAATCCCGTCCGGGGTGTCGAACAGCTCCACCGCCAGCATCCCGACCACGTCCAGCTCCGTGGCCAACCGGATCGCCAACTGGGTGATCTCCAGCGCGGCGTCTTCCGGCAAGTCCGGGGCCGGTGCCAGCACCTCCACACAGACCCCATTGGCCTGCACCGTCTCCACCACCGGGTACACCGCGACCTGCCCGAACGGGGAGCGGGCCAACTGCACCGCCAGCTCCCGGCGCAACGGCACCCGCTGCTCGGCCAGCACCTCCCCGCCGACGGTGGCTTGGGCCGCCAACCGCTGGGCGGCCTGCGCGGCATCCGCCACCACCCACACCCCGCGGCCGTCGTAACCACCGCGCACCGCCTTGAGCACCACCGGCCAGCCGACCTGGTCGGCGAACTCCGCCACCTCCGCCGCGCTCTCCACCCGCCGCCAGGTCGGTACCGGCAGCCCGAGTGCGGTCAGCCGCTGCCGCATCGCGAGCTTGTCCTGGGCGTACCGCAGGGCGTCGGCGGACGGGTAGACGGTCACCCCCTCCGCGGCCAGGGTCCGGATGTGCTCCCCGGGCACGTGCTCGTGGTCGAACGTGACCACGTCGCACCCCTTGGCGAATCGGCGCAGCGCCGCCACATCGTCCGGGGCGCCGATGTCGACCGATGCCGCCACCAACGCGGCCGCGTCAGCGGGATCGGTGGCGAGCACCCGCAACGACTGACCAAGCGCGATCGCGGCCTGGTGAGTCATTCGCGCCAGCTGCCCACCACCGACCATTCCCACCACGGGCAGGCCGGTGCGCGCGTCCACGGTCGGTCAGCTTACCGACCCGCCCACGCGTGGTCCGCCGGCCTCGCCCGCACCCACCAACTGGGCGGCCAGCTCCGCTTCGGTGGTCACCGGCTGCTGACAGGCGAAGTCACGACACACGTACGCGGTGCTGGCGCCGTCGCGGCGGCTCCGGCCGGCCAGTAGCGGCACTCCCGGCTGATCGGGGGCGCCGGCCACCACCACCGCCCCGGGAGGAGCCAGCCGCCGGGCGGTCCGCACCAGCGGGTCGCCGACCGGATCGTCGGTGACCACCGCGATCTCGTACGGTCCGGACTGCAACGCCTCCGCCACCGCGCACGCGTACCCGGTGAACCGGGCGTGGCTGGCCACGATCGGGGCGAGGGTCGACAACGCGGTCGCGGCCGCTTCCCGGTAGGAGGTCTCACCGGTCAGCGCCGCGTACGTGACCAGCGCCGCGCACAGCGCCGACTGCCCGGACGGGGTGGCGTTGTCGGTCGGATCGGCCGGCCGGGTCACCAGCGGCTCCGCGTCGTCGGGGGTGTCGAAGAAGCCGCCCTGACCGTTGCGGAACCGGGCGAGCGCACTGTCCAGCAACTCCCCGGCCAGCGACAGCCACATCCCTTCGCCGGTGAGCTGATGGACCGCGCAGAACGCCTCCGCCACCGCGCCGTAGTCCTCCAGCACCCCCGCCGGCTGCCCCACCTGGCCTCCCTTGGAGATCCGCCGCAGCCGGGTCTGGCCACCGTCGCCGACCAGGTGTCGGGTGAGTAGCTCGGCGGTCTCGCGGATCGCGGCCGCGACCCGGTCGAGGTGGTCCACCCGGGCGCGGTCGTGCGGGTCGCCCAGCGCCTGAGCCACGGTGAGGTACTCCACCAGCGCGGTCACCGCCAGCCCGTTCCAGGCCGCCACGACCTTGTCGTCCCGCGCCGGTTGGGGTCGCGCCTGCCGGGCTTCGAACAGCCGGGTCCGGACGTCCGCCCACCGGGCCCGCACCTCCGGAGCGGCCTGGTCGATGTCGCGGGCCAGCCGCAGCACACTGGTGCCGGCTTCGAAGGTGCCGGTCTCGGTGACGCCGAACAGATCGGCCGCCCACGCGCCGTCGTCGTCGCCGAGCACCTGCCGGAGCTGGGCCGGGGTCCACACGTACGTGGCCCCTTCCCGCCCCTCGGTGTCCGCGTCCAAGGCGGAGGCGAACCCGCCCGTGGGCAGGTACAGGTCCCGCAGCAGGAACTCGACCGTCTCCCGGGCCACCCGGGCCGGCAGCCCCTCCGGATCGCCGTCCCGCCGCCACAGCTGGGTGTAGACCCGCAGCAGCAGGGCGTTGTCGTAGAGCATCTTCTCGAAGTGCGGCACGGTCCAGGTGGCGTCCACGCTGTAGCGCGCGAACCCGCCCGCCAGTTGGTCGTAGATACCACCGCGGGCCATCTGTTCGCCGGTGTGGCGCACGATCTCCAACGACCGCTGGTCACCGGTCCGGTCGTACTGTCGGAGCAGGAACAACAGCACCATGTGGGGTGGGAACTTCGGCTCCCCACCGAACCCGCCGTTGACCGGGTCGTGCTGGCCGGCCAGTTGGTCGGCGGCGGCGTCCAGCTGCTCCGCGCTCAGCGGTGCCCCGGTGGCGGTCGGGGCGGCCATCCGCTGCAGCGCCTCGGTCACCGCCCCGCTCTGCCGCAGCACCGCGTCCCGCTGCTCCCGCCACACCCGGGTCACTTCCCGCAGCAGGGTGGCGAACTGGTCCCGGGGGTAGTAGGTGCCGCACAGGAACGGTTGCCCGTCCGGGGTGGCGAACACGGTCATCGGCCAGCCGCCCTGCCCGGTCATGGCCTGGGTGGCGGTCATGTACACCGCGTCTACGTCCGGCCGCTCCTCCCGGTCGACCTTCACCGGGACGAACCCGCTGTTGATGAGCGCGGCGATCTCGTCGTCCTCGAACGACTCGTACTCCATCACGTGGCACCAGTGGCAGGAGCTGTAGCCGACCGAGATCAGCAACGGGACGTCCCGCCGGGCCGCCTCGGCCATCGCCTCCTCTCCCCATTCCCACCAGTCCACCGGGTTGTCCGCGTGCTGGAGCAGGTACGGCGACATCGCGTTGGCTAGCCGATTCACCCCTCCAGCCTCTCACAACGCCCCGCGGGCGAGCGGGAAGGCGACCGGGTCCGGGAGGGGCCCGGGGCGCGTCGGCTCCGGGCCCTCTGGGCCACGATCAACCGTCGACGGTCACGGACACCCTGGCGGTGGACCACTCACCGTCCCGCGACTCCTGGCTCACCGTGACATAGCCGGTCACGCCATGGCCGGCGATCTCCAGCACCACCCGCTCCCGTAGATGCGTGGTGTGTCCAAGCTCGTTCTTCTCGGTCTCCTGCTGCACATCGAGGATCCGCCAATCCGTCTGCCGCAGCTGATTCCGGTAGTAGTCGGCTACCGCGGCGGCATCCCCTTTCTCGCCCCCCAGGCTGTACGCCTCGTAGCTGATGGAGTACCACCCCTCAATGAGGGATCCCTGGTAAGACACTTCAATCCGTGACCGCCGGAGCTGTCCTGGTGGCTCCGGGAGGGTGGCGTACCACGCGGGAAGCTCAATCATGGGCGGGTAGGCGGAGTAGGGAGCACGTTCCTCATGCTGTTCCAACACCCCGATACCCACACTGATGTGGTCTGGGTGGCGGAGTACGTTCAGCCTGCCTTCGTGACCGTGCGCGTCAAAGGCTAGCCGCACCCCGGGATGTTCCAGGTACTCGTTTTCCTGCGGGTCGAGCTCTTCTTCCGAAAGGATCTCCCACCCCGATTCTGGCAGGGCGGTGCGGTAATAGTCGAGCACCTCTTCCAGCTCCGCCTGCGTGCCCGTGCCATAGCTTAGCCGTACATATCTATCGAGGACTGTCCCCTTCTCCTCAAGGGGGCGACGCTCCTCGGTGTGGTGCTGCAAGAGCAGCGGATTTTCGGTTTGGGAGGCGCTATGGAACTCCGCTCCCTCCGGTGGCGGCGGGAAACCCTCCAGAAACCACTCTGGCATCAGCCGAGGCGGCTCAGGGGTGACGGTCTCCACCGGAGCACCCCCGTCCGCGGATGCATCCCCCTGCCCACACGCCGCCAACAACAGCGCGACCACCATGACCGGAACACTACGCCGGAGAGTAAACAACCCCACTCCTCTCAGTGACTACCCCGCCGTTATACCTCCGGTTGTCTACTCCCAGCGGTTCCGCGACTCCTGTGTCCTGAGCAGCACCGTAAGCCTCACGCTGCCTCAGCACCCTGTCGGTGGGCCCACCTGGCCTCCCTTGGAGATTCACCGCAGCCGGTCGCCACCGTCGCCGCACATCCGGGAGCACGTATGGCGACATCGGGTCAGGCAGGCCGGTTCCCCTCCTGCTCCTCACCACCGCCCAATCACGACGTCTGGTTCATCGCCTCCACCAGGCTGCGGGGCCGCAGGTCGGTCCAGTGGGTCTCGATGTACTCCAGGCAGGCCTGGCGAGTGTCCCGGTCGTGCACCACTGTCCAGCCGTCCGGGACCGGCGCGAACGCCGGCCACAGTGAGTACTGGTCCTCGTCGTTCTTCAACACCAGATAGGTACCGGACTCGTCCTCGAACGGGTTGGTCATCTCATGCCTCCTCGAAGGGTGCGGCGAAGTCGAAGGTGACGTCGGCGGTGGCCCGCTTCGGGTCCTCGACCAGTTGGGTCAGGGCGTGCCGCAGGTACGCCAGGATGCGCTCCGCGGTCGGCCGGGCGATCAGATCCGGCCGGTGGGTGAGGCGGATCATCAGCTGGTCACCGGGGGCCACCACCAGACACAGCGGGAAGTGCGGGGTGTCGTGGGCGGCGACGCTGGTCAGCTGCACGCCGCCGGCCAACGGTCGGATCAGCCGCTGCGGGTCGTTGGGGAAGTTCTCGTACACCAGTGAGCAGTCGAACAGCTCCCCCAGCCCGAGCAGCCGCTGGATCTCCCCCAGTCCGATGTGCTGGTGCGGCAGCAGCTGGGCCTGCTCCTGCTGGAACCGGACCAGCAGCGAGGTGAGCGGCTCGGCGTCGTCCAGCCGGATCCGCACCGGGACCGTGTTGATGAACAACCCCACCATCTGTTCGATCCCTCGGACCTCCGGGTCACGGCCGGAGACGGTCCCCATGGTGTCGCTGAACCGGCCCAGATAGTTGAACCCGATCTGAGGACTGCCGGTGGTGGCCAACAGCACGCCGGTGTGCGGGTTGAGGTAGCGCAGCAGGCCGTACCCGGCGCCCTTGTCCGGCAACCGCCGTATCCCCTCCTTGACCCCCTTGA
>Ga0079224_100002719_pt1 | contig 21755 bp, 17 predicted proteins | sample Stecom2015_FD_80414 | JGI IMG/M metagenome (GOLD analysis project Ga0079224, IMG submission 80414) | Agricultural soil microbial communities from Utah to study Nitrogen management - Steer compost 2015 | ecosystem: Environmental > Terrestrial > Soil > Agricultural land | place: USA: Utah...
GCCGTATCGGGATCGGGAGCGGGGGGCGCGGCTTCCGCCTGCGGCGCGTCGGATTCGCCTTCCGCCGGCGCGAGCAGGCGGTCGAAAATGCGCGCGGTACGTTCGGTGCACGCGTCGATCGCCGCGTCGAAGGCCTCGCGCGGCATGCCGAGCATCGCGGCGATCGCCTCGCGTTCGTGCGCCGAGTGCGCGAGCCGGTGCGTCTGCGCGTCCTCGCGGTACTGCAGCATGTGCTCGGTGCGGCGAAGCAGCCGGTAGGCCTGCGCCAGCGCCTCGCTCTCGTCTTCCGGCAGTAGCCCCTTGGCCGCCAGCGCCTCGAGCGTCTCGAGGGTGCGACGGCTGCGCAGCGTCGGATCCTGCCCGCCGCGCACGATCTGGAACAGCTGCGCGATGAACTCGATCTCCCGGATGCCGCCGCGTCCGAGCTTGACGTCGAAGGCCTGCGGGTCGCGTGCGCCGCGGCGCACGACCTCGGCGCGCACCTTCGCGTGCAGCGCGCGCAATGCCTCGATCGCGTCGAAGTCGAGATAGCGGCGATAGACGAAGGGGCCGACGATGCGCGCGAGCGCCGCCTCGTCGTCTTCGCGCGTCGATCGGGGCGCGGTGTCCGAGTCGGCGATCACGCGGCCCTTCAGCCAGGCGAAGCGCTCCCATTCGCGGCCCTGGGCATAGAAATACTGCTCGAGCATCGGCAGCGAGGCGACCAGCGGACCCGAATCCCCGTTCGGGCGCAGGCGCACGTCGACGCGAAAGACGAAGCCGTCCGCATCGCGCTCGGAGAGCAGCGCGATCGTGCGGCGCGCGAGGCGGTGCATCCATTCGCTGGTCGCGAGGACGCTGCCGCCGCCGGGCGCGCCCGCGCTCTCGCCCTCGCCGCGGAAGACGAAGACGAGATCGAGGTCGGACGAGACGTTCAGCTCGCAGCCGCCCACTTTGCCCATGCCGACCGCGAGCAGGTCCTGCGGCTTGCCGTCGCGGTCGAGCGCCGGGCCATGGCGCGCGACCAGCGCCGCCCCGGCGGCCCGCATCGCCAGGCCGGTGGCGATCTCGGCGAAATGCGTCATCGCCTCGCAGACCTCGTCGAGCGGGGCGCGTCCGCGGGTGTCGCGCTCGATCAGCGCGAGCATCAGCCAGTTGCGCGCCCGGCGCAGCGCGCGCGCGAGCGAGGCCTCGTCTTCGGCGCCCGCGCGCTCGTGCGCGACGAGCGACGCGATCACGTCGCGCGACAGCGCGTGCGCGGCGAGCGCCTCGAGGCGGCCGCGTGCCGCCGCCTCGTCGGAACGCGCGGCGAATGCGGCGAGCGTGCGCCGGAAGTACGCCGAATGCCGCTCGCCTTCGAAGCGCATGTTCGCCGTTCCGAGGGGTTATCCTTGGGACCGATTGTCGCTCATGTCCGTCTCCGCATCGCCGGTCGCCGGCCCGACTCGCCTCGAGCGCGTGCTTCGGTGGCTCGCGTGGAGCGTGCTCGTCCTCGCGCTGGCGCTCGCCGGCGCCTACACCGCGCTGCGCGCCTTCGTCTGGCCGAACCTCGATCGCTGGCGGCCGCAGATCGAGCAGCGCCTGGCCGAGGCCACCGGCCGTGAGCTGCGAATCGGCGCACTGTCCACCGGCTTCGAGGGCTGGCGTCCCTGGCTGGTCGCCGAGCACGTGGTCGTGCGTGATGCCGACGGCGTCGATGCGCTGTCGGTCGACCGACTGCGCGCCGTCGTCTCGATGCGCGCTGCGCTGCGCGGCCGCTTCGCCCTCGCGCTGCTCGAGATCGACAAACCCGCGCTGCGCGTCGAGCGCGTCGCGCCCGGCCGCCTGCGCGTGGGCGGCTTCGAGCTCGCGCTCGACGCTCCCGGCGAAGCCAGCGGATTCGAGCAGCTGCTCGCGCACCGCAAGATCGTGCTGCGCAACGCGCGGGTCGACGGCGTCGATCGCCTGAGCGGACGCCAGCTCGAACTCTCCGATGTCGACATCGCGCTCGGCTCGCTCGGCCGTCGGCATCGCGCGTCGCTGCACGTGCCGTCGTGGGGCGCGGTGGCCGAGGCGGTCGACGCGGCGATCGAGTTCGCGCACGCACCCTTCGAGTCGCCCGCCGACTGGCGGCTGTGGCGCGGCGAGGCCTACGTCGGCGCACGCGGCGCCGACCTCGCCGCCGCGCTCGCCGAGTGGCGCGGCTGGGCCGACGTGCTCGGGCTGCCCGCGCTCGCGAGCGGTCTCGAGATCGACGCCGGCCGCGCGGGCTTTCGCGCCTGGACGCGCTTCGATCCGGATACGGCGAACCGCACCGTGCTGAAGCTCGACGCGGCCGGGCTGCGTGCGCGCATCGACGAACGGGCGATCCCGCTCAGGGGAGTGCGGCTGCATGCACGCGCGAGTCACGACGCCGCCGGCCGCACGACCTTCGTCTTCGAGCGGCTCGAGCTCGACGACGAGCGCTACGGGCGCTTCGACGCGATCGCCGGCGAGCCGATGCTGCGGCTGGGGCAGGCCGGCGAGCCGCTCGCCGCGCGCCTCACGCTCGGGCAATTCGATGCCGCGCGGATGCTCGACTGGCTGCGCGGGTTCCCGCTGTCGTACGACCTGCGTGCGCGGCTCGACCCGCTGAGCGTCGACGGCCAGGTGCAGCGCGTCGCGCTCGAATGGTCGGTCGAGCCCGGCGACGTGCGGGGCACGCTGGAGGCGGCCTTCGAGGGGCTCTCGTTCTCGTGGCACGATGGCGTCGCGCCGCGTCCGGGCGAGCTGCGGCTGCCCGGCTTCCGCAACGTCTCGGGGCACGTTCGCCTGACGCACGAGGGCGGCGAGGCGAAGCTGAACGGCGAGGACTCGGTGCTGCGTTTCCCCGGCCTGTTCGCCGAGGCCGACGTCCCGCTGGAACGGCTCGAGGCGCACGCCACCTGGACGCTGCAAGCGGCGGTCGACGGCGCGCCGCCAGGCGTGGCGCTACGCGTCGAGTTGATGCGCTTCGCCAACCGCGACGCGGCGGGCGAGGTGGCGGGCACCTGGCGCAGCGGTGGGCGTGGCGCGGGCATCGTCGATTTCACCGGCCGGCTCGAGCGCGCGGATGCGGCGCGCACGGCCCGCTATCTGCCGCTGGTCGTTCCGGCGCGCGTACGCGACTGGGTGCACGACGCGGTGCGCGCGGGCCGCTCCGACGACGTGCGCTTCGTGCTGCGCGGCGATCTTGGCGACTTTCCGTTTCGCGACGCCGACCGGGGCACGTTCGTCGTGGAGGCGAGCCTGTCGGAGGGACGGCTCGCCTACGCGCCGGGCTGGCCGGCGATCGAGCGGATCCGCGGCGTGCTGCGCTTCGAGCGCGCCGGCATGGAGATCGAGGCGCATTCGGGTGCGGTGTGGAACGCCGCGATCGGTGAAACGCGCGCACGCATCGCCGATTTCGAGCGGCCGCTGCTGCTCGTCGAGGGCAGCGGCGCCGGCCCCGCGCAGGACATGATCCGGTTCATCAACGAGAGTCCGCTGCGCACGCGCGTTGCCGACTTCACGCGCGAGACCTCGGTGGCCGGCGACGCGAAGCTGCAGATCGCGCTCGAGCTTCCGCTCGACGACCTCGATGCGACGCGCGTGCGCGGCGCAGTGCAGTTCGCCGGCAACGACGTCGTGCTCGGCGGCACGCTGCCGCCGCTCGCGGGCCTGGCCGGTCGGCTGGAGTTCACCGAGGACCGGCTCGCGCTGCGCGGACTGCAGGCGCGCTTCCTCGGCGGTGCCGTGCAGGCGCAGGGCGAGGCGCCCGCGCCCGGGCAGCTGCGCGTCGACGCGAAGGGCGCGATCCCGGCGGCGGCCCTCGCCGAATGGCGCGACGCCTCGTTCGGTGCCGCGCTCCCGGCGCGCCTGGCAGGGTCGCTCGACGGCGCGCTCGAGTTCGACGCGCGCTTCGAGTTGCGCGCCGGCGTGTCCTCGCTCGCGATCGACACCGACCTGAAGGGCGTGACGAGCGCGTTGCCCCCGCCGTTCACGAAGGCGGCGCACGAGCGCTGGCCGTTGCGCATCGAATCGACCGCGGCGTCGTCGGGCGCGGAAACGCTGCGCGTCTCGCTGCACGAGCGCGCGCAGCTCGTGCTCGAGCGCGAGCGCACCTCGGGCGGCGCCGGCGCGACGCTGCGTCGCGGTGCCTTCGCGCTCGGCACCGAGGCGGTGCTGCCCGATTCGGGATTCGCGGCGCGCGTGCACACGCCGCAGCTCGACCTGGACGCGTGGCGCGCGCTGCTCGACGCCGAGGCGCCGCAGGCCGGGCCCGTCCCGGCGCGCGGCGCGACGCGGGCGTCGGCGACGATGCGCGAGCCCGGGACGGCCGAGACACCGTCGCTCGTGCCCGACGTCGTCTCGATCGTCTCCGATCGCCTCCACGTCGCCGGCAAGACCTTCGAGGACGTGGTGGTCGGCGCCACGCGGCTCGGCGCCGACTGGCGCGCGAACCTGCACGCGCGCGGCGTCGACGGCTACCTGCAATGGACGGCGGCGAACGCCGAGGGCGGACATCTGTCGGCACGCTTCACGCGGCTGTCGATTCCCGCCGACCGGATCGACGACATCGAGGATCTCGTCGATTCGACGCCGCGCTCGCTGCCGGCGCTCGACATCGTCGCCGACGAGCTCGTGCTCGGCGGCCGCGAGCTCGGCGCGCTGCAGCTGAGCGCGCACAACGACCGGACGCAGGGCGCGCCGGTGTGGCGGCTGCAGCAGCTGCAGCTGCGCAATCCGCACGGGACCTTCGATGCGACCGGAGACTGGCGGGCGCGCCGCGGCGAGCAGCCGCCGTTCAGCACGATGCGGTTCACGCTGTCGATCGCCGATGCCGGCAGCCTGCTCGCGCTCTTCGACTATCGCGACGTCCTGCGCGGCGGCGCCGGCCAGCTCGCCGGCGAGGTGCACTGGAGCGGCTCGCCGATGCGGCTCGACACGCGCTCGCTCGGCGGCGAGCTCACGCTGTCGCTGGGCAAGGGGCAGTTCCTGAAGAGCGAACCGGGGATCGCGAAGCTGATCGGCGTGGTCAATCTGCAGTCGCTGCGCCGCCGCCTCGTCTTCGATTTCCGCGACGTGTTCGCCGAGGGATTCGCCTTCGACGAGATCGACGGCACCGTGCACGTGCTCGACGGCGTCGCCCGCACCGACGACTTCCGCATGCGCGGCGTGGCGGCGCAGGTGGCCATCCGCGGCGAGGCGAGCCTGCCGGCCGAGACGCAGTCGCTCGTCGTCGAGGTGCGCCCCGAGCTGAACGCCGGCCTCGCCTCGCTCGCCTACGCGGCGCTCGCGAATCCGGCGCTCGGGCTCGGCTCCTTCGTCGCACAGATGGTGCTGCGCGAACCGCTGCAGCAGATCTTCGCGTTCGAATACGACGTCACCGGTCCGTGGGACGATCCGCAGGTCGTGCGCCGCGCGCGCCCCGCGCCGTCCGTGCCGCTGTCGCCCGACGTGCCGTCGCCCGCCCCGGGTGGCGCGCCGCCGCAGTGAACCGACCGTTTCCGACCCGACGTTTCGCGCCCAGGAGCCGACCATGTCCTCGCAGTCCGTCCCGACCCCGGCCGCCGAAGCCCGCCTGCGCGTGGCCGCCGTCCAGATGGTCTCGTCGACGAGCGTCGACGAGAACCTCGAGCGCGCCGCTGTGCGCATCGAGGAAGCCGTCGCCGCCGGTGCGCACCTGGTGGCGTTGCCCGAGTACTTCGCGCTGCTCGGACGCACCGATCGCGACAAGCTCGCGATCCGCGAGTCCGAGGGCGACGGCCCGATCCAGCGCTTCCTCGCCGCGCAGGCCTCGGCCGCCGGCGTGTGGATCGTCGGCGGCACGCTGCCGCTGTTCAGCCCGAACCCCGGCAAGGTGCTCAACACCTGCTTCGTCTTCGCGCCCGACGGTGCACGCGCCGCCCGCTACGACAAGATCCATCTGTTCGGCTTCGAGCGCGGCGAGGAACGCTTCGACGAGGCCGCCACGATCGTCCCGGGGCGAACGCCCACCGTCTTCGATCTCGAGGTCGGCGCGAATGGATCCCGCGCGTGCTGGCGTGCCGGCCTGAGCGTCTGCTACGACCTGCGCTTTCCGGAGCTGTACCGCGCGCTCGTGCCGGTCGACTTGATTCTCGTGCCGTCGGCCTTCACCTACACCACGGGATCGGCGCACTGGGAGGTGCTGCTGCGTGCGCGCGCGATCGAGAACCAGTGCTACGTGCTGGCGCCCGCGCAGGGCGGGCACCACGAGAACGGCCGCCGCACCTGGGGGCACTCGATGCTCGTCGACCCGTGGGGCGAGATCGTCGCGATGCACGAGGAGGGCGAGGGCCTGGTCGTCGGCGATCTCGAGCGCCGGCGGATCGATTCGGTGCGCGCGAGCATCCCGGCCCTGCGCCACCGTGTCCTGTAGCATGCATCCATGAAACTCGTCGAAACACCCTTCCAGACGCTTTCGGTCGCGCGCTCGGTGCTGCTCGAGCCCTACGGACTCGACGAAACGCACCTCGGGGCGGCGCTGGCCGAGATCTTCCGGCATCGCGTCGACTACGCCGACCTCTATTTCCAGTTCACGCGCAGCGAGGGCTGGAGCCTCGAGGAAGGCATCGTCAAGTCGGGCAGCTTCTCGATCGACCAGGGGGTCGGCGTGCGCGCCGTCTCCGGCGAGAAGACCGCCTTCGCCTATTCCGACGTCATCGGCGCCGAGGCGCTGTTGAACGCGGCGCGTGCCACGCGCACGATCGCCTCGCGCGGCGCGGGCCGCACGAAGGTCGCATCGGCGTTCGCGCCGGCGCACGGTCACGCGCTCTACGGGCTGGACGACCCGATCCTGCGGCTCGAGGCCGCGCAGAAGGTCGCGCTGCTCGAGCGCGTCGAACGCATGGCGCGCGCCAAGGATCCGCGCGTGCGCCAGGTCATGGCGGGCCTGGCCGCCGAGTACGACGTCGTCCTCGTCGCGCGCTCCGACGGACGCATCGCCGCCGACGTGCGTCCGCTCGTGCGGCTGTCGCTCACCGTGATCGCCGAGCAGAACGGGCGGCGCGAGCAGGGACGCGCCGGCGGCGGCGGACGCTTCGATTTCGCGCATTTCGACGACGCCCGCATCGAGCGCTACGTCGAGGAGGCCGTGCAGGCGGCGCTCACCAACCTCGAGGCGCGTCCGGCTCCAGCGGGCGCGATGACCGTCGTGCTCGGCCCCGGCTGGCCCGGCGTGCTGCTGCACGAGGCGGTGGGCCACGGCCTGGAGGGCGACTTCAACCGCAAGGGCTCGTCGGTCTTCTCCGGACGCATCGGCGAGCGCGTCGCGAGCCGCGGCGTCACCGTCGTCGACGACGGAACGCTGTCGGAGCGGCGCGGCTCGCTGAACATCGACGACGAGGGCAACCCGACGCAGCGCAACGTGCTGATCGAGGACGGCGTCCTGAAGGGCTACCTGCAGGATTCGCTGAACGCGCGGCTGATGAAGACCGCGGTCACCGGCAACGGGCGGCGCGAGTCCTTCGCGCACCTGCCGATGCCGCGCATGACGAACACCTACATGCTCGCCGGCGACCACGATCCGGAGGAGATCCTCGCGTCGGTCGACCGCGGGCTGTACGCGGTCAACTTCGGCGGCGGCCAGGTCGACATCACCAACGGGAAGTTCGTCTTCTCGGCCTCCGAGGCCTGGTGGATCGAGAATGGTCGGCGGCAGTATCCGGTGAAGGGCGCGACGATCATCGGCAACGGCCCCGACGCGCTGACGCGCGTGACGATGATCGGCAACGACATGCGGCTCGATCCCGGCATCGGCGTCTGTGGCAAGGACGGCCAGAGCGTGCCGGTCGGCGTCGGCCAGCCGACGCTGCGCATCGAGCGGATGACCGTCGGCGGCACCGCCTGAGGCGCGAACGGATCCGCGCGCGCTCAGGCGAGGCCGGTGACGGGAAGCGATGCGCCGTGGACGGCGCGCGCGCGCTCCGACGCGAGGAAGACGACGACGGCGGCGAGATCGGCGGGGTCCACCCAGCGCGACCGGTCCCCCCGGGGCATCGCGGCACGGTTCTGCGGCGTATCGAGCACCGACGGCAGCACGCAGTTCACGTTCACGTTGCGCTCGCGCAACTCGGCCGACATCGCCTCGGTGAGCCGCTCGACCGCCGCCTTCGCCGCCACGTAGGCGCCCATCCCCGCCACGCCGCGGCGGGCGGCGAAGGCTCCGACGTTTACGATGCGCCCGCCGCCGGCGGCGAGCATCCGCGGCACCACCGCGCGGCAGGCGTTGCGCATCGTGCGTACGTTCGCGTCGAAGAGGAAGTCCCAGTCGGCATCGCTCGTCTCGTGGACCGGCGTGCCCATGCGGAACGCGCCGGCGAGATTGCATAGCACGTCGATGCGCCCGAAGGCGTCGATCGCCGTGCGTGCAGCGGCCTGCGCCGCCTCGGCGTCGCGCAGATCGGCCGCGACGAAGCGCTGTCGCGCATCACCGCGCCCCGGCGACTCGTCGCCGGACGCGCTCTCGCCGAAGGCTTCGTGCAGCGCCGCGGCGCTGCGCGCGACGAGCACGAGCCGCGCGCCCTCGGCGGCGAAGGCGCGGGCCACGGCGCGGCCGAGCGCTCCCGCCGCGCCGGTGATCATCACGCAACGCTCCGATTCCCGCATTGCCCGAGCTCCCAGAATCCGTGACCACGACCTCGTTTCGCCTGCGCCGCATCGCGTGGCCCGCCTTCGGTCCGTCGTTCCTGTTCGGCGTGGGCGAAGGGGCGATCCTGCCGATCGTACCGCTCAGCGCGCGCGACCTGGGCGCGTCGGTGTCGCTGGCGGCGTTCACCGTCACGCTGATCGGGCTGGGCTCGTTGGCGAGCAATCTTCCGGCTTCGGCGATCACCGAGCGTCTCGGCGAGCGCCGGGCGATGGTCGCCGCCTCGCTGTGGGCGGCGCTCGCGATGCTGCTGTGCGCGCTCGCGCGCGACCTGCTGGTGTTCGGCGCCGGGATCGTGATGATCGGCATGTCGGCGGCCGTCTTCAATCTCGCCCGACTGAGCTGGATCGCCGAGACGGTGCCCGTGCAGCACCGGGCGCGCGCACTGTCCACGCTCGGCGGCGTGCTGCGCATCGGGCTGTTCGTCGGCCCCTTCGCGTCGGCGGCGGCGATCGGCGCCTTCGGCCTCGATGGCGCCTACGCGGTCGGCGTCGCGGCGCTGCTGGGCGGCGCCGTCGTCGCGCGCTCGGTGGCCGAGCTACCGTCGCACGCGTCGCGGCACGCGTCGGGCGCGCCGCTGCGCCTGCGCCAGGTGATGCGCGAGCATCGGCGCGTCTTCGCCACGGTGGGTCTCGGCGTCGTGCTGATCGCTGCGGTGCGCGCATCGCGACAGGCGATCGTGCCGTTGTGGGCCGACCACATCGGTCTGGGTGCCGCAAGTGCGTCGCTGATCTACGGGCTGTCGAGCGCGGTCGACATGCTCGTTTTCTATCCCGCGGGCCGCGGGATGGACCTGCACGGCCGTCGGGCGGTCGCCGTGCCCGCGATGACGATCATGGGCGTCGCGCTGCTGGCGGTGCCGTTCACGCAGTCGGCGGCGACGCTGCTCGCTGCGGCGCTGCTGCTCGGCTTCGGCAACGGCATCGGTTCGGGCATCGTGATGACGCTCGGCGTGGACCACGCGCCGTCGCCGGGCCGCACGCAGTTCCTCGGTGTCTGGCGGCTGCTGTCCGATGCCGGCGCGACCGCCGGCCCGGCGCTGTTGGCGGCGGTCGTCGCGGCCGCGCCGCTCGGCACGGCGATCGGCACGATCGGCTTCGTCGCCTTCGTCGGTGCCGGCGTTTTCGCCCGCTGGGCGCCGCGTACCCCGCCTCGGCGTTCTTGATGCAGGTCGAAATCCGGGCTTCGCGCGCTTGCGGCCGACGCGAAGCGGACGTACACTGAACGAATGGTGCACTGCACAGCCATCCGCGCAACCCGGTTCGCCCGAACGGTCGAGCGGACCGAGGGTCGATTTACGCGCTTCTTCTTTTACTTTCCCTGCAGCTGGCGGGGCGAGTCGGCAGCGCGCGCGCAACACTGAAGCAGCGAACCACCGAATCCCATGAACCGCCGGCAATGCCCGGCGGTTTTTTTTTGGCGCCCACCATGACCCATAGCACCGACGACCTTCGAATCCGCGCGATCAAGGAACTGGCCCCCCCGGCGCACCTGCTGCGCGAGTTCGCGATCGATGCAGCGGCCGCCGAGACCACGTACGAGTCTCGACAATCGATCCATCGCATCCTGCACGGCGAAGACGATCGCCTGATCGTCGTCATCGGGCCGTGCTCGATCCACGATCCGAAGGCGGCGCGTGAATACGCGAAGCGTCTCGTCGAGCAGCGTGTGCGCCTCGCCGACGATCTGGAGATCGTGATGCGCGTCTATTTCGAGAAGCCGCGCACCACCGTGGGGTGGAAGGGCCTGATCAACGACCCCGACCTGAACAACAGCTTCGACATCAACAAGGGGCTGCGCATCGCGCGCGAGCTGCTGCTCGACATCACGCGCCAGGGACTGCCGGCAGGCACCGAGTTCCTCGACATGATCACGCCGCAGTACTACGCCGACCTGATCGCGTGGGGGGCGATCGGCGCGCGCACCACCGAATCGCAGGTGCACCGCGAGCTCGCGTCGGGGCTGTCGTGTCCGGTCGGCTTCAAGAACGGCACGGACGGCAACCTGCGCATCGCCTTCGACGCGATCAAGGCGGCGTCCCAGCCGCATCATTTCCTGTCGGTCACCAAGGGCGGGCACTCGGCGATCGTCTCCACGAACGGCAATGACGACTGCCACGTGATCCTGCGCGGCGGCAAGCACCCGAACTACGACGCCGCGAGCGTCGATGCCGCGTGCCGCGCCGCCGCTGCCGAGAACCTGCCGTGCCGGTTGATGATCGACGCGAGCCACGGTAACAGCCAGAAGCGCCCGGAGAACCAGATCCCGGTGGCGGGCGCGATCGGCGCGCAGATCGCCGCGGGCGACGCGCGCATCGTCGGCGTCATGGTCGAAAGCCACTTGCAGGCCGGGCGGCAGGATCTCGTCGACGGCAAGGCGCTGTGCTACGGGCAGAGCATTACCGACGGCTGCATCGGTTGGGACGACAGCGTTCGACTGCTCGAGGCGCTCGCCGCCTCGGTGCGCGCCCGCCGACGCGTCGCCGCGGAAGCGGCGCGTTCCGGTGTGGCGGCCGGCGTGGAGCTGTAGCGCGACGCCGCGCCGCGCGGGCGGCCGACGGAGCCGACGCCGAACCTCGCGCAAGCGCCATCCGTCGGAAAAAGACCGGGAGGGTCAGGCAGTGACGCTTCTGGTCGGGAAGCGGCGTTTACCATGCTATAAACGCGCAACGTTCCCGGAGGAATCGATGGAAGCGGTGAAAGGCGGTGCATCGCCGGAACCGGCGTCGAGTGCATCGGCTCCCGCGCGGCGAACGCCGCATGAGCGGCTGCTCGCAGTCGGCCTGAAACCGATCGGCCGGGCGAGCGACTTCGCCGACCAGATCCACGGCCTCATGGCCAAGACGCCGCTGTTCTCGGGGCTCGACATGGACGAGACCCGCAAGCTCGGCACCTTCATGTACGTCTACGAGGCGCCGCCCGGCGTCACGGTGATCAACGAGGGCGAGGCCGGCGACTTCATGATGCTGCTGATGCAGGGCATGGTCGACGTCCTGCGTCGCAACCGCTACAACTATCCGTCGCGCATCGCCGTCGCGCATGCCGGTCATTCGCTCGGCGAGATGTCGATGTTCGATGGCGAACCGCGCTTCGCGTCGTGCGTGACGCTGGAGAACAGCCGCATCGCCGTCCTCACCCGCGACGCGCTGATGCTCGTTCTGGGCGACGAGCCCGCACTCGGCAACAAGATCCTGCTGAAGCTGGTGCAGCTGCTCTCGGAGCGGCTGCGGCAGACGAGCGCGAAGCTCGTCTCCTATCTCGAGGCGGCGCGGGATGCCTGAGGAAGAGAAGGGGGGAGCCTATCGCGCCCGATCCTTCTCCCACATCACGTCGCCTACCCCTGCGTGCCGGTTGAGCACGCGTGCGAGCACGAAGAGCAGGTCGGAGAGCCGGTTCAGGTAGCGGCGGCAGTCGGGGCGAACGTCCTCCTCGGCGCCGAGCGCGACGACGGCACGCTCCGCGCGACGGCAGACGGTGCGCGACAGATGCGCGTAGGCGGCCGCGCGCGATCCGCCGGGCAGCACGAATTCCTTCAACCGGGGCAGCTCGGCGTTGTGCGCCTCGAGCAGGGCATCGAGCTTCGCGACCTGCGATTCGTGCAGGTTCTCGAAGCCGGGAATGCACAGCTCTCCGCCCAGGTCGAAGAGATCGTGCTGGATACCGATCAGCTGCTGGCGGATCTCATCCGGCATCGGCTCGGTGAGCAGCACGCCGATCGTCGAGTTCAGTTCGTCGACCTGGCCGATTGCATCGATGCGCCGCCCGTCCTTGCGCGTGCGGCGGCCGTCGCCCAGCCCCGTCGTGCCGTCGTCGCCGGTGCGTGTGACGATCTTCGACAGGCGATTTCCCATGGCGGCTCCTGGAGAATGAACGGACGGTTCGAATGGGTCAGTGTAGCGCCGACGGATAAAGCGGTATGCTGGAATCCCCTTCAGGCGGCCATTTCGCGAAACGCGGACGGCCGTGTGTAACCACGGAGTCGCGACCATGACGACCGCAGCGGCGTGCGCAGCCGTACGACACGCGCGGCGCCACCGTGCCGGGCGGCCGCGCATCACGGATCCCGACGCGCCGCTCGACCTGCTGGCCGCAGGCGGTTCGGGATACCATTTCTTCGAGAAATCGGTCCCACGCGTCACGCTGCGGCTGCGCAGCGCGCCCGATCCCGCAGAGTCGCGATGAACAGTCCCGCCGTCACCGAGGCCCTGAAGCGGCCGTTCCCTCCGGCACTCGCCGATGCGCTGCGAGCGCGCTTCGGCGATCGCTTCAGCACCGCTGCCGCCGTGCGCGAGCACCACGGTCGCGACGAATCGCCGTTTCCGCCCACGCCGCCCGACGCGGTCGTCTATGCGCACGAAACGGCCGACGTCGCCGAGACCGTGCGCCTGTGCCGCGAGCATCGCGTGCCCGTGATCGCCTTCGGCGTCGGCTCGTCGCTCGAGGGACATCTGCTCGCCGTGCGCGGCGGCGTCTCGATCGATCTGTCGCAGATGAACCGCGTGCTCGCGGTGCAGGCCGAAGACCTCACCGCGTCGGTGCAGGCGGGCGTGACGCGCGTGCAGCTGAACGACGAGCTGAAGGGCACGGGCCTGTTCTTCCCGATCGATCCCGGCGCGAACGCGACCCTGGGCGGCATGTCGGCCACGCGCGCATCGGGCACGAATGCCGTGCGCTACGGCACGATGAAGGAGAACGTGCTCGGACTGACCGTCGTCACCGCCGACGGCAAGGTGATCCGCACCGCGGGGCGCGCGAAGAAGTCCTCCGCCGGCTACGATCTCACGCGGCTGTTCGTCGGCTCGGAGGGAACGCTCGGCATCATCACCGAGGTCACGCTGCGGCTGTACCCGGTTCCGGAGGCGATCTCGGCGGCCGTCGTGAATTTCCCGAGCCTCGCCTCGGCGGTCGACGCGGTGATCCAGACGATCCAGCTCGGCGTCCCGGTCGCGCGCTGCGAGTACCTGTGCGAGCACACGATCCGCGCGATCAATGCCCACAGCCACACGACGCTGCGCGAGGCGCCCACGCTGTTCTTCGAGTTCCACGGCAGCGACGCGTCGGTGCAAGAGCAGGCGGCGCTCGTTCAGCAGGTCGCGCACGAGCACGGCGGGCAGGACTTCGACTGGGCGACCCGTCCGGAAGACCGTACGCGGCTGTGGACCGCGCGGCACAACGCATATTTCGCCTGCCTGCAGCAGCGCCCCGGCGCTCGCGCGATCTCCACCGACACCTGCGTGCCGATCTCGCGACTGAGCGAATCGATCACCGGCGCGCGCCGCATCCTCGACAGCGCGAAGTTCCCGACGATGATCGTCGGCCACGTCGGCGACGGCAATTTCCATGCCGTGCTGCTCGTCGATCCGAACGACGCCGACGAGATGGCCGAGGCCGAGCGCCTGAATGAGCAGATCGTGCGCCTCGCGCTCTCGATGGACGGCACCTGCACCGGCGAGCACGGCGTCGGCCTGCACAAGATGGGCTTTCTCGAGGAAGAGGCCGGCGAGGACGCGATCGAGCTGATGCGCCGGATCAAGCGGGCGCTCGACCCCGACGACATCCTGAACCCGGGCAAGATCTTCCGGCTCTGAGAGGCGAATCCCGATGGCCGATGCGCCCGACCCGCACGCGTCGACACAGGACGACGTGCGGCGAGACGATCCGCTGCCCGATTTCTCGCGCAGTCATGCCGGCATCCTGATCCGCCTGGAGGAGTTGCGTGCGCTGCCGGCGCGGCTCGCCGAGCCCGGCGCCGATCGCCGCGCGGCCCGCGTCGCCGCCGCGCAGATCGTCGAGTTCTTCCGCGTGGCCGTGCTCGAGCACCACGAAGAAGAGGAGGAGGCGCTCTTTCCGGCGGTGGCGCGCGCCGCCGCGCCCGGGGACGAGGCGTCGCTCGTCGCATCGCTCGCCGCACGCCTGGCGCGCGAGCACCGGCAGATCGAGGCGGACTGGAAGGCCATCGAACCGGCGCTCGAGCGGATTGCCAAGGGCCGTCCGGCCGAGATCGACGAGGGCGTCGTCGCGCGGCTGTGCGACCTGTACGCCGCGCACGCGCAGTTCGAGGAGACGGGGTACCTGCCGCTGGCGGCGAAGATCCTCGATGCGAACGAGCGGGCGTCGCTGGCGTTGACGCTGCATATTCGGCATTCGGTGGATCGGGTGCTGGGGTATATGTGATGCGCGCCCGCCGCAGGCGGCCCGCGCCTTTGCCGGCAACGTCGAGGCCTGCGAGATGCGCGTCGTTGCTTCGGGAACGAGTGCCGCGCATCCGCTCGACGGTTGCGAGCTCAGCGGTGCAGGATCTGGCCGAGGAAGCGTTTCGTGCGTTCGTTCTTCGGGGAGCCGAAGAAGCGTTCGGGTGTGTCGGCTTCGACGATCTCGCCTTCGTCCATGAAGATCACGCGGTCGGCGACCGCGCGGGCGAAGCCCATCTCGTGCGTGACGCAGACCATCGTCATGCCTTCGCCGGCGAGCATGATCATCGTGTCGAGCACTTCCTTGACCATCTCCGGGTCGAGCGCCGAGGTCGGTTCGTCGAAGAGCATGATCGACGGATTCATGCACAGCGCGCGGGCGATCGCCACGCGCTGCTGCTGCCCGCCGGAGATCTGGCCGGGATACTTGCCGGCGAGTTCGGCGATGCGTACGCGCTCGAGGAAGCGCATCGCGATCGCCTGGGCTTCGGCGCGCGGCTTGCGCAGCACCCAGATCGGCGCGAGCGTGCAGTTCTCGAGCACCGTGAGGTGCGGGAACAGATTGAAGTGCTGGAACACCATGCCCACCGTCGAGCGGACGCGCTCGATGTTCTTCAGGTTGTCGGTGAGCTCGATGCCGTTGACGACGATGCGCCCCCGCTGGTGCGGCTCGAGACGGTTGATGCAGCGGATCAGCGTCGACTTGCCCGAGCCCGAAGGTCCGCAGACGACGATGCGTTCGCCGGCCTCGACGCACAGGTCGATGTCGCGCAGCACCTGAAAGTCGCCGAACCACTTGCTCAGGCCTTCGATGCGGATTGCCGGCTCGCCTGTGCGCGCCGGCGGCCTGCGTGCGGGCACGTCGCGCACGACCCCGTCTCGTCCGCCGGCGGCGCTCATGCGCGTCCCTCGCGTGCCAGCCCGCGTTCCAGCCACTGACTGTAGCGCGACATCGCGAAGCAGAAGGCCCAATAGACGGCGATCGAGAACAGGAACGCCTCGATGAAATACGGCTTCCACGAGAAATCGGTCTCGACCGACTTCTTCACCGCGTAGGCGAAGTCGTAGATCGCGATGATCACGACGAGCGAGGTGTCCTTGAACAGCGAGATGAAGCTGTTGACGATCGACGGAATCGCCACGCGCAGCGCCTGCGGCAGGATGACCAGGCCCATCGATTTCCAGTAGGGCAAGCCGAGCGCGGCGGCGGCCTCGTACTGGCCGCGTGGAACCGATTGCAGCCCGCCGCGGATGGCCTCGGCCAGGTAGGCGGCGACGAAGAGGATCAGCGCGATCTGCGCGCGCAGCAGTTGCTCGATGCGCAGGTTCTCGGGCAGGAACAGCGCGAACATCACCGACGCCATGAAGAGCACGGTGATCAGCGGCACGCCGCGGATCACCTCGATGTAGACGACCGACAGCGCGCGCACGACGGGCAGCGAGGAACGGCGCCCGAGCGCGAGCAGCACGCCGAGCGGAAACGCGAAGGCGACGCCGAAGATCGCGAGGATCAGCGTCACCGGCAGACCGCCCCATTGCTCGCTGCGCACGCGCTCGAGGCCCAGGCCGCCGCCCATCAGCCAGAACGCGAGCGCGATGCCGGCCGCCCAGACCAGCGCGAGTGACGGCCGCCAGAACGACGGGATCGCCGAGACGACCAGCAGCGTGCACAGCACGACGATGACGATCGCCGGGCGCCACTGCAACGCGTACGGATAGAAGCCGAAGAGCATGAAGCGGAATTTCTCGGCGACGACGGCCCAGCACGCGCCTTGTCCGCGCACCGCGTCGCAGGCGGCGGCCGGCGCGCGTCCCCAGACGGCGTCCAGGACGAGCCAGTCGATCGCCGGCGGCAGCACCCATGCGAGCATCGCGACGAGCGCGAGCGTCAGCAGCGTGTTGCCCCACGAGGAGAAAAGATTCGCCCGCATCCAGGCGAGGAATGCCAGCGGCTGTGGGCGACGAAGCTGTGCCGGGGGCGCGGAATCAGCCATGAGCGCCGAAGCTACCGCATCCTCTTCGCGCCGTCAGCACCGACGCGGTCGCGGTTCGCGCTCGCCGTCTTCAGCGTGCGGCGGGGCGTTCGAGTGCGTCGCGATCCCAGCCTCCGAGATCGGCGGCGGCCTCGTAGGTGGACTGGAAGAATTCGAGCAGCGTGGCGTCCGGATCGTCCACGCCGCGCACCGCGTCGTAGGGCAGCACGAACTCGCGCAGCGTCGGGTCGTAGTGCGCGCCCGGCACGGAGACCGGGTGTCGTGCATAGCCCGCCGGCTCCGGATACGCATAGGCGTAGAACGCGGGCTCCTCGTACGCTCCGCCTCCCGGCCACAGGCCGCAGCTTGCGCACTCGTGCGAGTACGCCTCGACCATCACGTAGTCGGGGCAGTTCGGCGCGCCGCCCGGATGCGTCGGCGCCCGTCGGCCCGAGAAGCGCGTCGTCGCGTGGTCGAAGCTGCCCCAGAAGAAATGCGCCGGGCTCGCCTTGCCGACGAAGCCGCTGCGGAAGCGCTGCATCACGCGGTCGGTGCTCTGCAGGATGCGCCACCACCGCCATGCGGCCTCGGGGTCGTACGACGCATGGACCCGGTCGTCGGCGAAGGGGATCGACTCGGCCACCTCCACCGGCGACGGTCGGGCGAAGCGGCAGGCGATTCCGAGCGCGCCCAGCGCGCCGCGGTACTCGTCGTAGAAATCGGCCACCGTCCGCGGGGCGAGCGCGAGCGCGCGCACGGCGCCCGCGCTCGTGCGAAGCACCAGACGATGGTCGACGAAATCGAACTCGGCCGAGAACAGGCCCGCGTCGAACGGAATCGCCGATGTCGTCAGGCCGCGCGGCGACACGTACAACGCGACCTGCCACCAATGGTTCTGCATCGGCGCCAGCGCGAGGCGCGTCTTGCCGACGATCTGCGTCCACATGTGCAGCGTCTCGAAGCTGTCCTTCCAGTCGCCGATGCGCAGCGTCGGCCAGTCGGACTCCCGCCCCCCGCCGCTCGTCGGAGCACTCACGGCGCGGCTCCCGCGCGCGGCGCCGGACGCAGCATCGTTTCGTCGACGTAGCACCAGCCCCAGTCCTCGCCCGGCTCGAAGCTGCGCATGACGGCATGGCCGGTGGCTTCGAAATGCCGGGTGGCGTGCCGATTCCGGGAGGAATCGCAGCAGCCGACGTGGCCGCAGATCAGGCACAGCCGCAGGTGTACCCAGGTGTCGCCGGTCTTCAGGCACGTCTCGCAGCCTTCCGGCGTGCGGGGCGAGACGTCTTGGACCTGGTCGAGATGCTTGCAACGCGTCGGCACGGGACCCCTCGCACGAATGGGTTCATTCGAGCATAGGGGTGCGGCGCTCGTCGCCGTCGAATCCCCGCGCGGCCGTGCCGAGCATGGCGCAAGGCCGTCGCCACGAGGCGAGAGGGGATGCTCGCGCCGCGTGCGGCGAAGTCCGTTCAGCGCTCGACCAGCCGGACGCGGGCATCGTACCAGTTCATCGCCAGCGAGATGACGAGGCTGATCGTCAGGTAGACGGCCATCAGGATCGCGATCGCTTCGATCGCCTGCCCGGTCTGGTTCATCGTCGTGTTCGCCACCGCGACCAGATCCGGATAGCCGATCGCCACCGCCAGCGACGAGTTCTTCGTCAGGTTCAGGTACTGGTTGGTGAGCGGAGGCACGATGACGCGCATCGCCTGCGGCAAGGTGACCAGGCGCAGTCGTTGCGCCGGCTTGAGCCCGAGCGCGATCGCCGCTTCGGTCTGCCCGTGCGGAACGGCGAGCAGCCCGCCGCGCACGACCTCGGCGATGAACGCGGCGGTGTACGTCGACAGTCCGACGAGCAGCGCGACGAACTCGGGCGACAGCGCGCGGCCTCCGCTGAAGTCGAAGCCGCCGAGCCGCGGGACGTCGAGCGCCGTCGGTGCGCCGGCGACCCACCAGGCGGCGAGCGGCAGACCGACGACGAGCGCGAGCGCGGGCAGCAGCACCGGCCATTGCGCGCCGCGGGCGCGCTGCAGGTGCCGCGCGATGCCGCGCCACGCGACGGCGAGCGCGACGGCGGCGAGCAGTGCCCATCCCGTTGCCGTCCAGCCCGGCGCCGCTTCCGGCCAGGCGTACCGCAGCCCGCGCTGACTCAGGAACACCAGTCCGCCGAAATCGATCGCCTGCCGCACCGGCGGCAGCAGCTCGGTGATCATCCCGTACCAGACGAAGAGCTGCAGCAGCAGCGGGATGTTGCGCATCGTCTCGACGTACGCGGAGGCCAGGCGCGCGACGAGCCAGTTCGACGACAGTCGGGCGACGCCGATCAGCGTTCCGAGCACGGTCGCGAGCACGATCCCGAGCGACGACACCCACAGCGTGTTCACCAGTCCGACGAGGAACGCGCGCGCGTAGCTGTCCGAAGGCGCGTACTCGATGTGCGTCTCGGCGATTTCGAAGCCGGCCTCGCGCGACAGGAAGTCGAAGCCGACCTGGATCTGGCGCGTCTGCAGGTTGTGCTGCGTGTTCGAGAACAGGTACCAGCCCGCGCCGACGACGGCCGCAAGGAGCAGCGCCTGGTACAGGAGGGCGCGCAGGCGTTCGTTCTGGAGCATTTCAGGCGCTGCGCTGGCACGACGGCTCGGCACACGGTTTCGTGCACGGGTCGTGGATGCGGGCAAAGGCGCGCGCCGTCTGCCGCGGGCGCGCAGGTGCTTGGTCCCGCTTCGCGGGACTCCCCTGCGATGCTCGCAGCGCCGGCTGGCGCCGCGTAACTCGCTGCGCGTGCTGCGCACGCTCCGCTCGGACAGACGCGGCGAGAATGAGATGGACGCGCGCTTCGCGCGCGCGCCGGCGCTGCTGCGCTTCTCGGCTGCGCACAAGCGCGCCCGCGGCAGACGGCGCGCGCCTTTGCAGGCGACGTCGCGGTGCACGTGACGCGGGTTCGCGGCGTGGCTTTGCGCACGGAAAGCCCGTCTCGAGCGGCTTCGTGCATGGCTGACGTTTCACGAGCGGCAGGCAGGGCGCCGGCCCAGGCCGGCCCGCCGCCGCCTGCCGGTCGCGCGCTGTGCGGAGAAGTGTCGAAGTGCCGCGCACGCGCTAGCGGATCGGCGGTGCGTACATCAGTCCGCCTTCGCGCCATTGCGCGTTCATTCCGCGCTCGATGCCGATCGGGCCGATGTTGCGCTCGTACATCTCGCCGTAGTTGCCCACCGCCTTGATCGCGCGCACGAGCCAGTCGTTGTCGACGCCGAGTCCCTTGCCGATGTCGCCGGAGGTGCCGACCAGCCGCTGCACCGGCGGATCCTTGCTCTCGGCCTTCAGCCGGTCGACGTTCTTCGACGTGATCCCGTATTCCTCGGCCTCGATCAGCCCGAACAGCGTCCACTTGACGATCGTGAAGTACTCCCAGTCGCCGCGGCGCACGAGCGGCCCCAGCGGCTCCTTCGAGATCGCCTCGGGCAGGATCACGTAGTCGTCCTTGTTCGGCGCCTTGAGCCGCGTGGCGGCGAGCCCCGAGATGTCGGTGGTGAAGACGTCGCAGCGTCCGGAGAAGAACGCCTGCTCGACCTGCTGCAGCTCGTTGACGACCACCGGTCGAAACTTCATCTTCTTCGTGCGGAACCAGTCGCTCAAATTCAGCTCGGTGGTCGTGCCCGGCTGTACGCAGATCGTCGCGCCGTCCAGCTGCGTGGCGCTGGTCACCTTCGCGTCCTTGCGCACCATGAAACCCTGGCCGTCGTAGAAGATCGTTCCGGCGAATACCGCGCCGAGCGTCGCGTCGCGGCTCGACGTCCACGTCGTGTTGCGCGACAGGATGTCGACCTCGCCGGATTGCAGCACCGTGAAGCGGTTCTGCGTGTTCGTCGGCACGAACTGCACCTTGTTCGCGTCGTCGAGGATCACCGCGGCGACGGCACGGCAGAAGTCGGCGTCGATGCCGTTCCAGCGACCCTGGCTGTCGGGCGCCGAGAAGCCGAGCAGTCCGGAGTTCACGCCGCAGCGCAGGACGTCCTTCTGCTTGATCGAATCGAGCGTCGGACCTGCCGACGCGGGCGCCGGCGCGAGCAGGGCGGCGGCTGCGGCGATGCCGGCCGCGGCGATACGGAAGATGGCCATCGAGAATGTCTCCGTGGTCGTTCCCGGGAGCGCGATAGTAGTACTCCAATGCGTACGTGCTGCCAACGATCGCCGAGGTCGGCGCTTGCGCGGCCGCCGCGACGAGCGGCGCGCGTCCCGCGCGGTGGGCGCGATCCCGGCCGCCTTCAGCGCCGATAGCGTTTCGGCACGAAGGGCAGGGGTACCGGCTCGACCGGCAACCGGCGCTCGCGCACCACGGCATACATCGGACCTCGCCCGGGTTCGAGCGCTTCGCGCTCCAGGCGCGCGAGCATCACCGGATGGCCCAGCGAGGGCGAGATCGTTCCGCTGGTGATGACGCCCAGCGTGCGGCCCGTCTCGTCGACGATCGGCGTGCGCACGCGGATCGGCGCGGGCTGGTGCGAGACGAGCCCGACGAGGCGACGCGGCGCTCCTTCCTCGAGCTGGCGCAGCACGATCTCGGCGCCGGGAAAGCCGCCGGCCTTCGCGCCGCCGGCGCGTCGCGATTTCGGGATGGCGAAGGCGAGGCCCGATTCGGCCGGCGTCGTCGTCGCGTCGATGTCGCTGCCGTGCAGCGGCAGCCCGGCTTCGAGGCGAAGCGTGTCGCGCGCTCCGAGGCCGGCGAGCCGCACGCGCGGATCCGAGAGGAGCCGTTCGACGAGGACGCGCGCCTCCGTGGTCGGCACCGAGATCTCGAAGCCGTCCTCGCCGGTGTAGCCGGACCGCGTGGTGAAGCAGGCGCTGCCGGCGAGCTCGAGCGTGCGTGCGTCCATGAAGCGCATCGCGGTGCACGATGCGTCGAGCGTCGCGAGCACCGCCTCGGCCTCGGGTCCCTGCAGCGCGAGCAGCGCGGCGTCGATCTCGTCGA
>Ga0079224_100002721_pt1 | contig 21748 bp, 17 predicted proteins | sample Stecom2015_FD_80414 | JGI IMG/M metagenome (GOLD analysis project Ga0079224, IMG submission 80414) | Agricultural soil microbial communities from Utah to study Nitrogen management - Steer compost 2015 | ecosystem: Environmental > Terrestrial > Soil > Agricultural land | place: USA: Utah...
CGCCGTCCGCGGCCCCTTCGCCGGCCTCCGCCGCCGGCCGGCCGACGGCCGGCTCCGCGCCGTCTGCGGCCGGTTCCCCGCCGGTCCGCTGCTCCTCCTCGGTGCCCTCCAGCAGCGGGTGCTCGGCCACCTCGTAGCGCTTGATGTACACGCTGAGGAACGCCTGCAGGCTGGCGCCGGCGGGCAGCGCGAGCAGCGCGCCGGGGGCGCCCAGCACCGCGGCGCCGGCCAGCACTGCGCCGAACGCCACCGCCGGGTGCATGTCCAGCGTCCGGGCGGTGATCCGGGGCTGCAGCACGTAGTTCTCGAACTGCTGGTAGACGGTGATGAACACGAGCATCCACAGCGCCGGGAACGGGCCGCCGATCAGCGCCACCACCACCGGGAGCGCCCCGCCGATGTAGGTGCCGACGGTCGGGATGAACTGGGAGAGCACCCCGACCCACAGCGCCAGCGCGAACGCGTAGTCCACGTCCAGCACGACCAGCGCCGCGAAGTGCGCGGCGGTGGAGATCAGCGCGAGCAGCGCGCGGGAGTAGATGTAGCCGCCGGTCTTGTCGATCGCGATCTCCCAGGCCCGCAGCACCTCGCTCTGCGTGCGGGGCGGCAGCACCGAGCAGATGGTGCGCCGGAACCGCGGCCCGTCGGCGGTCAGGTAGAAGGTGAACAGCGCCACCGTCAGTCCGTTGAAGAGCAGCAGGAGCAGCGCGGTCCCGGCGCCCCAGGCGTTCTCCGCCGCGCTGGAGGCCCACTGGTTGAACTGGCCGCTGACGTCGGTCAGCTCCGCGAGCAGGATCTCCGGCTGGAAATCGGCGTTGAAGGTGGTGTTGACCCAGCTCAGCAGCGCCCGGCTCATCGCCGGGATCTGCGCGGCGAACTCCAGCACCTGGCCGACCAGCATCGAGCCGAGCACCGAGACGAACACCGCGAGCACGCCCAGCGCGGCCAGCATCACCGCGCCGGTGGCCAGCCCGCGCGGCCAGCGGTGCCGGTGCAGCCAGTTGACCGCCGGCTCCAGCGCCAGGGCGAGGAAGAGCGAGATGAGCAGCAGCACCAGCAGGCCGCGCAGCTGGAAGAAGAGCCATCCCGCGACGGCGAAGCCGATCACGGTCCACACCGCGAGCATCATCGCGCGCGGCAGCCACGACGGCATGCCGGTCTTGTCAGGCTGGGTCATGGGTGCGTTGGCGCGGAGACTCCCGCCCCGCGGGCGGAAGGGAGCGCTTCCTCCTCGTCTGTCGGATCGCCCGGCCGTGCCGAGAGCGGTCGGGCCGCCGGGCCCCGCATCCGGTGCCGGGCCCGCCCCGGCCGGCCGTGCGGCGGAGGACATGCTGCCCGCCCCCGCTGTGAACTCGCTGAGAAGACGCGGTCCAGCGGGGCGGGCGGGGTCCGCGCCCGGCGGTTCAGTCGTCCAGGGAGAGCCCGCGCTTGTTCCGCGCGGTCCACTCGCGCATCCGCTTGGGATACCCGACGATCTGGACATCGTAGACGGGAACCGCCAGATCCCGCGCCACCTTGCGGATCACGTCGGGCGATCCGACCCGGCGCCGGGTCCACTCGCCGTCGTGCGCGACGCCCACCGCGGTGGTCCCGGTGGCGAACGTCTCCGGTTCGACGTAGAACTCCACGCCCGTCCTCGACCGGGCGAAATCGATCAGCGCCTTGACGTCGGAGTCCTCGGCCGGGCGGTCGAAGCGGGCCTTGCCGCGCCGCCGCGCTCTGCGGAGTCCGAACCGGTCTCGCCATCCCATGTGCGTTGCGCTCCCGTTCGCGCCGTCGTGCCGCCGTACGGTGTCGGGTGTCGTGCTCGGGCCCTCGCAAAGGAGTCTATCCGCCCGAAGCGGCGGGACTTTTCGCATTTCCCGTACGCCGGGGTGACCGCGCTGCTACGTTCGGTGCCCGATAGGGGCGAGGGGGTTGCTTGTCGTGACTCTGTGGACGTGGGTGGCCGAGACGGCGCGGCGCTTCCGCGAGGAGGAGCGTCCGGAGCTGGCCGACGCGGTGGTGCGGCTGCCGCTGCTGGCCGCCGAGGGGGACACCGAGCGGATCCGCGCGGTGCTGCCGTCGGCCCTGCGCGCGCTGCGCGAGGCCGACGGGTTCCTCCCGGTATGGCTGGAGGGCTACTACCGGCATTGGCCGCTGGCCGCGCGGGTCGGCCACCGGGGCGAGGGGACCGCGGCGCTCGCCGCCGCGGAGGAGGCGCTGGTCGCCGCGCACGGCGACGCCGAGGACGCCGACGACGCCGCCTCCACCTGCGGGCCGGCGAGCTGCGCCGCGCAGAACGTGCTGGACTGCTACGCCAACATCGACGGCCCGGGCCGCACCGCGGACCGGACCGCGCTGCTCGCCGAGGCCATGGCGCACTCCTGCCCGGGCCACCCGGCCTGGGAGGCGCTGGTCGTCGCGCACGCCGACATGCTCATCGACGACGAGCGCCCCGAGGAGGCCGTCCGCGAACTCGACCTGCGCGCCGCAGAGATCCGGGAGGCCGGCGCCGAGGTCGGCATGGAGTACGGCTTCGCCTACGTGCGCGCGCTGCGCTACCAGGACCGCTACACCGACGCGCTGCTCGTGCTGGAGCAGCTGGAGGAGGGCGCGCTGGGCTCGGTGCCGGCCGGGACGGCGCGCACCGCGGCGGCCCGGCGGCTCCGGTTCGAGCGCGCCCGCCTGCTCGCGTGGCTCTCCCGGGCCGGGCTGAAGGCGGGGGAGGAGGCGGCGGCCGCACTGCCCGACGTCACCGAGGCCGACGCCCACCCGCGGCTCCGCAAGGCCTGGACCGACGCCGCCGAGGACCTCGCCGCCCAGGGCGCGCTGGCCAACGACTGGAAGATCGGCGTGGCGCTGACCACCTGGTCCCGCTATGCCGAGCGGGTCGGCGCGGACCGCCGGTGCGCGCAGCTCTCGCTGGCCGCGGCCCGGCTGGCCGCCGCGCGCGGCGCCCGCTGGGTGGGGGAGAGCGCGCTGGCCCGCGCCCGGCGCGCGCTGGGGCGCATCCGCAGGGCCGACGAGCTCGCCGCCGACCTCGACGAGGCCCGCGGCCTGGTGCTCGGCCTGCCCCCGGTGGTCCTCCCGGTCGATGCGGCCGACCTCGTCGCCGAGCTGCGCAAGGAGCCCAGGGAGACGGTCGACCCCGAGCGCCAGGCCGACCTGGTCGTCGCGGCCCGCGCCCAGCGCCCGGACGACTCGGTCCTGCTCAGCGCCCTCGGCCAGGTGGGCCGCACGCTCAAGCTCGGCGACACCGCCGCCGAGCCGCAGTGGTCCCGGGTCCGCCGCGCCCCCAACGACCAGCGCGCCGCGCTCTCCCTGCTGGAGACCCTGCTGCAGGACAACGACACCGCCGGAGTGCGGGTACTGGTCCGCACCCTCACCGACGCGGCCCTCGCCCCGTCCACCCCGAACTGACCCCCGAAGGCGATGTTCTGGGCGCTGCCGCCGCACCGGAGCCGGCCGGCCGCCCGCGCCCGGCGCACCGGGGCCCGGCTTCGCCCCGGGAGCCCGCGGCCGGTGCGAGGCCGGGGCGTGAGGGCGGCGTCCCGTACCGCCCTGCCCTTCCCGCGCTCCCGACCGGCCGTCCGTCCCACGCCGGCCGTCCGGGCGGCCGCGGAGACGCCGGGCGGGGCTCCGCCCCAGCCCGGCCCCACCCGGAGCGGGTGGTGGCCGGCGCCGTCTCAGACGATCCGGCAGGCCGTCTCGCGCGACCGGCGGAATGGGCGGTGCATCTCCGGCGGCCTGCGTGAACGTGAAGAAGAGGGCTGAAGCCGCTCCGGGCTCCCCGGGGACCACGGCGCGGGGCGAAGGACGCACGGACCGGGCGAGACGGCCGGCGGTTCCGCGGGCTCCGAATGAGACGTGTACGGGCGAGTGAGACAGGGCCGCCTCCATCCCCGGCCGCCCCTCCGCGGCCATGTCCCCCCGCCTATTGAGGCCGGGGTTCGGCGCGCCGGGCGACGGCAGCGGGCCGGAGCCCGGCACGCACGGCTAGGACAGGGCGCCCACCTGCACTGATCCGCACGCTCGCGGTGCCCCGCCCGTAACGCCGCCGCGACAGCGGCGGGCCACCACCTGGGGCCGGGGCCCAAGGCAAGAGCAGGGCCGAAGAACAAGGGAAGAGAACAGCGCGCGGAGGCGAAGCGGGACGCCCGTCGACGATCTGGCCGATCCCGGGGCGCGGCGGCGACTCGGGCCCCGCGTGCCGTCTTCACCCGGCCCGCGGCGGCGGGAGCCTCCTTCCCGGGCGGGCAGGGGGCGGGAAGAGGCGGCGGCGCCGAGCCCGGCGCGGTGGGCGCGGCGACGGGGAAGGGAGGCGGGCCGGTCAGGCCGGCGGCGCCGGCTCGGCCAGGACCTCGCCGGCCGGGTAGGCCAGGGCGGCCTTGGGCAGCTCGGCCGGGCGGCCGCTGGCCAGTACCCGGACGGTGCCGGTGCGCCGGGCCGCGGGGTCCGGCTCCGCGCCGATCCGGCGCAGCGTCTGGGCGGCGACCGCCTGCGCCGCGGTGAACAGGGCGGGGCCGCCGCCGAGCGCCGCGGAGATCTCCGTGCTCACCAGGTCGTAGTGGGTGCAGCCGAGGACGACGCCGCGCACCCCCTCCGGGGTGCGCTCGGCGGCGTAGGCCACCGCGGAGGCGATCGCCCCGGGATCGGCCGACTCCACCGCCTCGGCCAGCCCGAGGCAGGCCACCGCGGCGGCCCGGCCGCCCGGGGCGAACCGGTCGATCAGGTCCTGCTGGTAGCGGCTGGCGGTGGTGGCCCGGGTGGCCCACACCGCGATCGGGGCGCCGTGCTCGGCGGCCGGCTTGATCGGCGGGACCGTCCCGACCACCGGGGTCCCCGGCTCGAACTCGGCGCGCAGCGCCACCAGGCCGTTCACCGAGGCGGTGTTGCAGGGCACCACGATCGCGTCCGGCTCCAGGGCGGCCGCGGCGCGGGCCCCGGCCAGTACCCGGCCGATGATCTCCTCGGGCCCCCGGGGCCCCCACGGCATGTGGTCGGGGTCCATGGACAGGATCAGGTCGGCGTCCGGGCGGGCCGTGCGGAGCGCGGCGGCGGTGGACAGCATTCCGATACCGGAGTCGATGAGGGCTATGCGCACGTCACCCGATCATATGGCCTGCCCGCCGCACCGCGTTGATCCCGGGCTCATCGGCCTGCCCGCCGCGGCGGACACGCCCGGGGCGGGCCCGGACGGGCCCGAGGTCAACGCCGGGCGGTGCTCTCAGAGCTCGCCGAGGCCGTTCCGGTGCCGCTCGGCCAGTTCCCGGTAGACGCCGGGGTTGGCGTCCACCCACCCCTGGGCGGTGGGGCTGAGCGGCCCGCGGACCCGGGCCGGGACGCCCACGGCGAGGGTGCCCGCCGGGATCTCGGCGCCCGGCGGCACCAGGGCGCCGGCGGCGACCATGGCCCGGTCGCCGACCACCGCGCCGTCCTGGACCGTGGCGCCGTTGCCGATCAGCGCCTCGCGGCCGATCCGGGCCGCGTGCACCACGCACAGGTGGCCGACGGTGGCGCCGTGGCCGATCTCGGTCACCGAGCCGTCGGTGTGCAGCACGGAATTGTCCTGGACGTTGGCGCCGGAACGGACGATGATCGGGCCGAAGTCGGCGCGCAGCACCGCGCCGTACCAGACCGAGGCGCCCTCCTCCACGGTGACGTCACCGATCAGGGTCGCCGTCGGCGCGATCCAGGCCCCGGGGGCGATGCTGGGCTTCGCGCCCTCGAATTGAAAGAGTGGCATGCGGAACAGCGTAGGCGGAGCCGCCCTACCGGTCGGTAGGCGTAGGGTTGCTCGGGGCCGTCCGTCGTCTATGGCGCCGCGCAGCGCCGAAGTGGGTGAGTGAACGTGCATCGTCAGCCTCCGCACCGGGACTTCGCCGACCACGTCGCGGCCGTCCAGCGGCTGCGCCGCGACTTCGCCGCGCTGCCCGAGGGGGCGCCGGTCCGCCTGGCGAAACCCACCTCCAACCTGTTCCGGTTCCGCGAGGACGGCGATGCGCCGCGGCTGGACGTCTCCGCCTTCACCTCGGTGATCTCGGTGGACCCGGACCGGCGGACCGCCGAGGTCGGCGGCATGACCACCTATGAGGACCTGGTCGCCGCCACCCTGCCGCACGGGCTGATGCCGCTGGTGGTGCCGCAGCTGCGCACCATCACCCTGGGCGGCGCCGTCACCGGCCTGGGCATCGAGTCCACCTCGTTCCGCAACGGGCTGCCGCACGAGTCGGTGCAGGAGATCGAGATCCTCACCGCCACCGGCGACACCGTGGTGGCGCGGCCGGACAACGAGCACGCCGAGCTGTTCCGCGGCTTCCCCAACTCCTACGGCACGCTCGGCTACAGCCTGCGGATCCGCATCGAACTGGAGCCGGTCGCACCCTACGTGCACCTGCGCCACCTGCGGTTCTCCGACGCCAAGGAGGCGATGGACGCCTTCTCCCGGATCTGCGCCGAGCGCGAGCACGGCGGCGAGCGGGCCGACTTCGTGGACGGGGTCGCCTTCGGCCCCGACGAGCTCTACCTGACCGTCGCCTCCTTCACCGACAGCGCGCCGTGGACCAGCGACTACACCGGCCACGACATCTACTACACGTCCATCCCGCGCTATGCGGGCAGCGGGCCCGGCGACTACCTCACCACCGAGGACTACCTGTGGCGCTGGGACACCGACTGGTTCTGGTGCTCGCGGGCGTTCGGCGTGCAGAACCCGCGGATCCGCCGGCTCTGGCCGCGCTCGCTCAAGCGCTCCGACGTCTACCGCAAGCTGGTCGCGCTGGACCGGCGGACCGACTTCAGCCGGCTGCTCAACCACTACCGGGGGCTGCCCCAGCAGGAGCCGCTCATCCAGGACATCGAGGTCGGGGTGGAGAGAGGCGCGGAGTTCCTGGACTTCTTCCACTCCGAGATCGGCATGTCGCCGATCTGGATGTGCCCGCTGCGGCTGCGGGACCGGCCGGACGACGCGGGCGGGGGCGCCGGGGAGGACGGCCTCACCTGGCCGCTCTACCCGCTGGAGCGGGACCGGCTCTACGTGAACTTCGGCTTCTGGGGAATGGTGCCGATGAAGCGCGGACAGCGCCGGCACCACCACAACCGTCTGGTCGAGGAGGAGGTGGCCCGGCTCGGCGGGCATAAATCCCTCTACTCGGACGCCTACTACGCCGAGGACGAGTTCTGGCGGCTCTACAACGGCGACGCCTACCGGGCGCTGAAGGACGCCTACGACCCTCAGGGGCGCCTCCTCGACCTCTACGCCAAATGCGTCAGCAACAGGTGAGATGACACGCCGGCCCCCGCTCCGGGGGAGTCGGGGCGACGTGCCGTGACGAAGGGGAACGAACATGCGGCTTGCGGAGATCTTCGAACGCGTCGTCGGCACCGGCGCGCCCGTAGCGTTCCGCGCCTATGACGGCAGCACGGCAGGCGATCCGAACAGCGACGTGACCATCGTGGTGCGCACCCCGGTGGCGCTCAACTACCTGGCCCAGTCGCCCGGAGCGCTGGGGCTCACCCGTGCTTACGTCTCCGGGCACATCGACCTCGAAGGCGACATGTACACCGCGCTCAAGCGGATGAGCGACGTCGTCTTCGCGGACCGCCCCGGCGTCTCCGCGGGGGACCTGGTCGAGATCGTGCGGAGCATCGGCTGGGTCAAGTTCGTCAACCGGGTCGCCCCGCCGCCGCAGGAGATGACCCGCTCGCGCCTGTCCGGGCTGGGCTGGCGGCACAGCAAGAGCCGCGACGCGGAGGCCATCCACCACCACTACGACGTCTCCAACGCCTTCTACGAGCTGGTGCTCGGTCCCTCGATGACCTACACCTGCGCGGTGTTCCCCACCGGGGACGCCACCCTGGAAGAGGCCCAGTTCGCCAAGTACGAGCTGGTCAGCCGGAAGCTCGACCTGCAGCCGGGGATGCGGCTGCTCGACGTCGGCTGCGGCTGGGGCGGGATGGTGATGCACGCGGCCAAGGAGCACGGGGTCAAGGCGCTCGGCGTGACGCTCTCCAAGGAGCAGGCCGAGTGGGCGAGCAAGCGGATCGCCCAGGAGGGCCTGGGCGACCTGGCCGAGGTCCGGCACATGGACTACCGGGACCTCCCGGACGGGGCCTACGACCGGATCAGCTCCATCGGCCTGACCGAGCACGTCGGAAAGAAGAACGTGCCGGACTACTTCGCCGGGCTGCACGCCAAGCTCAAGCCGGGCGGCCGGCTGCTCAACCACTGCATCACCCGGCCGCGCAACGACGAGCCGCCGATGAAGCCGGGCGGGGTGATCAACCGCTACGTCTTCCCCGACGGCGAGCTGGAGGGGCCGGGCTGGCTGCAGGCGAAGATGAACGACGCCGGCTTCGAGATCCGCCACCAGGAGAACCTCCGCGAGCACTACGCGCTCACCCTGCGGGAGTGGTGCGCCAACCTGGACCGCAACTGGGACGCCGCGGTGCGCGAGGTCGGCGAGGGCACCGCCCGGGTGTGGCGGCTGTACATGGCCGGCTGCGTGCTGGGCTTCGAGAAGAACGTGGTGCAGCTCCACCAGATCCTCGGGGTGAAGCTGGACGGCACCGACGCGCACATGCCGCTCCGCCCGTCGTTCTCCTGACCGGCCGCTCCCAGCCGGAGCGCGGTGCGGCGGCGCCCAGCCGCCGCACCGCGCTCCGCGCCCGCCCCGCCGGACCGCGGGCGGGTCCGGTGCTCTGCACCGCCCCTCCCCGGGGCCCTCGCCGGCCGGCCGCGACACGGCGGGGCGGTGCGGCCGAGGCCGGCGCGGGGGAAGCGGGCCGGGTAGGGGATCATGGGGGCATGCCGGAAGAACCCCAAGACGAGCGCCGCCGGGCCGCCGTGCTCGCCATCGAGATCATCGACGCCTACGTCCGCTCCGACCGCGGGGCGCTGGCCGAGGCCGCCGCGCGGGTCGAGGAGGAGGGCGCCGTCGATCCGGTCACCTCGGAGCTGCGGGTCTTCACCGCCTTCCTGACCCGCCGGGTGCAGGAGACGGGCGTGGTCTACAAGCCCGCCGACTCGCGCGAGGCGGTGGCCGCGGCCGTCGCCGACATGCTCCCGCCCGAGCTGGAGTTCGCCGTGGTGACGGTCTGGGAGGCCTACTCGGTCGGCGAGGAGGAGGCGGCCGAGCGGCTCTCGCACGGCGACCCGATGGTGGCGGTGCACATGCTGGCCGCGTTCTGCGCCGCGGTCGGCCGGGCCGTCTACCGGCCCGCCGAGCTCATCTCCACGTTGCGGATCGCCGCCGGGGTCTCCGAGGAAGGCCCGGACCAGGAAGCTTGACACGAGAGGCCGTCATGTAAAGAGTGTGGGGTGAGACACGCCAGTCGGAAGGCCCCCCATGCTCTCCACGCCCCCGGCCGAAGTGGCCGACATCGACCTCTCCTCGATGAAGTTCTGGAGCCGGTCGCCGAGCGAGCGCCACCGCGACTTCGCCCGGCTCCGCCGGCACGCCCCGGTGTTCTTCGCCGAGCCGGAGATGGGCCCGATCCCCACCGGCCCCGGCTACTACGCCCTGGTCCGCCACGCCGACGTGATCGAGGCCAGCCGCACCCCGCAGGTCTTCGCCTCCGAACCGAGCGCGATCTCCATCCCGGACATGCCGCAGGAGTTCGCCGAGTACTTCGGGTCGATGATCAACATGGACGACCCGCGGCACGCCCGGCTGCGCCGGATCGTCTCCCGCGGCTTCACCCCCCGGATGCTCGCCAAGCTCGACGACGACGTCCGCCGCGAGGCCGCGCTGATCGTGGACGGCCTGCTGGAGAAGGGGCCCTGCGACTTCGTCTCCGAGGTGGCGGCCCGGCTGCCGCTCAACATCATCTGCGCGATGATGGGCATCCCGGAGGACCTGCGGGAGACGGTCTTCGCCGACTCCAACATCGTGCTGGCCGGCAACGACCCCGACTACCTGGGCGAGGACGCCGACACCGCGGTGCGCCGGCTGCTGGAGGCCGGGGCGGAACTGTCCGGGATCCTCGCCGAGCTGGCCGGGGAGCGCCGCCGCCGGCCGGCCGACGACCTCACCTCCGCGCTGGTGCACGCCAACATCGACGGCGAGCTCCTCACCGACCAGGAGCTCGGCTCGTTCTTCATCCTGCTGGCGGTGGCCGGCAACGAGACCACCCGGAACGGCATCAGCCACGCGCTCAAGCTGCTCACCCTCCACCCCGACCAGCGGGAGCTGTGGTGGTCGGACTTCGAGGCGCACGCCGGCACCGCGGTGGAGGAGGTCATCCGGTACGCCTCGCCGGTGAACTGGATGCGCCGCACCGTCACCCGGGACCACGAGATGAACGGCGTGCACTACCGGGCCGGCGACAAGGTGCTGCTGATCTACCCCTCGGCCAACCGGGACGAGGAGGTCTTCGACCGGCCGGACGCCTTCGACGTCACCCGCTCGCCCAACCCGCACGTCGGCTTCGGCGGCCCCGGGCCGCACTTCTGCCTCGGCGCCCACCTCGCCCGGCGGGAGATCACCGTGATGCTGCGCGAGCTGCACCGCCGGGTGCCCGGGATCCACTCGACCGCCCCGCCGCAGCGGCTGCTCTCCTCCTTCGTCAACGGCATCAAGTCGATGCCGTGCGCCTTCTGAGCCGGGCCCGGGGAGGGACGGGGGAAAGAAGAGAAAACGGGCGGTTCCGCGAGGCGTCCGCCGCCCGCACGGGGTGCCGACGGTAACGTGATGCGCACAGTGGGTCCCGCCTGTGGGGCAGGTCATAACATCCGCGTTACTTGTCTTCACAGCACCCACCGGTGTGCGTAGTTTTTCTACAAAACCCCCCGGGGGGCCTGGGCGCCCCGCAGCCGCGGGGGCGTTCCCTGATGGGAGGACGCCGATGGAGCCGAAGATTCCCCAGCCCGCCACCGGACACCGCACCCGGAGAGGGACCCCCGCACGCACCGGGCGCAGGGCGCTGCCCGCGGCCGCCGCCGCGGCGGCGCTCGGCCTGGCCGCCACCGCATGCGGCGGGGGAGGCGGTGCCGGCGGAGACGACGGCACCCTCACCGTCTGGATCATGGAGGGCACCAACCCCGACGCCACCGAGTACTTCGAAGCGGTCGGCGAGCGCTTCGAGGAGGAGCACGGGATGCCGGTCGAGGTGGAGTTCGTCCCCTGGGCCGACGCGCACGACAAGTTCACCAAGGGCATGGCCGGCGGCACGCTGCCCGACGTCGCAGAGCTGGGCACCACCTTCACCCCCGAGTTCGCCGAGGTCGGCGCGCTGGTCGAGCTGACCGACCGGGTGGGCGACACCGGCGCCTACAACCCGGCGCTGGTGGAGGCCGGCACCTACGGTGGCGAGGTGTACGGCATGCCGTGGTACGCCGGCATCCGGTCGATCATCTACCGCACCGACGTGTTCGAGGAGCTCGACCTGGAGGTCCCGGAGAACTGGGACGAGCTGCGCGAGACCGCCAAGACCATCGCCGAGGAGGGGGAGGACGACATGACCGCCTTCCCGGTCCCCGGCGCCGCCCCCTACTCGGTGATGCCGTTCATCTGGGGCGCCGGCGGCGACATCGCCGAGCAGGACGGCGACCAGTGGACCGGGACGCTCTCCTCCGAGAAGTCCCTGGAGGGCCTGGAGTTCTACACCGGCCTCGCGCTCGAGGACGGCGTCTCCAGCACCGGCGCCTCCACCTGGAAGGAGACCGACGTCCAGGACAACTTCGTGGACGGCAAGGTGGCGATGGCGATCTCCGGCAGCTGGACCCCGGCCGCCATCGCCGAGGCCGACCCCGACCTGGCCGAGAACCTGGGCGCCTTCCCCATCCCCGGGCCGGACGGCGGGTACAGCCCGTCCTTCATGGGCGGGTCGCACCTGGGCATGTTCGCCGGCGGGAACGAGGACGCCGCCTGGTCCTACATCGAGCTGCTCACCGGCGACGAGTTCGCGCAGCGCTGGACCGAGGAGAGCACCTACTTCCCGGGCCGCCAGGACCAGATCGAGGCGCTCGCCGAGTCCGACGACCCGCTGGTCGCCCCGTTCGCGGTGCAGGCGCTGGAGGCCGGCGCCTCGGCCCCGGTCGCCCCGCAGTGGGGGCAGGTCGAGGGCAAGCAGGTCATCCCGGAGATGACCCAGTCGGTCCTGAACGGCGACGCCACCGCCGAGGAGGCGGCGAAGAAGGCCGACGAGACCATCGACGCCACCCTCAACCAGGAGTCGTGAGGGTCCGCGCAAGGTGAGTGAGACCGCGACCGCGGGGCGGCCGGCGCCGGCCGCCCCGCAGCCATCCCCGAAGCGCCGCCGGCGGCTGTCGCTGACCGCCCGCCGGCGCGCACTGCCCTGGGCGCTGCTCGCGCCCGGGCTGCTGGTCATCGGCGGCCTGCTGCTCTACCCGCTGGGCCGGGTGCTGTGGCTGTCGGTGCAGGACTACGGCCTGCGCGAACTGTTCAGGGGCGGGACGAACTTCGTCGGCGCCGAGAACTACCTCGCCCTGCTGGCCGACTCCTACCTGTGGCGCATCGCGCTGCCCAACACCGTGTTCTTCGCGGTGGTCGCGGTGGGGGCCACGGTCGTCTTCGGCACCCTGGTGGCGCTGCTGCTGTCCGTCCTGCGGCCGCTCGCCCGCACCATCGTGATCAGCTGCATCATGGTGGCCTGGGCGATGCCGGCGGTGTCCGGGACCTACGTGTGGGTGTGGATCTTCGACGTCGACCGGGGCATCGTCCGCCAGGGCCTGGAGGCCGCCGGGGCGCTCGGCCCCGAGGGGTTCAACTGGTTCGCCGACCGGCTGGCGTTCTATGCGATCGTCACGCTCAACATCGTCCACCACGGCTTCCCGTTCGTGGCGGTGACGGTGCTGGCCGGACTGCTCACCGTGCCCAAGGAGCTGTACGAGGCGGCGGTGATCGACGGGGCCGGCGCCTGGCAGCGGTTCTGGAACGTCACGGTGCCCACCCTGCGCCCGGTCTTCGCGGTGGTCACCATCCTCTCCACCATCTGGGACTTCAAGGTCTTCGCCCAGGTCTTCCTGATGCCCGGGGGCGACGGGGCCAACCCGTCGATGCTCAACTTCGGCGTCTGGTCCTACCAGCAGGGCATCGTGCAGAGCGCGTACGGGACCGGGGCGGCGATCGCGGTGCTGCTCACCGTGATGCTGCTCGTCGTCACCGTGGTCTACCTGCGCGCCCTGTTCCGCGAGGAGGAGCTGCGATGAGGATCGGAAGGCGCTCGCCCTGGGCCTCGGTGGGCATCTTCGCCGCGGTCGCCGGGCTGCTGGCGTTCACCCTGTTCCCGGCCTACTTCATGCTCTCCAGCGCGCTGGCGCCCAAGCGGACCGTGACCGGGACCGAGGTGCTGCTGCCCGAGCAGGTCACCCTGGACAACTTCTCCTACGTGCTGACCGAGGCGGGCTTCCTCCGCTACCTGGGCAACTCGCTGTTCATCGCGGTGATCACCGTGCTCGGCAGCGCGCTGCTGGCGCTGCTCGCCGCGGTCGCGGTCTCCCGGTTCCGCTTCAGGTTCCGCACCACGGTGCTGGTGATGGTGCTGGTCGTGCAGATGGTCCCGCTGGAGGCCCTGGTCATCCCGCTGTTCCTGCAGGCCTCCTCGCTGAACATGCTCAACTCGCTGCTCGGGCTCTCCGTCGTCTACGTGGCGCTGTCGCTGCCGTTCGCGATCTGGATGCTGCGCGGGTTCACCGCGGCGGTCCCGGCGGAGGTGGAGGAGGCCGCCTACATCGACGGCGCCTCCTGGGGCCGGATGTTCTGGTCGGTGCTGCTCCCGCTGGTGGCCCCGGGCCTGGTCGCCACCGGCATCTTCTCCTTCATCACCGCCTGGAACGAGTTCCTCATCGCCTACGCCTTCCTCGACATGGAGGAGTACTACACGGTGGCCGTGGGGCTGCGGCAGTTCGCCGGGCAGAACACCACCGACTGGGGCGCGATGATGGCGGCGTCCACCATCGTCACCATCCCGGTGATGGTGTTCTTCCTGTTCGTTCAGCGAGGGCTGGTCTCCGGCCTGGTGCAAGGGGCGGTGAAGGGCTGATGGGCGCTGCGGAGCGGATCGAGCGGGCGGCCGCGTCGGTGCTGATGCCCGGGTTCCTCGGCACCGAGCCGCCGCCCTGGCTGGCCCGCGCCGTCCGGGGCGGGCTGGGCTCGGTGCTGTACTTCGGGCAGAACTTCACCGGCGACACCGCCCGGCTCTCCGCGGAGCTGCACCGGCTCGCCCCCGGCCTGCTCATCGCCTCCGACGAGGAGGGCGGCGCGGTCAGCCGGCTGCACGCCGGCGGCCCGGCGCCCTACCCCTCGCACGCCGAGCTGGGCGCCGCCGACGACACCGACCGCACCCGGGAGGTGGCCCGGGCGCTCGGCGAGGAGCTCGCCGGGGTCGGCGTGGACGCCGCGCTCTCCCCGGTGGTCGACGTCAACTCCGACCCGCTCAACCCGGTGATCGGGGTGCGGGCCTTCGGCGACCGCCCGGACCTGGCCGCGCGGCACGGCGCCGCGTTCGTCGAAGGGCTGCACCGGGCGGGGCGGGCGAGCGCGGCCAAGCACTTCCCCGGGCACGGCGACACCCGGGTCGACTCGCACGCGGCGCTGCCGGTCATCGACATCGGCGCCGACCTGCTCGCCGAGCGCGAGCTGGTGCCGTTCGCCGCGGCGGTGCGGGCCGGAGCGGACATGGTGATGGCCGGGCACGTCGTCGTCCCCGCGGTGGACGGCGCCCCGGCCAGCGTCTCGCCCCGCTGGTACGCGCTGCTCCGCGAGGACCTCGGGTTCGCCGGCGTCGCGATCACCGACGCCCTGGACATGAAGGGGCTCGCGCACTTCACCGGCGCCGCCGACCCGGTCGAGGGGGTGGCGCGCGGTGCGGTCGCCGCGCTGGCCGCCGGGGCCGACCTGCTCTGCCTGGGCAACCCGGCGACCGCGGGCGGCACCGGGGAGGAGGCCTACCGGGCGGCCCTGGAGGCGGTGTCCTCGGCGGTGGCCGCCGGCGAGGTGCCGGAGTCCCGGCTGACCGAGGCGTCCGCCCGGGTCGCCGCGCTGTCCGCCCGGGTCCGCCCCGGCGCCGCCCGAGGCGGTCTGCAGACCCCCTGACGGGCGGAGTAAGGCGCGGATACCGGGGAAGCAGGGGAGAGACGGGAGCCGGGCGAGGAGACAGGGGAGCGGTCGCGTGACGGAGGACGGCGCTGCGCAGAGCGGGGCGGCGGGCGGGACCGCCGCGGCCGGCCCGCTGCCGGACCACCCCATCGAGCCGGAGGCCCCGTGGCCGAAGAGCCCGACCGGGGTGCGGATCCGCTGCCACCGGTGCGGCGAGCCGCGGTTCTTCGCCGACCGGCACGCCGACCGGCCGGACGGGCGCGGACCCGAGCCGCACTGCGCGGTGTGCGGCCGGCCCATCGAGTACCGCTGCACGGCGTGCGGCGCGCGCTGGCGCCCGCTGCCCTGAGGGCCGCCGGCGGTGCGCCCGCCCCAAGGCGACGACCGCGACGCCGCGGGGCCGCCATGGGCCGGGCGGCCGTCCACCGGAGCGGCCCGAGCCGGCCGCGCCCCGGCCGCTCCGCGGAGCGGCCGGGGCGCGGCGGCGGGTCAGCGCAGGTCGCGCTTGAGGATCTTGCCGGTGGCGGTCATCGGGAGCCGGTCGCGGAACTCGACCAGCCGCGGGTACTTGTAGCCGGCCAGCCGCTCCTTGGACCAGGCGACCAGCTCCTCCTCGGTGACCTCCCGGCCCTCCTCGCGCACCACGTAGGCCTTGATCTCCTCGCCGTGGCTCTCGTGCGGGACGCCCACCACCGCGACCAGGCTGACCGCAGGGTGGGTCATCAGGACCTCCTCCAGCTCGCGGGGGTACACGTTGTAGCCGCCGCGGATGATCATGTCCTTGGACCGGTCGACGATGAAGTAGAAGCCCTCCTCGTCGCGGCGGGCGATGTCCCCGGTGCGGAACCAGCCGTCCTTGAGCACCTGGGCGTTGGCGTCGGGCCGGTCGTGGTAGCCCTTCATCACGCAGTGGCCGCGCACCGCGATCTCACCCGGGCCCTCGCCCTCGACGTCGTTGAACTCGGCGTCGACCAGCTTCATCTCCACGCCCCAGATCGGCCGGCCGATCGAGCCCGGCTTCGCCTTGACCTTGGGGTTGTTGAAGGAGACCACCGGGGAGGTCTCGGACAGGCCGTAGCCCTCCAGGATCTCCACGCCCAGCCGCTCCTTGACGTTCTTGGCCAGCTCGGCGGGGAGCGCCGAGCCGCCGGAGACCGCGGTGTGCAGGTTCGCGGCGATCTTGGCGATGTCGTGCTCGCCCTTGGCGCCGAGCAGCCCCCAGTACATGGTCGGCACGCCGCCGAAGACGGTGACGTTCTCCTTCTCCATCAGGGCCAGCGCCTCGTCGCCGTCGAACCGCGGCTGCAGCACCATGGTGGCGTGCCGGTACAGCGCGGTGTTGAGCATCGTGGTCTGGCCGAAGATGTGGAAGAGCGGGAGCACGGTGAGGAACACGTCGTGCTCGGCGCTGCCGAACAGGTTGCTCGAGCAGACCGCGTTGTAGAGCAGGTTGTTGTGGCTGAGCTCGGCACCCTTGGGGGTGCCGGTGGTGCCGCTGGTGTAGATGATCACGGCGGTGTCGTCGGCCTCGGTGCGCACCGGCTCGAAGGTGCCGGGCTGCCCGTCCAGGGCGGCCCAGAACGTCTCGGCGCCCTCGATGGACGACTCCTTGGCGCCGGGGGAGGCCGGCAGGTCGATGTAGGTGGTACAGGTGTCCACCTCGCCGAAGGCGGCGTAGGCCCGCTCGCCGAGCGGCAGCTCGGGGGTGCCGGTGAAGGCGAACAGCGCCTTGGCCCCGGAGTCGGTCAGGTGGTAGGCGATCTCGCGCGGGGTGAGCAGCACGTTGAGCGGGACGACCACCGCGCCCGCCTTGAGCGCGCCGAAGTAGACGAACGGGAAGTAGGGCACGTTAGGACTGGCCAGCGCGACCTTGTCGCCCGGCTTGACCCCGCGGGAGACCAGCAGGTTGGCGACCTGGTTGGCGATCATGTCGACCAGGGCGTAGTTCAGCCGCAGGTCCCCGAAGACCAGGCATTCGCGTTCCGGAGTGGTCCGGGCGCCGTCTTCGAGCAGCACGGAAAGGTTCAGCATCGCGTCTCCCAGGGGTGCGAAGAGTGTTCCCGCTCACTTTCTACCGCACGGTAACCCGAGGTGCGGGTGCAGGGGCCCGGGAGGCGCGTCCCACGGGCGCGGTGGGACGCGCCGGGCCGCGGACGGCCACCGGCGGGCGGTCACCGGCGGCGGCCCGGCCGGCTCACCCGCCGCCCTCCTCCCCCTCCCGGGTGAGGGTGACGCTGCTCGGCTGGGAGGAGGAGTCGCTCATCCCGATCTCCGACACCCGCCACGGCTCGCCGCCGATCTCCAGGTCGTCGCCGAGGCGCAGGGTGTGCTCGGCGGCCGAGCCCTCCTCCGGGGCGACGCTGATCTGCACCGCGGGGTCGTCCCCGTTCTCGTGCCCGGTGAGCCGGACCGTGACCATGCCGCCGGAGCCGTCCTCCACCGTGTAGGAGGCGCCCTCGGTGAGCCGGAGGCGGTCCAGGCTCTGGCCGAGATCGGGCGCGGCGGTGTTCGACGACGCCGTGTCGCTCTCGGTCTCCGCCTCTCCTCCGCAGGCCGCGGCGGTGAGCGCGAGCACCGCCCCGAGCAGCGCGGTGGACAGGGCGCGGGCGGTGCGTGGACCGGGGATGCAGGTCATGGGCTGCGGTCTCCAATTGTCGTCGGACCCCGGCACGGCGGCGCCCGGTCCGCGGACGACCGCTGGGGGCGGGGCCACGCGCGCCGGCGGGGGCGGTACGGGGTGCCGCCCGCCGAGCATTCTTGCACCGCCGCGGGGCCCGGCAGGCCCGTCCCCGCAACGCGGGACGCCCGGGCCCCCGCCCGGTGCGGCGCCGGCCCCGGCGGGGGAGGAGGAGCGAGCGGGGCCGGAGGGCGGCGGACGAGGCGTCGCCGTGGGTCCCGGCCCCGGACAACGGGGCGGTCGGGGGGTCGGCGTCGCGCTAACCTGGATGCCCGGGAGACCCCGGCCGGAGGCGGAGCCCCGGCGCGGCGGAGCCGCGGGCGCGCGGGACGGCGCCCGGTCCGAGCGGCACTCCCCCCAATGCGAACCGGTAGAGGGACGAACAGCGATGACAGCGGTAGAGGGAGAACAGGTGGCGAGCGACGTCTACGACGCCCGCGCCCTCCAGGAGAAGTGGCAGGCGCGCTGGGCGAAGGACAACCCCTTCGCCGCGTCGGAGGACCCGTCCGACGATCGGCCGCGCAGCTACGTGCTCGACATGTTCCCCTACCCCTCGGGCGACCTCCACATGGGCCACGCCGAGGCGTTCGCCATGGGCGACGTCGTCGCCCGCTACCGCTTCCAACGCGGGGACAACGTCCTGCACCCGATCGGCTGGGACTCCTTCGGCCTGCCCGCGGAGAACGCCGCGATCAAGCGCGACTCCCACCCGGCCGAGTGGACCTACGCCAACATCGAGACCCAGGCGGAGTCGTTCAAGCGGTACGGCGTCTCCTTCGACTGGTCGCGCCGGCTGCACACCAGCGACCCGGAGTACTACCGCTGGAACCAGTGGCTGTTCCTGCGCTTCTTCGAGCGCGACCTGGCCTACCGCAAGGACGGCCTGGTCAACTGGTGCCCCAAGGACCAGACCGTGCTCGCCAACGAGCAGGTGGTCAACGGCCGCTGCGAGCGGTGCGGCACCGACGTGGTGCGGCGCAGCCTCAACCAGTGGTACTTCCGCATCACCTCCTACGCCGACCGGCTGCTGGAGGACATGGAGCAGCTGGAGGGCAAGTGGCCCGAGCGGGTGCTGCTCATGCAGCGGAACTGGATCGGCCGGTCGCAGGGGGCCGACGTCCGGTTCGCGGTCGAGGGCCGCGAGGAGCCGGTCACCGTCTTCACCACCCGGCCCGACACGCTGTACGGCGCCACCTTCTTCGTGGTCGCCGCGGACGCCCCGCTCGCCGATGAGCTGTGCGCACCGGAGCAGCGCGAGGCGTTCGAGGCCTACAGGGGGCAGGTGGCCAAGCTCAGCGACATCGAGCGGCAGTCCACCGAGCGCGAGAAGACCGGCGTCTTCCTGGGCCGCTACGCGATCAACCCGGTCAACGGCGAGCGCATCCCGGTCTGGGCCGCCGACTACGTGCTGACCGACTACGGGCACGGCGCGATCATGGCCGTCCCCGCGCACGACCAGCGCGACCTGGACTTCGCGCTGAAGTTCGGGCTGCCGGTGCGCGAGGTGGTCGACACCGGCGAGGGCGCCCCGGCCGAGACCGGCGTCGCCACCGCCGGCGAGGGCACGCTGATCAACTCCGGCCCGCTGGACGGCATGGCCAAGAGCGACGCCATCCCGCGGATCATCGAGGTCCTCCAGGAGCGCGGCACCGGAACCGCCGCGGTCAACTACCGGCTGCGCGACTGGCTCCTGTCCCGCCAGCGCTTCTGGGGCACGCCGATCCCGATCGTGCACTGCCCGGACTGCGGCGAGGTGCCGGTCCCCGACGACCAGCTGCCCGTCACCCTCCCCGAGGACCTGCGCGGCGCCGACCTGGCGCCCAAGGGCGTCTCCCCGCTGGCCGCCGCGGAGGACTGGGTCAACGTGGACTGCCCGCGCTGCGGCGGAGCGGCCAAGCGGGACACCGACACCATGGACACCTTCGTCGACTCGTCCTGGTACTACCTGCGCTACTGCTCGCCGCACGCCGACACCGCCCCCTTCGACAAGGAGAAGGTGCGCAGGTGGGGGCCGATCGACCAGTACGTCGGCGGTGTGGAGCACGCCATCCTGCACCTGCTGTACAGCCGCTTCTTCACCAAGGTGCTCTACGACATGGGCATGGTGGAGTTCACCGAGCCCTTCACCCGGCTGATGAACCAGGGCCAGGTCATCAACCAGGGCAAGGCGATGTCGAAGTCGCTGGGCAACGGGGTGGACCTGGGCGCCGAGATCGACGCCTACGGGGTGGACGCGGTTCGGCTGACCGTGGTGTTCGCCGGCCCGCCCGAGGACGACATCGACTGGGCCGACGTCTCCCCGGCCGCCTCGCTGAAGTTCCTCGGCCGCGCGTTCCGGGTGATGGCCCAGGCCGGTGCGGCCTCCGAGCCCGGCACCGACCCGGCCGGCGGCGACCTGAGCCTGCGCAAGGCCACCCACCAGGCGCTGGACAAGATCACCGCGGCGGTGGAGGAGCAGCGGTTCAACGTCGCCGTCGCCCGGATCATGGAGCTGGTGACCGCCGCCCGCAAGGCCATCGACGGCGGCCCCGGCGCCGCCGACCCGGCGGTCCGCGAGGCGGCCGAGGTCATCGCGATCACCCTGTCCCTGGTGGCGCCGTACACCGCCGAGGAGGGCTGGGAGCGGCTGGGCCACACCGGCTCGGTGGCGATCGGCAACTGGCGCACCCCCGACCCCGCCCTGCTGGTGCAGGAGGAGGTCACCGCGGTGGTCCAGGTGAACAGCAAGGTCCGGGACAAGCTCCAGGTCTCCCCGGACATCACCGCCGAGGAGCTGGAGGGCCGGGCGCTGGCCTCGGAGAAGGCCCAGGGCTTCATCGGCGACAAGACGGTGCGCAAGGTGATCGTCCGGGCGCCCAAGCTGGTCAACATCGTGGTGGGCTGATCCGGGTGGCCGGTCTGCCGAACCTGTGGGCGGCCGCCCCGCGCCGGGTGCGCTGGGCGGCCGCCGCCGCGGCGGCGGTCCTGCTGCTCGTCGCGGTCTCGGTCACCGCCGTGCTCTGGGCGGAGAGCAGCGGCCCCTCCGCGGAGGCGGGCCCGGACGACCTGTTCCAGGCCGCACCGGAGTGCGGCGACGTCCCCGCCGGAGTGCTCGACGCGGCGCTCGGCGAGGCCGCGCTGGACGGCGCCGAGCGCGGCCTGCTGGAGGACTCCGACGGCGCGGTGTGCACCTGGACCTCGGTCGGTGCGGCGGAGGACGGCGCGCCGCCGCGCGTGCTCCGGGTCGACTTCCGGGCGCTCTTCACCGACCGGGCCGGCGAGGTCCCCGGTGCAGAGGCGGCGGCGGATGCGCTGGCCGCCCTGGAGCCGATCCAGCGCGGCGTCTCGGCCGTCCCGGAGCTGGGCGGGGACGCGCGCGCCTGGCGGGCCACCCCCGCCGGGGAGACCGCCGAGGTCGCCTTCCGCAAGGACAACCTGATCGTCCGGGTCTCCTACGGGGGAGCGGACGGTGCGGACGGCCCGCCGCTGGGCTATCAGGACGCGCGCACCGCCGCGGTCGCCGCCGCGGAGGGCATCGAAGCGGCGATCTGACCGTCCCCGCGGCCCCTGCCCCACTTGTACGGTTGTCGTACACGATGACCCGACGATCAGCCATCCGGGAGGCGCCCATGTCCGAGCAGCCGGACGGGACCGGGCCGCGGCACGGCCCGCCCGCCTCCGACGCGGGGGAGGGCGCCGCCCCTCCGCCGCCGGACGGGACCGCGCCCGGCGCCGCCCCGGACAGGGAGGCGCCCGGAACCGGCGCCCCCTCCCCGGCCGGCAGCGGCCCGGAGCAGGGCGCCCGGCGGCCTTCCGGGCCCGCTGATCCGCCCGGGGCGCCCGCCCGCCCGGACACCGCCGGCCCGCCGGCTTCCGGCGCGCCCGCGGGGGCACCGGCGCCCTCGGAGGGGCCGGACCCGGCGGGCTCCCCGGCGCCGCCCGCCGCTCCGGGCGCGGCGCGGACCGGCGCGGCCCCGGCACCGCGGGCCGGCGCGCCCGGGCACGCCGGTCCGGGGCGGCCGGGCCCGGGGAACGGCGCGCCGCCCCAGCC
>Ga0079224_100002722_pt1 | contig 21746 bp, 22 predicted proteins | sample Stecom2015_FD_80414 | JGI IMG/M metagenome (GOLD analysis project Ga0079224, IMG submission 80414) | Agricultural soil microbial communities from Utah to study Nitrogen management - Steer compost 2015 | ecosystem: Environmental > Terrestrial > Soil > Agricultural land | place: USA: Utah...
ACCTCGGGCTTCCCGCTCGCGCAGGAGATCGCCGCCACGCCCGCCGACCCCGTCGACTCCGACCAGAACCGGGGCGAGCCGAACATCGTGGTGATCGGCGCCGACCTGTACCGGGTCCACACCAGCAGCCTCCAGCAGATCACGGACGCCGAAGGCGGGATCGTCCAAGGGGCGGCCCCCTTCACCGTCGTCGGCTGAGACGCCCCGGACAGCGCGAAGGCCCGGACGGGACGTCCGGGCCGATCGAGCGGATTCTCGGGCTCAGGGGCCGGCGGTGAAGCCGACCGGCCGCGCCGCCTGCGCGGCCAATTCGACATAGGCGAGCTTCTCGACCGGGACGATCACCTGGCGGCCCTTCTCGTCCTCGAGCCGCAGCACACCGCCCTCGCTGATGGCCCGGTCGATCGTCTCGGACAGGTCCTTCGACGACAGCTTGCTCTCGAGCACCAGTTCGCGCGGGGCGTACTGCACACCGATCTTGACCTCCACGGGCCCTCCTCAAACGATTCCTTCTGACGTCTACAGACGATGCAACATTACTAGCGGCGGGCGGCTCGGGGCGGGACCGCTCGTGCGCTCACAGCGAACGGCCGCTCACGCCGCGCCCGGCTCGGCTCCGGCCTCCGGGGACTCCTGCCCGCCTTCGCCTTCGAGGGGGAAGTGCGAGATGCCGCGCCACGCCAGGGTGCTCATGAGGGCGACGGCCTCCTCCTTCGGCACCACCCTGCCCGCCGCTATCCACTTGCGGGCGGCGACCTCGGCGGCCCCCACCAGCCCGGTGGCCAGCAGTTCGGCCCGGGCCTTGTCCACCTGCGTGTCCGCCATGATCGTGTCGGCCAGCGCCGCGACGCACTCGCTCTCCATGCGCAGCACCCGCTCGGCGACGGCCGGGTCGTTGCGCTGGTCGGATTCGAACACCAGCCGGAACGCCTCGCCTTGGGCGTCCACGAAGTCGAAGTAGGCGCGCATGGCCTGGTCCACGCGCTCCTTGTTGTCCTCGGAGCGGTCCATCGCCTCCCGGATGCGGTCGACCAGTTCGGTGGCGCGCCCGTCGAGCAGCGCCAGGTACAGCTCGAGCTTCGAGGTGAAGTGCTGGTACAGCACGGGTTTGGAGACACCGGCGCGTTCGGCTATGTCGTCCATGGAGGTGGCGTGGTATCCGCGGGAGACGAACACCTCCTGCGCCGCCTGCAGCAGTTGCGCCCGGCGCTCGCTCCGCGGCAGTCGGATTCTGCCTTCTCCAGCGCTGTTCACCCGGCACCTCATCTCGGTCGTGTCGCTCATCCGTCAGTCGCCCGATCTTGCGATCACAACGAAGTTTACGGAAGGTCGGATCCAGCTTCCCAGCGTACGGGGCGGGCAAACGCGGCTTCACGGGACTAGTGGCGTCACGGTACCTTCGAGGCGGGAAGATGAAGGAGAATTTCAGTGGTATACGACCAGAACCGACCGGAAGAGCCTCAGCGTCCACCGGGGGACGAGAAGCCGGCTCGCCGACGCATTGGCCGGTCCTGGGGGCCCGCGGAGGAGCCCGCGGCCGAGACTGAGGAGGGGGCGCAGCAGGCGCCCGCACAGCAGGAGCAGTACCGCTTCGATCCGGACCGGGGCCGGCGCCACCGCTATTCGGAGGAGCCGACCGGGCAGGTGCCGGGGGTGCCCGTGGAGGCCGCCGAGACCGGCCCGCTGGTGCCGGCGACGCGGCGCCCTTCGCCGGGGGAGCAGTTCGAACCGATCCCGCCCGCGCCGCAGCACCAGCCGCCGCAGCCCGAGTCGCCGTTCGCGCCGCCAGGTGCGAACCAGGAGTTCAGCGCGCCGCCAGGTGCGAACCAGGAGTTCGGCGTCCAGCCGGGTGCGAACCAGGAGTTCAGCGCGCCGCCCGGTGCGAATCACGACTTCGGCGCTCAGCAGCAGGGCCCGAACCAGGGCTTCGGGGCGGCTCCGGGCGCGAATCCCGAGTTCAACGCGCCGCCGAACCCCGAATACGGCGCCACGCCGGGCCAGCAGTTCAGTGCCCCGCCGGCCCCGCCCGTCCCCAGCGCGCCGAACCTCCAGCGCAACCCGGCCCCGCCTCCGCCGGCGACTCCTCCCGCGCCGTCCGCCGAGAGCGCCGAGCAGGCTCCCGGCGCCGCGCAGCCGATGGCCGAGACGGCTCCCCACCCGGGTCCGAGCCGCCCCCCGCACCAGACGCAGCCTCCGACGCCGAGTGTTCCCGCGATGCCGTCGCCTCCGGGCCACGGGCCGGTCACCGAGCAGGTGCCGCCCCGAACCCCGCCGATCTCGCGCCAGCCGCTGCTCGAGCCGACGCCGCCGGCGACCACCGACGCCGAGGGCGCCGAGACCGACTCCGAGCAGCTGCTCTCCTGGGTTCGGCAGGTCCCCGGCGTCCGCGACGCCTTCCACACGACCGCGCCCGACGGCAGTCCGAGTCTGCGCCTGGAACTGGAGGAGGGCGTCGACCCCGACGAGGTCCAGGCGGCCGTCTCGGCCGTCGTCGCCGAGCAGCGCGCCTCGGCGCCCGGCCCGGAGACGTTCGACGAGCCCGGAGACGATCCCCGGGCCGAGCTCGAGCCCGCCGCCCCCGCCGCGGCCGAGCTGCCGCTCGTCGGCGCCGTGCAGCTGCGCCGCGTCGAGATCGACTCGGCAGGGCTCGACGCCGAGGTGAGCGTGACGCTCGCCGTCGGCGACCACGAGTCGGCCGGCGCCGTCACCGTCCCCCCGATCGACTGGCACGTCCAGCACGCCGCCGCGGCGGCCACCGTGGAGGCCCTGCGCCCCTACTTCGGCGCCGGGGAGGCCCGCGTCGAAGTGGAGCACGCCTCGATCGTCGCCACCGGCCCGGTCAAGACCGCCGTGGTCGTCGTGCTCTGGCTCGACGGCCGGTCGGCGAGGCGCCTCGCCGGCGCGTCGGTGGTCACCGCCGAACGGTCCCGAGCGGTGGTTTCGGCGACTTTGTCCGCCCTCGCGGCCGAAGTGGCACAATAGGTCCTATGCAGAGGGCGAGGCTGGTCGGAGCGGACAGGATCCGCATTCCGGCCCGCCCGCATCCTCCGTGGCCCGGCATCGAGCACCAGTTGAGCCGCAGCCGGCTGTTCATCCGCCACACACCGGCCACGAGCGCCGAGGCCGAGCCGGCGGTGTTCGTGCACGGGCTCGGCGGCTCCGCCCAGAACTGGACGGACCTGGCCGACGCCCTCTCCGACCACGTCGCCGCCGACGCGGTCGACCTGCCCGGCTTCGGGCACTCCGCGCCCTCTCGGCGCGCCACCATCCCCTCCCTGGCGCAGGACGTCGCCGCCTGGATCGTCGAATCGGGTCGGGGACCGGTCCACCTCGCCGGGCACTCGCTCGGCGGAGCGGTCTCGGTCTACCTGGCCGCCACGCGCCCCCACCTGGTCCGCACCCTCACCCTCGTCTCCCCGGCCATGCCGTTCGGCAACCCGCGCCGGTCCCACCAGTCGCGTTTCCTGCCGATGCTGATCGTGCCCCGCATGGCCCAGATCGCCGACCGGGCGCTGCGCTCGCGCACTCCGCAGCAGGTCGTGGACGACATCTTCCTCGGCACCTGGGCCGATCCCAGCCGCATCCACCCGCAGCGCCGCCGCGAGGCCATCGCCGAGGCCAGGCGGCGCCTGGCCGTGCCGTGGCACTCCAGCACGTACATCCGCACCTACCGGGGCCTGATGGCCTCGTTCTTCCAGTCGTTCGTGCCCGGCACGCACTCGCTGTGGCGCCTGGCCCGTCAGATCCAGGCCCCCACGCTGGTCATATGGGGCAAGCAGGACCGCGTGATCGACGTCAGGCAGGCGCCCGGCACCGGAGCGGCCTTCCCCGATTCGCGGCTGCTCATCCTCAACCGAGTCGGCCACGTCGCGATGATGGAGCAGCCCTGGGCCGTCGCCCGGGCGATGGTGGCGTTGTTCGACGAAGCTCACCGGACCGCCGAGCCTCGCCCGGTCGACGCCGAAGCTGGCCTAGACTCCACAGTGTGACCGAGGGACGATTGGCACGGCGCCGCCGCATGCGCAGACGTCGCCGAGCGGTGTTGCTGGCGGTCCTCATCCTCATGGCCGGCACCGGGGTGTACTTCGCCGTCGGCTCCTCCGAGGAGAAGTCGCCGCAGGCGATGGACACCGAGCCGCCGCCGACCGACACGGGCGCGGCCCCCTCCCCGGACGCCTCGCGGTCGCCCGAGGCCGGGACCGAGGAACAGGTGCCGTTGTACTACTCGGGCACCGGCACCTGGACGTACGCCTCCCCGAGCCCCGCCGCGGCCACGGCGTTCGGCGATTCGGGCACCCTGCTCAAGTACAACGTCGCCGTGGAGGACGGCCTCGAACTCGGCGCCCAGGAGTTCAGCGACTTCGTGGCCGCGACCCTCACCGACGAGCGCTCCTGGACCGCCGGGGGCGGCTGGCGCTTCCAGCAGGTCGGCGAGTCCGGCGCGGACTTCACCATCTACCTGGCCAGTCCCGAGCAGCGCTCGCTCCTGTGCAGCCACCCCAACACCACCGTCTCCTGCCGCAACGGCGACAGCGTCGTCATCAACTCCGCGCGCTGGATCGCCGGCGTCGAGCACTGGGACGGCACCCTCGAGACCTACCGCGAATACGTCGTCAACCACGAGGTGGGCCACCGCCTGGGCCACCCGCACGAGGTGTGCCCGGAGGAGGGCGAGCCCTCGCCGGTGATGGCGCAGCAGACCTTCCAACTGGCGGGATGCACCGGCAACGCCTGGCCCTATCCCGACGGCGAGACCTATCTGGAGGGCCCGGCCGGCTCGTACGACGGCCCTGAGCTGCCGCCCGACGACTACGAGGACTCCTGAGGCCGCTCCGCCGGGTGAATCCGAGCACAACGGTCTTCCCGCTGGAATATCCACAGAGTGGATATGCATTACTGGTTATATGAGTTTGCCGCCGCTAGTCGAACCAGCCGCCGACCTCTCCATCGACGAGGTGCGGCGCTATTCCCGCCACCTCATCATCCCAGATGTCGGGATGGAGGGCCAGAAACGTCTCAAGAACGCCCGCGTGCTCTGCGTGGGAGCGGGCGGACTCGGTTCGCCCGCGCTCCTGTACCTCGCCGCCGCCGGAGTCGGCACGCTGGGGATCATCGACTTCGACACCGTCGACGAGTCGAACCTCCAGCGCCAGATCATCCACGGCCAGTCCGACATCGACCGCCCGAAGGCCGAGTCCGCCGCCGAATCGGTCCGCGAGGTCAACCCGTACGTCGACGTCGTCATCCACAACACCGTGCTGGACAATGACAACGTCATGGACATCTTCTCGGGCTACGACCTCATCCTCGACGGCACCGACAACTTCGCCACCCGCTACATGGTCAACGACGCGGCCGTGCTGCTCGGCAAGCCCTACGTGTGGGGCTCGATCTACCGCTTCGACGGCCAGGCCTCGGTCTTCTGGGCCGAGCAGGGCCCGTGCTACCGGTGCCTCTACCCCGAGCCGCCGCCGCCGGGCATGGTGCCCAGCTGCGCCGAGGGCGGCGTCCTCGGCGTCCTGTGCTCCTCGATCGGCTCCATCCAGGTCAACGAGGCCATCAAGCTCATCGCCGGGATCGGCGACCCCCTCGTGGGCTCGCTCATGGTCTACGACGCCCTGGAGATGAGCTACCGCAAGATCAAGGTCCGCAAGGACCCGAACTGCGCGGTCTGCGGGGAGAACCCCACGGTCACCGAACTGATCGACTACGACGACTTCTGCGGTTCGGTCACCGCCGAGGCCGCCGAGGCCGTCGTGGGCTCCACGATCACGGCCCGCGAGCTCGAGACGTGGATCAAGGAAGGCCGCGACATCGAGCTGATCGACGTCCGCGAGCCCGCCGAGTACGAGATCGTCAAGATCCCCGGTTCGCGGCTGCTCCCCAAGGGCGACATCATCTCGGGGGTGTCGTTGCAGGAGCTTCCCACCGACAGGCAAGTGGTGTTCTACTGCAAGTCGGGCATTCGTTCGGCAGAGGCGCTGGCGGCCGCCAAAGCGGCTGGATTGAGCACTGCGGTGCATGTTCAGGGAGGGGTGCTGGGTTGGATCAACCAGGTTGATCCGAGCCTTCCGGCCTACTGACGGGGTCCGCTCCGGCACAGACCCCGAGCCCCGCGGGCCGCGCCCGCCGGGGGAGCACGCATGCGAAGGGCGTACGGTCGAGAGACCGTACGCCCTTCGCCCCCTTCCAGGTTGCTTCGCGTCCACACGACATTTCCGACACCGTCGCTGAGCGGATTTCCAGTCTCGCGCCATTGACTCCCCTCTGCCCGCTCCTTAGCCTTTACGGCATGATTCGGGAAATCAGCGGCGTAAGCGATCTTTCGCCCCTCGACCGCCGGAGTGTGCTCCGGCTCGCGATCCCGGCGGCCGTGGCCGTGGCCGGGGCCGCGACCATCGCGGACATGGGCGCGGGCGCGGCGGAGGCGGCCCTCGCCGGGGTCTTCGCCCCCGACCGCGAGGAACTGCAGAACGAACTGACCGACCGCATCGACGAGCACCTCGCCCGAAGCGGCACCCTGGTGGAGGCGTCGGTCGCCGTCGAACGCGGGGGCGTGCGCCTGGAGTACCACCCGGCACAGGCCCACATCACCGCCTCCATCGTCAAGATGGAGATCCTCGCGATGATCCAGCAGTACTGGGGCTCGGTCGAGGCGATCCCCGAAGACCACCGGGAACTCTTGCGGCTCATGATCACCGAGTCCCACAACGACGCCACGACCGAGCTGTTCAACTTCTTGGGAGGCAAGGCGGCCCTCGACGCCGCGCACGAGCGCTACGGCATGGGGGGCACGGTCTCCGACCCCGACGGCAGGTGGGGCCTGACCGAGAGCGTCGCCCCAGACCAGCTCGCCGTCGCGAACCTGAACCTCTTCGAGGGCGAGCTGGACGCCGCGCAGGTCGACCTCGGGCGCGAGCTCATGGGCGAGGTGGTCGACTCCCAGAACTGGGGCGTCTCGGCGGCGGCCGCGGCGGACGAGTCGGTCTGGCTCAAGAACGGCTGGGACGTCGAGTCCCAGCTGGGCGGGCTGTGGGTGGTCAACTCGGTGGGCGTGATCGGCGGCGACGGGGACGACCCGATCGCGATGGCGGTCCTGACCAGCAAGGCCCTCGACGACGTCGAAGGCATTCCGATCGTCGAGGAGATCGCCGCGATCACCCGGGCGGTCGTCGACCAGGCCTGAGCGCCGCCGCCGGGGGCATCGGCGAGGACGTGCGCGGCGGGGCCCGGCTCGATGAGCCGGGCCCCGCCCTCTGCCTCAGTACCGGTAGTGGTCGGCCTTGTAGGGCCCGTCCACGTCGACGCCGATGTACTCGGCCTGCGTCTTGGTCAGTTTCGTCAGCTTGACCCCGAGCGCGTCGAGGTGCAGGCGGGCGACCTCCTCGTCGAGCCGCTTCGGCAGGGTGTACACCCCGATCGGGTACCGGTCCCGCCTGGTGTGCAGCTCGATCTGCGCCAGCACCTGGTTGGTGAAGCTGTTGCTCATCACGAAGCTCGGGTGGCCGGTGGCGTTGCCGAGGTTGAGCAGGCGGCCCTCGCTGAGCACGATGACCGAGTGCCCCGGTGCGCCGTCCGCGCCCCCTGGGAACTGCCACTCGTGGACCTGCGGCTTCACCTCGAGCTTCTTGATGCCCGGCTCGGCGGCGAGTCCGGCCATGTCGATCTCGTTGTCGAAGTGGCCGATGTTGCCCACGATCGCCTGGTGCTTCATGCGCCGCATGTGGTCGACCGAGATGATGTCCCGGTTGCCGGTGGTGGTGATGAAGATGTCGGCGGTCTCCACGACGTCCTCGAGGGTGAGCACCTGGAAGCCGTCCATCGCCGCCTGGAGCGCGCAGATCGGGTCGATCTCGGTGACGATGACGCGCGCGCCCTGGCCGCGCAGCGCCTCGGCCGAGCCCTTGCCGACGTCGCCGTAGCCGCAGACCACGGCGGTCTTGCCGCCGATGAGCACGTCGGTGGCCCGGTTGATGCCGTCGGGCAGCGAGTGCCGCACCCCGTACTTGTTGTCGAACTTCGACTTCGTCACCGAGTCGTTGACGTTGATGGCCGGGAACGGCAAGCGGCCCTCGCGCTCCATCTCGTAGAGGCGGTGCACGCCGGTGGTGGTCTCCTCGGTGACGCCCTGGATGGCCTGAGCCTTGCGGGTGAAGCGGGTCGCGTCCTCCTCGAGCGAGCGGGCCAGCAGCGAGAGCACCACGGCCTCCTCCTCGCTCGCGGCGTTCGCGGCGTCGGGGACGGCGCCGGCGCTCTCGTACTTCGCGCCCTGCACGACCAGGAGCGTGGCGTCGCCGCCGTCGTCGAGGATCATGTTCGGTTCCTCGTCGCCCCAGTCGAAGGCGCGTTCGGTGCACCACCAGTACTCTTCGAGCGTCTCGCCCTTCCAGGCGAAGACGGGGACGCCCTGCGGGGCGTCGGCGGTGCCCTGGCCGACCACGATCGCGGCGGCGGCGTGGTCCTGGGTCGAGTAGATGTTGCACGAGGCCCAGCGGACGCGCGCGCCGAGCGCGGTGAGCGTCTCGATGAGCACGGCGGTCTGGATGGTCATGTGGAGCGATCCGGTGATGCGGGCGCCCTCCAGGGGCTTGGTGTCGCCGTACCGCTCGCGGAGGGCCATGAGGCCGGGCATCTCGTGCTCGGCGAGTCGGATCTCGTGTCGGCCGAAGTCGGCCAGCTTGAGGTCGGCAACCTTGTAGTCGTCGGCTCGCAGCGTGTTCGTCATGGGTGGAATGGTACGCGCAGGCCGCGGGTGGCCCGTCGAACGTCGTGGTGGCGGGCGACACGGAAAAAATATCTGTGTCAACCCCCGTTTCCGCTTGACACCCGTGAGGCCCTGGGTAATATTGCAGATACGCAGCGTTACAGAGGCGGGACGGCCCACAGGGACGTGAAACGCCCACTGTGACGCGCGGGGGAACCAAACCGGGGGGAGTGCCGGGCGGTCTGGGGTGGCCGCCCGGCACATTTTTGTGCCCGGGCCCCGCTGAGCACCCTCCCCTCTTCCCGCAGACCCCTCCGGCGGGTCCGTCGTTCCCTAATTCGTTTGCGCGACTCCGCGGTTTGCGGAATCGTCTGGAACGTGACCACCTCTGATATCACCATCGTTCGGATCGACCCCCTCGACGGCGACCTCGTCGACTCCTGGATCGACGCCTGGGCCGCGGTCTACCGGCACGACTTTCCCGCCGAACTGGTGCACACTCCCGCGTTCCAGCGGCTGCGTCTGCTGCTCCCGCCGGCCTCCTACCATGTCGAGCGCCACGTGGCCGTGCTCGAGGGCGCCGTGGTCGGCTGCCTCGAGCTGTTCATGCCGCTCGACGACAACCGGCATCTCGTCAGCGTGGAGCTCGGCGTCCGTCCCGAGCATCGTCGGCGCGGCATCGGCACGGCGCTGCTCGCGCTCGCCGAACGCCGCGCCGCCGCGTCCGACCGCGACACGCTGCTGACCGGCGTCATCGACTCCCTCGACGGCGGAGTCCGCTACGATCCCGCCGGACGGCGCTTCGCCGAGGCCCGCGGCTACGCCGAGGTCGACAGCGAGATCCACCGCCGCAACGACCTCACCCTGGTAGACGAGGCCGAACTCGACCGCCTCTACGCCGAGGCGTGGGAGCACGCCGCCGGCTACGAGCTCGTCCAGTGGAGCGGCCGAGCCCCCGACGACCTCGTCGAGGGCGTCGCCCGCATGCGCGAACGCATGTACACCGACCCGCCCATGGGCGAGGAACTCGACATCCGGCCGGCCGAGTACGACGCCGCGCGGGTCCGCGCCGAGGAACGCGTCGCCGCCGCGCGCGGCGAACTCCGGCTCGCCAGCGCCGTCCGCCACGTCGAGACCGGCGAGGTCGCCGGATTCACCGATCTCCTGGTCTTCCCCGGCGACGAGGAGCACGCCGGGCAGAACGACACCATCGTCGACGCCGCGCACCGCGGGAAGCGGCTCGGCACGATCCTCAAGATCGCCAATCAGCGGCTGCTGCGCGAGCACCGGCCGAAGGTCCGCTACGTCCACACCTGGAACGCCGAGGCCAACCGGCACATGATCGCCGTCAACGAGGCGGTCGGCTACCGGGCGATGAGCCGCGCCATCGACGTGCAGAAGAAGCTCGCCTAGCGGCGCGCATCGGGCGCGCCCCGGACGGCGAACCCGCCCGACCGCGGGGCCTCAGGCGGAGGCGATGAACAGCTCGCCTTCGCCCCGTGCCCTGACCGCTCCGGCCGTGGCCGCCGAGAACGCGGCCCGGCCGGGGTCGAGCGCGACCTCCCCCTCGTCGTCGGCCACCGTCACGGACCCCCCGGTGCACAGGCAGATCCGCGGGCCGTCGACGTCGAAGGCCCGCTCCTCGGCGCCGACCTCGACGCGGCGCAGCGAGAAGTCGTCGATCGGGACCGGCCAGTCCCGCACCGGGCCCTGGTCCTCCGCGGCCGCGCGCGGCTCGTCCATCGCCCGGAAGTCCAGGACGCGCAGCAGCTCCGGGACGTCGACGCGTTTGTTGGTGAGTCCGCCGCGCAGCACGTTGTCGCTGGCGGCCATGATCTCCACGCCGAGCCCCTTGAGGTAGGCGTGCAGGTTCCCCGCGGGCATGTAGACGGCCTCGCCGGGCCGCAGCGCGAGCCGGTTGAGCAGCATGCCGACCAGGACCCCGGGGTCGTCGGGGTAGTGGCGGGCCAGTTCCACGAGGACGGCGGCGACCTCGGAGCCGCCCGCCGATTCGTCGGCGCCGGCGGCCTTCACCGCCTGGTCGATGATCTCCCGGCATTCGTCGCGGCCGAGTCCGAGCAGGTCGGTGACGGCCCGCCGCAGGCCCGCCCGCTCGTCGCGCAGGGTGCGCACCAGGCCTTCGAGGGCGGGGACGCCGAGCGCCTCGATGCCGTCGGCCGAGGCCAGCGGATCGCGGAAGCCGCACAGGGCCCGGAAGTCGGTGAGGGCGACGATCAGCTCGGGCTTGTGGTTGCCGTCGACGTAGTTGCGGAAGGCCGCGTCGATGCCGATGCGCAGCTCCCGCTGGTAGCCCGAATGGGCCTGCCGCGAGTTCGGGTGCGCCTGAAGGGAGAGCGGCTTGTCCGCGGCGAGGAGCTTGATCAGGAACGGCAGCCGGGGGCCGAACCTGTCGAGGGCGCGCCGACCCAGCATCGGCGCCGGCTCCGAGGCGATCGCGTCGTCCAGCGGGCGCCCGTCGGCGAGGATCGAGGGCGCCGTCGGGTGGGCGCCGAACCATTCCTCCGCCTCGGGCAGCTCGGCGGGGTACGCCCGGCCCTGGAGTCGGGCGATGTCGACCTGTGAGCCCCAAGCGTAGTTGCGGATGACACCGTCGAGCCCCTGCACGGCCGCTCCTCATTTCCGTTCGTGTTCGAAGCCCAACTGTATCCGCTCGTGCGCGGACCCTATTCGCCCCCGACCGCCTCGTCCTTCATCTCGGACACGGCCGGGACCCGCATCGGATCGAGCCCGTGGGCGAGCGCGAGGTAGACCGACGCGAAGTCGGCCACCGCGATGAGGGACGCCAGGCGCTCCAGGGCGCAGCCGCCCTCGGCGGGCAGCACGTCGCAGCGCACGCCGCGCCGCTCGGCGAGCGTGGCCACCGCGTCGGCGCGGCGGGTGTCGGGCTTGGGCGTGGTGTCGTCGCCGTCGAGGCCGTCGTCGCGCATGAGGACGATCCGCAGCCGGGTCGGCCCGTCGGCCTCCTCGTCGGCGAAGATGTCCCGCTTGCCCTCGGCGAGTGATCCGAAGACCCCGTCGAGGAGGCCGACGCGGCCGCGGCCGACCTCGCCGAGCTCACCGGAGACCACGGGGTAGCGGGCGTTGGCGGCGAGCATGTCGCCGAAGCGGCGGGCCGCGACGCCGGCGAGCGGGCTGGAGCCCCACACCACCGGGATCGACCCGGCGAGGTTGAGCGCGAGCTCCTTGGCGGGGTTGACGTACGAGTCGGCGCCGGCGCGGCAGCGCTCGGCGTCCTCGTCGAGGCGCTTGGCGGTCTCGGCGATGTCGGCCTCGGCGAGCGGGACGAGCCCGAGCTCGCGCCCGGCCAGGAGCACCGGGATCGTCAGTGCCCACAGGCTGAGCCTGGCCGGGGCGCGCCTGGGGACGGCGACATAGGGGGCGCGGGCGCGCTCGGCCACGGCCTGGAGCTCGGAGTCGGGGGCGCCGATGGCGACGAGGCGGGCGCCGCGGCGGGCGGCGGCCTCGGCGGCGGCGAGCGCCTCGGGGCTGCGCCCGGAGGCGGAGACGGCGAGGACGACGTCCGCCGCGCCCACCCAGCCGGGGACGCCGGCGGAGCGGTGGCCCAGGACCGGGACGGGACAGCGCGGCCCGGCCACGGTGGCGAGCACGTCGCCGGTGCGGGCGGCGGTGCCCACGCCCGCGACGACGACCGCTCGGGGGCGGCCCTCGTCGGCGAGGACGCCGAGCCCGGCGTCGGCGGCCAGGGCCGCGGACTCGCGCAGCTGCGGTCCGGCCGAGGACAGCGCCCACAGCGCGCCGCCGGGGTTGGTGGAGTCGGTCAGTTCGCCTTCGATACGCCGTTCGTCGGGCAGCCGGTCGCCGGTGATGCCCGCCACGCCGTCGTCGTCTGGACCCATCGCTATTCCTCCTTGACGGAGTCGAGCAGCATGACGGGGATGCCGTCCTCGACTCGGAACACCTTGTCGCACTGTGAGCAGGTGAGGCAGTTCGCCTCGCGGTCGTAGGCCAGGGGGGCGTGGTGGGGGTCGGGGCAGCGCAGCAGTTCCAGCAGCACGGGCGCGGGGTAGGCGGGCATGGGCGTCTAGTTCCTAACGATGTGGAGGATCTCGTCACGGAGCCGCTCCATCGAGGCCCGGTCGGGGCCTTCGGCGTTGAGCCGTAGCAGCGGTTCGGTGTTCGACGGGCGCAGGTTCGCCCAGGAGCCGTCCGCGAGGACGACGGTGAGGCCGTCGAGCCGGTCGATCTCGACCCCGTCCCGCGCCTCGTAGTGGGCGGCGACCTCGTCGATCTTGGCGTGGGCGTCGGCGACCTCGGAGTTGATCTCGCCGGAGGGGGTGTAGCGGACGAACTCGTCGGCGATGTCGGCGAGGGGCTTGTCGGACCCGCCGACCGCCGCCAGGACGTGCATGGCGGCGAGCATGCCGGTGTCGGCGAACCAGAAGTCCTTGAAGTAGTAGTGGCCGGAGTGCTCGCCGCCGAAGACGGCCTGCTCCTCGGCCATGACGGCCTTGATGTAGGAGTGGCCGACGCGGGTGCGGACGGGGCGGCCGCCGTGCTCGGCGATGGTCTCGGGCACGGCCCTGGAGCAGATCAGGTTGTGGCAGATGACGTCGCCGGGGTGCTTCTCGAGCTCCCTGGTGGCGATGAGCGCGGTGATCGCCGAGGGCGTCACCGGTTCGCCGTTCGCGTCCACGACGAAGCAGCGGTCGGCGTCGCCGTCGAAGGCCAGGCCGAGGTCCGCGTCGGTGGCCCTGACGCGGGCCTGGAGGTCCACGAGGTTCGCCGGCTCCAGCGGGTTGGCCTCGTGGTTGGGGAAGGTCCCGTCGAGCTCGAAGTACAGGGGGTCGATCTCCAGGGGGAGCGCTTCGAGCAGTTGGTCGCCGAGGACGGCTGGGACGGTGTGGCCGCCCATGCCGTTGCCGGCGTCGACGACGATCTTCAGCGGCCGGATTCCCGAGAGGTCGACCAGGCCGCGCATGTAGGCGGCGTAGCCGCCGAGGAAGTCCTCGCGGGTGGCCGTGCCGGGCTTCTCCGCCTCGGGGGCCGGCTCGCCGTCGACGATGGCCTGGGCCCGGTCGCGGATCTCGGCCAGGCCGGTGTCGAGGCCGATGGGCCGGGCGGCCGGCAGGCACATCTTGAGTCCATTGTATTCGGCCGGGTTGTGGCTGGCGGTGAACATCGCCCCGGCCACGTCGCGGATGCCGGCGATGTAGTAGAGCATGTCGGTCGAGCACAGACCGGCCTCGACGACGTCCGCGCCGGCGGCGGTGGCCCCGCGGGCGAACGCGGCGGCGAAGCCCGGGCCCGAGTCGCGCATGTCGTGCCCGACGGCCCAGGTCCGCTCACCGGTCACGGCGACGGCCGCGGCGCCGATCGCCTCCATGACCTCTGGCGTCAACTGGGATCCGACGAGTCCTCGGACGTCGTATGCCTTCACGAATTCGCTGAGCTGTGGAGCCACGGGTGTGCATCCGCCTTTCGAAGGTGGTTCACGGGGCCGGTTCGTACCCCGAGACTATCGGCTCATGTCCTCGTCGCCCGACACCACCCGGAGGTGACGCCGGGCACCCGCCGCCGGTCCGCCCGGCCGGAAGCCTTGGCGCGGCGAGGGTTCGGGGCGCGGCGGCTCGGCCTCGACGCGTTCGCCCGCGGCGGCCTCGCGGACGGCGTTTGCCAGGGCCACCAGGTCGTCGTCGGTGGGCATGGGGGCGGTGTAGTCGCCCTGGTGGCGGACCAGTTCCCAACCGTGGGGCACGGTGAGACGGCGCGCGTGGGCATCGCACAGGTCATAGCTGTGCGGCTCGCGTGTCGTCGCGAGCGGTCCCACCACAGCCGTGGAATCAGAGTAGATGTATGTCAATGTGGCCACCGCTGGTTGGCGGCAGCCGTTCCGGGAGCAACGCCGATCCGACCTCACCCCACGAAACTACCACTCGCGAAGGTGAACCCGGTGTCGCTGAGCAGTGGAGCAGGACCGATTTATGGGGCTCGTTCCTCCATGGCGGGTTTCACTCCCACCGGACGCTAAGGTTGGGCGCATGCGGAGAGATCGCCACGGGCGGGGCATGAGGGGGCCGCTCGCGCCGAGGGGACTGCCGATGCGGCGCACGCCGGTGGAGGAGTTCAACGCGATGGTCTTGCAGACGGTGAACGCCATCGAGCGGCACATGACCGAGTCGATGGGGGCCGGCTCGCACCTGCGGAGCGTCGAGTTCGCCGTCGAGGAGGTCCCGCCGCCCACCCAGGCCTACGAGGCGGACATCGTGGAGACGCAGGGGGTCGTGCTCTCCAAGCTCTACCCGGCGCAGCCGGGGACGGCGGCGGCCGCGCCGCGGATCGTGCTGTACCGGCGCCCGATCGAGCTGCGGGCCGACAGCGACCTGGAGCTGGCACTGCTGCTGACCGACGTCCTGACCGAGCAGCTGGGCACGCTGCTGAACCTGCCGCCTGAGAGCCTGGAGCCCTGAGCGGACGCCTTATCGCCGGGCCCCGGGACCGCCGGGGCGGGGTGGTTCAATGATCGGATGAGCAAGAAACGGCGGCGCCCGCAGCCACTGAGCTTCCTCGTGGTGGCGCGCACGAGCGGCGGGCACTGGCCGCATCCCGTCGAAGTGGGCGTGTACCCGGACGGAGCGGATTCGCTCCTCGCGTTCTCGATCGGCCCGCATGCCGTGAACGCCGGCGGCGTGGTCCCCCTCGCGAACGTGCTCGACGAGTCGCGCACCGGGTTGAACCCGGTCTTCGCGGAGGAGTTCGACGCGGCGGAGCTGCACTGGCTGGTGCCCCTCCTCGTCCGCCTCCACGGGGACGCGGACGTGGCGGGCGAGATCGCGGCGGCGTACCGGGAGCGGCACGGCAGGTCTCCCGAGACGATGCCCGTGCGCCGTCCCGCCTCCTGACCGCGGGCCGGTCTCGAACGAGGCGGGTCTCGGGGCCCTGACCGCTCGATCGGCCTCGCCCTTCACGCGACGCGGGGGCGGGACGACCTCGTCCCGCCCCCGCGTGCCGGTTCGTTCTCAGGCCTTGCTCAGGCCGCCACCGGAACGCGTTCGCGTTCGGGTTCCCTTCGCTGTTCGACCAGGACCGCGCCCACCGGCAGCGGCTCGGCGAGCACGTCGGAGCCGACGGCCGGCTCGTAGATCTCGGCGAGGGCCGGTTCGAGTGCGGGGTTGATCATCGGGGACGGCATGCACACCACCACGGGCATGGGGTGTTCGGTGCGCCGCCGAGCGGCCTCGCGGGCCTGACGTTTGATCTTGCGGCGCTCCCGCTCCGAGAGCCCGCCCCAGATGCCGAAGCGTTCATCGTGTTCGAGTGCGTATTGTAGACAGTTCTCTTTGACCTCGCATCGCGCGCAGATGCGCTTGGCATCGCGCGTCGACCCTCCCTTCTCCGGGAAGAACGCCTCCGGGTCGGTCTGCGCGCACAGTGCGCGAGCCTGCCACTCCGGAACGTTGCCCAATAGGTCGGCCAGGTAGTCACGGCCGTCCATATACGTCCGCCTCCTCGTATGCGCACCGGTCGAGCCGATGCTCCCCCCTTGCAATTACTTGCACGGCACCGGATGTCAGACCCGAGGATCGAACGCGCTCCCTCCCCTGTGGCGCGTGCGATCCGGTAATGCGGCGCCGCCGGCCGGCCGCATGCGATCGAGGTCCCAGTGCCCGCGGGCGGCCTGTAGATGGGGCCGCGCCGCCCAACTCATCTCGATGGACGATGAGCATTCATCGCTTCTTCGATAACGGTTTGATGTCAGACGATAGCGCACAGTGATCTCGTCGATGAAAGGACCCCTCAGACTCACTCCTTCGGGGGCCTGTGATCCCCCTGCGGCACTGCGGAGAACCGCTCGTATGTGCGGCTCCACCGGACGAGTGCCACACCCACGACGGCCAAGGCCAACCACGCGGCGTCGAGAAGCAGGTGCTCCGTGGCGGCGCGCGCATCGATCCAGGGCACGTCCAGGGTGGCGAATCCGCGGTCGATCTGCGTCTCCCCGTCGTATCCGAACATCGCCGCCGACAACGCCAGCAGCACACCGGTAACGAGGTAGCACCCGTAAACGATCTGGGCGAGCCCGCGAATCACTCGACCGGGGCGGTGCCCCGCGCACAACCACGCCGCCGCGGCCGGGGCCGCCACCGGCACGATCGAGAACAGCGTCCGCCGCGCGGCGTCGGTGAACCCCATGCCCGCCGCACGCGAACCGTAGTCGTCGCGCGGGTCGAACCCGGCCCCCACCAGCCACTGCGAGAGCGCGACGGCGATGAACACTGCGGCGCAGGCGATCATGACGACGGCGGCGAAGGTCCGGGTGCGGTGCATTGACGGCATGGCCGGTATTAGACCAGATCGGTCCGGGAGCCCTGTTTCAGTTCCTCCACCACGCCCTTGACCTCCTGGGCGCGGTCCCTGGGGCAGACCAGGACCGCGTCGGGGGTGTCCACGATGATGAGGTCGTCGACGCCGACGGCGGCCACGAGGCGTCCGCCGGCCGGGACGACGACGTTGCGCTTCGACTCGGTCAGCAGCGCCTCGCCAGGGCCCGAGGGCCGCACGACGACGTTGCCGACGCGGTCGGCGGCCTTGAGGACCTGCCCGAGCGTGTCGTAGTCGCCCACGTCGTGCCAGTCGAAGTCGCCGGGGACGACGCCCACCTTCCCGGAGGCGGCTGCGGGCTCCATGACCGCGTAGTCCACCGAGATCTTCTCCAGCGTGGGCCAGAGCTTCGCGAACAGGGCCTCGCGGCCGGGGGAGTCCCAGACCGCGGCGAGGGCACGGACGGCGTCGTGGAGGGCGGGGCGGTGGCGGGCGAGCTCGCCGAGGAACACGTCCACGCGCCAGACGAACATGCCCGCGTTCCACAGGTAGTTGCCCGAGGACACGTACTCGACCGCGGAGACCTGGTCCGGCTTCTCGACGAACGCGCCGAGCTTGAAGCCGGGGCCGACCGGCGTGCCGAGTCTGAGGTACCCGTAACCGGTCTCGGGGCCCGAGGGCGTGATGCCGATGGTCATGAGCAGTCCGGTCTCGGCCAGCTCCATGGCGCGCTCGACGGTCTCGGCGAAGGACTTCGCGTCGGGGACGAAGTGGTCGGCGGCGAAGGCGCCCATGATCGCCCGGGGCTCGCGCTCGGCGATGACGGCGGCGGCCAGGCTGATGGCCGCGGCCGAGTCCCTCGGGGAGGGTTCCACGAGGATGTTGTCGCCGGGGACCTCCTGGAGCTGCCGGGCGACGTCGACCGCGTGGGCGGCGCCGGTGACGATGTAGACGTGGTCGGGCTGCGAGAGCAGCCGCACCCTCTCGACCGTCGATTGCAGCAGGGACGATTCCGTTCCCGTCAGGGGCAGCAGGAACTTCGGTCGTTGAGCACGAGACAGGGGCCAGAGCCGGGTGCCGGAACCGCCTGCGGGGACCACCGCGTGAAGCATGCCAACAGTCTTGCATGCCGTCCCCACGTGCCGGTTCACCCGGTGGGAAGCCCTGGGGCCGATACCGCTTGCAAGTCGGCATTGCACCGGTATCGACCCGATCCCGCCTTGACCGCGCCGACACCGTTGCGCCCCTTCGAGGCCCGGATTCCGGCTCGGGGAGTAGTCCTTCCCACCGTGAGGAGAATCTCTCGCATTCGACCCCTCCGGGCAGCTCAGCACTTGCGTCGTTGTCCTAGACTCGCCACGTTCCGCCCGAACACGATCCAACGACAATTGAGGAGTCCCTCAGTGGCTTACCCCCCTGCCCCCGCGCCTCAGCCCGCCCCGAAGCAGGGCAACGGCTTCGGCGTCACCGCCCTGGTGCTCGGCATCATCGCCCTGGTGCTCGGCTTCATCCCGATCATCAACTTCGTCGCCTTCGTGCTGGCACCCCTGGCGATCATCTTCGCGATCGTCGGCCTCGTCGTCGGCAACAAGCGCGGCTCCGGCAAGGGCCTCTCGATCACCGGCCTGATCACCGGCATCCTCAGCCTCGTGGTGACCATCGGCATGTACGTGTTCGTCTTCAACGAACTCGGCAACGCCTGCGAGGAAGAGGGCTACTCCGGCAACGCCACCGAGTGCATCGAGGAGATCAACTCCGAGATCGAGGACCTCGAGACCATGTAGTCCGCCCCCTGCGAACGGAAAGGGCCGCGGCGGTGCCGCGGCCCTTCTGCATCGTCTCAGAACAGCCGCGGCTGCGACTCGTCCGCGGCCCCGCGCATCTCGTCGTAGTCCAGGACCACGCAGCGGATGCCCCGGTCCTCGGCCAGGACCCGCGCCTGCGGCTTGATGGCCTGCGCCGCGAACACCCCCTCGACCGGCGCCAGCAGCGGATCGCGGTTGAGCAGCTCCAGGTACCGCGTCAACTGCTCGACGCCGTCGATCTCGCCCCGCCGCTTGATCTCCACGGCGACATGCCCGCCGTCGGTGTCCCGGCACATGAGGTCGACCGGCCCGATCGCGGTCGGGTACTCCCGCCGCACCAGCGACCAGCCCTTGCCGAGCGGGCTCGTGTCGGCCGCCAGCAGCTCCTGCAGGTGCGCCTCGACGCCGTCCTTCTGGAGACCGGGGTCGACGCCGAGCTCGTGCGAGGAGTCGTGCAGGATCTCGGCGACGGTGATCTTCAGCTGGTCGCCCGACTTCTTCGACGTCACTGTCCACACCGAGTCCGTCTCGGCCACCGTGCACGGCGGCGTCATCCAGTTCAACGGCTTGTACGAGCCGCCGTCGGCGTGGACCAGCACGCTCCCGTCCGCCTTCATCATGATCAGGCGCGGGGCCATGGGCAGGTGGGCGGAGAGCCGCCCCGTGTAGTCGACCGAGCAATGAGCGACAACCAAACGCATGCCGCACACCCTACTCGGCACCCCCCGCGCCGCTCGAAAGGCGCGGTGCCGGACGGCGGCCGCGCGACGCGCGACACGGAGCCTCCCGGGCACGGTGAGGCCAGCGCACTGATGTTGCAGATGAGCTAAGGCTTGCCTACACTTCCGTACGTCCCATCCAGTCCGCCCGACGGGAACCCATGCCGCTCCCCGTGACTCCGCCCCGCCTGCTCCAGGCCCCCGCCGAGCCGATCGCGATCCGGCCGCTCCGCGTCGACGCCGACACCACACCCCGCCGCCTGACGCTCCGCGCCGTCTTCGGCGCCCCCCGCCACACCGCGCCCGCCGCGCTGCTGCTCGTCGGCCACCAGGTCGGCGAAGTGCTCGTCCCGGTCATCATGGGCTTCGCGATCGACCAGGCCGTGGCCACCGGCGACCCCGTCCGCCTCGCCTGGTGCCTGGCGCTGCTCGCCCTCGACTTCGCCATGCTGTCCTTCTGCTACCGCTTCGGCTCGCGGCTCGGCCTGCTCGGCATGGAGGCCGTCCAGCACCGCCTGCGGACCCTCGTCGCCGACCGGCTGCTCGCGCCCGCCGGCGTTGCGGGACGCACCGGACTCCCCGGCGTCTCGCTCTCCATCGCCGCCACCGACGTCGGCGTCCTCTCCCGGGCGGTCATGATCGGCGTGTACCCGGTCGGCGAGTTCGCCGCGGTCATCCTGTGCGCCGTCGTCCTCCTCTCGATCTCCTGGCAGGTCGGCCTGATCGTGCTCCTGGGCGTGCCCCTGCTCCTGGTGCTCATGGACCGCGCCGGCGGGCCGCTGCGCCGCCGCAGCCGGGAGCAGGCCGCGCTCGCCGCCGAAGCCTCCGGCAAGGCCGCCGACCTCCTCGCCGGGTACCGGGTCCTCTCGGGTCTCGGCGCGCAGGACGCGGCCGCGGACCGCTACCGCGCCGCCAGCCGCGAGGCCCTCGGCGGGAGCCTCCGCGCCGCCGGAGCCCAGGGCCGCTACGTCGGCTCGATGAGCCTCCTCTCCGGGCTCTTCGTCGCCGGGATCGCCCTCGTCGCCGGACTGCGCGCCTGGTCCGGCGACCTCACCGTCGGCCAGCTCATCACCGTCGTCGGCATCGCCCAGATCATCCTGGGGCCCCTCGGCGCCTTCGCCACCAACTTCGGCACCGTCTGGGCCACCGCCCTGGCCTCCGCCGAACGCGTCCTCGGGGTCCTCACCCTCCCGCCCCGCGCCGCCGGGGGCGAGGCCGCACCCGAGCCCGGTGAGGGCCGACTGCGCCTCGACGCGGTCCGCGCCGGTCGCCTCGGTCCCTTCGACCTCGACCTCGCCCCCGGCGAATGCGTCGGCGTCCGCGCCACCCCGGCGGCGGCCGCCGCGCTCACCGACCTCCTCGCCGGGCGCACCGCCCCCGAAACCGGCGGCGCCACCTGGCAGGGCCGCGCCCTCGGCGACTACGACCTGGAGTCCCTGCGCGCCTCGATCCTCGTCGTGCCCCATCACGCCGCGCTCTTCGACGGCACCATCGGCGAGAACGTCGCCCTCGGCTCCGCGGGCCCGGAGGCCACGGCCGCCGCCCTCGCGGCCGCCGACTGCGCCGAGATCCTCGAGGCCGCCCCCGAGGGCATCGACACCCAGGTCGGCGACGACGGGCTGCGGCTCTCGGGCGGCCAGCGCCAGCGCATCGCCCTCGCCAGAGCCCTCGCGCAACGCCCGCCGCTGCTGGTGCTCCACGAACCGACCACGGCCGTCGACTCGGTCACCGATGCCCGCATCGCCGAACGGCTGCGCGGCGCCCGGCGGTCCGGCGCGACGCTGCTGATCACCGACGCGCCCGCGCTGCTGGCAGTGTGCGACAGGGTCGTCGAAGCCGGAGAGGGAAGCGATGGGTGACACCGGGACGCGGCAGTCGCTGCCGGTCGCCGACGCGGCGCAGGTCCGCGCCGAGGTCCGCCTCGCGCTGCGCGGCGGCGGAGGGAAGGTCGCGGGCGTCGTCGCGCTGCTCACCCTCGGCGCCGCCGCGGGCCTGGTGACCCCCGCCGCGCTCGGCGCGCTCGTCGACGTCGTCGCCGAAGGGGCGGGCGCCGACCGCGTCCGGTGGCTGGCGGCGGCGATCGCCGCCGGAGCGCTGGTCGCCGCCGTGGCCGACGGGCTCGGCCAGGTCGGCGCCACCCGTCTCGTCGAACGGGTCCTGGCCTCCACGCGGGAGCGCATGGTGGCCAAGGGGCTCGCGCTGCCGCGCGCCTCCCTC
>Ga0079224_100002723_pt1 | contig 21743 bp, 17 predicted proteins | sample Stecom2015_FD_80414 | JGI IMG/M metagenome (GOLD analysis project Ga0079224, IMG submission 80414) | Agricultural soil microbial communities from Utah to study Nitrogen management - Steer compost 2015 | ecosystem: Environmental > Terrestrial > Soil > Agricultural land | place: USA: Utah...
GACTACGGGTCTTCCCGGCACGTCGTGTTCCATTGCGCCCGGCCGTGCGTCGGCCGGAGCGTCGCGGGAATTTTACCCTTGGCGCCCGGTCCCGTTCCAGGACATCGCCGTCGATGTCTTAATAGGGCGCCGCGTCGTACGTGTCAATCTGCGCCCTCTGGAGGCGGCCCGAATAGTCCACGTAGACGACCTTGGTCTCCGAGTAGAAATCGTAGACCTCCCAGCCGCCCTCGCGGTGGCCGTTCCCGGTCTTCTTCACGCCCCCGAAGGGGAGATGCGCCTCGGCGCCGATCGTCGGGGCGTTGATGTAGGTGATCCCATTGTCGAGCTCGGTCATGGCCCGGAACGCGGCGCGCACGTCGCTCGTGTAGATGGCGCTCGAGAGGCCGTACTCGACCTCGTTGTTGATCCGGAACGCCTCGTCGAGGTCCCTGAACCGCATCACGCTGAGGACGGGGCCGAAGACCTCTTCGCAGGCCAGGCGGCTCCCGGGCTGGACGCCGAGCAGGATCGTCGGTTCGTAGAAGAAGCCCCGGGCGAGCGCCTCGTCGTCCGGGCGCTTCCCGCCGATCACGACCTCATCGCCCTCCTGTCGCGCGATCTCCACGTACGACTCGACCTTGTCGAGTGCCTGCGCGTTGATGAGCGGGCCGACCTCGACGCCGTCTTCGAGGCCGTTGCCGATCCTGAGCGCGCGGGTCCGTTCGACGAGGCGCTCGACGAACTCGTCGTGGATGTCCTCGTGCAGGAGGAGCCGGCTCGTCGCGGTGCAGCGCTGGCCGGTCGTCCCGAACGCGCCCCAGAGCACGCCGTCGAGGGCGAGGTCCATGTTTGCGTCAGGGAGCACGATCTGCGCGTTCTTCCCGCCCATCTCGAGGGAGAGGCGCTTGTGCATCCGGCCGCAGACCTCGCCGATCTTCGATCCGGTCTCGGTCGAGCCGGTGAAGGAGATGACGGGGATCCCGGGGTGTTCGACGATCGCGGCGCCGACCTCCTCGCCGAAGCCGTGCACGAGCTGGACGACCTCCGGCGGGAGCCCGGCCTCGAGGAGGATCTCGACGAGGATCGTGGCCGTGTGCGGCACGTCCTCGGCCGGCTTCAGGATCACCGCGTTCCCGCAGACGAGCGCGGGGAAGATCTTCCATGTCGGGATTGCGAGCGGGAAGTTGAACGGCGTGATCATCCCGCAGACCCCGATCGGGCGGCGGTAGCTCATCGCCCACTTGTCACGGAGCTCGCTCGGCACCGTCTTCCCGAAGAGGCGGCGCCCCTCGACCGCCGCGTAGTACGCGGTGTCGATCGCCTCCTGGACGTCGCCACCCGTCTCCTTGAGCACCTTGCCCATCTCGCGGGTCATGACCCGGGCGATCTCGTCCTTGCGCGCCGTCAGGATATCGCCGACTCGCCGGATGACGTCGCCGCGCTGCGGCGCCGGGACCTTGCGCCAGAGCTCGAAGCCGCGCTGCGCCGACGCGACGGCGCGGTCCACGTCCTCGCGCCCCGAACGCGGCCAGAGTCCGATCAGGTCCTCGGTATCCGCCGGGTTTCGGTTCTCGAAGTACGCCCCGGTCGAAGGCTCGACCCATTCGCCGGCGATGAAGTTCCGGAATCGTTCTGCCATCTTTCCTCCCTCCGCCCTCGGCGGGTGCATCCGCCCTTGAATCCCCGGGTAGGTTGGCGAGTCGCGTCCGAGATCGCAAGACCGGACGAGCGATCAGCCGTCCTCGCGCACGATCTTGTAGCGCTCGATCTTCTTGTAGAGATTGGAGCGCGGCATCCGGATCACCCGCGCGGTCTCGCTCACGTTCCAGTCGTTCTCCCTCAGCTTGGCGAGCAGGAAGGCCCGCTCGGCCCGGTCCCTGAACTCCGCGAAGGTCGTGGCCTCGAAGAGGTCGGCCGAGAGGCTCGCCGCCGTCGCCGGGCCGCCGACCAGCCGATCCACATCCGCCGCGGTGATCTCGGGCCCGCGCGCCAGGATCAGCAGCCGCTCGACGGTGTTGCGCAGCTCCCTGACGTTCCCCGGCCAATCCATGCGGATCAGGCGCTCGATCGCCTCCTGGGAGAAGCTCCGCGCCGGGAGCCGCTGCCGTTCGACGGCCGCGTCCACGAAGTGGCGGACCAGCATCGGGATGTCCTCCCTCCGCTCCCGGAGCGGAGGGACGTGGATCGGGACGACGTTGAGGCGGAAGAAGAGGTCTTCGCGGAAGCGCCCCCGCTCGATCTCGCTCTTCAGGTCCTTGTTCGTCGCGGCGATGATGCGGACGTCCACGCCGATCGGCCGCTCGCCGCCGACACGGGTGATGACGCCCTCCTGCAGCGCGCGCAGGACCTTGGCCTGCGCCGCGGGGCTCATGTCCCCGATCTCGTCCAGGAAGAGCGTGCCGCCGTCCGCCTGCTCGAACTTCCCGCTCCGGTCCGCGTAGGCGCCGGTGAACGACCCCTTGACGTGGCCGAAGAGCTCGCTCTCGATCAACTCCGCCGGGATGGCGGCGCAGTTGACCTCGACGAAAGGTCCGTCGGCCCGCCCCGACAGCCGATGCAGCGCCCGGGCGACGAGCTCCTTGCCGGTACCGTTCTCCCCGGTGATCAGGACCCGCGCATCGGTCGGTGCGACCTTCTCGATCCGGTCGAGGAGCGCGCGGATCGCGTAGCTCGCGCCGACGATCTCGTACCGGCTCTCGACCTCATCCCGCAGCCGCGCGTTCTCCCTCGCGAGCCCCCGCTGCTGCAGCGCATTGCGGACGGTGAGGAGGATACGGTCCGTATCGAGCGGCTTTTCGAGGAAGTCGTACGCGCCCCGGCGGGTCGCCTCGACCGCCGTCTCGATCGTGCCGTGCCCGCTGATCATGACGACGAGCGCGTCCGGGTCGTGCTCCCGGAGCCGGGCGAGAACTTCCAGCCCGTCCATACGGGCCATCTTCACATCGAGGAAGGTCAGGTCTGGCCTGAACTCCTCGAAGATCCCGATCGCCTCGCCCCCGCCCGACGCCACACGGACCTCGTGGCCCTCGTACTCGAGGAGCTGGCGCAGCGTGCGCCGGATCCCGTCCTCATCGTCCACGACGAGAATCTTCGCTACATCCATCCTGCTGATCGATGTCATCGGGGAACGAACACCAGGGAGTCGCCGCGCACGTACGCGGCGGCCGCGCCCGTCGGGAGCGGCAGGGCGATCGCGTCGGCGGGGAGCCCGGGCTCGTCCTCGCGTCCGAACCGGCGGAGCAGCGACGGGATCGCCGCGCGGGGCACGGGGATCCTCGCCGCCGTGATCTCGTCCACGGCGAGGCCGACCCGGTCCCCGTCGAGGGGGATGAGCTGACCGGTCACCACGATCGGCGTGGTGTCCGGGAGGAGTTCGGCGATCTCGCCGAGGTCGATCCGACGCGAGAGCTGGTCGGTCGAGATCCGGGCGTGGAGCCGGATCCGGCCGCCGTCCAGCTCCACGCGCGGCGCCGTGATGAACGAGGGCAGGTACGCGGCGATCCGGTAATCGAGCAGGCTCTGGAGCTCGGCCTCCGAGAAGGCGACGCGCGACGGACGGCTCCCCGAGAGCAGGGCGAGCCGGCCGTGGACCTCTTCGGCCAGCGCGGGCCCGGGCACGGCCGACGCGCGCGATGTGCCCCGCACGTCCTCGAAGACGCCCACGATCGCATGACGGTAGTACCAGGCCGCGCTCGCGCCCCCGGCGAGGAGGGCGAGCACAAGGAGTCGTCGCAGACAGCCGCTCACCAGACGAATCATCCGCGGGCCCTCTCCCGCACCGGGGCCCCGGGTGCACTTACCCCGAGGGGCGAGGAGGCGATCCGTTCGTAGCGCGCACCGTCCGCGGAGAGGTGGCTCCGGAAGAGGTGGACGTCGGTGATCGGGATGAGCGCCTCGTACTCGGTCGCGGCGAAGAGCGCGTCCACGTCGCGGAACTCGCCCGCCCCCGCATCGTGCTTCGCGCGGCCCAGGGTGATGTGGGGCTGGAACGCACGCGTCTCGCGTTCGTACCCCAGCGGGGCGAGCGTCCACTCGAGGTCGTGCTTCAGGCAGCGCAACGACGGCGTGGCCTCGACGCCCAGCCAGATGACCCTCGGCCGGCGGCGTGTCGGGAACGCGCCCAGGCCGCCGATCGGCAGGTCGAAGGGCCGGGTCTTGGCCGCGGCCTCCGCCATCGCCGAGGCGATCCGCTCGACCGCATCCGGACGCACCCACCCGAGGAACTTCAGGGTGAGGTGCAACGATTCCTGCTCGACCCAGCGGACCGGGAGCCCGGCGCCACGGAGCGCCGCCGTCGCACGGAACAGCACTTCCTTCTCCGCCTCGGGCAGGTCCAGCGCAATGAAGAGTCTCATGTCTCCAGGATGGCCGTGACCGCTTCCAGGGTTCGATCGACCTCGTCCACAGTGCTCGCCCAGCCGAACGAGAACCTCACCGCTCCGGTCTCCGCCGTGCCGAGGAGCCGGTGCACTTCCGGCGCGCAGTGCACCCCGGGTCGCACCAGGATGCCGTGCTCCCGGTCGAGGCGCCGGGCGAGCGTCGGCGCGTCGACCGTCTCCGCCGTCACCGTCACGATCGCGACGCCGTCCGGCGCCGGCGGCGAGAGCACCTTCACGCCCGGGATCGAGAGAAGTCCGTCCCGTAGGCGGGCTTTCAGTTCCATCTCCCGCCGGTGGATCGCTTCGGTCGTCTGCTCGAGGACCCACTTGATGCCGGCCGCCAGCCCGGCGAGCCCGGGGCCGTTCTGCGTGCCGGCCTCGAGGCGGTCCGGAAAGGCCGCCGGCATGGCGCGCCGGAGCGAGTCCCCGCCGGTCCCGCCGCGGAGGAGCGGGTCGACGTCCAGCCCATCGCGGACCCAGAGCCCGCCCGTCCCTTGCGGGCCGAGCAGCCCCTTGTGGCCCGTGAAGGCGAGCAGATCGACCCCATCCTCGACGACGTCCAGGGGGAGGTGGCCGGCCGATTGCGCCGCGTCGACCAGGACGAGCGCTCCGGCCTGGTGCGCGAGGCGAGACAGCTCCCGGACCGGGAGCGCGGTGCCCAGCACGTTCGAGGCCGCATTGATGACCAGGAGCCGGGCGCCGTCCAGCAGCCTCGCCGCCTCGTCCATGTCGAGCGAGCCGTCCGGCGCGCCCGGGATCATCCTCGCGCGGACGCCCCGCCGCTCCTCGAGCGCATGGATCGGGCGGAGGACCGCGTTGTGGTCGTAGGGCGTGTGGACCACGATGTCCCCCGGCCCGAGCACGCCCCAGAGCGCGGTGTTCAGCGCGTGCGTCGCGTTGAACATGAACGCGATCCGCCCGGGGTCGCCGGGGATGCCGAAGAGCTTCGCCACGGCGGTCCGGCAGCGCAGCGCGATCCGGCTCGCGTCGACGGCCAGGCGATGCCCGCCCCGCCCCGGCGACGCGCCGACGCACGCCAGGTACCGGGCCACCGCGTCCGTGACGGCGGGCGGGCGGACCGCGGATGTCGCCGCGTAGTCCAGGTAGACCACGCCTTCAGCCACGACCCTCCGCCTCCGCGACCGCCGTCAGGTCGAGGGCGACGTAGCGGAAACCGAGCGCCTTGATCTCGCCCGCGTGATCGGCCAGCCGGGCGAGTGCGTCGGCGGGGGCGACGACGGCCGCGACCGAGCGGTCATGGCCGACGGCGTTCACCCTCGCCCCTTCGATCCCCCGTTCCCGTAGCAGCCGCTCGGCCGCGCGCTCGCGGGCCGCGATCTCCTCGGGCCGGTGGCCGGCGCGGCCGTCCATCACACCGCGGGCCGGAGCTGGACGAGCGGGAGCGCCTCGTTCAGCGCACCCGCCCGGTACCCCTCCACGTCCAGGAGCACGCGCTCGAAGCCCAGCCCCCGGAGGGCGCCGTCGAGTTCGCCCGCCAGCTCCAGCGCCCGGCCGAGCTCGCCGGCCGCGACCTCCAGCCGGGCGATGCACCCGTGGTGCCGGACCCGGAACTCGCGGAACCCGCGCCCGCGGAGCGCCTCCTCCGCGGCCTCGACCTGCTGGAGCCTCGCCGGCGTCACCGACAGCCCGTATGGGAGCCGACTGGCCAGGCACGGCGCCGCCGGCTGGTCCCAGGTCGGCAGCCCGAGCCGCCGGGACAGCTCGCGGATCTCGGCCTTCGTCAGCCCGGCCTCGAGCAGCGGCGAACGGACGCGGCACTCCCTCGCGGCGCGCATCCCCGGGCGGTAGTCGCCCGCGTCGTCCGCGTTCGCACCGTCCAGCACCACCGCGTAGCCCTTCTCGGCGGCGATGGCCGAGAGCCGCGACCACAGCTCCGTCTTGCAGAAGTAACAGCGATCGGACGGGTTGGCGGCGTAGTTCGGGTCGGCCAGCTCGTCCGTGCGGACCTCGAGGTGAGGGATCCCGAATTCCCGGACGACGCGGAGCGCCATCTCGCGCTGCACCGCCGGGTAGGCGTCGCTCCGCCCCGTCACCGCGAGCACGCGCTCGGGGCCCAGGACGTCCACGGCGACCCGGGCCAGGAAGGCGGAGTCCACGCCGCCGGAATACCCGATGCAGACCGACCCGCACTCTCGCAGGATCCCGGCGAGTCGCGCGAACTTCGCATCCAGCTCGGTCATCTCGCCCTCACCCTCTCCGGTGCCGCCCACCCTCGCCCGGGATCTGCAAGCTACAGGTTCGGCCCCCTACAAACAAGGCGTCTCCTCTCTGGACCGGCAGCGGAACGGGGGCGTAGGCGTGCCCGCGGCCGTTCTGCCGACCCGGGAGAGGGGCGCGCGAAGCAAGCGTCCTGTCTCTACGCCGGGACGGCCCGCGAAGTTTCGGATCGGGCCGGCGTCCGCCCCATCAGCCCACGGCCGCGGCCGCCCTCCGCACGCGGTCCAGCGACCGGTACTGGATCGCCTCGGCGACGTGCGCGGCCGCGATCCGATCGCATCCCTCCAGGTCCGCGATCGTCCGGGCGAGCCTGAGGACCCGGACGTAGGCGCGCGCGCTCAGCCCGAGCCTCGAGATCGCCGCACGGAGCAGCTCCTCGCCGGCCGCGTCCACCCGGCAGTGGCGCCTCAGATCGCGAGGCCGCATGTGCGCGTTCGCGAAGACGCCCGCCTCGCCCCTGAACCGGGCGAGCTGCCGCTCCCTCGCCTCCACGACACGCTCCCGGATGCGACGGCTGGGTTCGCCCGGCTCGGGGTCCTGCAGCTCACGGGGACCCAGCGCCGGGACCTCGACGTGCAGGTCGATCCGATCCAGCAGCGGACCGGAGAGACGCGCCAGATACCGCGCGACCTGACCCGGATGACACGTGCACTTCGCCTCGCCGTCGCCGTGATAGCCGCATGGGCAGGGGTTCATCGCGCCGACCAGCATGAACCTGGACGGATACGTCACCGCCAGCCTTGCCCGCCCGAGCTGGATGACCGCGTCCTCCAGGGGCTGGCGCAGTGCCTCGAGGACCGACCGTCGGAACTCCGGCAACTCGTCCAGGAAGAGGACGCCGTGGTGCGCGAGCGAGGCTTCGCCCGGCCTCGGCACGTTCCCCCCGCCGACGAGCCCGGCATCGGAGATACTGTGGTGGGGCGCGCGGAACGGGCGCCGCGTCACGAGCGGCCGGCCGGGGCGCAGGCGCCCCGCGACGGAGTGGATCTTCGTCACCTCGAGCGCTTCCTCGAGCGTGAGGGGAGGCAGGATCCCCGGGAGCCGGCGCGCGAGCATCGACTTGCCGGACCCCGGCGGCCCGACCAGGAGCACGTTGTGAGCGCCGGCCGCCGCGATCTCGAGGGCGCGCTTCGCGTGCGCCTGGCCCCTCACGTCGGCGAAGTCCGCCCCCGTCTCGTCCGGCCTGCCCCCGAGGTCGAGGGGCCCGGGCTCCGCCCGTGCGATCTCGGACTCGCCCCGGAGGTGCGAGACGACTTCGGCCAGCGTCCTCGCGCCCCGGACATCCAGCCCGTCGACCAGCGACGCCTCCCCAGCGTTCGGGGCCGGGACGACCAGGGCGCGGACGCCCTCGCGGCGGCAGTGCAGGGCCAGCGGCAGCACGCCCCTCACCGGCCGAAGCTCGCCGTCCAGCCCGAGCTCGCCTGCGAAACAGTACCCCGCGAGCCGGCCGACGGGGACGACGCCCGAGCCCGCGAGCAGGCCGAGGGCGATCGGCAAATCGAACGCGCTCCCGTCCTTCCGTACGTCCGCCGGGGCGAGGTTCACCGTGATCCGGCGGGGCGGAAGGCTGTAGCCGCTGTTCCCCAGCGCCGCCGTCACGCGCTCCCGACCCTCCCGGACCGCGCCCTGTGGCAGACCGACCACGCTCATCGACGGGAGCCCCCTCGCCAGGTCCACCTCGACGCGGACCGTGTACGCGTCGACGCCCAGAACCGCGCCGCTCATCACCTGTGCCAGCATCGCGCCTCCCGTGTTCGATCCGGGGCGTTGGGTGACCATCCTCCGGCCCGAAACTCCCGCCCGGCCCCGGGGCACAGCCATGGCCACGTGCGTCAGCGCCCGGATAGGCGCCACGCCTGGACGAGGTACGTTCGGGCCGCCAGGGCCGCGGGGCCGCGCGCGCCACCGCCGGATTGACACCCCCGTAGGCCTCGGTTATCCTTAACGTTCAGAGATGACCCATCGTTGAGTGGTGCGGGCGATGGCAGTGGCGACCTCGTTCCGGCGGATCATCATCGGCGCGATCCTCGCATCGGGCCCGTTCCTCTTCGTGCAGGAGGTCCGCGGCTCGTCGTGCCTGCGCGCGCGCGACGGTTTCCCGGAGGCGCCGGCCGCGGCCGACGTCGTCCGCCCCGAGGCCGAGTCCCCGGACGCGGCCGCCGCGCCGGACCCCGGCGAGGCGCCCGCCCCGGGTTCTTCCGCGGGCCTCGCCGCCTCGTGCGGCGGCCTGGTCCTCGGCCCGGCGCCGACGGCCGAGGAGCCGTCGTCCCCGACCCTCTCCGAAGCGGCGCCGCCTTCGACGGCCGCGCCCCGCCGTCCTGCGGACCGCTCGCCTCCGTACCCCCCTCCCCGTCCGGACCCGGGCGCGTCGTTCTGACGCTGCGTCTCCCATGAACGCATCCGGCCATTTCTCTCGCCGGAGCGTTGCACCGCCGTGCGATCCGCGCACGGCGGAAGGCGAACCGGGTATGGGACCATGAAGAAACGCAGGCTCCTGCCGAGGCCGAGCCTCGGAACATTGTTGTGGGTGGCCGTTCTCGGCTTTGTGGGGTATCGGATCTGGCCGCAGCTCTCGGCCGCGGTCGGCGTCGGCGAGGCCGGCGAAACGGCCCCGGCCTTCGAGCTGACGACGTTCTCGGGCGAGCCGGTCTCGCTCGACGCGTTGCGCGGCCAGGTGGTGCTCGTGAACTTCTGGGCGACGTGGTGCCCGCCGTGCCGCGTCGAGATGCCGGGATTCCAGAGGGTGTACGAATCGAGACGGGAACGGGGATTCACGATCGTGGGGATCTCGACGGACCGCGGCTCGACGAGGCAGGTGATCGATTTCCTCGAGGAGCGGGGGATCACCTACCCGAACGCCCCGGCCACGGCGCAGGTCGTCCGTGACTACGGCCACGTGCGCGTGCTGCCGACGTCGTTCCTGATCGATCGCCAGGGTCGGATCCGGCACATAATCCGCGGTTTCTTCGCGGAGCCGGCGCTGGCGCAGGCGGTCGACCGGCTCCTCGCGGAGCCGTTCGCTGACGACGGTGCAGTCGGGCCGGCGCCCGGGGAGGAGGTCGAGTGATGGAGATCCCGGTCTCGTTCGGGCTGGCGTTCCTGGCCGGGCTCGTCTCGTTCCTGTCGCCGTGCGTCCTGCCGATCGTGCCGAGCTACGTCTCGTTCATCACAGGGCTGACGCTGGACGAGCTCCAGGGCGGCGGCGTCGCCGGCGCGCGCCGCCGCGCCGCGGTCCATTCGGCGCTCTTCGTCCTCGGCTTCTCACTCATCTTCGTCGCGCTCGGCGCGACGGCGACGGCGCTCGGCGCGGCGCTCGGCCGCTCGCTCCCGCTCCTGCAGCAGGTCGGCGGGGTCGTCATCGTCCTCTTCGGGCTGTACCTGGTCGGCGTGCTGCGGATCCCCGCGCTGATGCGCGAGCGGAGGGTCCACCTGGCGGCGAAGCCGGCGGGGTACCTCGGGTCGGTCGCGGTCGGGATCGCCTTCGGCGCCGGGTGGACGCCGTGCGTCGGGCCGGTCCTCGCGTCGATCCTCCTCTACGCGGGGCTGGAGGGCACGATGACCCGGGGGATGCTCCTCCTCGGCGTGTACGCGCTGGGCCTCGGGATCCCGTTCTTCCTCTCCGCCGTCGCGCTGAACGTCTACCTCGTGGGCGCGAAGTGGCTGCGCCGGTGGCTCGGGCCGATCGAGCGGCTGGCCGGCGCGTTCCTCGTCGTGGTCGGCGTGCTCCTCGCATCGGGCCGATTCGCGGCGCTCGCGAACTTCTTCGCTGGCTTCGGCCAGCTCATCGACCTGGAGATCCAATGATACGTATCGGGAACACACGGCGCCGGACGGCGCCCTTCGCGCTCCTGGCCCTGGTCGTCGCCGCCTGCGGCGGCGCGGACGCCGACGGCGCGGCCGTCGAGGCAGAGGGGGCGGCCGCGAGGGCCGCGCTCGGATCGGTGGCGCCGCCACCGCTCCCACAGGACCACGGGCTGGGGCTGGACCTGGGCGGGGTCGGCTACGACCGGGGCGATCCGGACGCGACCGTCCAGATCGTCGAGTTCAGCGACTTCGGGTGCCCGTACTGCGGGGTGTTCGCGCGGGAAACGTACCCCGAGCTGCACGAGCGGTACGTCGAGACCGGCAAGGTCGCCTGGAAGTACGTGCCGTACGTCCTGGGGATCTTCCCGAACGGCGCGCAGGCGGCCCGGGCCGGCGAGTGCGCGGGCGAGCAGGGCGAGAGCGAATTCTGGGCGATGCACGACCGGCTCTACGAGCGGCAGCGGGAGTGGAAGTCCACGGGCGAGCCGCGCGAACTCTTCCTCGGCTACGCGACGGAGCTCGGGCTCGACGCGGAGCGGTTCGCGTCCTGTTACGACGAGGACCGGAGGGCGCGTCGGATCCGCCTCGGGGGGATCGCGGGGAGGCAGCTCGGAGTCCGCGCGACGCCCAGCTTCTTCGTCAACGGAATGAGGGTCCAGGGCGCGATCCCGGCCGAGCAGTTCAAGATGCTCCTGGACATGCTGCTCGACGAGGAGTAGCCTCCGGCACAAACCCCTCGCTCGGTGGTATGCTTCCGATCTACGGAACTGCATACGACGAGCGATGATGCGACGCAGGAAGAACCGGGCCCCCGCCGTCGCGCGCGGGGCCCGTGACTCGAGGTGGCGGAGGCGCCGGCCCGCCGTGGCGCTCGCCGTCGTCCTCGCCCTCGCCGGCCTCGCGGCCGGCCTCTACGGGCTCCGGCCCGAGGGAGCGGAGGAGTTGTCGTACACCGAGCTCCTCCACGCGATCGACGCCGGCCACGTCGCCGAGGTGACGGTCCGGCCCGGCGTCGGGATCCGCGGACGCTGGAGCGGAGCGGCGCAGGCGCCCGAGGCGGGCGAGTTCAGCGTCATCCTCCCGGAGGTCACCGACGCGGTCCTCGCGCGCCTCGAGGGCGCCGGCATCGCGGTCCGCTTCGAGCCGCCGCCGGACCGGGAGCGGTTCAAGGAGATGCTCGCGCTCTCGATCCAGCTGCTCCTCTTCGGCGGGATCGGCTACCTCGTCTTCCTCAACCTCCGTGGCCGCGAGGGCGGCGAGGTCGGGAGCACGGGCAGGGGCTCGGAGACGACCTTCGCCGACGTCGCCGGGACGCAGGGCGTCGCGGAAGAGCTCCGCGAGATCGTCGATTTCCTCCGCCGACCGGAGGCGTTCGCCGCGATGGGCGCGAGGATCCCGAAAGGCGTGCTGCTGAGCGGCCCGCCCGGGACCGGGAAGACGCTCCTCGCCCGCGCGGTCGCGGGCGAGGCGAACGTGCCGTTCCTCCATGTCTCGGGATCGGAGGTGACCGGTTTCATCGTCGGGCTCGGCGCGCACCGGATCCGGTCGCTCTTCCGCAAGGCCCGGCGTCGCGGCGGGGTGATCTTCATCGATGAGATCGACTCGCTCGGCGGACGGCGGGGCCGGAACCGCTCGCACAACGAGGACGACCGCACGCTGAACCAGCTCCTCGTCGAGATGGACGGTTTCTCGCCGACCGAGGGCGTGGTCGTGATCGGCGCGACGAACCGGCCCGAGGAGCTGGACCCGGCGCTCCTCCGCCCCGGCCGTTTCGACCGGGTGCTGACCGTCGGACTCCCCACGGTCGACGGCCGTGCGGCGATCCTGCGGCTCCACGCCGAGCGCCGTGGCGTGCCCGTCGGCCCGGACGTCGATTTCGAACGACTCGCGCGCCTCACGCCGGGCGCGAGCGGCGCCGACCTTGCGAACCTGCTGAACGAGGCCGCGATCGCCGCGGTCCGGGACGGTGCGCCCTGCGTCGCCTGGCATCACCTGGAGCAGGCCCGTGACCGGATGCTCCTCGGCAAGGAGAGGGTCGGCTTCCGGGCCCGGGAGCGGGAGTGGCGGATCGTCGCCTATCACGAGGCCGGGCACGCGCTGGCCGGCGTGCTGTGCGTGCCGGGCGACGGACTGCACAAGGTCACGATCCAGCCGCGTGGCCAGGCCATGGGCGTCGCGCACTTCTCGCCGGAGGACGACCGGCACCTCTACACGCGGCGCTACCTGGAAGGGCAGATCATCAAGGGACTCGCCGGCCGGGCGGCCGAGGAGGCCGTGTTCGGTCCGGACGGCCTGACCGGCGGCGCGGAGAGCGACCTGGTCCAGGTCAACCGGATCGCCCGCAAGATGGTCTATCGCCTGGGGATGGGCGAGCGGACCGGCCTCCTCGTCGCGGATGAGGCCGCCTCGCCGCTCGGCGAGGAGGCCCGGGCCCGGATGGACGAGGAGGTCCGCGCGCTCCTGGACCGGCTCTACGCCCGGGCGCGCGAGATCGTCGAGGCCCACCGCCCCGCGCTCGACGCGCTGGCCGATGCGCTCCTCGAGCGCGAGACGATCGACGGCGACGAGGCGCTGCGCATCCTCGAGAGCCACGGCGTCCGCCGCCGCGTCGAGGACTGAGCCCCCGGGCCGCGGGCAACCCCGGTCGCGGCTCCGGCATCTCAACAGGGATGGGAGCGACCGTGGCCGTGCACCTCCGTTCGAGTCCGCGCGCCGGGTGCGGCGCGCGGCAGCGTGCCTGGCGCGGTCCTGTCTGTACAGAAGCGAAGTTGGAGGAGGTGGAGGTCGCAATGTCGATGTTGCCGACGTACAGGAGACTCGCCCGCTGGAGTGCGATCGTGTGGGCGGCGCTCCTCGTGGGGTGCGGGTCGGGGCAGGTTGCGCAGGCTCAGAGCGCCGCCGGGTCCGACGCCCGGACGGAGCCTTCCGCGGCAGCGGACGTACCATCGGCCGCGCAGCTCTCGGCCGCGTTCCGGAACGCCGCGAACAGCGCGCTCCCCGCCGTCGTCTCGATCGAGGTCGTCACCGAACGGCGGGTCGCTCAGGGCCAGCCGCGGATCTTCCGTTTCTTCCCCGACTTCCCCGGCATCCCCCAGTTCCCCGACGAGGTCGATGTCATCCCTCAGTCGGGTCGGGGCTCCGGCTTCATCTTCGATGAGCGCGGCTACATCCTGACGAACCGCCACGTGGTCCGGGGCGCGACGGATGTGTCGGTCCGGCTCCAGGACGGGCGGGAGTACACGGCGACGGTCGTCGGGTCGGATCCGCAGACGGACGTCGCGGTCCTACAGATCACGCCGTCGCGGGGCGAGCGTCTGCCGACCGTCCGGCTCGGGGACTCCGACCGGCTCCAGGTCGGGGATTGGGTTCTCGCGCTCGGGAACCCGCTCGGGCTGGACTTCACCGTCACGGCCGGGATCGTCAGCGCGCAGGGCCGCTCGATCGGGATCCTGCGACGGGAGACCGAGACCGCGCTCGAGGCCTTCATCCAGACGGACGCGGCGATCAACCCCGGCAACTCGGGCGGCCCGCTCGTCGACCTGACCGGCAGCGTCATCGGCGTGAACACGGCGATCGCCTCCGGAACCGGGTACTACGCCGGGTACGGCTTCGCGATCCCCATCAACCTGGCGCGGAAGGTGGCCGGCGACCTGATCGAGCACGGCGTCGTGAGGCGCCCGAAGCTCGGCGTACTGGTCGGAGACGTGAGCGCCGTGGACGCCGAGGTCTACGGACTCGACGAGATCGCCGGCGCCCACATCGTCACGGTCCAGCCGGGGACGCCCGCCGAACGCGCCGGGCTCCGGATCGGCGACGTGGTCGTCGCCCTGGACGGCGATCCGGTCCGCGATGCGTCTCAACTCACGACGTCGCTGGCCCGGCGCACCCCCGGCGAGCGGGTCCGCCTCACGATCGTCCGGGACGGCAAGCGCCGGGACGTGTCGGTCGAGCTCGGCGAATTCGAGGTCGAGGGCGAGCGGGTCGCGGAGCGGAAGGCCCGGCCGGTCGTCGAGGAGGTCCTCGGCTTCCGCGTCGAGCCCGCGCCGCAGGAGGGGCGCTCCTCGCGGGCGCGGCGCGGCGAAGGTGTCGTCATCGGCGAGGTCGCGCGCCTGAGTCCGGCCGCGCGGGCCGGCGTCGTGCCGGGCCTGATCCTGCTCCGGCTGAACGGCGAGGAGGTCCGCACCGTCGGCGACGTCGAACGCATCGCCGGGAAGCTCGAGCCCGGCTCCGTCGTCTCCCTCGTCGTACGGATCCCCGACGGCGAGGAGCGGATCATCAACTACCGGACGCGACGCTGACCTCACGCGCCACCGCGAGGCGCATCCGAATGGCGGTGCCCTGCCCGGGCTCGCTCTCGGCGCTCAGGGCACCGCCCCAACCCTCGACCAGCCGCTTGACGATCGCGAGGCCGAGCCCGGTCCCGGAGGACCGGGTCGAGAAGTGGGGTTCGAAGATGCGGGGCAGGAGCTCCCGAGGGATCCCCGGCCCATCGTCCCGGACCTCGAGCACGACGGCGCCGTCCCGGTGCTCGGCCAGGATCGAGATCGTGCCGCCGTCCTCGAGGGCGGCGTGCGCATTCTCGATCAGGTTCAGGAGCACCTCCTTCAGCTCGCCGGCCCGGGCCAGGACCGGAGGCACGTCGTCGGCGATCGCGGTCCGGTAGCGGATCGAGGAGCTCCCCGTGCGGTAGAGCATGAGCGCCTCCTCCGCGACGGCGGCCAGGTCGACGTGCTCGAGCGGGCCCGCGGCCTCGGGCGGCGCGCCGAAGCGAGAGAAGGCCCGCGCGATCTCCGTCAGCCGGTCGATCTCCCCGAGGATCTGGGCGACGTTCGTCTCGAGGATCTCGCCGAAATCGTGGCGCCCGTCGCCGTAGGCTCGCCGGAGGTGCTGGACGGCGAGCTTGATCGGCGTGAGCGGGTTCTTGATCTCGTGCGCGACCTGGCGCGACATCTCGCCCCACGCGAGCACGCGCTCGGCGCGCAGTTCCCGCGTCCGCGCGCGCCGAAGCTGCCGGACCATACGGTTGAAGGAGGCGAAGAGCTCGCCGAACTCGCCGGCGCCGGTCTCGGGCAGCCGGACCCGAAGCCGCCCTGCGCCGATAATGGCGGACGCGCGGCGGAGCTGGCCGATCGGTCGGGCCAGCGCCCGGCCGACGGCGACGGAGAGCCCGAGTGAGAGGAGCGCGCCGACGAGCGTGGCGAAGAGGATCAGGTCCATGAGCTCCCGCGGCCGGACCACCGATTCGGACGCGGCCGGCGAGACGGGGACCGCGATCGTCCCCGCAGGGAGACGGTGGTACGCGACGAGGTACGGGCGGCCGGCGAGCCGCCTCGTCTCCACGACGGCCGTCTCCTCGCCGCCCTGGAGCGCCGTGTAGACGTGCGGCGGCATCCACGCCCCCAGCAGCCCGAGCTCGACGATCTCCGGCGAGGACGCCTTGGCCAGCTCGGCGCGGTGGTAGAAGAGGACCTCCTCCCCGATCCGGTTCGCGATGCCGCGCCAGTCGCCGGGCAGCTCCGCGAACGCGGCGGCCGCCTGCGCGGCTGCCCGCGCCGCCACGATCCGCCCGGCCCGCGTCGCCTCGCCGGCCAGCGTCCGGTACGCGAGCGCGCCGAAGAGGACCGTCGGCAGCAGGAAGAAGATGAAGAGGGCGACGGTGACCCTGGCGCGGAACGAGCCGGACCAGACGGCCCAGCCGCCCGGGGGAGCGGGCGGCTCGCCGGTCGCCGCGCGGCCGACCGCCCAGAGGGCGACGAGCAGCGCCAGATCGAGGACGAGGAAGAGCATCCCGCGCGCGAAGAGGACGCTGCGGGGCGGGAGCCGGAGATCGAGGTGGGCATGGTACTCGCCGTCGGGGAAGCGGACCACCCTCTCGCTCCGCCATCCTTTTGCGGTGCGGATCCATTCCGTCACATCGAGCGGCGCATCGCCGCCTCGGGTGACCGGCACCAGCGTCAGCCGCGTATCCGGATTCGACTGCCCCCCGAGGACCGGACCGAGGATCGTCGCCCGGTCCAGGCTCCGGCGCGGCGGAACGAGGATCGTCACGACCCTCCCGTTCTCCTCCGACAACGGGAGGATCATGAGGTGGCCGGTCCCCCACCCTCCCGACCCCGGCTCGAACGAGGGGATCCCGGTTTCTCGCGCGCGCTCGACCTCCGCTCGCAACCTGGCCGCTGATATCCGGGTCCCGCGCCGTACCGCCGCGGCGTCGCCCACCGTCAGCTCGACCGGCCGGGAGTCGTCCGGCCGCCAGAGCTGCATCCGCGCGGGGTACGCCTCGCGTGCGAGCCCGCTCGAGACCCAGGTCCGGTAGAGCAGCTCCACACCGTCTTCGCCGCGGGCGTGGCGCCGGACGGCCTCGCGGGCGAACTGGCGGAGCAGGTAGTCCAGGAACGGGTCCGGCCGCGGCCCGAGCGTGGCGAGTTCCCGGTCCGCCGCACGCAGGCGGGCATCCTCGTGCGCCACCCAGAGCTGGGGCAGGACCGCGGTCGCGGCGAGCCAGCCGGCCGCGGTCCAGCGCAGGAGCCGGCTCCCGCGCCCGGCGCACGACCGCACACCGAGCGCGACGAACACGAACGGGATCGACCAGAGCGCGGGGAGCCACGGCTCGAGCCGCTGGGTGAGCCGCCACCTCACGAGGACGACCGCGGCGGGGATCAGCGTGAGGAGGAGCCCGGCCGCGAGTGCAACGGGACGCGCCCGGCCCGGTGTGGCCCGGGGGATCGCGAGCGCCGTCGCCATCGTCAGCAGCAGCACCCCACCGAACTGGACGCCGACCCAGTAGGTCACGCCGCCCTCGAGGAGGCGAGGCGCCGCACCCGCCAGGAGGAGGTGCAGCCCGCCCGGGAAACCGACGGCGACGACGAGCGCGCCCAGACCGAGCGCGATGGCCCCCGTCCCCACGCGCCCCGCCGCCGGCCTCGCCACCGCGGTCAGGGCCGCGAGCGGGAGGAGGAGCGCGAGGAGTCGGCCGAGCGAGACCTCGAACGGGATCGGGAGGAGGAACGCGGCCGGTGAGAAGAGCCGTGCCAGCTCCGGGATCGAGCCCAGCGGCGCCACCGCGAGCGCGACCGTGAACGCGAGGAGCGGGACCGCCGAGGCCCGGCCCCCCGCGCCGAACGTCCGGAGCCACGCGACCGAGAGGAACACGAGCGCGAGGAAGACCGGCGGCAGGATCAACCGCCGCCCCTTCGCGGCCAGCTCCGCCCGCCACTCGGCCTGTGTGATCGGGTCGAACCGGGCGTGCACGACCCCGCCATCGGGTCCGGCCAGCGTCCACTCCGAGTCCGAACCGGCGCCCGGCGAGAAGAACGGACGCACGCCGACGGCGTCGGCGAAGCGAGTCGCGAAATCGTCGATGCGCGGCCCCTCGAGCGGGAGCGCGCTCTGAAGGAGGATCGCCGCGACGACACGCTCGCCCCTTCCCTCGACCGCCTTCGAGACGTATAGGTACCCGAAGAGCGGACGCTCGGCGTAATAGAGCTCGCGGTCCTCCGTCTTCACCTCCGGCGGGAGCGGGCCGTGGTGGTCGCCGGCCCACGCGACGACCTCGCCCCGCGCATCGAAGAGCCCGAGCGCGGCGACCCCCGAACGGGCATGGAGGTCGCCGAGCACGGCGATCCCAGCCTCGGGGTCCGTGGCGGCCAGGAGCCTCGCCGCCAGGTCCACCGCCCGCCGCCCCTCGTCCAGCGAACGGGCGATGCGCCGGTCGAGTTCGCGTATCAGCCGGGCCTCGCGCTCGGCCACGAGGATCGGCCAATCCGGCGCGATCCGGCCGAGGCGGTGATGGACCACCCCGCTGGCCATCGTTGCGAAGAGGAGGAGGACGGCCGACAGGAGCTGAACGGTCCGGCCCACCGCGGCTCCACGCTCCGCGTCCGCCCCGGCCCCCATGGAGCGCCGGCGCGTGACGAGCCAGAACCCGAGGGGCGCGGCGCCCAGGGCCAGGAGGAGCGCGCCGGCAAGCAGATACGGCAGCGCCAGCTCCCGCGCCCAGAGGAGGAGCAGGAGCGACGCGGCCCAGAGCGCGGCGCAGACCATCATCTCACGACGGGGTGTGCCCACCGGATCCCCCGGGTCAGGACGGCAGGGATGGAACCTGGAGAACGATCATTTTCACTCGGCGAACTGTCGTGGGTCGACGTCGCCGCCCACCTGGCGCGCGACACCCGCCTCATCGTGCCCGTCGGCGCGCTCGAGCAGCACGGACCTCACCTCCCGCTCGGGACCAATCTCCTGATCGCCCGGCGCATCGCGTTCGACCTCTCACACGAGTTCGGCGTGCTCAGGGCGCCGACCTTCTCCTACGGCGCGAACATCGAAGCCGGGCGCTCGTTTGCCGGGACCGCCGCCCTCGGCCGGAAGACGCTGCACCGTGCGTTCAACGAGCTTCTCGGCGACTGGGAGAGGCACGGCATCACCGAGTTCATCATCATCACCGCCCACCGCCACGCGCCCTTCCTCGAGGCCCTGGCGACGCTCCTGACCTACCGCGCGCGCGTCCGCGTCATCGATGTCTGGGACGCGGACATCTCGCACCTCCTCGAAGAACAGGACCGTCCGCTCCACGCGGATGAGGCGGAGACTTCGCTGATGCTGTACCTCTACCCCGATCTGGTCCGGATGGATCGCGCCCGGGATCTGCCCGTCGACGCCGCGGGCATCCGGAACCCCGCCCGGGGCGCGGCGCCGACCCCGCCGCCGTGGAGCGCCGGCGCCCTCGGGCACCCGACCGCGGCGACGCCCGAGAAGGGCGAGCGGATCTACCACGCGATCCTGGACGCGATCCGTGACGCCGTCTTCGTCGTGCCCGCCGAAGAGGAATCCGATACATTGTAGCGGCGCCGCGCCCGTGACGCCGGCGGGCGCCGCAGGCTCGGCGCCGCCCCCGTGCGCTGGGCCGACGCGTCGCCCGGCGCCGGCGTCGCCCGCGCCTCTGCCGCTCCGAACGCGAGGAGCGGCCACACGGACCCGGAGCCCGGGACGTGGTGTACAGTCGCCGCGAATGTCCGCCCGCTGGAGGATCGCATGCGAATTTCCCGCAGGATCGCCCGAGCGCCGCGCTGGCTCGCGCTCGTGCTGTCGCTCCTGGCCCCGGCCGCGGCCGGGGCGCAGACCACCTCGCTCGACGAGGGAACCTTCCGCCTCCTCCACGACGGACGACAGGTGGGGACCGAGGCGTTCACGATCCTCCAGAGCGGGAACGGTCCGGACGCGGTCATCATCGCCCGGGGCACGATCTCACTCGACACCGCGGGCGTCGCCGAACGGCTCCGCACCTCGTTGCGCGTCGACGGCCCGGCGTTGCGGCCCGTCGCCTACGACGTCACCGTCCACGGGGATGACGAGCGTCGCATCGCGGGGAGGATCGTCGGCAGCCGGTTCAGCGCACAGATCGTGTCGCCGTCCGGCGAGCAGATGCGAGAATACCTCGCCAGCGAAGGCGCGGTCCTCGTCGACGAAGGCGTCGTCCACCACTTCTATTTCCTGGCCCGCAGGGTCAGCGGCGGCGCGACGCGCATCCCCATCATCGTCCCGAGGGCGAGCCGCCAGATCTCCGCGCAGGTCATGGCCGACACCGAGGCGACGACGGAGGTCGCCGGCCGACGCGTCGCGGCCCGCCACATCGTCATCGCGCCCGCTGGCGGCGCGGAACGCCACCTCTGGGTCGACGACCGGGGCCGCGTCCTCCGGTTCGAGGTCCCGGCCCAGCGCTTCACCGCGATTCGGACGGCCGTGCCTTGAGCCGCGCCGGCCGCCGCTCCGCCCCGCCGCTTCGGTGAAACCGCCGCCGGCCCGCGCCCGTACGGTACCACGACCTGTCGAAAGTACACGGGGATCGACCGGCCCGCACCGGGCCCATTCCCCAACGAGGAAGGAGAGCGATCGGTGTCACGGATCTACCCACGCCGTCCGGCACGCCACGTCCTCGGCTCGCTGTTCGCAACGCTGCTCCTGGTCGGGAACGCGAACGCCCAGAGGGCGCCGGCGACGCTGACGCTGGAGGAGGCGCACGCCCTCGCCCGGCGCCACAACCCGGACTACCTGAGTCAGCAGAACGACGAAATCGAAGCCGACTGGGCTGTACGAGAGGCGTACGGCGCGCTCATGCCCAGCGCGTCGGTCGGGACGTCCTTCGGCTACCAGGGCGGCGGCCAGCCGCGCGTCGGGATCTTCACGACCGAGGAGCTCGGCGTCGGGAGGACGCCCAGCTACCTCCAGTCCAGCTACTCCCTCGGGCTGAGCTACCGCCTCTCGGGCGAAACGCTCTACCGCCCACGACAGGAACAGGCCCATCGCCGGGCGACGCGGGCGAGGATCGAGGCATCGACGTTCAGCCTCGAGCTCGAAGTCACGCGCCGCTACCTCTCCGTCCTCCTCGCCCGGGACGCCGTCAACCTGGCTCGCCAGGAGCTCGCGCGGGCGAATGAGAACCTGAAGCTGGCCGAGGCGAGGGTCGCGGTCGGCGCCGCGATCGGGCTCGATGCGCGGCAGGCCGAGGTCGAACGCGGGCGCGCGGAGGTCGCGCTCCTCAGGGCCGAGAACCAGGAGCGGACCGAGACGGTCCGCCTCCTCCAGCAGCTCGGCCTCGACCTGGACCAGGAGATCGAGCTGATCAGCGAGTTCCCCTTCGTCGAGCCGCACTGGACGGCCGAGGAGCTCATCGGCCACGCCCTGGCCTCGCACCCCCAGCTCCGCTCGCACGTCGCCGCAGCGGAGGCCGCCGATGCAGGGGTCCGCATGGCGCGCACCCAGTACCTGCCCACGCTCGAGCTCTCGATGGGTTGGACCGGCTACACGCGGCGTGCGACGGACAGCGACTACCTCATCCAGCAGTACCGGGACCAGATCGCTGCGAATCGGCAGAACTGCGAATTCACGAACGAACTCGTCAGCCGGCTCAACCCGCCGCTCCCGACCGAGGACTGCTCCCGGATCGTCCCCGATCCGGCACGGGAGGCCGATATCCTGAGGAACAACGATGCCTTCCCCTTCAGCTTCACGCGCGAACCGTTCTCCGCGCAGCTCCGGCTCTCGCTCCCGATCTTCAACGGCTTCGGCAGGGAGCGCCGCCTCGAGGCCGCGCGGGTCGCGGCCGAGAACGCGCGGCACCGGCTGCGCAGCGAGGAGCTCCGCATTCGGACCGAGATCCTGACGGCGCATCGGAATCTCGAGACGTCGTACCGCGCGGCCGTCCTCGAGCGCCGCAACCGCGATCTCGCTGCCGACCAGCTCGAACTCGCACGGGAACGCTACCGCGTCGGCGAGATCTCCTTCGTCGAGCTCCTCGACGCCGAAATGTTGAAGGCCAACGCGGATCGCGCATACCTTACGGCC
>Ga0079224_100002724_pt1 | contig 21743 bp, 20 predicted proteins | sample Stecom2015_FD_80414 | JGI IMG/M metagenome (GOLD analysis project Ga0079224, IMG submission 80414) | Agricultural soil microbial communities from Utah to study Nitrogen management - Steer compost 2015 | ecosystem: Environmental > Terrestrial > Soil > Agricultural land | place: USA: Utah...
CGATATCGCGAATGTCGGCGGGCGCGAAGGCCTTATGGGTCAGCGCCATGAAACACCTCCGGTTGAACTAGTTATACGGCCGAGGCGTTCTTGTCGTTCCTATCCTACCGGCAATGGGTGTCGGGCGCACAACCCGCCGAAGCACGAATTCGGGGCGGCCAAACAGGGCTCAGCGGTGAAATTGGGGTCAGAGCCCGTCGACCCGCGAATTCGGTGTCAGAAGCCTTCGACCGGACGCGTAATGGGGGGGCGGACCACTTCGACCGGACGCGACGTCCGGGGCGGAGCACTTCGAGCCGACGCGAGGTCGGGGGCGGAGCTGTTCGGCCCGACGCGGCAGGTGGCGCCTGCGGCGCCCGGCCCAGCGGGCTCGTCCTCCACGAGGCCGCACCGCTGGCGGAACTGCCCGTGCCCGCGGCTATACTGGCGGATCGTTACGGTCGGCGGGCCCGCCGAGCGGCGAGCCGTAAACGACGATAAGAGGGGGACGTGTGTCGGACTTCGTCAATCGATTCCTGAACTTCAAGCGAGGCGAGGTGCCGCTCGCCGTGACGGCGGCGCTGTTCTATTTCCTCGTGCTCTGCGGCTACTACTTCCTGCGGCCGGTCCGCGAGGCCATGGGCGTGTCGCGCGGCATGGACAGCCTTTACACGCTGTGGGTCGGCACGCTGATCGCGTCGTTCGTGATCGTGATGCTGTTCGGCGACGTCGTGAGCCGCCTGGATCGGCGCCGGTTCATCCCGATCGGCTACCTGTTCGTCATCGCGTGCCTCGGGATCTTTTCCGTGCTCCTGATCGCCGACGCGGCCGCGGGCGGCGGCCTGATCGGCACGGACAGCGAAACGGCGATCGCGATCGGTGTCGGCTACACCTTCTACATCTGGCTCAGCGTGATCAACCTGTTCGTGAACGCGCTGTTCTGGGCGTTCATGGTCGATGTCTTCGACACGGATCAAGGCAAGCGGATGTTCGCGTTCATCGGAATCGGCGGCACGCTCGGCGCGATCGTCGGCGGCTGGGCGACGAACGTGATCAGCGGCCTGACGGATTCGGTCTATCTGCCGGCCGGCCTGATGCTGACCGGCGCGGCACTGTTCGGCGCGGCGATCGTCACGATGCTGACGCTCGACCGGATGGCGATCGCGTCCGAGTACTCGCGCTTGACCACCGACCGCCCGACGGCGGAAACACCGGACGGCAAGAAGATCGGCGGCAACTACTGGGACGGGCTGACGGCGGTCGCGAAGTCGCCTTACCTGCTCGGCATCGGCGGGTTCATCATGCTGATGGCCGTCTCGAACACGCTGATCTACTTTACTCAGGCGAACGTCATCCTCGATAACACCGACACGTTCAGCCAGCGCGTCGGCAGCTTCGCGGCCTTCGACATGGCCGCGCAGATTGCAACGCTGCTCACGCAGATCTTCATCACGACGCATCTGATCCGGAAGCTCGGTGTCGGCTGGACGCTGGCGATTCTGCCGGTCGTCACGCTCGCCGGCTTCGCGGTGCTCGCGATCTGGCCGCTCTACGGCGTGATGATGGTGTTCGCCGCGGTCCACCGCGCGACGCGCTACGCCGTGTCTCGCCCGGCGCGCGAGACGTTGTTCAGCGTCGTCTCGCCGGCGGAAAAGTACAAAGCGAAGCCCCTCGTCGACGTGTTCGTCTATCGCGTCGGCGACATGACGGGGCTCGGCCTCGAGGTGTCGCTCAAGGCGATCGGCTTCGGCCTCGCCGGTGTTGCGGCGGCGGCCGTGCCGCTCGCGGCCGGCTGGACGGCCCTGTGCCTGTGGCTCGGACGCGAGCAGCAGCGGCGGGACCGCGCGGCCGTGGGCGCCGACGAGGAAGCAGCGGTCGAGCGCGAAGCGCCGCTCCGTGTCGCGCGCGTCGCGCCGGGCGAGCAGGGCTGATCGTGCCGCTTCAGCGGTAGCCGAGCAGGCGCTTGAGCCCGATGAAGGCGGGCAGCGGATCGGTGATCACATAGGTCGGGATCCGCTGCATGTACCACCGATAACGGCCTTTCGCCTCGAAGCGTTCGCGGAACGCGGAGCGAGTCAGCGCGTCGACGAACTTCGGCACGATGCCGCCCGCGATGTAGACGCCGCCGAGGGCGCCGAGCGCGAGCGCGAGATTGCCGGCCGCGGTGCCGAGCATTGCGAAGAACATGTCCCGGGTCTTGCGCGCGAGCGGTTCTCCTCGCTCCGCGAGCGCGGTGACGTCGTGCGGCGTCGCGGTCGGCGCGCCGCGACCGGCGGCGCGGCCGAGCGCCTGGTACAGGTTCACGAGGCCGGGGCCCGACAGCACGCGCTCGAGCGAGCAGTGCCCGAACTCGTCGCGAATCAGCTCGATCACGCGTGCCTCGTCCTCGTCCGCGGCCGCGAGCGTCTGGTGTCCGCCTTCGCCCTCGACGACGGTCCAGCCGTCGGTCGACGGCACGACACTCGAGACGCCGAGCCCCGTGCCCGGCCCGAGAGCGACCATCGGCGCGCGCGCGACCTGCTCGCCGCCACCGATCTTGACCACGTGGTCCGGGCCGAGCGACGGCAGCGCCCACGCGATGGCGGCGAAATCGTTGATCAGCGTGAGGTGCGTGACGCCGAGCGCGTCCGCGAGCGCGGTGCGGTTGAAGCGCCAGCCGCGGTTCGTCATGTCGACGTCGTCGCCGACGAGCGGTGCGGCGATTGCGATCGCGGCCCGGCGAGGCCGGTCGCTCGAACGCCGCCGTTCGAGATAGCCGGAGAGCACGTGCTCGACGCCCGAGAAGTCGTCGTTCTTGAAGAACTCGGGGGCGATGATGCGCCCTTTGTCGTCGACCAGCCCGCAGCGCGTGTTGGTCGCGCCGATATCCGCGATCAGGTCCAAGCCCTAAGCCCCAGCTCCCGACGAGGAAAGGTCATGATAGCGCGGTAGATCCTCGACCGCTTCGCGACACGGGGGACGAGTCGACGGGGCCCGACGCGACTTCTTCGAGGTTTACGCGTCCGTCCGGGTGCCGGCCCCGGAGACCTCGGACGAACGGCAAGCTCCCGGTTACGCGTTCAGATCCGGAATCCGGTCGCTCTCGAGCTGCGCGATCATGTCCTTCAGCATCAGCTTCCGCTTCTTCAGACGGCGGAGCATGATCTGATCGACATACGGATCGAGCGAGAGTCGGGAGATGACCTGATCCAGGTCCTGGTGCTCTATGCGCAACTGATTTAGCCGCTCGCTGCTTCGGCGCTTGTCGATGATGACTTTGCTCACGACGAGTCGCTTCGAATCGGCGCCAGCCAGTCGCGGCCCGGGTCGCCAACCGCGAGGAAATGCGGGTTCAGCAGGCTTTCCTTGCGATTGTATCGGAGCGGCTGACCGACGAGATCCATCATACATCCGCCCGCGCCTTCGAGAACAGCCTGAGCCGCCGCGGTATCCCACTCCGACGTGGGGCCGAAGCGCGGGTAGACGTCCGCCTCGCCCTCGGCGACGAGGCAGATCTTGAGCGAGCTGCCCATCGGCTTCAGGACGTAGGGGCCGAGCGCGCCGAGGAACTTCGCGAGGTCCCCGTCGCTCGGGTGGCTGCGGCTGCCGACGACGCGCAGAGGGCTTGCGGGCGCGCTGACACGGATCGGCCGCACGTCACCGCTCTTGTCGCCGCGCCATGCGCCGCCCGCGGCCGGTCCGCCGAAATATTCTCGGCCGAGCGCCGGCGCGAGGACCGCGCCGAGCACGGGCGCGTGCCCCTCGACGAGCGCGATGTTCACCGTGAACTCGCCGTTGCGCTTGATGAACTCCTTCGTGCCGTCGAGCGGATCGACGAGCCAGTAGCGGGACCAGCCGAAGCGCTCCCGATGCTCTTCGCTCGCGGCTTCCTCCGACAGCACGGGCAACGCGGGCGAGAGGCGCACGAGCCGCTCGGTGATGATCCGATGCGATACCCGATCCGCTTCGGTCAGCGGCGACCGGTCGTTCTTCGTTTCGACGTCGAAGTCACGCTCGTACACGTCGAGAATGGCTTCGCCCGCGGCTTTCGCGATCGAGCGTATTTGCTCGAGCAGGTCGATGTGTTCGCTCATGATTCCGACACAGTATCATCATCGGATGGCCTCGCACGACCTCCCCCTGCCGTGGCACGAGATCGACACGGTGCTCGTCGACATGGACGGCACGCTGCTCGACCTCGCGTTCGACAACTTCTTCTGGCTCGAGCTCGTGCCGGCGCGCTACGCGGAACGGCGAGGGATCGGCTTCGAGGACGCGCATCGCGAGATCACCGAGCGCTATGCGCGCTTCCTCGGTCGCCTCGAGTGGTACTGCGTCGAGCATTGGAGCGCGGAGCTCGGTCTCGACATCGTCGATCTCAAGCGCAGCCATCTGCACCTGATCGACTATCTCCCGGGTGCGACGGACTTTCTCGACGCGGTGCGGGCGGCGGGCAAGCGGCTCGCGATCGTCACGAACGCTCATCCGCACACGATCGCGGTGAAGACCGCTGCCACGGGTATCGATCGACGCGTCGACGAGATCCTGTCGTCGCACGAGCTCGCGGCGCCGAAGGAGAGCGCCGCGTTCTGGGAAGGCCTCGCGCGGCATCGGCCTTTCGATCCGGACCGGACGCTGCTCGTCGAGGACAGTCTCGCCGTCCTCGAGGCCGCCCGCGGGCACGGCGTGCGGCACACGGTCGCGATCCGCAGGCCGGACAGCACCCGGCCGGCGCGCGAGATCACCGGGTTCCCGGCGGTCGACGCGATCGCGCAGCTTCTCGACCCCGCACGGGTCCCGGATGGCGCGCCGCTCGCGCCCCCGGCCTTGCGGGGGCGTTCGTTGGTCTAGCGTTTGAAGACGGACCAGATGCGCTGAAGCAGGCCGAGCGCTCGCTTCGGCATGTCGTTGCGCTCCGAAGCTTCGGCCGCGCGTGCCGGCTCCGTGCCGCGACCCTGCCGACCGGCGCGACCGCCCTTGCGGCCCGGTCGCCGATCGCCGCCGGGACGAGCGCCGTCGCCGTCGCCTCGCTGCCGCCGGCGCCGGTCACCGTTCGCTTCGCGTCTCGCGTCGCCTTCCGACCCGCGCGCGGCGGCCTGGTCGCCGGTCGAACGTGCGGCGCTCCCGCCGCGACGGCCCCGGCGTCGCCGGCGGCGCCGGGACTGCGACGTTTTCTCGTGCTCGTCCCGACCGTCATCCCGGACGGCCTCGCCGGCGCCCCCATCGGCCGTCGTCTGCTCACGAACGGCGTCACCCGAAGCAGCGGCGCCCTCCGTGTCCGCGCGCTCGCGTTCGGCGCCGGGCGCCCGGTCGTTCGCGCGGGCCGTGCCGCGGCGGCGTCCCCGTCTGCGGCGGCGACGCTTTTCGCCGGTCTCTGCCTGGGCGTGAGACTCGGAGCTTGCCGGTGCGCGATCGTCCGCGGGTAAGGTTTCGGACGCGTCCGTCGCTTCGACGTGCTCGGCGCGCGGCTCCTGCGCCGGCGCGGCGTCGGTCTCTGCCCGGCGGGGCCTTCGCGCGTCGCGCCTTTCGCCGCGTTCGCCGCGCCCTTCGCGCCCTTCGCGCTGATCCGAGCGCCTCGCTCGCGGCGGCACGGAAACCTTCACGAGCTTTTCGGGGTCATAGGTCACGACATCGATCTTGCGGCCGATGTACGCCTCGATGTCCGGCAGCGAGACGACGTAGTCCTCGCAGCCGAAGCTGATCGCGTCGCCGGACGCGCCGGCCCGCGCGGTGCGTCCGACGCGGTGCACGTAGTCCTCCGGATCCTGAGGCAGGTCGTAGTTGAAGACGTGGCTCACGTCCGGGACATGCAGGCCGCGCGACGCGACGTCGGTCGCGATCAGCACGGGAAGCTCGCCCGCCTGGAAGTCACGCAAGAGCTTCAGGCGCTTTCGCTGCGGGACGTCGCCCGACAGCGCGGCGGCCGTGATGCCGTTGTGCTCGAGCGCGTCGCGAAGATACTCGGCGGCGCGGCGGGTGTTCACGAACACCATCGTTCGCTTCGCGTCCATCTCGCGAAGCAGCGTGACCAGAAGCGGGAGCTTCTCCTCGTTGGACGGAAAGTAGATGACCTGGCGCACGCGGTCGACGGTGAGCTTGTCGGGCTCGATCCGGATCAGCTCCGGGTCGTTCATGTGCTCGTACGCGAGCTCGAGCACGCGATACGACAACGTCGCCGAAAAGAGCAGATTCAGCCTTTGCGGCGCAGGCGGCAGCCTTCGCAGGATATAGCGGATGTCGCGCAGGAAGCCGAGGTCGAACATTCGATCGGCTTCGTCGAGCACGGCCACTTGGACGCTGCGCAGTCCGAACACGCCCTGCTTGAAGAAATCGATCAGGCGTCCGGGCGTGCCGATCAGCACGTCGACGCCTTCGGAGAGCTGGCGCTTCTGCTTCTCGTAGTCGGTGCCGCCGAAGGCGAGCCCGAGCTTGTATGGCAAATACTTGCCGAGCAGCGTCGCGTCGCTGTGGATCTGCACGGCCAGCTCGCGGGTCGGCGCAAGGATCAGCGCGCGAGGCCCTGGCTTCTGATCGTCGAGCGGCTCGTGCGTGAGAAGGTGCTGAAAGAGCGCGATCAGATAGGCGGCCGTCTTGCCGGTCCCGGTCTGCGCCTGGCCCGCGACATCGCGGCCGGCGAGCGCGATCGGCAGTGCCTTGCTCTGGATCGGCGTGCAATATGTGAAACCGGCATCCCTGATGCCGGCGTGCAGCTCCGGCGCGAGCGAAAATTCGGAAAACTTAAGCTCCGTCAAATGCTCAGACGGCGCGGAAGCCGTGGTGGTATTGGACTCTAGTGCTTGCAAATTAACTTCCCAAGGGGTCAAAATAGGCCATCAGGCGAGGACTCTCGCTTTCCCGAATCCGCTAGTACTCCCGCGAGCCTCGAGAAAAGCGACCAGCTGCAACATTGTGCCCCAGCGGGCCCGGCTGCGTCACTTGGATCTACCTCCATGGACCTCATTTCGGGGCTTTGGTTCGAGGTCGAGCACGGGAACGTCCCACCATAAGCCGAGGACGGAAGGACTTAAGACGTGAGCGATCAGATCATTCATACGAGCGATGCTACATTCGAACGCGATGTACTGAACTCGGATCGTCCGGTGCTGCTCGACTTCTGGGCCGAGTGGTGCGGTCCTTGCAAGATGATCTCGCCGATCCTCGACGCAATCGCCGAGGAATACAAGGACCGGCTGCGCGTCGTGAAGCTCAACATCGACGAGAATCCACAGCCGCCGCCGAAGTACAACGTTCGCGGAATTCCAACGCTTCTGCTGTTCCGCGACGGGGCCGTCGCCGCCCAGCAGGTCGGGGCCGTCTCCAAGGCGCAGCTCCAAGCATTCATCGACACTAACCTGGCACGAATTGATACGAACCTTGCACGCTAAACCACCCGGAAACGACGTAGAGACCGGGAATCATCAACCAGAAACTGGAAACGAATCCGTGAGGGGATATTTGGGTAATTCAGCACGCGCCCGCGTGAAAAACGGCTCGAGGCAGTCGCGCGAGGGCGGCAACGGCAAGCGGGCTTCGCGCAGAAACAAGAAGTCCCCACGGGAGGAATTCCCGGACGACGAGGAGCTCGACGTGATTCCCGCCGCCGAATTCGAAATGTCGCGCAACGCGATGAATCTTTCCGAGCTCAAGACGCGTAGCGTTGCCGAGCTCGTCGAGCTCGGCGAATCGATGGGGCTCGAGAACCTCGCGCGCTCCCGCAAGCAGGACATCATCTTCGCGATCCTGAAGGCGCACGCCAAGAACGGCGAGAACATTTTCGGCGAGGGTGTGCTCGAGATCCTGCAGGACGGCTTCGGTTTCCTGCGCTCCGCCGACAGCTCCTACCTCGCCGGGCCGGACGACATCTATGTCTCGCCGAGCCAGATCCGGCGGTTCAATCTGCGTACGGGCGATACCGTTTCGGGCCTGATCCGTCCGCCGAAGGACGGCGAGCGCTACTTCGCGCTGCTCAAGGTCGGGCAGATCAACCACGATGCGCCCGAGAACGCGAAGAGCAAGGTGCTCTTCGAGAACTTGACGCCGCTGTTCCCGAAGGAGCGGCTGAAGCTCGAGCAGGGCAACGGCAGCACGGAAGACCTGACCGCGCGCATCATCGATATGGTCGCGCCGATCGGTAAGGGTCAGCGCGGACTGATCGTCTCGCCGCCGAAGGCGGGCAAGACGATGCTGCTGCAGAACATCGCGGCATCGATCGCAGCGAACCATCCCGAGTGCAGGCTCATCGTGCTCCTCATCGACGAGCGGCCCGAGGAGGTCACCGAGATGGAGCGCACGGTGCGCGGCGAAGTCGTCTCGAGCACGTTCGACGAGCCCGCGACGCGCCACGTGCAGGTGGCCGAGATGGTCATCGAGAAGGCGAAGCGGCTCACGGAGCACAAGCAGGACGTCGTGATCCTGCTCGACTCGATCACGCGTCTCGCGCGCGCGTACAACACCGTCGTGCCGTCGTCCGGCAAGGTGTTGACCGGCGGCGTCGACGCGAACGCGCTGCAGCGGCCGAAGCGATTCTTCGGCGCCGCGCGCAACATCGAGGAAGGCGGCAGCCTCACGATCATCGCGACGGCGCTGATCGATACCGGCTCGAAGATGGACGACGTGATCTACGAGGAATTCAAGGGCACCGGCAACATGGAGATCCACCTGGATCGCCGCATTGCCGAGAAGCGCGTGTTCCCCGCGATCAACATCAACCGCTCCGGTACGCGTCGCGAGGAGCTCCTCGTTTCGCCGGACGAGCTGCAGAAGATGTGGGTGCTGCGCAAGGTGCTGCACCCGATGGACGAGCTCGCGGCGATCGAGTTCCTGCTGAGCAAGCTTCAGGACACGAAGACGAACGCCGAGTTCTTCGAGGCGATGAAGCGCTGAAGCCTCGGTCGGACCCGCGCGCGTTCGAGTGTGCGGGTCCCGGCGGTTCCCCTAGCGCGCCTGCTCCCGCGCAATCGCGCGGTGAGCGATATCCCTGCGGTAGAACGCGCCCTCGAAGCGCACCCGCTCGACGGTGCGGTACGCGCGGTCCCGCGCCTCACGGACCGTGTCGCCCAGCGCGACTGCGCAGAGCACGCGCCCGCCGTCGGTCACGACGGTGTCTCCTTCGAGGCGCGTGCCGGCGTGGAAGATCTTCGCTAACGGATCGTCTCCGTCGAGCCCGGTGATCGGCTTGCCTTTCTCGTACGCGCCCGGGTAGCCCGCGCTCGCGACGACGACGCCGACGGCGGGTCGCGGGTCCCAGTCGATCGGCGCATCGCCGAGCCTGCCGTCGAAAGCGTCGAGGCACAGGCGAACGAGATCGCTTTCGAGCCGGAAGAGGATCGGTTGCGTCTCGGGATCACCGAGCCTGCAATTGAACTCGAGCACGCGCGGGACGCCGTCGTCGCCGATCATGAGCCCCGCGTAGAGAAAGCCCCGGTAACGAATGCCGTCCGCGGCGAGCCCGCGCACGGCCGGACGCATGACGTCACGCATGATGCGCTCGTGCATCGCATCGGTGACGACCGGGGCAGGCGAATAGGCGCCCATGCCGCCGGTGTTCGGACCGCGATCGCCGTCGTCACGTGCCTTGTGATCCTGGGAGCTCGCGAGCGGCACAATCCGGTCGCCGTCGACCATCGCGATGAAGCTCGCTTCCTCGCCGGCAAGATACTCCTCGACGACGACGGTGCGGCCGGCGGAGCCGAATGCGCCCGCTTCGAGCATCGCGGCGAGCGCTTCATCCGCCTCGTCGATGGTCTGCGCGACGACGACGCCCTTGCCGGCCGCGAGGCCGTCCGCCTTCACGACGATCGGCGCTGACTGCCGGCGCAGATACGCGCGCGCGGCCGCGAGGTCGTCGAACGTCTCGTAGCGCGCGGTAGGGATCCCGTGGCGCGCGAGGAACGCCTTCGCGAAAGCCTTCGAACCCTCGAGGCGCGCCGCGGCCGCCGTCGGGCCGAAACAGCGAAGATTCGCCGCGTCGAAGCGGTCGACGATGCCGGCGACGAGCGGCTGCTCGGGGCCGACGATCGTGAGGTCGATCGACTCGCGCCGCGCGAGATCGACGAGCCCTTCCAAGTCCTCCGCGCGCACCGGCACGTTCCGGACCCTCGGCTCTCGCGCGGTCCCCGCGTTGCCGGGCGCGACGAGCACCTCGTCGACGAGCGGCGATTGCGCGGCCTTCCATGCGATCGCGTGCTCGCGCCCGCCGGCGCCGACGACGAGAACCTTCATCGCAAGCTCACCTCAATGTCGGAAATGGCGCATCCGCGTGAACACCATCGCGATGCCGTGCTCGTCCGCGGCCTGGATGACCTCGGCGTCGCGAACGGAGCCGCCCGGCTGAATCACCGCAGAGACGCCGTGCGCGGCGGCGACGTCGAGACCGTCCCGGAACGGGAAGAATGCGTCGGACGCCATCGCGGCGCCCTCGAGCGAGAAGTGCTGTTCGCCGGCCTTCGTGATCCCGATCTGCGCGCTCATCACGCGGCTCGTTTGTCCGCCGCCGATACCGAGCGTCTTGCCGTCGCGCGCGTACACGATCGCGTTCGATTTCACGTACTTCACGACGGTCCACGCGAACAGCATGTCGCGGATTTCCTGCTCGGTCGGCGCGCGCTTCGTGACCGTCTCGAGGTCGCCCGGGCCGATCGTGCCGCGATCCCTCTGCTGCACGAGAATGCCGCCGTCGATCGAGCGGATCTCGACCTCGGGTTCGCCGCCCGCGCGCTCGCCGGTCTCGAGGACGCGCGTGTTCGGCTTGCGCGCGAACACCTGCCGCGCGTCGTCCCCGACGCGCGGCGCGACGACGACGTCGACGTGCTGCTCGACGACGGCGCTCGCCTCGTCGGCACCGATCGGCCGATTGAACGCGATGACGCCGCCGAACGCGGAAACGGGATCGGCCGAGTAAGCGGCGCGGTACGCCTCGAGCGGGTCGGCGCCGATCGCTACGCCGCACGGCGTCGCATGCTTCACGATCACGCATGCCGGCTGCTCGAATGCCGTAGCGCACTGCATCGCCGCGTCGGCATCGAGCAGATTGATGTACGAAAGGGGCTTCCCTTGCAGAAGACGTCCTTGCGCGACGCTGCCGGGGCGCGGTGTCGTGCTGACGTAGAGCGCCGCCCGTTGATGCGGGTTCTCGCCGTACCGCAGCTCCTGCGCTTTGTTCCAGCCGAGCACGAGCCGTGCGGGAAGCACTTCCTGCGCGGTGTCTCGTCCCGCGAGATAGCGGCTGATCGCGGCGTCGTAGCGCGACGTGTGGCCGAACGCTTTCGCGGCGAGACGCCGTCTCTGCTCGGGCGTCGGCCCGCCGGCACGCAGTGATTCGATCACCTGCGGATAGTCGGCCGGATCGACGACGACGGTCACGCGCTCGTGGTTCTTCGCCGCTGCGCGGATCATCGCCGGCCCGCCGACGTCGATGTTCTCGATCGCGTCGGCCGTCGACGCGCCCGGCGTCGCTACGACGCGCTCGAACGGATAGAGATTCACCGCGAGCAGGTCGATCGCCGTGATGCCGTGCTCGACGAGCACCGCATCGTCGATACCGGCGCGCGCGAGCAGGCCGCCGTGAATCTTCGGGTGCAGCGTCTTCACGCGGCCGTCCATGATCTCCGGGAAACCGGTGACCGCGGAGACGTCGGTGACCGGGATGCCCGCGTCGCGCAGCGCGCGGGCCGTGCCGCCGGTCGAAATCAGCTCGAACGACAGGTCGAGGAGCGACCGGGCAAATTCGACGATGCCTTGTTTGTCGGAAACACTGAGCAGAGCGCGTCGTTGCGCAGTCATTGCACCATCAATCACCGACGAGATCGTATGTCTTCAGCTTCTTGCGCAACGTGCCGCGATTGATGCCGAGAATCTCCGCCGCGCGGCTCTGATTGCCCTTCGTGTAGCTCATGACGGCTTTCAGCAGCGGCTTCTCGACCTCGCCGATGACGAGCTGATAGAGATCTCCCGGTTTGTGTCCGTTCAGGCTTGCGAAATAGCTCTTCAATGCTTCGTCCGTCAACGCGCTCAAAGGCTTGATGCGGGCGCTGACCTGTGACGTCGGTGTGACCGCCTTCTTCGTCTTTTTCTTCGTGATCTTCTTTTTGCTCGGTGCCTTCACGACGCCCTCCCCATGGAACGTGTTTCTCCCCACGGAAACGCGACCCCTGACCGTCGTATCGAACTTGCCGATTTCCCGCGAAATGGACGCCGTCCCGGATCGGATTCCAGGCACGGTCACTGGCGATGCTGAACCCTGTTTTTCGCCGCAAGAACTACCGACTCAGGGCGCCGAATCATAGCATGGAAAGCGGCGCGCGCAGTCATACCGAAGCGTTCTATCGGTCACGTTCCCGACAGTGATGCGCGGTGAGACGTTGCGTCCGGAGTGCGACACGCATCCTTGCATCGGAAGCGGCGATGTGTTCAGCGAAAGACTTCGTCCGCTGCGCAGCGCAGTGCTCCGCCTTTCGCGTCGACGCACACGTCGAGCTCGAATCCGTAGGCCTGTGGTCCGGGATCTAGGATCGCGAGCTTGGCGAGCGCGATCTGTCCCGCGATCATTGCGCGATCGACAGCGGCTCCGGGCGGCAGATACTGCGCGGGTGTGAAAACGCGGCTGCCGAGCGTGCTTTCCCACCGATCCTTGATTTGCACTTGGACGTGCGGAAGCGGGACGGGGCTCGGGCCTTTGTTGCGAATGCGCGCTGCGATCGTGAGCCGGTTGTCCTCGGTGTCGCCCGGTTGCGTCACCGCGTCCCAGTCCACGACGATCTCGTACTGATCGAGATCCCAATTCGGCGCGATCTCCGCGCCGAGCAGCGCGTACGCGTGCCGAACGGCGGGACCGACGACGGCGAGCACCGCAAGCTCGTTGCGATAGTGATGCACGAGCTGCAGCGCGAGCAGGACGGCGGCCGCGATCGAGCCGATCGCCCACGCCCTGGACGGTGCGCGTCTGGATGCGGCGTCATCGACGATGGCCCACGATGGGGCAGGCGGGCTCTGCGCGTCGCTACGGGTCGGTACCGCGTCCGCCATGCTCGCGAGCCCGTTCTTCTCGAGCAGCGTGCCCGACGGCAATGCCTTGTCCGGCACGCCGCGGCTCGCGCCGGCGGGAGTGTCCGCATCCTCGGGTGCCGCGCTCGCCGCGAGCTCCGCAATCACGCTCGCAAGTGAAATATCACCGATCGCGAGGTCTTTCTCGCCCTTCGCAGCTTTCGCCTTTTGCCCGACCTTCTTCGACGGGCTTCTCGTGCGAGCGGGCACGTCGACGACGGTTGCCGTGCGCGCTGCCGTGTCATCGGCGGAAGGCTTCCTCGCGCCGCTTGCGCCGCTCGGCGGGCGTGCGTCGGCCTCCCACGCGGCGGCACGGCTTGCGGTGCCGTCGGGGGCGGGCGCGATTCGCGGTGTGCCTGACGCGTGCACGCCTCGTGGCGCCGCCTCGGCGTGCGCGGCCTGCGCGGCGCTCGCTACGTCCGCGCTCTGCGGGCCGCTCGTTGCGCTCGTGCTCTGCGGGCCGCTCGTTGGGTTTGCGCTCTGCGCGGGGCTCGTTGCGCTCGAGAGGCGCTCCGCGTTCGCGACGTGAGCCGCGTTCTCCGCATTCCCGAGGTGCGTTGCGTTCTCCGCATTCGCGAGGTGCTCGATGTTCTCCGCGTTCGCGACGTGAGCGGCGCGCTCCCCGTTCGCGAGCGTCGCCGCCCCCGCCGCGACCGCTTCTTCGCGCATCGCGGCGACCTTCCGTCGCGCGCGCCGCCGCAGCTCGTTGTAGGCGTTGAACACCCGGGCGCATCGGCCGCACCGCACCTGTCCGTTCGCCTTGCGCAGGGCGTCGGCAGTGATGCGGAAGGTCGTCTCGCAATCCGGACAGCGCGTGAATAGCATCGCAGTTTCCGGGCATCGAGTCCCGGCGCATTCTATAGTGAAATGCGGCCCGCGGCGGGGAGCGCGTCGCGTTTGCGACGCTCAGTCCGTCGCGCGTTTTCTCACGTCGAGCCGGACCCAGCCGCCGCGCTCCGCGCCTCCTTCGATCTCGAAGCCGGCGGCAGCATAGGCCTGCTCGAGCTCGGCCCGTTGCTCGACGAGCACACCGCTCAGGATCGCGCGCCCGCCGGTCACGAGCCGCTCGTGGAACAGCGCGGACAGCTCGATCAGCGGGCGGACGAGGATGTTCGCGAAGATCACGTCGAAGCGAACCGCGGGCATCTCGTCGGGCGGACCGACCGAGATCCGACCTTCGAGGCCGTTCAGGGCCGCGTTGGCCTTCGCCGCGGCGACGGCCTGCGGGTCGTTGTCGATCGCGAATGCGCGGACGGCACCGAGCTCGAGCGCCGCGAGCGCGAGAATGCCGGATCCGCAGCCGTAGTCGAGCACGACCGTGTACGGCTCGAGCGAGGAGGCGATCCAGTCGACGCAAAGCGACGTCGTCGGATGCTCCCCGGTCCCGAAAGCGAAGCCTCGGTGTAAGCGCACGACCGCTGCGCCGTCGTCGGGCACCGCGTCGTCGGCGGAGACGACCCAGAGCCGGTTCCCGAACTTGAGCGGCGGGAAGCGGGGAGGCTCGGCGGGGGGCGCAAGCGGCTCGATGCGCACGTCGTTTCCGGTCGCATCCCGCAGAATCCCGCGCACGCGGTCGAGGTCGACGTCGTCGCCGAACAGCGCCTTGACCGAGACTTCGGGCCAAAGCGGCGCCTCTCCCGGCAGCGGCTCGAACAGCGGCGTGTCCGTCGCATCCTCCAGCGCGATCGACGCGGCCCCAGCGAGCTCGAGCAGGCCTTCGATCTCTGCGACCCGATCCCGAGGAACGCGCGCGATCAGCTGCTGCCAGGCCACGGCTTCACTTCAGACCGAGACGCTTTTCCAGGTAGTGGATGTCCGTTCCGCCCGCCTTGAATGCCGTGTGCTGAAAGATCTCCTCGTGCAGCGGGATGTTCGTGCGGATTCCGTCCACGACGACCTCGTTCAGCGCGGTCGTCATCCGCGCGATCGCGGAGGCTCGATTCTCGCCGTGCGCGATGATCTTCGCGATCAGCGAGTCGTAGTGGGGCGGGACCGCGTAGCCGCTATAGAGGTGGCTGTCGACGCGAATGCCCGGCCCGCCGGGCGGATGCCACAGCGTCACCGTGCCGGGCGAGGGCATGAAGGTCTTCGGATCCTCCGCGTTGATGCGGCACTCGATCGCGTGACCCCGCCATTCGATGTCTTTCTGCTTGAACGGCAGCGGCTCGCCCGCGGCGATCAGGAGCTGCGCCTTCACGATGTCGATGCCGGTGACCATCTCGGTGACCGGATGCTCGACCTGGACGCGCGTGTTCATCTCTATGAAGTAGAACTCGCCGTCCTGATACAGGAACTCGAACGTGCCGGCGCCGCGATACCCGATTCGCTTGCACGCCTCGACGCAGAGCATGCCCATGCGCTCGCGCTGCTCGGGCGTGATGCCGGGCGCGGGGGCTTCCTCGATCACCTTCTGATGGCGGCGCTGCATCGAGCAGTCCCGCTCGCCGAGGTGCACGGCGTTGCCTTTGCCGTCCGCGAGCACCTGGAACTCGATGTGCCGCGGGTGATCGAGAAACTTCTCCATGTAGACCTGATCGTTGCCGAACGCGGAGCGCGCCTCGTTGCGCGTGATCGATATCGCATTCAGCAACGCGGCCTCGCTGTGCACGACGCGCATGCCGCGTCCGCCGCCGCCGCCCGCGGCCTTGATGATCACGGGGTAGCCGAGCGAGCGCGCGAGGCGCATGTTCTGCTCGGCGTTGTCGCCGAGCGGCCCGTCGGAGCCCGGCACGCACGGCACACCGGCCTCGCGCATCGCGCGGATCGCCGACACCTTGTCGCCCATCAGCCGGATCGTCTCGGGGCGCGGGCCGATGAATACGAAGCCGCTTTCCTCGACGCGTTCCGCGAAGTCCGCGTTCTCGGCGAGGAAGCCGTAGCCCGGGTGAATCGCGACGGAGTCGGTGACCTCGGCCGCGGCGATGATCGCCGGCATGTTCAGGTAGCTTTGCTGCGACGGCGGTGGGCCGATGCAAACCGTCTCGTCGGCGAGGAGCACGTGCTTCAGCGACGTGTCGGCCGTCGAGTGGACGGCGACGGTCTTGATGCCGAGCTCCCGGCACGCGCGGTAGATCCGCAGCGCGATCTCGCCGCGGTTCGCGATCAGGACCTTCTCGAGCACTGGGCCGCTTCCGCTTTGCGTCATGGCGCGTAAGCCGCTATGCGGCGGGCGCCCGCGTCGGCGCGTCGGGACGCGCGTCGCGCGGCGGGCGCCGCGTAGGGCAGGAATGTCACGAGGATCATTGCAGTGAGAGTGCGCTTCAGGCTTCTTCGATCACGAAGAGCGCCTGGCCGAACTCGACCGGATCGCCGTTCTCGACGAGGATGCTGACGACCTTGCCGGCGACCTCGGCTTCGATCTGGTTCATCATTTTCATCGCTTCGATGATGCAGAGCGTATCGCCGACCTGGACCCGAGAGCCGATCTCGACGAACGGCTTCGCGCCGGGGCTCGGTGCCGCGTAGAAGGTGCCGACCATCGGCGAGGTAACCGTGTGGCCCTTCGGCGGCGGCTCGGCGGGCGCCTCGCTCTTCTGCTGCTCGGGCTGCGGCGGCGGCTGCGGCACGTAATAGTGCTGCGGGGGCGCAAAGCTCATCATGCCCGGGCTCGGATAGCGGCTGATCCGCACCGATTCCTCGCCCTCGGAGATCTCGATCTCGGAGATGCCGGATTCCTCGAGCAGCTCGATCAGCTTCTTGACCTTGCGTATATCCACTACGTCTCCTTTCGAGACAGGTACCGATCGGCGGCGGTCAGGGCGAGCTCGTAGCTCACGACGCCGAATCCGGCGATCACGCCCACGGCGATATCGGAGAAGTACGAGGTCCTGCGAAACGGCTCCCGCGCCGCGACGTTCGACAGGTGCAGCTCGATGAACGGGATCCGGACCGCGAGCAGCGCGTCGCGAAGCGCCACGCTCGTGTGCGTGAACGCCGCCGGATTGAACAGGATGAATTCGACCTGCTCGTCGCGCGCCGCGTGAATGCGCCGGATCAGCTCGTGCTCCGCATCGCTCTGGTACGCGTCGAGCGAGTGCCCGGCCGCCTGCGCGAGGCTCTTGAGCCGCGCCTCGATGTCGGCGAGCGTCGTCCGTCCATAGAGCTCCGGCTCCCGCGTGCCGAGCAGGCCGAGATTGGGACCGTTCAATAGCAGCAATCGCGCCATCGGCGTCGTTCCGCCAAATAACGGGCAAGTTTACTCGTTTTCGGCGAATTTGGCGGCGTTTTTTCGCGAGATGGCGCCTACATCACGGCCGCGATGCGGGCGCGGGCCGCGTCGACGGAGATCAGTCCGGCTTCGAGATCGGCCAGCACGGCCGCGAAATGATCGAGTTGCTCCTGATGAAGCTCGCCGGTGCGCACGCCGAGCGTGCGCCCGGCGCCGTCCGTGAAGATCGTGAACGGCAGCGCGTAGAACTCGACGCCGAAGCTTGCAGCGGCGGTGAAAGCCTCGTTACGGCCGACGAGGATCGGATAGTCGATGCCCATCTCGTCGACGAACGGCCGGGCCTCGTCGAGCGTGTTCACGGCGATGCCGACGACGGTCAGGCCGGGATTCGAGTCCTGGAACTCGAGCAGCATCGGAATTTCCTTCCGGCACGGCGCACACCAGGTCGCCCAGAAGTTGATGAGAAGCGGGCGGCCGGACCAGTCTCGGATCGATTGCAGCTCGCCGTCGAGGTTCGCGAGGGAGAACTCGGGCAGCTCGTCGGGTAGCGCGCGCGGTGCCGCCTCCACGACCGGCGGGGCGCTGGTCGGTGCGCGGTCGAGCGTGAACCGGTAAGCGAGGTAGCCGAGCACGGCGGCCGCGCTCAGCACGAGAGTGATCAGGGTCGGTTTCGCAGCTCTGCCCATATGTGCGCCCATCGTGCACCGATTCGCGTCGAATTTGAAGAGGAATCGGCGGAAGAGCCGATTCCAGGGAGCCGGGGCCGGCCGCCGGCTACATCGCGGCGACGCGTGACACGTGGGCCGCGAACTCGTCGGCCGGCACGTACCTCACGAGCTCGAACTCGTCGAGCGGCCGGCCGAGGCGATCGAAAAACGCGATCGTCGGCGCGCCGAAGCTGCCGAAGTGCTGGAGCAACGCCTTGTCGTCGGCGTTGTTCTCGGTGATGTCGATCTTGAGCAGCACGAACGGCTCGAGCGCGGCGACGACCGCCGGGTTCGGGAACGTGTACTTCTCCATTTCCTGGCACGACACGCACCAGTCGGCCGTGAAGTCGACCATGACCGGCCGCCCGGCTGCGCGCGCGGCGGCGAGCGCCTCCTCGAGCTCCTGGATCGTCTCGATCGGCTGAAACGCGAGGCGTGTCTCGGCCGGCCGGGCGGCCGCGCCGCCGAGCGCCGCGCGCGGGATCGGGCGGAGCGGATCCTCGCCGCCGAGCGTCGCACCGATCAGAAGGAGCGCGCCGTACAGGCAGGCGAGCACGCCGATTCCCTTCGCGAGGCGCCTGGTCGGGGTCGGCTCCGGCGGGAGCGGCTCGAACGCACCGAGGAACACGCCGGTCAGGAACACGAGCAGCGCCCACAGCGCGAGCACGAGGCTCCCGGGCAGCACGCGCTCCATCATCCAGATCGCGAGCCCGAGCAGCATCACGCCGAAAGCGGCCTTGACCGTGTTCATCCACGGCCCCGCCTTCGGCAAGAGCTTCCCGGCGGACGTGCCGACGACGAGGAGCGGTGCGCCCATGCCAAGGCTCAGCGCGAAGAGCGCACCGGCGCCCCGGACGACGTCGCCGCTCTGCCCGATCACCGCGAGCGCGGCGACGAGCGGCGGCGCGACGCACGTCGTCACGATCAGCGCGGACAGCGCGCCCATCACGGCGGTGCCTGCGAACGTGCCGGCCTTCTGGCGATTCGCGAGGTCGGCGATGCGGGTCTGCACGGCCGCCGGCATCTGCAGCGTGAAGACGCCGAACATCGACAGCGCGAGCAGCACGAAGAGCCCCGCGAAGAGCGTCAGGATCCACGGCTTCTGGAACACCGCCTGGACCTGCCCGCCGGCGAGCGCCGCGAGCGCGCCGGCGGCCGTGTACGTGACGGCCATGCCGAGCACGTACGACAACGACAGCGCGAACGCGCGGCCCGTCGACACCTGTGCGCCATGCCCCGCGATGATGCCGGACAGGATCGGCACCATCGGCAGCACGCACGGCGTGAACGCGAGGAGAAGCCCGAGACCGAAGAACGTCGCGCCGACGACGAGCCACGAGTCGGACAGGATGATCGCGGCGAGGCGGGCCTGCTCGGAGACCGGCGCGGCGCCCGCGGAGGCGGCCGTCGCGGCCGGCGGCGGAGGCGCCGGGGAGGCGGCGAAAGCGCTTACCGCCGGCAGCACGAGCGCCATCGTCTGCTCGGACGGCGGATAGCAGATGCTGTTCTCGCGGCAGCCCTGGAAGCGCCCCCGGATCTCGACCGGGATCTCGTCCGGGGACGGACGCGCGAACGGGATCGACGTCTCGACGTAGTCGTAGAACACGCGGACGTCGCCGAAGTTGTCGTCGTAGTGCGGGACGCCTTCGGGCCATTCCGCCGCCGCGAGGTCGATGTCGCCGACGGCCTCGACCTCGAGCTTGTCACGGTAGAGGTAATGGCCCGGCTCGATTTGCCAGCCGACGGTCAGCAGGTTCGGTCCGTCGAAACGCGCATTCATCACGAACGCCTCGTCGACCGGCAGGAGATCCTCGGAAGACGGGATGAACGGCGACGCGCCGCGCGCGGCCGATGCGGGAATGCCTGCGGCCGGCGGCAGCTCGACGCGGCTCGTCCACGTTTGCGGCGGGTAGCAGAGCCCGATGTCCGCACAGCCCCTGAGGTCCATCGCGAGCTCGACGGCGTCGACGTCGGCGGAGCGGGTGTACGGGAGCTCGATCGTGAACGTGCCGCGGTAGATTTCCTGCTCGCCGAAGTACTCGTCGGTATGGATCAGGCCTTGCGGGTAGACCGGGGTCCCGAGGCGCACCCCCGGCGTTTCCGACTGGAACCCGAACTGCTCGCGGTACAGGTAGTAGCCGTCGACCACGTCGAAGCGGATCGAGAGCCGCTCGCCGTCGGCGGTGATCCGATACGGGTAGGCGCGCTCCGGCCGGAGCACTTCCTGCGCACTGGACGTGCCGCTCGAGGCCGGCGCGGCAGGCCGCGGATCGGCCGCGTCCGGGCTGCACGCGACGAGCCACGGCGCGGCGAGCGCGGCAGCGATCAGGATCGAGCCTAGTCTTCGCATATCATTCCGAACCTTTCGCGACCGACTCCGCGAGCCAGTCGAGATACGGGGCGAGCCCGCCGTCGACTCGGACCGCGACGACCTCCGGGAGTTCGTACCCGGAAAGCTCGCGGATCGCAGCTTCGACGTCCTCGTACCGTTCGCCCGTCGTCTTGATCACGAGCAGGTGCTCCTGCTCCCGGACGACGCGGCCCTGCCACCGGTAGGTCGACGTGACCCCGCCGAGCGCGTTCACGCAGGCTGCGAGGCGGCGCTCGACGAGCGCCGACGCGATCCGCTCCGCATCGGCGGCGCTGCCGCAGGTCGTCAGAACGAGCAACGCGGCCCCGGGCGCCACGCCCGACGCCCCGAACGTAGCCGTCGCCTCCGAAACTTTTTCCATCGGCACCTTGTTCGGCGAGCCCCACACCAGGACAATGTCCCGAGTGGATCTCGATCGCCGTCGCGGTCGGATCCGTCGGGTCACTTGAGCATAGCTTTCGCGGCGCCCGCCCGCTATGTACGGGTTCGTCGCCCTTGAATTCTGTCCGACCGAACCTATGATTAGCACTCGTCACGGCCGAGTGCTAACGACCGTATCGGGCCGGCCAAATTCCTTTTCGTTCCAAGTCCTACAAGTCCTGAAGGGAGATACCCCATGAAGCTGCGTCCTTTGCACGATCGAGTCGTCATCAAAAGGACAGAGGAAGAGCGCACGTCGCCGGGCGGGATCGTCATTCCCGACACCGCCGCCGAGAAGCCGATCCGCGGCGAGGTCGTCGCTGTGGGCAAGGGCAAGATCCTCGACAACGGCGAGGTCCGAAAGCTCGAGCTGAAGGAAGGCGACAAGGTCCTGTTCGGCAAGTACGCAGGCACCGAGGTCAAGGTCGACGGGGAGGAGCTCCTCGTCATGCGTGAAGACGACGTGATGGCCGTCATCGAGGGCTGACGCGAAACCTCGCGTCGACTCGCATTCACTCACGCGCGTTTTCGCGCGAACTCAAGGAACGGAGACTGATTCATGGCGACTCCTAAAGAAGTTCGATTTTCCGACGAGGCCCGCCAGCGGATGTTCCGCGGCGTGAACGTCCTCGCGAACGCCGTCAAAGTCACGCTCGGCCCGAAGGGTCGCAACGTCGTGCTCGAGAAGAGCTTCGGCGCCCCGACCGTCACGAAGGACGGTGTGTCCGTCGCGAAGGAGATCGAGCTCGAGGACAAGTTCGAGAACATGGGCGTCCAGATGGTCAAGGAAGTGGCCTCGCAGACGTCCGATGCGGCCGGCGACGGCACGACGACGGCGACCGTGCTCGCGCAGGCGATCCTCCGCGAGGGTCTGAAGCAGGTCGCGGCGGGCTTCAACCCGATGGACCTGAAGCGCGGCATCGACAAGGCGACCGCGGCGCTCGTCGAGGAGCTCAAGAAGCTGTCGAAGCCGTGCGAGGACGACAAGTCGATCGCGCAGGTCGGCACGATCTCGGCGAACTCCGACGAGGAGATCGGCAAGATCATCGCCGAGGCGATGAGCAAGGTCGGCAAGGAA
>Ga0079224_100002726_pt1 | contig 21728 bp, 18 predicted proteins | sample Stecom2015_FD_80414 | JGI IMG/M metagenome (GOLD analysis project Ga0079224, IMG submission 80414) | Agricultural soil microbial communities from Utah to study Nitrogen management - Steer compost 2015 | ecosystem: Environmental > Terrestrial > Soil > Agricultural land | place: USA: Utah...
CGCCCCCGACACCACCGACGCCCCCGACACCACCCGCGCCGGTACCGGCGCGGGTGGCATCGAGGCGAGCGGCACCGGATCGGCCGAGACGCGGGACGCCGCCGACTCGCCGCGGCCGGTGCCCGCGGCGCGGCCCAAGGTCGATCTGACGGTCGTGACCGACGTGCGCGACAAGATCGTCCGCTGGAACTCGCCCGAGGCCAAGCATCTGCGCAGGGTGCGGTGGACGCGGCGGATGTTGACGTTCTGGACCGTCCTGACACTGCTGTGCGTGCTCTGGGCCGTCGGCGGCTACTTCGGCTTCGCCGGGCCCTACGAGGGCATCGAGGGCGCGGTGAGCGGTGCGATGGGCACGGTCGTGTTCGGTGCGCTCGCTGTGTCGTCCGGCGCGAAGATGCGGCGGCTCAAGCGCGTCGACCCGCCGCGGCCCGACCCGGCCTCCATCCTGCCGCCCACCGGATCGGCGGCGCGTGCACCGATGGAGAAACTGGCGCGCAGCGAGCGCACGCTCACGGACCTGCTCGATCAGCTGGCCCGCCCGCAGCACGGCGCGCCCTCCGGTGCGAACGGCTTCGACGTCGAGGACGCCCGGGCGACCGCGATCGACGCCTCCGCGGCGCTGCGGGGCCTCGCCGCGCGCCTGGAATCGATCGAGCGGGCCCGGGACGCGGCGCCCGCACGCGAACGTGACGGCCTCGATTCGGCCGTGACCACCCTCCGCGGACAGCTCGAGGAGGGTATCGAGGGTTACGGGACGCTCGTGGCCGCCGCGGGGCGTGCCGTGGCCGCCAGCAGCGACGGTGCCGCGCCCGCGAAGGAGGCGCTCACCGACGCCACCGACCGGCTCGCCGGCCTCGCCGTCGCCCTGCGCGAACTCTCCTGACCCCCGACCCCACACCCGGCCGGGAGTCCTCGGTCCACGTAACCGTCCGACACCGGTGGTTAACGCCCGTGCGCCGTCGCCGGAAACGCCGCCGCGGCGGTCTCGACGGGGAACGGTTCGCGCGGACACCCCGATTCGTCGCCGAGACGGCGGGGTATCCGGCGCCTGCTCAGGGCACTGTCACGGGTGAAAGGGCGACGGCGTGCATCCATTCCCGGTCCAGACCGAATCCCTCGTCGTTCCTCCGGTCAGCATCCACCAACGCGCCGTGGCCGCCTACGACGGGATGACCCGCGGTGTCGGGCGTCCGGACTGGATACGGCTGCGCGAACGCGAGGACGTGCTCGTCGATGCCAAGCACGTCGACGAACGGATCCAGAGCGGGGAACATCCGCCTCTGGCCGGGGCGACCGTCGCGACCGCGGAGACGGGCGAGCACGTGAGCCGGCTCGTGCAGGCCGGGGCGATCGTCCTCGGATACGTCGACGCCGCGGGCGCGGACCGGCTGGCACAGGACCCGATGTTGGGCGCGCTCGACGCCGTGTGGACCCCCGGTTGGCCCCAGCGGTGCGGGACGCACGTGGTCTTCCGGCCCACGGCCGGTCTCGTGCCGGGACGGTCGGGCTCGCAGGTGATCGCGCGGGACGTTGCGATGGCCCAGCGGACCGCGGCGGCACTGGCCGGGCCCGGATCGGCCGGCGCCGGTGCGCGCACGTGGCCGGAGGGTGTGCGGTTCGGGGCGGGCGAACATCCGCGCATCGCCGTCCCGGATCTCGACCGTGCGGAGCACCCGGCGTTCGCGGCCACCGTGGACACGCTGCGCGCGACCGGAGCGTCGGTGTCGGCCATCGACCTGCCGGCGAGTCTGCGCCGCTGGACCAGACGCGGCGCGCGGCCACTGGACGGCGTCGACGCCGTGGTGACCCCGATGTCCGGGCTCGAGCCCACCGCCGCGACCCTCGTCGGCACGCTGGATGTGGCGGCGACCGCGGTGGCCGACCGCGGCGTCGCCGAACTGGCCGTGCTCACCGCGGCCTTCGACGACCAGATCGCCCTCGACGTCGTCGCCCAGCTCACGGGAGTGGCCGCCGACGAGCCGTTCCCCGACACCGGGGTCGAACTCGTGGTGTTCGGTGCGTACCTGCGTGGGCAACCCCTCAACGACCGGTTGATCTCGATCGGGGCGCGGTTCGCCGGGGTCGCCGAGACCGCGCCGCACTACCGGATGGTCGTGCTGCCGGGACGGCCTGCCCAGCCGGGCGTGGTGCGCACGGCCGCAGGCGGAGGCTTGCTGGTGGGCGAACGGTGGATCGTCTCGGAGGCGGGGTTGGGCCGATTCCTCGCCGGGCTGGCCGAGCCGATGGCCCTCGGCGGCATCGACCTGGCCGAGGGCAGGACCGCGACGGGGCTGCTGTGCGACCCGGTCGCCGCGTCGGCGGGCCGGGACATCACCGACTACCGGTGCTGGCGTGCCTACCTGCGCCAGCTGAGCACCCGCACGGTCAGAAGACCGACGGCCAACGGCCCGATTCGGCGGCCAGGGTGCGGTTGATCCGGCGCACGAGGCCGGGTCCGTGCAGCGCGAACGCGGTGTAGACCTGCACGAGCGCGGCTCCGGCGTCGAGCATGGCCTCGGCGTCGGCTGGCCCGCCGATCCCGCCCACTCCGATGATCGGCAGCGCACCACCGGTCTGCCGATGCACGAAGCGGACCACCTCGCGGGCGCGCCGGGTCAGCGGCCGCCCGGACAGGCCACCCGTTTCGGTTGCGGTCGCCGTGTCGGCGGGGGCGAGCCCGTCCCGGCGCAACGTCGTGTTCGTGGCGATGACGCCCGCGACGCCGTGGTCGACGCACACCTGCAACAGCTCGCCGAGTGCGTCGTCGGTGAGGTCGGGGGCGACCTTGACCAGCAGCGGCGTGCGCGGTGCCGCGTCCCGCAGCGCGGCGAGGATCTCGGCCAGCGAATCGCGGTCCTGCAGCGTGCGCAGGCCGGGCGTGTTGGGGGAACTGACGTTGATGGCGACGTAGTCGGCGTACGGGCGCAGCGCCTGCAGCGATGTGCGGTAGTCGGTGACAGCGTCCTCCAGCGGGGTCACCTTGGACTTGCCGATACTGATGCCGAGCGGCACCTCGGGCCTGCCGTGGCGCTCGAGCCGGGCGGCCAGCGCGTCGGCGCCGGCGTTGTTGAAGCCCATCCGGTTGATGACGGCGTCACTGGCCGGGAGCGCGAACAGGCGCGGCCGCGGATTGCCCGGTTGTGCGTGCCGGGTGACGGTGCCGATCTCCACGAATCCGAAACCCAGCGCGGGCCAGGCGTGCAGTGCCCGCCCATCCTTGTCCATGCCCGCGGCCAGGCCGACGCGGCCGGGGAACCGCACGCCGAACACCGTGACCTGCTCGTCAGCGGCGGTGAGTCTGCGGAGGGCCGATCGTGCGGCGCGCGGCGCCACACTCAGCGTGCCCAGCGCGCGGACGGTGCGTTCGTGGACCCGTTCCGGGTCGTCACCGTGCAAGCGGTACAGCGCGGGGCGGACGAAGGAATCGAAGAGCACGAGTGTCGATGGTGCCCTATCCGGCGCGGCATCGTGCGCGGGCCCGCGGCAGTGCTGGGGGAGACAGCGTGCTGGAGAGACAGCGTGCTGGCGGAGGAAGAGGGAAACCCCCGACGCGACTCCCGGACGTCGTCAGCCGTCCGGGCCCGTGGTGGACCGGTCCTCGGGAGCGTCGGGGGCCGGTGACTGCCTGGTATTCGCCGGGCAGCACGCGGTGGTCCGCATACCGTCCTAGCGGACAGCCACCTCACGAGTCCTATAGCTGTTCACTGTCGGACCACCTCCTTTCTCGTGTACCACTACGCTAGGCGCGTCCGGCACGGCGCAGCAACGTGTTTTCGAGCTCGTGTGTCATCGCCCTCGTACGTCACGCCCTCGTGTGTCGCCTCGTGTGTTGTCGCCCTCGTGTGTTGGCGGGGCGTACCGGAAAGGGACGTCACTCGGCGGGGACCGGGCCCTGTTGGCACCGGGGGCAGAACCACGCGGGACGGTGGTCGGTGCCGGTTCCGTGGGTGGCCACACGAACGGGTCCGCCGCACCGGAAACAACCGACGCGGGAGCGTTCGTAGACCCAGGTTCGCCGTCCGCGCGTGAGTTCGCCCGTGGTGCTCTGCTCCCAGCGGCGGGCGTTGGCGCGCAGGAGCTTGCGCGCCAACGACACGGCCCGCGCGGAATCCACATCGGACACCGGGGTCCACGGGGTGACCCCGAGCAGGAAGCACAGCTCCAGCGCGTACAGATTGCCGATCCCGGCCACCACGCGTTGGTCCAGCAGGGCCGCCGCGATCTCCCGCGTGGGTTCGGATTTCAGGCCTGCCACGGCACGTGCGGCGTGCTCGTCCGTCCATTCCGGATCGAGCAGGTCGGGTCCGAGGTGGCCGACGAAGCGGTGTTCCTCGGCCACGGGCACCAGTGCGACGTCGTGCACCCGGACGCCGATCACCTCGGCGTCCCCGCCGGTGAGCACGACCCGCACGTGGTGGCCAGGGGCGCTCCACCGCGCGCCGCGACGCAGGGCCCGCCATTCGCCGTCCATGCGCAGGTGGCTGTGCAGGCTCAGCGCGGGCCGGGCCGATGCATCCGTCGTCCGGCCGTCGGTGAAGCGGAAGAACAGGTGTTTGCCGACGGTGCGGACGTCGGTGAGCACCCGGCCCGTGAGGTCCGTGGTCGCCAGGGACGGCAGCCGGAAGTCGCTGCGCGTGATGGCCGAGCCGGCCAGCGCGCGTGCCACGACGCGCCCGGTGAGAAAGACCGTGTCGCCCTCGGGCACGGGCTAGGCCGAATCCGGCTGGGCCTGGGAGTCGGCGTTGGGCTCGCCGGGGAGGCGGTGCCGTCCCGCGCGGCTCGACCGCAGGATCTTCGCGAGCACCATGTTGAACGTGAGGGCGATCTCGTGCGCGCCCGGCGAGCGCCATTCGTGGATCGGCATGCACGCGCCCTGCGCCTGCTGGATGGCGAGCCGGTCGGGGATGGCCGTCGGCATGACCGCCCTGCCGAAGGTCTCGCGCAGCTCCTCCACGCGGTAGTGGTGCTCGTACGAGCGCGGGCGGAGGCGGTTGACCAGGACGCCCGCCGACCGGAGCCGCGGGTTGGGGCCACGGCGCACCGCTTCGATCGCCTCGAACGCCCGCTCGGCCCCGGAGACCGCGTACATGGTCGGCTCGGTGACCAGCAGCGCCGTGTCCGCGGCGAGCAGGGCCGACCGGGTGAGCCTGCCGAGCGAGGGCGGGCAGTCCAGGATCGCGATCTCGTAGGGCCGATCACCGCGCGGACGGGTGCGCAGCACGTCGAGCGCCCTGGCGAGGTTGTCCATGCGCCGGGCGTCCGGTCCCGGCTCGTTGAGCAGCTCGAGGTCCTCGGAGCTGACGAACACGTCGAGCTCGGGGCTCCACCCGCTCGGGGCCAGGGCCCGGTCGATCACCGCTTCGCGCGGGGTGTCGAGCACGGCGGTGAGCGTGGCCTCGGTCATCGGGGGATTCAGTGTCGCGGTGGCGTTGCCCTGGGGATCCAGGTCGGCGACGAGGGCGCGGGCGCCCCTGCGCAGCGCCGCGGAGGCGAGGCCGAGGGCGACCGTCGTCTTGCCCACGCCTCCCTTGAGACTCAGTACCGCGACCGTATGCACGCCCCGAAGCGTATCGGCTCGCGCAGCGTCACGGCGCGGTCCCGTGATCGCAGGCGAGATCCCTCACGTGGGTGGGCGTGTGACCCGCACCGTCACCCGCGGCGTGTCCGGTGCACAGGATGCGCGGTCGCCGACGGGCGTGACTACGCTGGGCGCCCATGCGAACGGAGTACGCGGCCGGCCACGGATCCCCGGCCGTACGGCGACTGCTGGAAGCGGAGCTGGCGCAGGCGCGCGAGCGGCGGTCGGGCAGGCCGCGGGTGGTCGACGTCGGCGGCGGCAGTGGTGGCTGGGCCGTGCCCCTGGCGGGCCACGACTGTGAGGTGACCGTCGTGGAACCGAACCCGGACGCGCGGGCGACGCTGCGCCGCCGTGCCCGGGAGGTCGGTGTCGACGAGCTGATCACCGTCGTGGCCGACGACTCCGACGCGCTGGCGGCGGCCGTGCCCGAGTCGTCCGCCGACCTGGTGCTCGCGCACGGCCTGCTCGAGGTGGTCGACGATCCGGCCGCCGCCGTACGGGCGTTCGCGGCGGTCACGGCGCCGGGTGGGGCCGTGTCGGTGCTGGCGGCCAACCGGCACGCGGCCGTGCTGCAGCGCGCGCTCGCCGGCAGGCTCACCGAGGCCACCGCGCTGCTGACCGCGCCCGACGGTGTGCTCTCCGGCGACTCGGAGACGGTGCTGCGCCGGTTCGACACCCCGGGCCTGGAGATGCTGCTCGGCGGGGCGGGCCTGACCGTCACGCACATGCAGGGTGACGGCGTCGTGGCCGACGTGGTGCATCAGCTCGACGCCGAACCGGACGGGGCCGACGCGACGTGGGAACGCGACGTGACCGAGTTCGAGGACAGGGCGGCGGTCACGCCTCCGCTGCGCGACATCGCGAGCAGACTGCACGTGCTGGCGCGCAGGCCCGAATGAGCCACCCGAACCACCCAGGCCGGACCACCCACCCCGGATCACCCAGCCCGAGTGAGTCACACGGTCTCCTGGTCGTGAGCGGGGCCGGGTGACCCGGGACTGTCAGGGCCCGCGGCTACTCTGACGCCGTGGGACGTAACGCGCAGCTGCCCGGCGGGCACGAGCGCTTCGTGGTGCGCACCGGCACGCCGCGTGCCGAGTATCCGGACGACACCGGGTGCGGCATCCTGCACGTCGACATGGACGCGTTCTACGCGGCCGTCGAACTGCGTGAGCGCCCCGAGCTCGTGGAGCGTCCGGTGATCGTGGCCGGGGCCGGTCCGCGGTCGGTGGTGCTCTCGGCCAACTACCCGGCCCGGCGGTACGGCGTGCGGTCCGCGATGCCCGCGGGCGCCGCGCGCAGACTGTGCCCGGACGCGGTGTGGATCCCTCCGAGCAGGCACGCCTACCGCGAGGTCTCCGACGGCGTCATGGCGATCTTCCGGGAACTGACGCCGCTGGTCGAGCCGCTCAGTCTCGACGAGGCGTTTCTCGACGTCAGCGGCGCGCTGCGCAGGCTCGGTGCCACGCCGGCCGACCTCGGCGCCCGGATCCGCGAGCGCGTGGCGGCCGACCACGGCATCACGTGCTCGGTCGGGGTCGGCAGGGCCAAGTTCATCGCCAAACTCGCCTCGGGCATGGCCAAACCGGACGGCATGGTCGTCGTGCCGGTGGCCCGCACGCTGGAGTTCCTGCACCCGCTGCCGGTCTCCGCGCTGTGGGGCGTGGGAAAACGCACCGAGGAGACACTGCGCAGCCACGGGTTCACGACGATCGCCGACGTGGCCGCGGCCCCCGTCGAACGGCTGCGCCGCAGCGTGGGCACCGCGGCGGGCGAGCACCTGCACGCGCTCGCCCACGGACGGGACGACCGTCCGGTGGTGCCGGAGTCGGACGAGAAGTCCCTCGGCGCCGAGCACACGTTCGACACCGACGTCCGCGACCGCGGCGTGCTCGACCGGGAACTGCTGCGGTTGTCCGAACGCGTCGCCGCGTCGCTGCGTGCCAAGGAGCTGCGCGGGCGCACGGTGTCGATCAAGGTGCGGTTCGCCGACTTCCGGACGATCACCAGGGCGCGCACGCTCGGCTCGGCCACCGACGTGGCCCGTGAGGTCCACGCCACCGCCGCCGAACTGTTCCGGGAGGCCACGTCCGGCGACGGCTCGGTCGCCGTGCGTCTGGTCGGGGTACGGGTCGAAGGCCTGTCCGACGGGGACGTGGCGGAACAGTTGAGTTTCGACACCCCCTCGCTGACCGCGGAACCACGATGGCGGGATGCGGAACGGGCCGCGGATGACGCGCGGTCGAGATTCGGCTCCGCAGCGGTGCGTCCGGCCTCGCTGTTGTCACCCGATGAGAGGTGATGTTGATCGCGTTCCGTGCGGCGCGTGCTCTGCTGTGTCGTCGTCGCAGGAAAGAGTCCTGCTGGAAGGTGAGATCGGGTAGTCGGCGGCGCGCAGTGCTCGTATCCTGGAGGGTGACACCCCGACCCTGGGGCTGTCAGGGTCCACGATGAAATGCGGTCCGGTGCGCGAGAGGCACCGGAAAGCGCTGTGCCGGAGGAGGAAAGATGCCACTCTCCGAGCATGAGCAGCGGCTGCTCGACCAGATCGAGCGCGAGCTCTATGCCGAGGACCCCAAGTTCGCATCGTCGGTACGGGGCGCCAAGGTGCGCCGCCCGAGGCGCGGTCGGCGCCTGCAGGGCGGGGCGCTGTTCGTGCTGGGCATCGGCCTGCTGGTGCTCGGCGTCGTCGTGCCGGTGCGGGTGGCCGAGATCCCGCTGATCAGCGTGTTCGGCTTCCTGGTGATGTTCTTGGGGGTGGTGCTCGTCGTCACTGCCATGCGAGCAGGTGGGGAGCCGGAGGACGCCGGCAGCGGTTCTGGGGACTCCGGCGGCGGCTCGTCCGGCGCCGCTCAGGCCAAACGCAGCTCCTTCGCGCAGAAGATGGAGGATCGGCTGCGCCATCGGTTCGACGATCGATAACGAACGCCGCACCCGCGATCGGGCGTGACATCCGCATACGGACTTCGAGCAGGGCACCGCGGGCCGGTGCCCTGCTCGAGTCGTGTCGGCCGACCTGACGCGCCTGCGCTCACCCGGGTTGCGTTCGCCGGGACGCCGGCAGGTGCCGGTGCGGGCCCGGCGCGGAGACGTCAGCCGCGCCGGAGGAGCGAGCGGGGCAGGATCCGGCCACGCCACGGCACGGGCACCTGCCGGTCCAGACTGGCCCGCAGCCCGGCCACGGCCCGGCCCAGCCCGGCCGGGCCGGACACCGGCGACGCCGCCCCCGAGTCGACTGCGCCCGAATCCACCGCTGAGTCGCCCGGGCCCGAGGGCACCGCGCCGGAGGCCGCGGTCGTCCCGGCGCCCGCCGGGCTGTACCACGACCGCTCCACGGCGTGCACGATCTCCCAGAGGTGAGCGCGGCCCTCGTCGTCGAGGCCGAACCGGTCGTCGATCGTGCCGGCGGCCTGGCGCAACGTATCGGTGGGCGGGAGATCGAGTCCCCGGTCGGCGCATTCGGCCAGCACCTCCCGCCATGCCGCGTCGGCGGACTCGGGGGTGCCGTGCGCGACCTCGGCGAGCCTGCGATGCCGGACCCACTCGCGGACGGCGGCCGGACCCAGCACCGCGGCGACGGCGACGAACACGACCACGGGAACCGCCCAGTGCACCAGCCACGCCGCCAGGACCAACGACACGCCCCAGGTAGCAGCCACCGCCGCCGCGGTCGCCCCGCGCACCGATGCGGCCGGTCGCGTGACGAACCGTCGCCCGATCACGAGCACGGCCGCGGTCGTTGCGGCCAGGAATCCGCCCGCCAGCCAGCCGGGCCACTGCGCGGGCGGGCCGGACCGCGGGTCCTGTTGAGCCTGCGCGTCCTGCTCGGCGTCCGGGGCCGGCGCGGGCGTCTCCGAACTCGGCGTGGCACTGTCCGGTTCGGACTCCGTCTCGGAGGGGTCGTCGGGCAGCGGATCGTCGGGGGTGTCGAGGTAGTCGGGCGTGTAGCCGCGGCCGTTGCTGAGCGGGGTCGGGTCGAACGTGACCCATCCCAGGTCGTCGAAGTACACCTCGACCCAGGCGTGCGCGTCCTGTGAGGTGATGACCCGCGAGCCCTCGCCGTTCTGATAGCCCCGTGTGAACCCGACGGCGACCCGGGAGGGCACGTCGATCGAGCGCAGCATCACCGCCATCGCCGAGGCGTACTGCTCGCAGAACCCGCGTTTGCCGTTGAGGACGAAGTCGGCCAGCGCGTCCGGGTCCGACGCGGGCGCGGTCCGGGTGTCGTAGACGAAACCGTTGGACGGATCGGTGAAGTACCGCCACACCGCTCTGGCCTTGTCGAACGTCGTGTCCTGGTTCCGGGTGAGGCGCTCGGCGAGCCCGTGCACCCGCGGATCGACGTCGTCGGCCTCCAGGTACTGCGGCGCCGCACCGGTGACGGTGCCCTCGGCGCGCAGCTGCGCGGTCGTCGGCTCGTCCAGCGACGTCGTCATCGTGTACGCACGCGGCCGGCGCCGGTCCTCGCTGTAGACCGAACCGCTGCCGGGGTCGTAGTACCAGCCCTCCGACGGGGGGTCGATGCTGCGGACCCTGCCGTAGGTCGGCAGCCACACGTCGAGCCAGTTGATTGGGGTGACGCGGACGGTGCGGGCGTCCCCGGAGACGGTGTCGCCCGGCGCGCGGGGCAGCGGCCCGTCCGCGGGCTGGCCCGCGGGCATCCGCCTGCCCTCGGGCAGTTCCCAGCCTTCGCCGGGGACGTAGCGGGACAGTGTGAACGCGCGCATCAGTGCGGCGTTGTCGCCGAGCCCGTCGACCTCGAACATCCGGGCCGCCGAACGGTCGCCCAGCATGCCGCGCAGCGATGTGAACGGCGAGACGCCCAGCCCGCCCGGTGCGTCGCGTTCGTCGGAGCCGCTGCCGGGGAGACTGCCCTCGGTGCCGACGACCGTGATGGTGGCGCCGGCGACCAGCCCGGCGACGACGGCGGCGGTGACGACCGCCAGCGGGGCCGACACCGACCCGGCGCTCACCCCCGCGCCGCGGACCGGCGTGCGGTTGCGCCACACCCGGTGGCGGTGACTGCCGTCGACGGCGAGCAGTCCCGCGAACGCCACGACGCCCAGCGTGAACGTCCACCAGGGCAGCATCTCCGCCGTGAGTGCCGACGGCACCGCGTAGACGCACAGCAGCATCAGGCCCGTGGCGGCCGGTGCCGCGGCGGTGACCGCCAGCACGTCGACGACCAGCGCGACGAGCCCGAGCGTGATCATGATCAGGCAGCGGATCCCGTGGCTCGCCTCCACGGGCGGCAGTCCGGTGCGGATGTCCTCGAATCCGCTGAGCAGCACCCGGTGCAGCTCGCCGAACGCTTCGGGACCCGGCAGGACGCCGAGCACCCCGGTGGTGGTGAACGAGCCCGTGACCACCATCAGCAGCACGAGCAGTTGGGCCGCCCCGACGAGGAACGGGTGCAGGCGGACCGCCCTGGTGCCGATGCCGGTCGCCGCGATCAGCAACGTGGCGACCAGGACATCGCCGAACCACGCCCACCCCTGGACCACACCGCTGAGTGCCGTGGCCGCGGCGATCACCGCGAGCGCGGCCGCGAGCGGGGCGACGACGCCGTGCACCGTCAGGACGGGTCCGCGGCGGGACCCGGAGCCCGGGCCCGGCGACGGCGTGGACGGTGGGGCGGACGGCGGCGGTGCCGGGGGAGTGGGGGTTCCGACGCTCACCACACACCTCCCGTCTGCACGGGACCGCGGGCAGGCAGCGCGCACAGCTGGGTCCACGCCTCGTCGATCCGTGTGTGCCGGTCCGCCACGACCACGCCCCATCCCGCGGCCCGCAGCAGGGTCGCGGCGTCGTGGACCGGCGGCCCCGCACCACGTCCGGGACCCTGCCACGAGGGGGCCTGCCAGGACGAGGTGTCGACCAGCACGGCCAGGCTCCGGACCCCGCGGGTGCGTGCGCGGGTCAACTCGGCGACACCCTGCGGTCCGACGGTGCCCAGGACCGCGATGAGTTCCTGCCCGTGGCCCGGGTCGGCGCCCGTGGCGAGTTCGCGTTCGTGGGTGGGCGTCAGCGCGGCGAGCGCGTCGAGCACGACGCCGTCGGCCTGGGGCCCGGCCTGCTGGGGCGGATCGACGATCGGTGTGCCGTGTCCGCTGACCAGCCGCACCGGGGTGCCCGCGCGGCCGAGGTGCAGGCACGCGCTCGCGGCGAACTCGATCGCCCACTCCAGGCTGCCGTCCGGGGATCCGACGCCGTGGTGTGCTGCGGCGCGGTGGTCGAGCAGCACCGTCGTCCCGCCGCGCCACGGGCGTTCCTCGACTCGCACCATGACCTCGTCGCGGCGTGCGGTGGAGCGCCAGTGGACCTTCCGCATGTCGTCGCCGGTGCGGTACTGGCGCACCATGACGTCGGGTTCGCCCTGTCCCGCGTGCAGGCGGACGCTGCCTGCCTCGCCGCCCGCCGCGCCTGCGCCTCCCGGTAGACCGTGCAACGGGGTCACCCGCGGGACGACCACGATGCGCGACGGGGGCGCCAGGTCACGGTCGAACTCGCACAGCCCGAACGGATCGGTGACGGTCGCGCGCAACGATCCGATGCGGTGCACCCCGCGCAGCCCCGGGCGGATCGGATAGCGCAGCGACACGGGCCGGTGGGGAAGGCGCTCGACGACGAACCGCGGACGCATGCCCAGTACCTGCGGCACGCGGTCCTCGACCAGGATCTCGCCCGCCGGAAGCCGCCCGGTGCGCCACAGGTCGAGCCGCACCTCGCCGTCACCGCCGACGGGGACGCGTTCGCTGGCGATCACCCTGCGGGCGCCGATGCGCACCCGGGACGCCGAGGCCAGCACCACCGTCAGCAGGGGCAGCGCGACGACGAACACCGCGATGCGCAGCAGGCCGCGTTCGTTGAGCACCGCGGCGCAGACGGCCGCGGCCACGCCCGCGGCCAACAGGCAGCGTCCCCGGGTGGTGAGCCCGGACAGTGCGCGCAGGAACGCGGGTTTCGGCCGTCCCGCGGAGGTGGTCATGATCGTGCCCGGGTCAGCGTCCGATGTGGTCGCCCGCCGACCCGCCCGGACGTCCCGGCGCGGGCGCGGCGTGCTGCGGCCGGTGACCGTTACCGGAGACGCCACTGCCGGACACGCCACTGCCGGAAGCGCCGGGCACGGTGCCACGTTGCGGTACGGGCAGGCGCTGCAGCACCGACCGCACGACGTCGGCGGGGGAGCGGCGGGCGGCCTGCGCCTCCGTGGTGAGCACGAGCCGGTGCGCCAGCACGGGAACGGCCACGGCGTGCAGGTCGTCGGGTACGACGAAGTCGCGGCCGGACAGTGCGGCCTGAGCACGCGCCGCGCGCACGAACTGGAGCGTGGCACGCGGCGAGGCGCCGAGGCGCAGTTCGGGCAGCTGCCGGGTCGCCGCCACGATGTCCACGGCGTACTGGCGGACCTCCGGCGCGACGTGGAGTTGTTGGACGGTGCGCGCGAGCCGGTGCACGGTCGCCCCGTCGGAGACCGGCGTGAGCTCGTCGAGCGGGTTGTGGCCCGCGTGCTCGTCGACCATGGCGAGCTCGGCCTGCGGATCCGGGTAACCGACCGACACCCGTGCCGTGAACCGGTCGCGCTGGGCCTCGGGAAGGGCGTAGGTGCCTTCCATCTCCACCGGGTTCTGGGTGGCGATGACCATGAACGGCGACTCGAGGGGTTAGGTCGTGGTGTCGACCGTGACCTGCCGCTCCTCCATGCATTCGAGCAGGGCCGACTGTGTCTTCGGGGACGCGCGGTTGATCTCGTCCCCGACGACGATGTTGGCGAACACCGGGCCGGGGCGGAACTCGAACTCGGAGCGTTGCCGGTTGTAGATCGACACGCCGGTCACGTCGCTGGGCAACAGGTCGGGCGTGAACTGGATGCGGCTCACGCTGCAGTCGATCGACCGGCCGAGTGCCTTGGCCAACGAGGTCTTGCCGACCCCGGGCACGTCCTCCACCAGCAGATGGCCCTCGGCGAGCAGGGTCACGAGCGCGATGCGGACCACGTCGGGCTTGCCGACCAGGACCCGTTCCACGTTCGCCGCGATCCTGCGGGCGGTCTCGTGCAGATCGCCCAGGCCACCGGGTCCCCCGGGTCCGCCGATCCCGTCGCCGCCCTGCGTGTGCTCGGGGGCGGCTTGCGCGGGGGTGGACTGCGCGGCGTGGTCACCGAACGTGTCGGCGGTAGCGGCTGAATGCCCTCTCGACGTCACACGACCTCCACGTTCCCATGTCCGCGCCCGTATTCAGGTTCCCATGAAGTGTGTCAAACAGACGCGAATTCGAGACATTCACCCCGAGTGCCGCAGTCGGTGACATCGTGGGAACCGGCCCGCCGCCGACGCCTGCGGTCCAGAGCCGTGGCAGCGGCTGCACAGCGGCTGCGCGCCGTGAGGTTCGCAGGCCGTGTGGCCGCGCTCGCACGCGGGGTTTACATCTGCGGGCAGACCTCTAGGATTGCCGACTGGAATCGCATGGTTACGGAGAGCCACGACGACTGCTCGTGCGGGAACGGGAGGCGTGATGACCGGCGGAACGCCCGCGCCCGTGACCGGACCCGTCGACATCCCGGCCGGTGCGTTCACCGTCTCGCCGGAGCTGGCGGAGGACTCGCTGCGCAAGATCACCGACCTGCAGGACGAGGTCGCCCGCATGGTGCGCGAGGCCAAGGTGCTGGCGCGTTCGGTGCCCCTCGGCGGGGGCTATGCGGCGGAGCTGGGCGAGTTCATGGCGCGCTACGGCCTCGATCCTGCGGGGGACTCGGGTGGTGACCCCGCGGCCGGCGTGGAGCCCGTGTCGGACGCGGCGGCGGGCAACGGCGCGGCGTCGGCGAGGGCGGCCGTGCCCGCACTCGTGGCGTTCGGCAGACAGCTGGCGGACCTGCGCGGGCAGATCGAGGCCGCCCTCGAGCGCTACCGCGCCCAGGACGAGCAGGCCGCGGGCGACATGGGCGGCGTCGATTGCGAGGGCGGATGAATCCGGCCGCCCGCGACCGCACCCGGGCCCTCGGCACGCGGCTGCGCGGGATGCCGGGGCTGGCCGGGCTGGTTACGGTGGCCGTGCTCACCGCGGCGACGGTGGGCTGCGGCCACGTCGGGGGTGGGCCGGAATCGCGCGCCCAGCAGGACGCCGGGCCGGTCGTGACCTCGGCCGCCGAGTCGAGCACGGCGGCCGAGGACGCGGCCGGCGGCTCGGGCTCGGAGGCGGTGGACCCCTGCGCCTGGCTCGACCCGGCCGACCGGTCCACCGCCGGGCTCACGGAGGAGGGGCAGCGCAGGGACGTCGCCGGTGCACCGTCTTGCGATTACACCGAATCCGGGACCGGCGGCGTGACGATCACCGTCGACGACACCTCCGGACTGGACGCCCTGCGCACCGCCGGGGAAGGCGAGGCCGAACGGATGCGCATCGGCGGCCGGGACGCGATGCGGGTCGCCGACCTGGCGGCCGACGACGGCACCTGCGCCGTCCTGCTCGCGACGGGACCGTCGTCGTCGGTCCACGTCGACGTGTCCTCTGTGGACTTCACGGACACGGAATCCTCCTGTGTCAGGGCGAGGACCGTGGCCGAGCTCATCGCACCCGACCTTCCGGGAGGACCGAATGACGGGTGATCGCGGAACGCCCGAGCCGGACGTGCGCTACGAGTCGTACAGCCACGAGCAGCTCAAGGCCGAGGTCGATGCCGGCAACGACCCGGAGTCGGCCGGCGAGATCGCGCGCGGATGGGCCGGGCTCGGACAGCGGCTGCAGGACGCGGTCGACGCGCTCACCGCTGCGAGTTCCGGGTCCGAGGAAGCGTGGCAGGGGCAGGGCGGTGAGGCGCTGCGCGCCGCGTTCGCCCGGGCAGGGCAGTGGGCGCAGCACGCCGCCGAGACCGCATCGGAGGTCGGCGGCGGCGTGGCCGCGCAGGCCGGCGCGGCGGCCCGCGCACGCGCGGCGATGCCCGAGCCGGTCGCCTACGACCCCGCGGCGACGATCCGCGACGCCGTCGGCGGCGGCGACCTCGCCGCCCTCGTGGGACTCACCGACGCGCTGGCCGAGCGCAGGGAGCAGGCCGAACGCGCCCGGCGGCAGGCGATCGACGTGCTGTACGCCCGCGATCGTGCGTTGCGGGACGCGGTGCCCGCCGGGTCGTTCACCGCACCGCCGTCGCTGAGCAGCCGGGCATGATCCGCGTCTCGGCGTCCGCGTTCGACATCCTGTGGGCCGACCTGTGCGCCGGCCCGCCGCCCGGCGTGCTCGACGTGCCGAGCGGTGGCCGCACCGGCGCCGAACGCGCGCGGATCCGGGAGGACGTCTACGCCAACCTTGCCGAGCGCGGCCTCGTCCCGGACGGCAGGCTCGATCCGGCGCTCACCGAGCGCCTCGCGGTGCTGGCCTCGGCGCCGGTGACCGTCGAGGGCGAGTTCCTGTTCGACCTCGACGATCCGCATCCCCTGCGCGCCGTCGTCGCCGCGCGCACCACCGGACGCGGCGTGCTGGCGGTGCAGCCCCAGCGCACCATCGGACTCGCCGCGGTCGGGGAGGGCCGGGAGTTCGCCGAGGCGGCCGCGGTGCTGCCCGATGTCGAAGCAGGACCGGGCAACGGTGTCAGCCTGCCCTCGACCGCGCTCGCCGCCGCCGACGACCCGGTGTTCGGCGAGGTGTCGGGATCCCGTGCCCACGAACGGCAGCTGCGTGAGGTGCTCGCGATCCAGGCCCGTCCGGTCCTGGCCGCGGGACAGTTCTCCGTGTACCGACTGGGGGCGGGGTCCGGGAGGCGCAACCGGGTCGGCGGGCTGACCTGGTTCCTGACCGATGTCGGTGCCTACACCGGAGTGACCGCGCCGGGCGCCGACGGTCTGCCCTGGACGACCGTCGCCCCCGCCGACCGGGAACGCGTCGCCGCACGACTCGCCGACCTCGCCCGGACCGCGGACACCGCCGGATCCGACCACCCAGCCTCCGCCGCCGAACGTGGGCAGGCAGCCGGCGGTGCGGCAACGGGCCGCCCGGACGCGCCCGGCGTGGCAGCGGATCGGACCACGGATTCCGGCATCGCGGTTCGCCCGACCTCCCGCGGCTGACCCCCACGCGCCACCCGTCGCCGCACCCGGGCGAGGGTGACCGCCCGCCGGATCCTTTCCCACCGCCGACCAGCTCATGCCGGTTGCCCGTCGTAGCCGTGTCCCCACGACCTCCCACCGGACTCCCCACGACCTCCCACCGGACTCCCCACATCCCGCCACCCCGGCGCCCCACGCACGCGAAATCGGCGGAAAACGGACCGTTCGGGCGACGGCAGACGGCCGATCATCCCCCGGGGCGGCGATGCTCCCCCACGGCTCCCCACTTGCCAACCACCGCCATGACCTGGGAATACCGCGCAGATCTTCGATCGAGGGACGCGTTTCGCCGTTGACTGTGGTGCGAAGTGGGGTACGGTGGTGATCAGTGGGGCGGAAGGGAGCTCCGTGGCCGGTGCCGGTGGGTCCGACAGGACGGCCCGCACGGAATCGGTAGGGGAGGTGGAGGCCGATGTTCCTCGGCACTCACACCCCGAAGCTGGACGACAAAGGGCGGCTGACACTGCCCGCGAAGTTCCGGGAAGCGTTGGCGGGGGGCCTGATGATCACCAAAGGTCAGGACCACTGCCTCTACGTCTTCCCGCGAGCGGAGTTCGAGCAGATGGCCAGGAAGGTCGCCGAAGCACCGTTCACCAACGAATCGGTGCGGGCGTATCAGCGGTACCTGTTCGCAGGCACCGACGAGCAGCGACCGGACGGCCAGGGGCGCATCGCGATCGCGTCCGAGCTGCGGCGCTACGCCGGGCTCAACAAGGAGTGCGTGGTGATCGGTGCGATCACCAGGCTGGAGATCTGGGACGCCGAGGCATGGCAGTCCTATCTGGACGAGAACGAGGACAACTACGCAAAGGCGCAGGAGGAAATCCTGCCCGGCGTCTTCTGAGTCACGGACTCGGAACGCCGGCGGCGGTCCGGAGTCGGCGGGGGACCCGGAACGCACGCGAGAACACGTGGCGCGGATGCCCTCAGGCTGCGGCCCTGATGCACCTTCCCCGGTATCAGGCCCGCAACCTGAAGGCATCCGCCCACGAACATCCGCTCACGGCGGAATCGGATCCCAGTGGGGCGGGAGTGAAAGGGGGCGCGCAGTGACCGACGATGCCGCGCACCTGTCCGTCCTTCTCGACCGGGTCGTCGAGCTCCTCACTCCGGCCCTGGCTGACCGCGACGCGATCCTCGTGGACACGACCCTCGGACTCGGCGGGCACGCCGACGCCCTCCTGGCCGCGCATCCGCGGCTCCGGCTGATCGGTCTCGACCGTGATCCCAACGCACTCGAGCGTTCCCGCCGGCGCCTGGCGCCGCACGGGGACCGGGTCGAGTTCGTCCACGCCGTCTACGACGAACTCCCCGACGTCCTCGAGCGACTCGGTCTGTCCGCAGTGGACGGTGTGCTGATGGACCTCGGGGTGTCGTCGATGCAGTTGGACGTCGCCGACCGCGGTTTCGCCTACGCCCAGGATGCACCGCTGGACATGCGCATGGACCCCACACGCGGTCCGAGCGCGGCCGACGTGCTCAACACCTACTCCGTCGCCGACCTCACCCGCATCCTGCGCGAGTACGGCGAGGAGCGCTTCGCCCAGCGGATCGCGAAGGCGGTCGTGGCCGAGCGGGAGAAGGAACCGTTCACCCGCAGCGAGCGTCTCGTGCGGCTGCTGTACGACGCCGTGCCCGCCGCGAGCAGGCGCACCGGGGGACATCCGGCCAAGCGGACCTTCCAGGCGTTGCGCATCGAGGTCAACCGCGAGCTCGACGTGTTGCGCGCAGCGGTGCCTGCGGCACTGGACGCGCTCGTCGACGGCGGCCGGATCGTCGTCGAGGCTTACCACTCGCTCGAGGACCGCATCGTCAAACGTGCGTTCGCCGAGCGGTCCACCTCACGGACCCCCGAGGGTCTGCCCGTCGAACTTCCCGGGCACGGCCCCGAATTCCGCCTGCTGACCCGCGGCGCCGAGAAGGCAGGCGAGCGGGAGATCGAGCACAACCCGCGTGCGGCCTCCGTACGACTGCGCGCGGCCGAACGGATTGGAGCGGCTGCCTCATGACCGCACCCGCACGTCCTCGCCCCCAGCCGGCCGAACGCCGACGGCAGAGCCCGCGGCGGGCACCGAGGCAGGCACCGGCCGCCGCTCCCGACGTCGTCGGCTCGCCGAAACGGCGCAGCTCCGCAGCCGAACGCGCCTACGCCCGCAGGGCGCAGCGCGCAGACGCGTTGCGGCGACAGGCACAGCAGCGGGAACAGCCCGAGCCGACACGGCTCCGGCTGCGCCTGCGGTGGCCGCGTTCGCGTGCCTCGTTCGTGCTCATGCTCATGGCGCTGATGGCCGTGGGCGTCGCCACCACCCTCTGGCTGTCGACCCAGGCGATCTCGGACTCTTACCGGCTCGAGGAGCTGCGGCAGTCGAACGCCGACTTGGCCGAGCGCTCGGAGGAACTGCAGCGCGCCGTCGCGACGGCCGAGGCACCGGGACAACTCGCCGAACGTGCCGAGAAACTCGGCATGGTGCCGGGCGGTAACCCCGCACGGCTCGTGGTCGGCGACGACGGCAAGGTCCGCGTGGTCGGTGAGCCGGAAGCGGCGCACAAGCCCGCTCCGCCCGCCCCGCCGGCCGACCAGTCCGGCGACCGCACCGAGGGCGATGTCACGCAAGCTGCCGGGGAACGGGGCGGCAACAACGCCGGCAACAACAACGACAACAACGACAACAACGCCGAAAACGCCGGCAACAGGGGCGACTCGGGCAACTCCGGCGACTCGGACCAGCGTCCCGGCGGGCAGCGTGACGGAGGCGACCCTGATGCCGGCGGGGCGGGCAACGGTGACGGCGCGCAGAACCGCCAGGCCGGGGCCGACACGCGCGGCGACCACGCGGACGACCGCAACAGCGGTCCCGCGGAGGAGACTGTGGACTGAGAGACGGGCACGCCGTGACGGCGGCGGCCCGGGGGAGTGATCCGGAGGGGACCGATGCGACCGAAGCGACCGGCAGGTGCGGCGGGGTCGAGACACTCGGCATCGTCGTCACCGCAGGGACGCGGGGGAGCGGGACGTACCTACTCGGCGAAGGCCCGCCGCGCGGGCCGAGCGTCCACAGCGGACGGTGGAACGCGCAGCCGGTTCGTCATCGGGCGCATCGCACTCGCGGTGATCCTCGCCGCGACTGGTATCAAGCTCGTCCATGTGCAGGGCTTCCAGGCCGAGGCGCTGTCGGCGCGCGCCGAGCAGCAGCGCACCTCGACCATCGACATCCCGGCCCAGCGCGGTGACATCCTCGACCGCAACGGCGCGCAGCTGGCGTTCAGCGTCGAGACCCGCACGCTGTGGGCCAACCTGCGGCTGATGCGCAAGGAATGGGCCGAGTTCGCCAAGAAGAACCCGGACTCGGACGAGAACTACGACTCGCACGTCGCCGAGATCGCGAAGTACATCGCGAAGAAGGTGCCCGGCAAGACGACCGAGGAGGACCTGCTCGAGGAACTGCGCGACCGCAAATCCTCGTTCACCTACCTCGTGGACGACGTCCAGCCGTCCGTGGCCGACGAGATCCAGTCCGAGTACCCGGAGATCGGGTACGAGAAGCGCGCGAAGCGGGAGTACCCGGCCGGGAACGTCGGCTCGAACATCGTGGGCTACGCGAACTGGCGGATGGAGGACCCGGACCAGTCGAAGCACAACATCGAGGGCCTGGCCGGGCTGGAGAGCGCGCGCAACGACGTGCTCACCGGCAAGCCGGGCAGGCAGGTCGCCGACACCGCCCAGGGCACCGACGTCGTCATCCCCGGCACCGAACGTGACCTCCAGCCCGCCACGGCGGGCTCGGACCTGCAACTGACGATCGACTCCGACGTGCAGTACAACGTCCAGCGGATGCTCAAGGACTACGTCGAGAAGTCGCACGCCGACGGCGGCAGCGCGGTGGTGCTCGACGCCAAGACCGGCGAGATCTACGGTCTCGCCAGCGACAAGACCCTCGACCCCGGCAACCTCGACCCGGATCTGCTCACCGACAAGGCGGTGACCGAACCGTTCGAGCCCGGCTCGGTCAACAAGGTCATCACCGCGGCAGGCGCCATCGAGGCGGGCATCACCAAGCCCGACGACGTGCACCGGGTGCCGGGGTCGATGAAGGTCGCCGACCACACGGTGCACGACGCGTGGGAGCACGGCACCCAGCCGTTCACCACGACCGGCATCTTCGCCAAGTCCTCCAACGTGGGCACGCTGATGCTCGCGCAGGAACTGGGACCGGACCGCTACCTGGACATGCTGAAGAAGTTCGGCCTCGGCCAGCGCACCGGTGCCGGGCTGCCGGGCGAGAGTCCGGGATACATCCCGCCGCGCAACCAGTGGTCGGGCACGACGTTCGGCAACCTGCCGATCGGTCAGGGTCTGTCGATGACGGTGCTGCAGATGGCCAGCATGTACCAGGCCATCGCCAACGACGGCGTGCGCGTCGAACCACGGGTGGTCTCGGCGACGCGGACCCCGGACGGGCGGCGTGTGGCCGAGCCGAAGCCGGACGAGACGCGGGTGGTCAGCACCCACACGGCGCGGCAGGTCCGCGACATGCTGCGTGCGACGGTGCAGGACGGCGACACCTACGAGGCAGGCACGGCGCCGCAGGCGGCCATCGAGGGGTACCAGGTCGCCGGCAAGACCGGTACGGGTCAGCAGATCAACCCGGAGACGGGTGCCTACAGCGACGACCTGTACAACATCACCTTCGCCGGCATCCTGCCCGCCGACGACCCGCGGTTCGTGGTGGGCATCCGCCTGGACGCTCCGGACACGACCCTGCCGGAGGGCAGTTCCGCCGCGCCGCTGTTCAAGGAGATGGCCTCCTACCTCGCCCAGCGCTACGAGATTCCCCTGTCGGAGAAGAAGTCGCCGGTGGTCCCGCTGATCCGCCGCCAGTGACGCCACGCCTGTGTTGCGCTCCCAGGGCCCCGTGTTGCGGCCCCAGGGGCGCGTGTTGCGGATCCAGGGACTCGTGTTGCGGATCCAGGAGCCCGTGTTGGGCTTTCGGGAACCGGTGTTGTCGTTCCGCGTAGCCGTGGAGTCGGTGGTGCTCGTCGACGAACCGCCG
>Ga0079224_100002729_pt1 | contig 21720 bp, 18 predicted proteins | sample Stecom2015_FD_80414 | JGI IMG/M metagenome (GOLD analysis project Ga0079224, IMG submission 80414) | Agricultural soil microbial communities from Utah to study Nitrogen management - Steer compost 2015 | ecosystem: Environmental > Terrestrial > Soil > Agricultural land | place: USA: Utah...
ACCGCTTCAAGGTCCCGGATCGGTACACGTTCGATGCCTTCATCGCGTACGAGGGCTGGGAGAGAGTGTCGGTCGACGTGGCGGTGACGAACCTCACCGATGAGAAGAGCCTCTACACGTCGTTCTCGGACCGGCACAGCAGTTTCATGTTCGAGGAGCCGCGCACGATCCGCGCCCGCATCAAGGCGCGCTACTAGGAACGCCGGGGCGGACGCGTCACGCGCAGACGCTCACTTAGACCGGGTCCAGAGGCGGCCGGCCGTGCGCCGACAGCCGCCGGGGCGCCCTCACGCCGGCATTGTGCGGGGCCCGGGGCATCGCTACTATGAAATCCCCCTGGCAGGGCTACCCAAGAGCTCCGGACTATGAACATTTACGTGGGCAACCTTCCCTACTCGACGACGGACGAGGAACTGCGGGCGGCTTTCACGCCTTACGGCGCCGTCACTTCCGCGCGCGTCGTCTTCGACAGGGAGACCGGCCGTTCGCGAGGCTTCGGCTTCGTCGAGATGGCCAATTCCAGCGAAGCCCTCGCGGCGATCGAGGCCTTGAACAAGACCGAATGGCACGGCCGGCAGCTCCGGATCAACGAAGCCCGCGCCCGCCGCTAGTCTCCACGACCCGCGGTCCTCATCACGGTCCCTTGCCATGCCGGTCGGTGGCAGCCGGCCGGTCGAGTCGGCGTGCGCGCGGCGCTCGCATTGAATGCCGCCGTCCCCTGTTATAGATTGAATCGCAGTGCCGGCCCGCGCGCTTCCGCGCGGCCCTGACGACTCCGCTTCCCGGTCGGGCGCAGCGTTTCTCCAGGCGTCCGACGCCGTCCCCCTACACGAGTTTCCGCACCGCCCTCGCGCTGTCCGCGGCGTCGAGGTCCCCGCGGGAGGCCCCATGGTCCAGGCGTTCGGACACCTGTCCGCACAGATGCTGCTGCACATCGTGCTGATGAACGCGGTCGCGCCTTTGCTCGCGCTCGCGTTCCGCGGCACGGCGGCGCGCGGCCCGGTGCGGCTGCTGCTGCCCGCGACGCTTTCGCAGATCGTCCTGCTCTGGGCCTGGCATGCGCCGCCGGCACTCGCTGCCGTGATGCGCTCGGGCGTGCTGCACGCCGGCATGCAGGCGTCGCTGTTCCTCGCCGCGCTGTGGTTCTGGTTCACGATCATCGTCGCGCGCGACGCACGCTGGCAGGCGATACTGGCGCTGCTCGTCACCGGCAAGCTGTTCTGCCTCATGGGTGTGCTGCTGGCGTTCGCGCCGCGCGGGCTCTATCCGGGGCTGGCGACGGGCTCGCCGCAGGCCGCGCTCGCGGACCAGCAGCTCGCGGGATTGCTCATGCTGCTCGCGTGCCCGGCCACCTATGTCGCGGCGGGCATCGTGATCGCCGCGCGCTGGCTCGCGCGGCTGGAACACGACGCCGCCCGCCAGCGCACGCCACATGCGCGATACCCGGCCTGAACGGTCCGGGTGGCGGCGCCTGCTCCGGCGCGGCGCCTTGGCAGCCGTGCTCGTGCTCGTTGCCGGTGCGCTCTTCGTCCGCTCTGGCCTCTACAACGTGGCCGCCTCGAGCGATCACTGGCCCTTCACGACGTGGCTCATCGACCGCGTGCGCGTGCATTCCGTCGATACCTGGAGCTCGTTCGTGCCGGCGCCGCCGTCGCTGGACGACGCGGACCTGCTCGCGCTCGGCGCGGCGCATTTCGAGGGTGGGTGCACGCCGTGCCACAGCCGGCCGGGCGATCCCGCCAACGCGATCGCCGCCGCCATGCTTCCGCCGCCGCCGCCGCTCGGCACGGTCGTCGGGTCGATGGACGCAAAGGCGCTCTTCTGGATCGTCAAGCACGGACTCAAGTACACGGCGATGCCGGCGTGGCCGGCACAGCAGCGGGACGACGAGGTGTGGGCGGTCACGGCATTCCTGGTGCGCCTCCCCGAGCTGTCGCCGCGGGCGTACCGCGAGCTCGCCGGGATGACGCGCACCGGGCAGGCCGTGCAGGACGGCGCCGAGCTCGCGACGGGGAGCGAATCCGTGGGCCTGACGGAGTGCGTGCGCTGCCACGGCGATGCGGAGACGGGGCCGCTGTCCGGCTACGTTCCCGTGCTCAACGCGCAGCCGCGACGTTACCTCGAACGGGCGCTCGCCGAGTACGCGGACGCGCAGCGGCCGAGCGGCGTCATGCAGCCGGTCGCGACCTTGCTCACGCCCACCGAGCGCCTCCGCCTGGCGGCCTGGTACGCCGGGCTGGCGGCGCCCCGGGAGGACCGCCCCGACCCGGCGCCCGGGCTCGTGGAGGAGGGACGGCGGCTTGCCCGCGAGGGCGAGCCGGGCACCGGCCTGCCGCCGTGCCTCGCGTGCCACGCGCGGGATCACCCGGAGAGCTTCCCGTCGCTCGCCGGGCAGAACCCCGAGTACCTCCTCGGGCAACTCGGCCTCTTCCGCCGCGGCGCGCGCGACGGCACGGTGCACGGGCAGATCATGGGCGTGATCGCCCGGCGCCTGGGCGACCGGCAGGCGCAGGCCGCGGCCGCCTATTTCGCCTCCCTGCCGGCCGGAGGGGCGCCCGCGCTCGCGGAGATCGCCCCGTGAGGCCGCCCGGCCTGCGGCGTGCCGCCTGCATCCTCGCGCCGGTGCTGCTGGCGGCCGGCTGCGCCGGCGTGCAGTCGGCGCTGGAGCCGGCCGGTGTCGAGGCGGTGCACATCGACCGGCTGCTGCGCCTCGTCACGCTGTTCCTCGCGCTGGTGTTCGCGGGCGTGCTCGTCGCGACGGCAATCGCACTCGCGGGTCCGCGCGCGTGGCGGGAGAAGCTCGCGAGCGAGCACCTGGTCGTGCACGCGGGCATGGTGTTCCCCCTGGTCGCGCTGTCCGTGCTGCTCGGTTACGGCATTTGGGTCATGGGCCAGGGCGGCAGCGCGCAGGCGGGCGTCGGGCTCCGCCTCGACGAGGACATCGCCGCCGCCTTCGAGGCGCTGCCGGCATCCGGGCTGCGCATCGCCGTCACGGGAGAACGCTGGTGGTGGCGGGTCGAGTACGTGACCGCCGACGGCCGGCGGTTCGCGAGCGCGAACGAGCTGCGCCTGCCGGTCGGTGAGCCCGTTCCGGTGCTGCTCGCTTCGGCCGACGTGATTCACAGCTTCTGGGTGCCGAAGCTCGCCGGCAAGCTGGACATGATCCCGGGACGGGTCAACACGCTGACACTCGAAGCGACCGCTCCCGGCGTCAGCCGCGGCCAGTGTGCCGAGTACTGCGGCGGCGCGCACGCGCTCATGTCCTTCTTCGTCGTCGCCATGCCGCCGGCGGAGTTCGCGGCGTGGCTGGAGCGCGAAGCGGCGCCCGCCGCCGAGCCCGCCACGCGCGCCGCGACCGCCGGCAGGCGCCTGTTCATGACTCACGGGTGCGCCGGCTGCCACGCGATCCGCGGCACCGTCGCCCGCGGCACGATCGGGCCCGACCTCACGCACGTGGGCGGCCGGCTGTCGCTCGGCGCCGGCGTGCTGCCGAACGAGCCGCAGGCGATGGCGCGCTGGATCCGCGACACCGCGCACGTGAAGCCCGAGAACCTGATGCCGCCCTTCGCGATCTTCACCGACGCGGAGCTGCGCGATCTCGCAACTTACCTGGAGGGGCTCGAGTAGTGGCCTTCGACGAGCGCGACCTGCCGAACCCGTTGCCGCGGCCGGAGGGCGAGCTCGCCGAGCTCGAGCGCGTGTGGGCAACCCCGAAAGGCTGGCGCATCGTCACCGCCGTGAACAACACCGTCATCGGGATCTTCTACATCGGCACCGCGTTCTTCCTGTTTCTCGTCGCCGGCCTGCTCGCGCTGCTCATGCGCACGCAGCTCGCGGTCCCGGAGAACGATTTCATCGGGCAGCCGCTCTACAACCAGATGTTCACCGTGCACGGCACGACGATGATGTTCCTGTTCGCCGTGCCGGCGGTCGAGGCGCTCGGCGTCATGCTGCTGCCGCAGATGCTCGCCGCACGCGACCTGCCGTTTCCGCGCCTGTCCGCGTTCGCGATCTGGGCCTACGTGATCGGCGGGCTGGTGTTCGTCTCCACGATCCTCTACGACCTCGCGCCCGCCGGCGGCTGGTTCATGTACCCGCCCCTGACGCTCAAGGAGTTCTCGCCGGGAGACAACGCCGACTTCTGGCTGCTCGGCATCGGCTTCATCGAGATCTCGGCGATCGCCGGCGCCATCGAGATCGTCGTCGGCACGCTGAAGACGCGCCCCCCGGGGATGTCGCTCATGAGGATGCCGATCTTCGGCTGGGCGATGCTGATTTTCGCGGCGATGATCATGTTCGCCTTTCCGGCGGTGATCCTCGCCACGATGATGCTGGAGATCGAACGGTCGTTCGGCTGGCCGTTCTTCACGGCCGCGCAGGGCGGGGATCCGCTGCTGTGGCAGCACCTCTTCTGGTTTTTCGGCCACCCGGAGGTCTACATCATCTTCCTGCCCGCGGCCGGCCTGGTGTCGATGATCGTGCCGGCGATGGCGCAGCGGCCGCTGATCGGCTACCGCTTCATCGTGGTCGCGCTGATCGCGACCGGCTTCTTCAGCTTCGGGCTGTGGGTGCACCACATGTTCACGACCGGCATCCCGTCGCTGAGCCTCGCCTTTTTCTCGGCTGCGAGCATGGCGGTCGCCGTTCCCTCGGGCATCCAGGTGTTCTCCTGGATCGCGACCATGGCCGCGAGCCGCGGCCGCTTCCGGATCACGACGCCGTCGCTGTTCGTGCTCGGCTTCCTCGTGATCTTCACGATCGGCGGCCTGACGGGCGTGATGGTGGCCCTCGTTCCGCTCGACTTCCAGGTGCACGACACTTACTTCGTCGTGGCGCATTTCCACTACGTGCTGGTCGGCGGAATGGTGTTTCCGCTGTTCGCCACCTTCTATTACTGGGCGCCGATGGTGAGCCGCAACATGCTGTCGGAACGCCTCGGGCGCTGGGTGTTCTGGCTCATGTTCGCGGGCTTCAACATCGCCTTCCTGCCGATGCACCTGACCGGCCTGCTCGGCATGCCGCGGCGCGTCTGGACCTATCCGGCGGACCTCGGCTGGGATCCGCTCAACCTGCTGTCGACCGTGGGCACCTACGTGCTCGCCGCCGGGGTGCTCCTGTTCACGATCGATCTCGTCGTCCGCTTCCGGCCTGGGCAGGGCCAGGACAACCCGTGGCGTGCGGGCACGCTCGAATGGCTGCCGAACGACCTCTACTCGACGCGCAGCATCCCGCTCGTGACCAGCCGCGAGCCGCTCTGGGACCAGCCGGGCCTCGCGCGGGACGTGGCCGAGGGCCGCTACTTCCTGCCGGGGACGCTGACCGGCGGGCGCGAAACGCTCGTGACGTCGCCGGTCGAGGCGCGCCCGCAGTACGTCATTCGGATGCCGGGGCCGGGCTGGCCGCCCTTCCTGGCCGCCGTTTTCATGGCGTCGTTCTTCCTGCTCCTCACGGTGAAGGCCGTCGTGCCCGCGGTCGCGTGCGGCGTGCTGATGATCGTGTTCTGCATCGCCTGGGCGTGGAGCCTCGATCCAGGGCCCGGCCGGGAGGTGGACATCGGCGGCGGCATACGCCTCCCGACGTACATGAGCGGCCCGCGCTCGCACTCGTGGTGGGCGATGGTCGTGCTCATGTTCGTCGCGGCCTCGCTGTACCTCGCCTGGGTCTTCTCCTACCTGTTCCTGTGGACGGTATCGCCGGAGGCGTGGTCACCGCACGGCGCGCCGGCCCTGCCGGCGTGGCGCTGGCCCGCCGCGTCCGTGCTGCTGCTCCTCGCGGGCTCCGGCCTGCTGCTCGGCGCGCAGCGCGGGCTGCCCCGGCGCGGGGAACGGGCCGCCGGCGTGCCGTGGCAAATGCTGCTCGCGCTCGCGTGCCTCGCGGCGGCGCTCGGCATCGAGCTCGCGGGTCACTGGGGCAGCGGGCTGCGACCGACGCAGAACGCCTACGCGGCGTCGGTGTACATGGCGGTGCTGCTGTTCGGCCAGCTCGCGTTCGCCCTCGCGATCCTGGGCGGCTTCGTCATCGCGCGCCACGTCACCGGGCGACTCGACCGGGAACGGCGCGTGAGCTTCGACAACCTCGCGCTCCTGTTCCACTACACCGTCGCGCAGAGCCTGCTCGGCCTCGCGCTGGTGCACGGGTTCCCGCGGGTGGTGGCATGAAGCCGGGTGACGCGATCCAGGCAGGCGACGATCGCGGCTCCCCGGCGGCGGCATTGGCCTACCTCGTGGTCGGCCCGCTCGCCTGGGCCGGTCACCTCCTGCTCGTCTACGCGCCGCAGGCGGCGCTTTGCGCTTTCCGCCTGACGGGCACGGCCGCCGTCGAGACGAGCATCGTGCGCGTGATGGTGATCGGCGTCACCGTGCTCGCGGCGTCCGCGATGATCGCCGCCATCGCGGCGCCGCGAGCCCTGGCTCGGCTGCTGCGCGCAACGGCGTTCCTGGAAGGCGGCAACGGCCGGTTCATGATCGCGGTCATGCGCCTGCTCGCGGTGCTGTCGCTGGCGGGAGTGGCCTGGGCGGGCAGCGCGGCGCTCGTGCTCCCGCCGTGCCCGGTGCTGCGCTGATCGGGGCGCGGCGCGTCAGGCCGGGACGAAGCCGGGCACCGGCCGGATCCGGTCCCGCGGGATTGCCGCGAGCTGGGTCCTCACGAGCTGGTCCATCGTCTCCACGGCGCCGTCGTCGCCCACGAAGTACGGCGGCCGGCGGCGCAACAGGCTCCAGTCGCCGGACTTCAGGATGCGCAGGAGGTGCGCCATGTTGTTGCGGATGGCCTCGACGTACGGATTCTGGCCGTCGTACAGCACCTCGATGTAACGGTACGCGCGGTTGAACTTGTTGCACAGGCGCTCGCGCGAGACCTGCTGGTAGAACAGCGGCGTCTTGCTGAGGAGGTCGATGCCGGAGGCATAGCGTACGCGGTATTCGCCGGGCCGCGCGTTCTCGACGGCGACGCCGCCGAGCACGAATTCCTTGTACAGCCGGTCGCGGCATTTCTCGAGGTAGCAGCGATCGGCCATCTGGGCGATGAGGTCGGCGGTGCCGAGGAGATGCCCGCAGATCGCGTCGCGCGGATCCTCGAACTCGATGTGGTCGAGGTCGAGCTCGTAGCCCGTGAAGTGCACGATGCGGCTGGCGGTGCCGAGGTCCGCCTCCATGCCGATGCCCGGCAGGTAGCGCCGGAGGAAATCGGCGCTGCGGGAGACGTGGTACATCGTGAACTCGGCGCCGTTGGTGAAGTCGCGGTCGCGCTCGAGGTGGCGGATGTAGCCGGAGTCGTGGAACAGCGCGGTCACGAGCGCGAGCTCGGCGCGATGCGGCCCGAGCCGGTCGGCCGGCTCGACGCTGCGCTCGTACCCGGCAATGAGGCGGGCGAGGGCGAGCGACATGTCCAGCGTGTGCTGGAGGTCGTGATAGGTCGTCTCGCAGGCCGCGTAACCGGGGTAGCGACCGGTGAACAGCCGCTCGAAATCGTAGAACGCGAGCCACAGGCGATCGAAGGACGCGCCCGGGAAGGTGTCGGTGAACAGGGCCTTGACCGCGGCGCGCACGGCCGCGGGATTGCTGACCTGCACCGTGTCGGTCACGTCGTAGTCGTTGCGTCGGTCCGGCGTCATCAGTTTCTTGTCGTTCTGGTCGCGGCCGGCGACGCCCGGTGCAGCGCTCATGTAGGGCGATTCGTGGTCACGTACCGCGGATCATACACGCGGCGGCGCGCGGGAAGCGCAATTTGACATATTGCGAAGATCGCCGGTCGCACGCTCCGGCGCAGGTGCCCGGGCCGCGCGTGGCGCGCGCTCTTGCAGGCTTACAGGTCGAACTCGGCGATGACCGGGGCGTGGTCGGAAGGACGCTCCCAGCCGCGCGGCTCGCGGTCGATCCGGCAGCCGGTGCAGGCTTTCGCGAGCGCTTCGCTCGCCAGGATCAGGTCGATGCGCAAGCCCGCGTTGCGGCGGAAGCGGCCGCGCCGGTAGTCCCACCACGAGAACGACTTCTCGGGCTGCGGGAAGGAGCGGAAGACGTCCGTGAGGCCGAGCGCCATGAGCGCGCGCAGGCCTTCGCGCTCCGGGCCGCTGGTGTGGATGTCCTCGCCGTACGCGACCGGGTCGTACACGTCGCGATCGTCGGGTGCGATGTTGAAATCGCCGAGGACCAGCAGGCGCTCGTGGCGTTGCAGCTCGGCGGCGACGTACTCACGTGCCGCCGCGAGCCACTGGAGCTTGTACTCGTACTTGTCGGAACCGAGGCTTTGCCCGTTCGGGACATAGACGTTGATGATGCGCACGCCGTGAGAGGTGGTCGCGAGGATGCGCCGTTGCGGATCCGGGAAACCCTCGATGTCCGTGACCGGATCGAGGAGCGGCGCGCGTGACACGGTGGCCACCCCGTTGTAGCTGCGCTGACCGCTCGCGAGCGCCTCGTAACCGGCTTCGCGAAACGCGTCCGCGGGAAAGTCCTCGGTGACCTGCTTGATCTCCTGCAGCGCGAGCACGTCGGGCGAGCGCGACTCGAGCCAGTCGAGCACCTGCTGCAGACGGACTTTCAGCGAGTTGATGTTCCAGCTCGCGACCTTCATGCCGCCTTGTCGACGATGCCGCTCCGCTCGAGCAGCGCCTCCAGCGTCGGCTTGCGGCCGCGAAACGCGACGTACGCTTCCATGATGTCGCGGCTGCCGCCGATCTCGAGAATCTCGGAGCGGAAGCGCCGCGCGGTGGCGCGGTCGAAGATGCCCGCCTCCTCGAACGCGGCGAACGCGTCGGCGGCGAGCACCTCGGCCCACTTGTAGCTGTAGTAACCCGCCGCGTAGCCGCCGGCGAAGATGTGGGAAAAGCTGTGCGGCAGCCGGTTGTAGTCGGGATGCTGCACCAGCGCGACCTCCTCGCGCACCTGCCGCAGCACCTCGAGCGCCCGTGCGCCGCGCTCGGGGTCGTACTCGGCGTGCAGGCGGAAATCGAACAGCGCGAACTCGAGCTGGCGCAGCATCGCGAGCGCCGCGCCGAAGTAGCGGCCGGCTTCCAGCCTGTCGAACAGCTCGCGGGGCAGTGGCTCGCCGGTGCGCCAGTGGCCGGAAGCGCGCTCGAGCACTTCGAACGACCAGGCGTAGTTCTCCATGAACTGGCTCGGCAGCTCCACCGCGTCCCAGGGCACACCGTTGATGCCGGCGAGGCTCGGGTAATCCACCTTCGTGAGCAGGTGGTGCAGCATGTGGCCGAACTCGTGGAACAGCGTCACCACGTCGTTGTGCGTGAGCAGCGACACACCCGCCTCGTTCGGCGGCGAGAAGTTGCAGACGAGGTAGCCGACCGGCAGCACCGGCGTGCCGGACACGTTCTGGCGGACGATGCACTCGTCGATCCACGCGCCGCTGCGCTTGCCGTTGCGCGCGTACAGGTCGGTGTAGAAGCCACCGAGGGGCTCGCCGCGCTCGTCGCACACCTCGAAGTACTCGACGGTTTCGTGCCACACCTGCACGCCCGGGACGCGCGAGAGACTTACGCCGTACAGCCGCTCTGCGAGCTCGAACAGGCCGCCGACGGCTTTCTCCGCGGTGAAGTACTGCCTGAGCACCTCGTCGGAGATCGCGAACCGCTCCTGCTTCAGCCGCTCCAGCCAGTAGGTCACGTCCCACGCCGCCAGCGGCTCCGGTGCGAGCGCCTGGATGGCGGCGAGCTCCTTCTCGGCGGCCGGGCGGGTGCGCCGGGCGAGCTCCTCCAGAAACCCGATCACCTCGGCCGGCGTGCCGGCCATCTTGGTGGCCAGCGAGTACTCGGCGTAGCTCTCGAAGCCGACGAGCCGCGCCAGCCGGTGCCGCAGCGCCAGGATCTTCTCGATGTTCTCGCTGTTGTCCCAGCGCTCGAAGCCGCCCTGGTCGGAGGCGCGGGTGGACCACGCGCGGTAGAAGCGCTCGCGGAGCGAGCGGTCGTCGGCGTGCGTGATCACCGCCATCCACGTCGGCAGGTCGAGGGTCAGCCGCCAGCCCGGCTGGCCGTGGCGCGCCGCCTCGGCCCGGGCGCGCTCGACCGTGGGCTCCGGCAGCCCGGAGAGCAACGCCCGGTCCTCGGTGTGGAAATGCCAGCTGTCGGTCGCGTCCTGCAGGTTCTGCTCGAACTTGGCCTGCACGGACGCGAGCTCCTGCATCGCCTGCCGGAACTCGGCCTTCTCCGCCTCCGGCAGCGCCACGCCCGCGAGCCGGAAGTCACGCAACGCCTTGTCGAGCAGCATCCGCTGCGCCCCGGGTGCGGTCGGGGGAAGGGACTCGCGGATCGCGGCGAACCGCGCCTGCACCGCCTTGTTTTGCGCGAGCTCGGTGCCATGTTGGGTGAGGATCGGCAGGCACGCGTTGTATGCTTCGCGCCAGCCCGGATCGCCGAGCACCGAATGCAGGTGGCTGACGGGCGACCAGACGCGGGCGAGCTCGTGGTGCATTTGCTCGAGCGGCACGACGAAACGCTCGAAATCGCCCGCCGATTCGTCCGCCAGCAGGTTCTCGAGCCGCTTTTTGTGCTCCGCGACGAGGCTTTCGATGGCGGGCAGGGCGTGCTCGGGCCGCATGTCGGCAAAACGGGGCAGCCCCCGGGTATCCAACAACGGATTGGACATGGGTCGGGTCAACTGGTGAGATAAAACGATGCTGCACGAGATGGTATCACACGGCCTTCCGGCGGCCCGCGGACGCCGGCGCCGGGCCCGGGGGATCGGGACGTGACGGTGGAGTTCGACGTCGTCGTCATCGGCGGCGGCAGCGGCGGGCTCGCGCACGCGCAACGCGCGGCGGAATACGGCGCCCGGGCCGTCGTCGTCGAGTCCGGCCGGCTCGGCGGCACGTGCGTGAACGTCGGCTGCGTGCCGAAGAAGGTCATGTGGTACGCGGCCGAAACGATGCACCACCTCGGGCATGCGGCCGACTACGGCTTCGACGTCGAGGTCCGCGGCCACGACTGGGCGGAGCTCAAGCGGCGCCGCGATGCCTACATCGCGCGCCTCAACAACATCTACGCCGGCAACCTGGAACGCCGCGGCGTGTCCCTGATCCGCGGCCACGCGCGCTTCGTCGACCCGCACACGCTCGACATCGAGGGCCGCCGCGTGGCCGGGAAGCGCATCGTCGTTGCGACCGGCGGCCACCCGATCGTCCCGAAGCTGCCGGGCGCGGAGCTGGGGTTCACGTCCGACGATTTCTTCGAGCTCGAGAGCCGCCCGCAGCGCGTGTGCGTCGTGGGCAGCGGCTACGTGGCGGTCGAGCTCGGCGGCGTGTTCAACGCGCTGGGCTCCGAGGTGACGATGCTCATCCGCCGGGAACGCGTGCTGAGGAGCTTCGATGCCATGCTGGGCGAGGAGCTCGGGCTCGCCATGGAGGCGGCCGGCATCCGCATCGAGCGCGAGATCGTGCCGCTCGCCCTCGAGCGCGGGGCGGACGGGCTCACCCTCACGGCAGTCGGCGGCACGACGTACGGCCCGTTCGATGCCGTGCTCTGGGCCGTGGGCCGTGCGCCGCGCACGGCGGGACTCGATCTCGAAGCGGCCGGGGTCGAGACGGACGCCGACGGCTTCGTGCCGGTGGACGACTTCCAGGCGACCAACGTGCCGCACATCTTCGCCCTCGGCGACGTTACCGGGCGCGTCGCGCTCACGCCGGTGGCGATTGCGGCGGGACGCCGACTCGCCGATCGCCTGTATGGCGGCATGGAAGGCCGCCGCCTCGACTACGAGAACATCCCCACGGTCATTTTCTCGCACCCGCCGATCGGCACGATCGGCATGACCGAGGATGAAGCGCGCGAGCGCTACGGCACGCAAACTCGCGTCTACGAGTCGCAGTTCACGCCGATGTACTACCAGCTCGGCGAGAACAAGCCGCAGACGCGCATGAAGCTCGTCACTGCCGGGCCCGACGAGAAAGTGGTGGGCTGCCACGTGATCGGCGACGGCGCGGACGAGATGATGCAGGGGTTCGCGGTGGCCATTCGCATGGGCGCGACGAAACGCGATTTCGACGACACGGTCGCGATTCACCCGACGAGCGCGGAGGAGCTCGTCACGATGCGCTGATGGAGAGCTGCCTCAGTACGGGTCGCGTGTCCGGGCGCACGCCGCGCCAAAGATGGAACGATTCGGCCGCCTGCTCCACCAGCATGCCCCATCCCAGCACCGCCTCGCGCGCACCGCATTCGCGGGCCCAGCGGCTGAAAGGCGTCGGCGTCAGGCCGTAGGACAGGTCGTAACAGAACGTGTCGGGCGTGATTGCCGCCCGCGGCCACGGCGGCGTCTCGCCTTTCAGCCCCGCCGAGGTCGCGTTGATGACGAGGCCGTAATCGGCCGCGGGGACGTCCTTGAAGCGGCACGCGGTGACCTCCCCGAGGTGGGAGAAGTCGGCGGCGAGCACGCGCGCTTTCTCGACCGTGCGGTTGGCGATCGTGACGCTCTCCGGCCCGGCCGCGAGCAGCGGCCCGAGGATGCCGCGCGTGGCGCCGCCCGCCCCGAGGATGAGGATCCTCAGGCTCGCGAGGTGCAGCCCGAGGTTGCGCGTGAGGTCGCGCAGCAGGCCGACCCCGTCGGTGTTGTCGCCGAAGATCTCCCCGTCCTGGAAGACGAGCGTGTTGACCGCGCCGGCACGCGTCGCGCGCTCGCTGAGCTGGTCGACCACGTCCAGCGCCGCGGTCTTGTGCGGCACCGTGATGTTGAGGCCCTTGCCGCCCTTCTCGCCGAACTCGCGGATCGCGCTGCGCAGCTCGCCGGGCGCTACCGGCAAGAGCTCGTAGGAGATGTTCTGGCCGGTCTGCAGCGCGAACAGGCGGTGAATGATCGGCGACCGGCTGTGCGAGACCGGGTATCCCATGACGCCATAGCGGTCGACCTGCCGCTTCATTCCCGTGACTGGAGCCAGCGTGCCGCGTCCAGCGCGTAGTACGTCAGGATCGCGCTCGCGCCGGCGCGCTTGATGGACAGGAGCGCTTCGAGCGCAATCGCTTTCTCGTCCACCCAGCCGCGCTCGGCGGCCGCCTTGATCATCGAGTACTCGCCGCTCACCTGGTAGGCGAACACGGGCACGCCGAAGCGATCCTTCACGCGGCGCACGATGTCGAGATACGGCAGCGCCGGCTTGACCATCACGATGTCGGCGCCCTCGGCGATGTCGAGCCCGACTTCGCGCAGTGCCTCGTCGCTCATGGCCGGGCTCATCTGGTAACCGTGCTTGCCGGCGCCGCGCAGCCGAGGGTCGAGGTCGAGGGCATCCCGGAACGGACCGTAAAAGGAAGAGGCGTACTTCGCCGCGTAGGACAGGATCAGCGTGTTCGTGTGGCCGTTGCTCTCGAGCGCCTCGCGGATCGCCCCGACCCGCCCGTCCATCATGTCCGACGGCGCCACGACGTCGGCGCCGGCTTCCGCGTGCGACAGCGCCTGCCGGACCAGCATCGCGACCGTCTCGTCGTTCTGCACGTAACCGGATTCGTCGATGATGCCGTCCTGTCCGTGGGTCGTGTACGGGTCGAGCGCGACGTCGGTGATCACGACCACGTCCGGAAACGACTGCTTGACCGCCCGCACGGCGCCTTGGACGAGCCCCTGCGGGTTCGCGCACTCGCTGCCGTCCGGGGTCTTCCGGTCGGGATCGATCACGGGAAACAGGGCGACGGCGACGATGCCGAGCTCCACCGCCCGCGCCAAAGCCTCGATCAGCTCATCGACCGTGTGCCGCTGCACGCCCGGCATCGACGCGACCTCGCGCTCGTGCAGGGCACCTTCGCGGACGAACACCGGCCAGACGAGGTCGGCGGCCTCGAGCCGGGTTTCCGCCACCAGCCGGCGCAGGGCGGCGGTGCGGCGCGTACGGCGCAGCCGGGTCGAGGGGAACCGGCCGGCCTGGAAGTCACTCATAGGAACATCCGAATCCGACGTGTCGTGACTATTATTTGGCTTTTCGCGGCGTACGGGTAGCTCTACCGGCCCGCAGGCAAGAAAAAGACCAAGACACCCGCCGAGAACCCCATGCATGCACTCGCCCCGTTGCCCGAACCCCGTCCGCCGGCGGAATCGCCGTCCCGGGATCCCGGAACGCCCGGTAATAACCGCGCCCCGCGGCGGGTCTACCGCAGATGACGAGCGACGGTGACCGCGAGCGCAAGGCGCGCTTCGAGCGGCTCGTGGCCGGCTGCCACCGCGAGCTGTACCGCTACGCCGCCTGGCTGTCCCGGGACCCCGGGGCCGCGGAGGTCGTGCTGCAGGAGGCGCTGCTCCGGGCCTGGAGGTCGCTCGACCGGCTCAGGCACGACGGCGCGGCCAAGGCCTGGCTGCTGACGATCGTGCGGCGCGAGAACGCCCGCTATTTCGCCGGGAGCCCGCCGCCGGCCGTGGACATCGACGCGCTGTCCCCGGCCCAGGAGGCGATGATCGCGGCCGGTGACGACGCGGAGCTCGAGGATCTCCGCCGCGCGATCATGGCGCTGGAAGATGCTTACCGGGAGCCGCTGGTGCTCCAGGTGATGATGGGCCACAGTTGCAACGAGATTGCCGACATCATGGGACTCACGCCGGGTGCGGTGCTGACGCGCCTGCATCGCGCGCGCCGCAGGCTGCGCGACGCGATCGCAGGAGACGGGGCGCACCCCGCGGCGGCCGGCGCGGGACAGCCGGACGGGGACGCGGACGGGGAAGCCAATGGACTGTGAGGCCTACCGCCGCGCCATCGACGCGGATCCCGGCGGCGACTTCGACGGCGCGGCCGCGCACGTCGCCGGCTGCGAGGCGTGCCGCGCGTACACGGCCACGCTCCGGGACTTCGACCGGCGCCTCGCGCGCGCGCTGGCCATCGACGTGCCGGCCTTTCCCTTGCCCGAGCTGCCCGCCGCCCCGCCGCGGGCGGAGCGCGGCCGTCGCCGGACCCGGTGGCTCGTGACGGCCGCGGCGGCGCTGGCGGTGAGCCTGGCGGGCCTCGCCGTGCTCACGTTGCGCTCCGGCGCGCCGGGGGACGCAGCCGGTGAGCGGCTGGCGGCGGAAGTGCTGGCCCACATGGACGGCGAGGCCTCCTCGCGCGTGGTCACCACCATGGCGGTCAGCCGTGCGGCGCTGGAGCAGGTGCTCGAGCCCCGCGTACGGGCGTTCGACACGGGCGGCGCGATCGTGAGCTACGCGATGAGCTGCGTCATCAACGGCAAGCTCGTGCCGCACCTCGTCGTGCAGGGCCGCACCGGGCCCATCACGCTCATCCTGCTGCCGGACGAAAGCGTCGATGACGCCATCCCGCTCGTCGGCAGGAACGTGCACGGCGTCATCGTGCCGGCCGAGACCGGCGCCATTGCCATCATCGGGGAACGGGAGGACCAGTTGCCGGAGATCGGTGACGTGGGGCAACGGGTAGTGCAATCAGTGCAGTGGCGCCTTTAGGGCCGCTTCAGTCCATCAGCAGGAGATGACCATGTCGGAAAACAAGAGAGTAAAACCGATCACCGTGGCCGTCGGCGCCGCGCTCGCCGGCTCGTTTGCGCTCGCGGGCACCGCGACGGCCGACACCGGCGCGAGTCCGTTCGCCGTGACGGCGCTGAGTGCGGGCTACGCGCTGGGTGCGAGCCATCACGCCGGCGCCGACCACGCCGGCAAGCACGCCGAAGGTGCGTGCGGCGGTGACCAGGGCGACAAGTCGGCGGAGGGGAGCTGCGGCGGCGATAAGGGCGGCGAGTCCCAGGACGGCAACGCGGAAGGCAAAGCCGGCGAGGGCCAGTGCGGCGGCGAGAAGGGCGCCGAAGGCAAGTGCGGCGGCGAAAAGGCCGGCGAAGGCAAGTGCGGGGAGGGCAAGTGCGGCGGCGGGGCCTGAGCCCGGCCAGCCGCGGTTGAGCGTAAAGCCCGCGGCCCGGCCGCGGGCTTTGCGCCTTCCGCAAGACCGGGGCGGCAGGCATTACTGGCCGTAGCCGCGGGTTTCGGCCGGTGCGGAAGGCGCCTGCCGATGCTACGCTGCCGCTCACGAGCAGCGCGGAGAACAGCGTGCCAGTCAAAACCGAGCGCATCCGCCGGTGTCCGTGGGCCGGCGAGAGCAGCCTGTCTTACATCGAGTACCACGACACCGAGTGGGGCGTGCCGGTCTGGGACGACCGCAAGCAGTTCGAGTTCCTGGTGCTCGAGGGCGCGCAGGCGGGACTCTCCTGGTCCACGATCCTCAACAAGCGTGAAGGCTATCGCCGGGCGTTCGCGGAGTTCGATCCGGAGAAGGTCGCCCGCTTCACTCGCCGGCGTATCGAGAAGATCCTCGAGGATCCCGGCATCGTCCGCAACCGACTCAAGGTCGAGTCCGCGGTCAGTAACGCGCGCGCGTTCCTCAAGGTGCAGGAGGAGTTCGACGGCTTCTGTCACTACATCTGGCGGTTCGTCGGCGGCCGTCCGAAGCAGAACCGCTTTCGCGACTCCTCCCAGGTGCCCGCGACGTCGAAGGAATCGGACGCGCTGTCGAAGGACCTGCGACAGCGGGGCTTTCGCTTCGTCGGCAGCACGATCGTGTACGCGCACATGCAGGCCACCGGCATGGTGAACGATCACCTGACGAGCTGCTTTCGCCACAAGGAGGTCGCCGCGCTCGCCCGCCCGTAGGCCCTGCGCGCGGTCAGCTCCGTGACCGCTCCTCGCGCAGCGCGGCGAAAAGCTCCGAGCGCTGCCCGGCACTCAACGGCGTGAGCGGCGGCCGCACGCGCTCCCACTCCGGGTCATGCGTGGATTCGGCGATGAACGCCTTGAGCGCCGCGATCATGGGATAGCGCTGGAAGATCGCACGCGTGCGCTCGAGTGCGTCCTGCAGCGTATCCGCCCGCTCCGAGCGCCATTCCCGGTACAGCGTGACGAGCGCATCGGGCGTCGCGTTGGCGGTCGCCGAAATGGCTCCGGCGCCGCCCGCGCGCAGGTTGCGCAGGAGGAAGGTCTCGCTGCCCGAGAACACGCGGAAGTCGTCGAAGCCGCGCTCGATCAGCGCGAGCGTGTGACTCCAGTCGCCCGAGCTGTCCTTCAGTCCCGCGATGACGCCGGGGTAGGCATGCACCAGGCGCTCGACGAGCGCGAGCGAGTAGCCCACCTGCGCGACTGGCGGGATGTGATAGAGGTAGACCCGGAGCTCGGCGCGGCCGACGCGCTCGATCAGCTCCGCGACGCTCGCGAACAGGCCGTCGTCGGTGACGGGCTTGTAATAGAACGGCGGGAGCAGGAGCACGCCGCGGCAGCCACGCGCCACGGCATGCGCGGTGAGCCGGACGGCGTCGGGGAGCGCGCATGCCCCGGTGCCGGGCAGCAGGCGTCGCGGCCCGATCCCGGCCTCGACGAGGCGCTCGAGGAGCTCGATTTTTTCCTCGCAGGACAGGGAATTGCCCTCGCCGGTCGTGCCGAACGGCGCCAAGTCGACGCCGGCCGCGGCGAGCCGCCGGCAGTGCGCGACGAGCCGCGGCGCGTCCGGCGCCAGGTCGGCCCGGAACGGCGTGAGGACCGGTGCGAGGATTCCGTGAAAGCGTTCGGGTGAGGGCACTGGGGGCCTCCGGCGCGCGAGCGGGCAGAAGCCTCAATTCTGGATCGTGACGAGCGTGATCGCGACCAGTCCCTGCGGCGTGTTGTGGGACACGCCGCCGAAGTAGATCGTGCCCGGGGCGAGGCCGGTCCAGTCGATCGTGACGTCGGCGGTCGTGCCGGCGTTGACGAGCGCGGGGCCCGTGGCGGTCATGTTGCCCTGAACGTCGTCCAGCCCGAAGCCCCACGCGAGGAACGTGTAGACCGCCCCCGGTCCGCCGGCGACGTCGTCGGTATCGAAGGCGTGCACGAACACGGCGTAGCGCCCGGCGCCCGGCAGCAGGATGTCGAACTGCTCGCGCGAGGTCGGCTCCCCGCTCTCCCCGATCTTGGTGCAGTTCACCGTGTCCGGGCAGTAGAAGACGTACATGTCGAGATCGTCTTCGCCGTCCGTGAGCTCGTCGAACAGCGCGAAGCGCAGGTAGGCCATGTTCGCCGGCACGTCAACCAGGTGTGCGCGGACGCCGTTCGTGTCGCGGAACGTGAACGTCTTCGTCGGGTCTTCCTCGATGAACACGTCGGCGAACACGACCGGTGCCCGCAGTCCGTGCACGCCGGGCGCGTACGTGCCGGTGTACCCGAACTCCACCGGGAACGCGAAGCTCCCGTTGCTGCCGCTCGCGAAGACTTCCCGCGGCGCGTTGACGGACGTCGGGCGCACCGCCAGCGCGCTGCGCACGGAGCGATCCCGGCTTTCCCAGGTGAGGCTGCCGAAACGCCACAAGTCGAGCGGCCCGCTCTCGTAGCCGAACGTGACCTCGAACTCCGCCGATTCGCCGGGCGCCAGCGACAGGGTCGAGGGCGAGACGAGGACGCTGATGCCGGGCGGCGGCTCGATCCGCGCCGTGTACGTGCCCGCCTCGTCGCTCACGTTCGTCACCCGCCGCCTCACGATGCGCGTGTGCGCGAGGCGCGCCACGGCGATGGACGGCTGGTTGAGGTCGGCGGGATGGAACGAGAACCCGGCGGCCGCGAGCTCGTCGCAACGGGCGGCGTCCACGGCCGGTGAGCCGCTGCCGCAGGCGAATGCGTCGTACTCGTCTGCGCCGACGTCGTACACGAGCCCCGGGTCGAGCGCGCGGTTCGGGTCGATGTGGCCCGCGCCGAAATCGAACGGATTCGCCGGGGTCTCGCCGTCCTGCTGGCGCACGTCCTGGCGGGCGCTCGTCATCAGCGCGGACTTGATCGCGGCGGGGCTCCAGTCCGGGTGCGCCTCGCGCAGCAGCGCGGCGATCCCGGCGACGTGGGGCGCCGACATCGAGGTACCGGAGAGAAACGCGAAGCTCTCGCCGGCGACGGAGTTCGCTGCCTCGGGCGTGAACCCGGCGAGGATGTTCACGCCCGGCGCCGTCAGGTCCGGCTTCAGGATGTCCTCCGCCGGGCCGGGTCCGCGCGACGAGAACACCCCCATGACGTTGCCGGTGTCCTCCTCGGTGAGCAGGAGCCCCTTGTCGAGGCGTACCTCGACGATGCCGCCGGCGTCGATCTCGTCGCGCAGCAGGTTGCCGTCCGCCTGGCCGATCATCAGCGCCGGGATGTCGACCGAGCCGGTGTCGCCGACCATCACGATCGGGTCGCCCGCGATGTTGAACACCACGGCGGCCACGGCACCCGCGGCTTCCGCGTTTGCCACCTTCGTCTCGAATGCGCAGCCGCCGCGCTGGATGAAGGCGACGTTGCCGTCGACCTCGGCGGTATTGACGATGGGCTCGCATGCGTCGAAGGTCGTGCCCTCGCTGCCGTCCCCCAGCACCGCCTCGTCGTCGTCGACGAGCACGAGCCGGGCCTCGATCGGGTCGACGTCGGCGAGCGGCGGCGTGAAGCTCGCCTCGCGCACGACGTAGCGGCCCGCCACCCCGGAGGGCGCGGTCACCTCGAGCGCCTCCTCCGAGTGCCGGCCTTCGCGGCTGGATGCCGCGGTCGTGAGCACCCAGGGGGCGCCGGCGGGTGAGCCGATCGTGTTGAAGTTGGGACCCTCGTTCCCCGCCGCGACCACCGTCAGCACGCCTGCCTTAGCGGCGTTCAGGAGTGCGACGTCGTCGGGTGCGTTGACGGTGAGGATCGAGCTGCCGACGGAGTAGTTGATGACGTGTACGCCGTCCGCCACGGCGGCGTCGATGGCGTTCGCGAGATCGGAGGTGTTGCAGCTCGCGCGCAGGTCGCCGGGACGCAGCCAGCAGGCCTTGTAGACCGCGACACGCGCGCGCGGCGCCATGCCTTCCACGTGGTCGAGTGCCGTGCCGAAAATGGAGGCGCGCACGCGGTTGCCGGCGGCCGTGGTGGCGGTGTGCGTGCCGTGGCCGTCGACGTCGAGCGGCGAGAAGATCTCGCCGTCGTCGATCGGTCCGCCCGCCCGCGCCCCGTCGGCGAACCAGCGGGCGCCGATCAGCTTGTTGTTGCAGGCTTCCGCCGGGAACCGCTGGCCCGCCTGGCAGGTGCCGTTCCAGCTTTCCGGCGGCTCGAACATGACCACGTCCTCGAGGCGGTCGTAGCGCCGGCAGAGCCAGCGGCCGAGCAGCGAGATTTCCGCCCAGCGGCTCCTGCACGCCCGCGGGCGGTCGGCCTGCCGCCGGTCGGACAGTGCCGGGTGGCCCGGCGCCACCCCGCTGTCGATCACCCCGATGACGATGCCCTCGCCGTCGAGGCCTGCCGCCCTGAGCCCCGTTTCCGCGTCGAACAGCCCGAGGAAGCGTGCGCTCGAGCTCGTCGCGAGCGGCCGGACCTCGTCCTCCCAGACGTGCAGCACCTCGGGCTGGCTCTCGAGCTCGAGCGCCTGCGCCGGCGTCATCTTCGCCGCGAAGCCGTTCAGCGCGTACCCGTAGCTGTAGATCTTGCGGGCGCCGGGCCCGACGCGCGCGAGAACCCTGTCCTGCGACTCGACGAGCCGCTGCACGTAGCCCTGCACGGACGCCGCGTTCTTGTCGAAGCGCGGCAGCGCGGCGCCGCGGACGCCCATCTTCGCGAGCCCGCTCGCCGCCTGCCGTGCGTGCTGCTCGACGGCCGAGGGCGCCTTGAGCTGCACGATGTAGACCTTCTCTGCGCCGGCCGGATCCGCGGTGCCCGCGAGGCGCATGCCGGATACGGAGTCGCCGGCCGGGTGCAGCGGCGATTCGAACGCGACTTGCGCGCTCGCGCTGGCCGCGAGGCAGATGAGCAGGATTGAGCGGACGAAAGACACGGCGCTTCCGGAGCTCCCCCTTCGTTTTGCGGACGTCCGGTCGGAAACCGTCGTGAGGCGCGGTTTTGGCAAGAAGCTACCACATTCCGCCGCCGCCTCCTACGACCGGCCGGTCCCGGTCACGCGCGGCCGGGCCTCACGCGAGCCAGTCGCGGGGGCGGAGATAGTCCGCGTACAGCCGCGCCTCGGGGGAGCCGGGCTCGGGCTGCCAGCCGTATTCCCAGCGCACGCGCGGCGGCAGCGACATGAGGATGGACTCGGTGCGGCCGCCGCTCTGCAGGCCGAAGAGCGTGCCGCGATCGTAGAGCAGGTTGAACTCGACGTAGCGGCCGCGGCGGTAGAGCTGGAACTCGCGCTCGCGCTCGGTGTAGGGCGTGTCGCGCCGCGCCTCCACGATGGGCAGGTACGCGGGCAGGAACTTCTCGCCCACGGAGCGCAGGAACTCGAAGCAGCGCTCGAAGCCCCATTCGTTCAGGTCGTCGAAGAACAGTCCCCCGACGCCGCGGGTCTCGTTGCGGTGCGGCAGGAAGAAGTACTCGTCGCACCACTTCTTGTAACGCGCGTACACGTCGTCGCCGAAGCCGGCGCAGGCGTCGTGCGCCATGCGATGCCAGTGCAGCACGTCCTCGTGCACGGGGTAATACGGCGTCAGGTCGAAGCCGCCGCCGAACCACCACGCGCCGCCACCGTCCTTCGTCGCGTTGAAGAAACGCAGGTTCGCGTGGGTCGTGGGCACGTGCGGGTTCGAGGGATGCAGCACCAGCGACACGCCCATTGCCTCGAAGCTCGCACCGGCGAGCTCCGGGCGCGCGCGCGTCGCCGACGGCGGCAGCTCGCCGCCGTGCACGTGGGAGAAGCCGATGCCGGCCTGCTCGAACACGGCGCCGCCCTTGAGAACGGAGCTCTCGCCGCCGCCGCCGGCTTCGCGCTGCCAGCGATCGTGCCGGAAGCGGCCGCGGCCGTCCGCCTGCTCGAGCGCCGCGACGATGCGGGCCTTCAGGTCTTCGAGGTACT
>Ga0079224_100002730_pt1 | contig 21719 bp, 19 predicted proteins | sample Stecom2015_FD_80414 | JGI IMG/M metagenome (GOLD analysis project Ga0079224, IMG submission 80414) | Agricultural soil microbial communities from Utah to study Nitrogen management - Steer compost 2015 | ecosystem: Environmental > Terrestrial > Soil > Agricultural land | place: USA: Utah...
CATCGTCGCCTCCATCGTCGGCTGCTTCTTCGTCAAGGCGACGGGCGGCGGGCGCATCATGAGCGCGCTGTATCGTGGGCTGATCGTCGCGGGCATCCTGTCCTTCGCCGCGTTCTACCTCATCACCGACTGGCTGATGGCCGATGTGCTCGCGGGCACCACCGTCGACATCGCCGGCACCGCGACGCAGATCGGCACTTTGCATCTGTGGGGCGCGTCGGTGGTCGGCCTGGCGCTCACGGCGGCGATGGTCTACATCACCGAGTACTACACGGCGACCGAGCGCAGCCCCGTGCGGCATATCGCTGCGGCCTCGCAGACCGGGCACGCGACCAACATCATCGCGGGGCTGGGTGTGTCGATGAAGGCGACGGCCTGGCCGGTGCTGTCGGTGTGCATCGCCATCTTCCTGTCCTACTGGCTCGCGGGTCTGTACGGCATCGCCATCGCGGCGACGTCCATGCTGTCCATGGCCGGAATCATTGTCGCGCTGGACGCCTACGGACCCATTACCGACAACGCCGGCGGCATCGCCGAAATGTCGAACCTGCCGGATTCCGTACGCGCGATCACCGATCCGCTCGACGCGGTGGGCAACACGACCAAGGCGGTGACCAAGGGTTATGCGATCGGCTCGGCGGGATTGGCTGCCCTGGTGCTGTTCGCCGACTACACGCATGCCTTGAGTATCGGCGGACGGCATCTGAGCTTCGATCTGTCCAATCACCTGGTGATCATCGGTCTGTTCATCGGCGGGTTGGTGCCGTATCTCTTCGGCGCCATGGCGATGGAGGCAGTGGGGCGTGCGGCCGGTTCGGTGGTGGTGGAGGTGCGGCGCCAGTTCCGCGAAATCCCCGGCATCATGGAAGGCACGGCCAAGCCCGATTACTCGCGCACGGTGGATATGCTCATGCGCGCGGCGATCAAGGAGATGATCGTGCCTTCGCTGCTGCCGGTGCTAGTCCCCATCGCGGTCGGCCTGCTGCTCGGCCCGCAGGCGCTCGGCGGCGTGTTGATGGGCTCCATCGTCACCGGGCTGTTCGTCGCCATCTCGATGACCACGGGCGGCGGCGCGTGGGACAACGCCAAGAAGTACATCGAGGACGACAATTTCGGCGGCAAGGGATCGGAAGCGCACAAGGCCGCGGTGACGGGCGATACGGTGGGCGATCCCTACAAGGACACCGCCGGTCCGGCGGTGAACCCGCTCATCAAGATCATCAACATCGTCGCCCTGCTGATCGTGCCGCTGATGCTTTGAGTGCGTTGTTGCGCGAACTCGCTGCAGCAGTGCTCCGATTTGCAAATCGCGTGTCCTGAACGGCGAGGACTTGTTTCTCCCGCATGAAAGCAGCCTGCCCCTCGGGCAGGCTGCTCCCTTCACCCCAATGAGGCGATTCTCCTGTCGCACCGCTTGACGCGGATCGTCTCTGTTTCACTGCATTCGCCTCCTCCGGAAACCGCGAGGAATCAGCGACGAGCGTTCAACGCCTCCGCCGACGAAGTCGCGTGCATTAAAGATGGCGCGTCGCTCCGCTTGACATGCATGGTCAAGCTCGCTTTTCGCACCCGGTGCATACGCGAGCACGTGTCTCGGACGGCGACCACTATCGCCTGGGGACGACACATGGAGCGGGCGAAAGCGCGTCCTTCCGTCTTCATATCCCGTCACTCTTTTGAGAAAAATCAGTACCACGTCGTTTGGCAAGCGCGCAACGCGTTCGCAGGTGTGACGTATGCATTGTGCAGCGCGGGGTGGTGAACCGAAAGGAGGGCGCAAGCAATCGCGATCCAGTCTTGTTGCGGCGCGCCTCGGTTGCATAGTGCCGATACGCGCCGGCTCTGATGTCGCATGCCCGTGCGGACGTGTCGACGTTTTGTTCAGCATGAAGGAGGTACCAATGAAGCAGCGAACCGGGACGTTCAACAAAACACTTGCGCTAACAGTCCTTGCGTCTGCACTTGCGGTATCCGGCGCCTGGGCGAGCAACGGCCATGGCAAAGGTCACGGTAATGGCAAACCGCCTGCACAGAAGGCCGAGGCACGCAACTTCCAACTCGTGGGGTACAACGACTTGCAGGCCAGAAGCGCGTACCAACCGACAATCCAGAACCAGGACGGTCGCTGGATTGCCTACGTCGGCCATCATGGTGGCGAAGCGCTGAATTCGCTGACGGGGCGGGTCGAGCAGAACGGTGTGTCCATTGTCGATGTCACCAATCCACGCAATCCGGTTTATCTGCATCACATCGCAGGCGCCGGTGGCGCGGGTGAAGCAGGTGGCCGGCAGATGACGCGTGTGTGTTCGGGAGATGTGCTGCCGAGCGGCGAAGCAGGCAAGTGGTATCTCCTGACGACTCGCGGCAACGACGCGCACGAAATCTATGACGTAACCGACCCGGCGAATCCGTCGCTGCTCACTGTTGTGGTCGACAACCTGAACGGTACGCATAAGAACTGGTGGGACTGCCAAAGCGGCATCGCATACCTGGTTTCCGGCGTGCCGGGTTGGAGTACCAATCGACACATGCAGGTGTTCGACCTCAGCGATCCGAGCAATCCGGTGTTTATTCGCAACTTCGGCGTGGCGGGACAGCAACCCGGCGGTACACCACCCGATCCCAACTACTCGTTGCACGGACCCATCAAGCTCGGCAACCGGGTATACATGGGTTACGGCACCTCGTCTAACGGTTTGCTGCAGATCCTCGACAACGACATTCTCCTGACCGGTGATCCGACACCGACCGACGAGAACCTTCGTGCACCGGTGATCGGCGAGATTGCTCTGGGTCCGCTGCATGGGGCGCATACCACCATGCCGTTTCTCAACGTGCGGCCTCCGGAGTTCCAGGATTTCACGAGAGGCGACGTGCGCAACATCGTGGCGATCTCGAACGAGTCGACGGCCAACCAATGCCGCGAGGCGCATCAGATGGTGTATTTCGCCGATATCACGACGGAGGACAAACCCCACATCGTATCCAACTACCACGTCGATCCGGAAAGTGCGAAGCGAGGTGACTACTGTGACGTCGGCGGACGGTTTGGAGCGCATTCGTCGCATGAAAACTTCAACAGCCCCTATGGCAGCGATGTACTGTTCGTCGCATACTTCAACGCGGGCATTCGCGCAGTCGATATGCGCAACCCCTGGTCGCCGAGAGAGCTTGCGTACTACGTGCCGGCGGTCAACGAGCGCACCGACGAACGCTGTGTGACCACCAACGGCGTCGAGACCTGCAAAATCGCGATCCAGACCAACAACCTGGAGATCGACGACCGCGGTTATGTTTATGCGGTGGACCGGGCCAACTCAGGCATGCATATCGTTCGGCTGACGAGAGAAGCGGAGCGGGTGCTGGATCGCATGCCGGAGGCGGGGACGCCGTTCGTCGGTGAAAACGACAACGGCAAGAACAACGGCAAGAAATACAACCGGAAGGGGAACAATCACCGCTGAGTCGCGCCGAAACACACGACGGAAGAGCCGCGGGACGAATCCGCGGCTCTTTTTTCGGGCATCGCGCGAAGGCAGTGGGATACGATGCGTTGCCGCATCGCACCGGCAGCCAGCGGCCGTTTTCAGTCGAGCGGGCTGATGGGGCCGCTTGCGGGCGGCGGCGTCCGTTTCATCGCACCGCTATCATATGCAGCAGCGCTTTCGTCGCCCGATGCATTGCCGAGCGTATTGGCGACGAAGCGCCAGTCGGCATATTGTTTGGCGCTGGAGAACTGATTGAACTGGGGCGGGAAGCCGGCCTGCTTGATCGGCGCACGCTCCGATTTGCTGTAGATCCCGACGATACCGTCATTGGGGCCGCGCACCAGGCCCCAATCCATCGAGCCGCTCATAGGGTCTCGGTAGAGGCGGCGGATATGCCGTTTCAAGCTTGGCAGCCGAGGATCCTTGATCAAATCTTCCAGTTGCCGGGGGAACTCGTTGCCGGCGGGCGAGTGGCGACTGTAGCTTTCGATCGCGGCAACGTAGGCCGCGCCGATGAACAACAACTCCTGCTCGCGATCCCGCTGCAACGCCGTGCTCGTCAGATCGGCGGCTGCCGTAAGCGCGACGCCGATCAAGGCGATCAGAATGAGCAGGCCGATATAGGTGAAGCCGCTCGATGCGCGAGGTTGCGATGTTGCCTGCCGCAGTGCCATTCATAACTCCGCATATGGCGTGCCGTCGGAGGCGTTGCCTTCCGCGCCGCTGCGGACGTCGTAAACCGATCCCTTGAGACCCGTGTTCGGCGGCACTTCGATAATGGTCCACGTATCGCTACGTTCGGTCAGCGGATCCACCGGCAGGCTGCGGATGTAGCGCTTCTCCACCAGTTCCTCCAGTTCGTCGGGGTACTTAGCGTGGTCGGCGTAGTACTTGTCGAGCGCGTCGCGCATCACGCTGAGGGATTGCTTGAGCACGACTTCCTTAGACTTGTCCACACTGCCGAAGTAGCGGGGCAGGGCGACGGTGAGCAGGGTCGCGATAATCGCCATGACAATGAGCAGTTCGACCAGCGTGAAACCGGACCCGTGTCGTCTCGTTCCGTCCGGTCGTCGTTCGAGTAAGCGCATCACCATTGCTTGTACGGTATGCCGTTGATGCCGACCGCGTCGGACAAGGAGTACACGTCGAACACGTCCTTGCCTGCCTCCGGCTGATCGGGCGGCGACTGATAGCTGCGCTTGCCCCAGGTATCGGCCGCCGGCAAGTCGGGATCGTCATTGAACGGATCGCGCGGCAAGCGACGCATGAAGTAAATCATCGTCTCGTCGCTCGGTGCGCGCGCGTCGCGTACGCCTTCGACGAGTATCGTCAGCGAAGGCGGATAGCCCGACTCGTCGGCCTTCTTCGTGACGCGCCCCTGGTCGGCCGCTTTCTTGTACTCGTCCAGAGCCGTGCGGATCTGGCGCAACGCGACGCGCAGTTCCTGTTCCTTTGCCCGCTTGACCGCCAATTCGGCAAAGGGCATAGCGACGGAAAGCAGGATGCCGATAATGGCCACGGTGATGACAAGTTCGATCAGCGTGAACCCTGCCCGGGGCTGGCGGCGTTTGCGTGCGATGCTGTCACCAAGCGTGCTCATCTTCGTTAGCCAGCGTCGGAGGCGGCGTCCGGGGACGGTGCGTCCGCCCCGGGCACGGGGGCATTGTCCGCGGGCTCCGATGTCGGGCGGTCGATTGGCGCGCCGGGCGCTTCGCCGGGCACGGGTGCAGCGGCCGACCCGCCTGCGCCGGCGGTGATGTTGACCTCGTAGCTGCTCGGGATGTCGATCGCAATTGGCTGCCCCTGCTCGTCGCGAGCCCCCGAGCTTTCGATGCCGACGGCGGTTGTGCCCGGCTCTTTGGCGATCACGCGAAACTGCGTCTGGACGACGGTCATGGGGCTGCCGACCACGGTCGGTCCGCGCATTTGCATGGTGGCCGCGCCTGGCGATTCGCTGCTCGCTCCGGACACCAGTTGCAGTACTGCCGGATCGTAGGTCAGCCGTATCGGCACCTGACTGCCTTCGTTGCGGGCCGGCAGGCCGAAGCTCAGGGCAAAGCTTTCGCCGATCGACACTTCGGGCGGTCCGTTGACGACGAGTGCCAGGCCCGTGTCCACGGGCGCTTCGGTCGCTGCAGCGTCCTGCGCCGAGCCTGCGCCTTGCCCGCGACCGCCGCCTTCCCCGGCGACATTGAGCGAGCGTAAAGCCGTTGCGCTGATCCGCAACGGTACGGCGCCAGGCGCGGCCTCGGTGCCGCTAGGCACGTGTGGTTGTACATGGGTCGGACGCACAATGTTTCGCACCACTCGCGGTGTGATCAGCAGCACGATTTCGGTCTTCACGCGCTGGTCGTTGTCGCTGCGGAAGAGGCGGCCGAGCAGCGGGAAGTCGCCGAGATAGGGCACCTTGTTCGCCGCGCGCCGATCCTCGTCGTTGATCAGGCCGGCGAGCACCTGCGTCTCGCCGTCACGCAGGCGCAAGGTGGTTGCGGCGTTGCGCGTACCGAGACGGTATGACACGGTGCCGGATACGTTGAGTTGTTCCAGGATGTTGCTGACTTCCAACTGCAACTTGATCGCCACCTGGTCGTCGAGGTAGACGTTCGGTTCGACATCCAGCTTGAGGCCGACCTCGAGGTAGTTCACCGAGGACGACACACCGACGTTGGCTGTCGAGGTCGTGGTGATCACCGGCACCTTTTCGCCGATGTGGATACGCGCCTTCTCGCGGTTCTTTACGCGGATGCGCGGGTTCGCGAGCGTGTTCACCACGCCGTCCGTTTGGCGCAGGTTGAAAATGACTGCCGGGTTGACGGTGAAGAAATCCCAGTCGCCCGGCTTGAGTTCGGTGAATTCCGGCAGATTCGAAACACCGCTGTCGCCTGTGCCCGAACCAAACACGCCGAGGCTGATCTGATCGGGATAGCGGATGCCGAAATCGCGCAGCCGGTTGGACGCGACCTCCAGCACTTCGAGCTCGAGCACCACTTCCGCCTCGCCGAGGTCCTGCGTGGCGACCAGTTGTTCGGCAAGGCGTACCGCGTCGGGCGTGTCTTTCATGACGACCAAATTGAGCTTGTCGTCGATATAAAGATCGCGCGTTTTGACCAGTGCGCGGATCATCGCGGCGGTCTGCTTGGCCTCGGCGTTGGTCAGGTAGAAGCTGCGCACCACCAGTTCCTGATAATCCTTTTGCTTGGCCGGCGTGTGCGGAAACACCAGGATGGTGTTGTCGTTCAGCACCTTGCGGTTGAGCTGATTGGTAATGAGCAGCAGTTTGACGATGTCGTCCAGCGAAGTGTCGCGTACGAAAATCGTCGCGCGCAAATCGGACCGCACGTCGCGATCGAAAACGAAGTTGATGCCCGATGTACGGGACAGCACCTCGAAGACCGAACGCAGCGGCGCATTGCGGAATTCCAGTGTGATCGGTTTCTGCAATGCAGCGCCGAGCTTCGGCGGCTCCAATGCGACGCTGCTGCGCCGATCGGCGATCTCCCGCAGCAGGTCGCGCGCCATACGCATATGCGGGTCTTCGTTGAGCACCGCCAAAGCCATGCTCTCCGCCGTGCCGATGTCACCGCGTCGATACGCGGCGTCTGCTTTCAGCATCTGTTCGATGTGCCGATGGGCCCGTGCCACCGCTTCCAACCCCGTGCGCGCGAGAGTGGCATCAGGATGCAGCTTCAATGCACGCGCATACGCCGCCTCCGCACGTTCGAGGTTTCCCGCCATGCGTTGTGCGTCGCCCTCGCGGACGAGCGCGCGTACGGCCTGGTCGCGCTGCGTAATCCACAGCGAGTACGCGGCCGTATCGCGATCGCGCTGCTGCGCAGCTTCTTCCAATACTGCGAGACCTTCCTCGATCCGGCCCTGCGCGATCAACTCGCGCCCCAGATCGGTCGAGGACGGGGTGGCACAGCCGTATAGCGTGAACAGGAGGAAGAGGACGAGGCCGCGGCGCATACGTTACTCGTCGTCCTCATCGGGGCCGGCCTGCGATCGCGGCGCGTCGTCCACGAACGAGGGGCGCGAGGCGAACTCGACATCGGCGCGCTCGGGCGAATCCCCGTCGTCGATCGGTGCACGCCTGCCTCGGGACGCGACGGATGCGACGGGCATGGCGTCGCGCTCGAAACTCATCTCCTGACGGTGTTTGAGCGGCAGATAGACCAATACCATGTCGTCCTCGCCAATTTCTTCGACGCGATAGACGCTGTCGAGCATTTCGCCCACGCGTGCCACGTAGTTCCGGTCATTGCGGGTGAGAAAAACGGTCGTTTCTTTTCCGTCAATCAGTTTTCCCATATAGGAAAAGGGCAGGGGCGGCGGCTGAGGTTCAGGAGGCGGCAGAGGCGGTGCGTCGCGCATCGCTTCCTGCACCGCCATCTCCTTCCACGAACGCGGTGAGAACGGGTCTCCGTTCGCGCCGCTGTAGTCCCTTACCGGCAGCCCGTCGATCGCCAGAGCGGCGTGCTTCTGCTCGTCGTCAGGCGGCGCCTCGGCGGCCGGCGGCAAGGGCGAGGCATTGGCAAAAGCGCTCGGCATCACCGCGGCGTCGTCGCCTTCGCGATCGACCCAGACGGCCGCGCCAATCGCGACCGCGAGCCCGGCCGCATAGACGCTCCACCGTTGCGCGGAAGTCAGCCTCATTGGGAAAGATCCATGTAAAGCGTCAAACGCAATCGCGCTTCGAGCTCCGAACTGCCGATGTCCTCGCGGCGCAGCGCGATGTCGTCAAGCGATGCGGCAGGCACCTCCTTCAGCACGACCGCGACAAATTCCCGTACCTGCTCGTAGGACCCCTGTACCGGCAAGGACATGCGGTAACGACCGAGGCGCAAACCTTCCACGCGTTGAAATTCGTACTCGCCCGATGCGAGCCTGACGCCCGCTTCTTTTGCGGCGTCGTAGATCTTGCCGAGCCACAGCGGTGAACTGTCGGCGCGCGGGAAGTAACCGTAGAAGCTGGTCAACGCCCTGTCGCTGCGCTCCGCTGGCGAAAGGCGGCCCGTCATGCGCGCCTGCGTGCGGGCGACTTCCATGCGCAGCCCGTCGATCTTCTGGTCCAAGGGCACGACGAGCGTCACGTACGCCAGCGCGGCGAGAAGCAGGAGCGCAAGGCCGGCTACGCCCGATCGACCGAGCGTACGCAAGCGCTCATGAAGCTTGAGTGTCATTGCCGCTGTATCCATTTGGTCACGAGCGAGAAGCGGACGCTGCCGTCGTCCTGTTCCTCATGTGAAGCGAGCAGCACGGAGCCGAAGCGTTCGCTTTGCTCCAGTCGGGCGATGTAGTCGAGTAGGTCCTCGTAGCTGCGCGCCTCGCCACGCAAGCGCACTGCGGCGCCTGCCGAACTGGGTTGTACGCCGAGAAGCGCCACATGCGCATGAGCGGCGTGTTCGAGTTCGCCGAACATGGCATCCCATGGGCGCGCCAGGTCGCTCAGAACCAGTCGTGCGTGGGCCAACTCTTTGGCGACCAGCGTCGGATCGCCCATCGGCCTTTGCAGTTGCGGCATTTCACGGCGCAACAGCTTGCGCGCCTCCGCCTGCTGCGTTTGCAGTAGTGTTTTCTCTCCATTCGCCTGGACGTATGCGGTCGTGACGGCGATGCCGCAAATCAACCCGGCGGCGAGCAGCGCCGGACCGGGCCAACGCGGCGGTCGCGTCGCGCTCAGGAAGTCAAGCTCCAGGCGGCGCATCATGGCAACGGCTCCTGCGCGGCTGCGGCGCGGCTCAACGGGTGCCACTCGATCGACCAGCCGGCATCGCTTCCGAATCCTTCCTTGGGCGGCGCGTCCGCTATGAGCAGCACGCGCCCGGGGGATGCGCCATTCGCTGCACAAGCACGCTGCAGGAGCGGCCGAAGGGCCTCGCCAAGATCGCTGCGTTGTCGTTCGGCTTGCAGAAAGCGCCACTGCTGATGCTCGAAATAGGCCAGCGCGAAACGGCCCGGCTCGGCGACGCAGAGCCAGGTAGGTGTTCTGCGTATCCCGTGGCGATGAGCATTGAATGCAGCGGCGAGTATGGGCTCTGCCGCGCTCAATTTGAGTTGTGCGCGCGTCGTTGCTGCAACGAGCGCTTGAAGGAAATCCTGATCGACGCCAGCCGCAATCGCCTCGCTTGCGCCGCGCGAGTCGTGCAAAGCGACTTGCCAACGTTGCGCGCGTTCCCCGTAGATCGCGGCAAGTTGATGACGTGCCGCGAGCATGCGCTCATCGCGTGCGCGTAACGCCGCCAGGCCCGGAACGAGCGCGTAGCGCACGAAGTGGTTCGAGAGGCGGATGCGCACCTCCGCATCGTGCCATTCCAGCCGGTCGAGACCTGCGCTCAAGGTGGCGAGGGAAAATTCCCAGCCTCTGTCTTCGGCCGTGTCGCACTCGAGCACGAGTTCATCGGGCGGATGGCCGTGTCGCGTACGCGAGAACTCGACGCGATACGGTGCGAGCAGAATATCGTGCGTTTCACGCCGCATCATGCGCTGGAACGGTTCAAGCCACGAAGGTGACACGGTTGATCTCCTCCAGGCTGGTGTGTCCGCTCAGCGCGAGTCCGACTGCCGCTTCGCGCAAAAAGCGTGTGCCGTTGCGGCGTGCCGTGTCCTTCAGTGTGCGAATGGGCGCACGCTCAACGATCATTTCACGCAACTCGTCCGTCAAAATCATGACTTCGGCGATTGCGGTCCGCCCCTTGTAACCGGTGCCTCGACAATTGCCGCATCCACGGCCCGTACGGAACTGCGCAGACGACCGCAGCGATGCATCGATGCCTGATGCGGCGAGTTCCTCCTCGCTTGGCGTGACCGGTACGCTGCAATGGTTGCAGTTCAGCCGGATCAGGCGTTGGGCGACCACGCCGTTCAGCGCTGCGGCGAAGCTGTAGGTGTCCACGCCCATGTGGGTGAAGCGGCCGAGCACATCGAAGACGTTGTTCGCGTGCACGGTGGTGAAGACGAGGTGACCGGTGAGGGCGGCCTGGATTGCGATCTGTGCGGTTTCGGGGTCGCGGATCTCCCCCACCATGACGCGGTCCGGATCGTGACGCAGGATCGAACGCAGACCGCGCGCGAAAGTGAGGCCTTTCTTTTCGTTCACGGGAATTTGCAGCACGCCGGGCAGTTGGTATTCGACCGGGTCTTCGATGGTGATGATCTTGTCGCGGCCCTGGTTGATCTCCGATATCGCCGCGTACAGCGTCGTCGTCTTACCGCTGCCGGTCGGACCAGTGATGAGCAGCATGCCGTAGGGCTCGGAAGCGAGTTGCCGCACGATGGTGCGCGCATCCGGATCAAAGCCGATGCTATCGAGCGTAAGACCGCTCGCCTCGTCGGCGAGTTGCTGCTTGTCCAGAATGCGCAACACTGCGTCCTCGCCGAAGATGGACGGCATGATCGAGACGCGGAAGTCGATCTCCCTGCCGCGTACGCTGACCTTGAAGCGACCGTCCTGCGGCACGCGCCGCTCGGAGATGTCGAGTTCGGCCATGACCTTCACGCGCGAGATTACCTGTTCGGCGAGCTCCAGCCCCGGAAGGCTGCCGATATAGACCAATACGCCATCGATGCGATATTTGATGCCGAGTCCCGTTGGCCCGGTTTCCAGGTGAATGTCCGACGCTTCGGTTTTCAATGCGTCGTACAAAGTGGAGCGCACCAGTCGTACGACCTGGCTCGTGTCTTCTGTGATGCTGAGGAATGAAAGATTTTCGACGCCGGACGCATCGGCAGTTACGGCCATTGCGGCCGGCAGGATCGCTTCAACGGCGGACAGCGATTCCTCCTGCCGGGCAAGATAGGCCGCCACGTCGGCATGGTGCGCGAGCACCCAGTCGAAGTTCTGGGCGATGCGTTCTTCGGCCCAGGCGATCTGATCTGTGGCAAACGGATCTCCCAGTACGAGGCACAGTCGATCCGCGTCGTTGCGGAACAGCAGCATTTGCGCGCGCAATGCTTCGGGGAAGGGCAGCAGGTCGAACGCGGGTGTCCAGCGATGAAGGTCTTCCATGCTGACCACCGGGTAGTGCATGGTGACGCCTAGCCGGCCGGTAAATACGTCGGCCGGCAGTCCGCTCAGTTCGTCGAGTGCTGCAGTGATGGTCGAAGCGCGGCTGGCTGCGAGCTTGCGTGCTGCATCGATGTCTTCCGCGGTGAAGGCGACGAGGACGTCTTCGGCCATGTTCATTGCAGACTCCCCGCCAATTCGAAAATCGGCAGATACATAAGCACCACGATGGCGCCGATGACCACGCCGATGAGCGCCATCAACACCGGCTCGAATAGCTTGGTGAACCAATCGATCCAACGTGCGAGTTCCTCGTCGTGGAAGACGGCGATACGCTCCATCATTTCTGCAATGTCGCCGCTTTTCTCGCCCACCCGAAGCATGCGCAATGCCACCGGTGTGGTGAGATCCTCCGATTCCATGGCCACAGAGATACTTGCGCCTTCACGCACGCGCTGGGTGGCGGCGGCCAACGAAGCGCGCATCGGGGCAGGCAACAATCCGGCCACCATGGCGAGTGCCGGCACCAGCGGCGTGCCGCCGCGCAACAACATGCCGAGCGTGCGATAGAAGCGGGCGATCTGATAGACGCGCATCCGGCTGCCGATGCTGGGAATCCGCCGGGCGAGGCGGCCGAGTACAGCGGGTGCCCGCAGGAATCCGTATACCGCCGCGCCGATCAGCAGTAAGGCCATCAGCAGTGCGGCGGTCCCGTGCTGGTTCAGCAACTGGCCCCAATCGATCAGCAGGCGCGACAGGAAAGGCAGTGATTGCCCCGAGTCCGCATAGATGCCGGCGAAGCGCGGTACGACGTAGCCGAGCAGAAACAAGGTCACGAGGCCGCCGACGGCGATCAGCACTGCCGGGTAGATGGATGCGCTGACGATCTTCTTGCGCACCTGGTCGATGCGCTGGTGATAATCGATGTAGCGCATCAATGCTTCGGACAGATCGCCCGTGCGCTCTGCCGCGCGTACGGTGGCAACGAACAGTGTCGGAAAGGTTGACGGATGCGCTTCCAGCGCCTGGGAGAAGGAGCGGCCTTCGAACAGTGCGCTGCGGATATCGACAAGCAGCTTACGCGTGTCGGGCCGCTGCTCCTTTTCGATCATGGTCTCGACGACTTCAATGAGCGACAGGCCGGCCGTGAGCAGGGCGAGAAGTTCCTGCGCGAACAGCAGCAATGGAAACGGCTTGCGGATCGACGGAAGCGCAAAACCCCGTCTGCTGCGTATCGACAGCACGGCCAAGCCTTGCGCCTGTGCCATGGCCAGTGCGGAGGCTTCGTCGATTGCATTGACCGAAACGCTGATCAGTCCTTGCGCACCTTTCAGCCCCCGGATTTCAAACTGCATAGCGGCCTCTCCCCCGCAGCGCTTGAAATACAAGCACCGGTCGTGCGTGTCGTCGAAGCACCGCCGAGAACGGGTTCTGTTATTCGCGCGGTGTTACGAGCCCCAACTCGTAACGTCGGCGGCGTGTTCGGTGCCGCCCGGTTGCCCATCCTTTCCAAATGAATATAGGTCGTACTCGCCATGCTGCCCAGGGAAGCGGTACTGGTACGGCTTGCCCCAAGGATCGAGCGGAACCGCCTTTTCCAGATACGGGCCGCTCCACTTCGGTTCGTTCTCGGGGCGCGTGACAAGCACCGCGAGTCCTTGTTCGGAGGAAGGGTAGTGACCCACATCGAGGCGGTAGTGATCGAGCGCCTTGCCGAGCGCGTTGATCTGCGCTTGTGCCGTGCGCACTTCGGACTTGCTCAGTTGCGAGAAGTAACGCGGCGCGACGTAGCCTGCCAGGAGGCCGATGATTACCATTACCACCAGCAGCTCGAGCAGCGTAAAACCGCGACAGCCCCGCCGCGCGTGAAACTCCTTGTACCGCACTGCTCCTCCTGAAAGGATCGCGTGGACCTGCAATCGTTGTCGATTATGGTGTGTCGCCCTGCGTCGCACGCGCGGCGACACGATTTTTGACAGCGCCCGTATCGCCTCGAAGACGCGTGCGGCGCGTCTTTGCGCCGCGCGGATGCGTTGTACCGAAGGCCAATGCGCGGGTGCGACCGTTTTACGGCCGAGGAGCAATTTTTCGACCCGCACCGGTGTGGCGCGGCGGAGGGTTCAGGCGGCGTGCAGCGCGCGCTCGATGTGCTTCAGCACGTGCGCGTCCAGCCGATCGTCGAAGCAGTCGAAGAAGGCGACGTCGGACATGCCGCGCAGCCAGGTGAGTTGGCGCTTGGCGAGTTGACGCGTGGCGTAGATGCCGCGCTCGTGCAGTTCGCGCGCGTCGTATTCGCCTTCGAGGAAGGACCATGCCTGCCGATAGCCGACGCAGCGCATGGACGGCAGACCCGCATGCAGCGTGTAGCGCTCGCGCAAGCCCCGCAATTCGTCCACCAGGCCGGCGGCGAGCATGGCGTCGAAGCGCTCGGCGATGCGCGCATGCAGCGCGGCCCGTTCATGCGGCACCAGCGCCATTTCGATCAATCGGAAAGGCAGCGCCGCATTTGCCGCGCATGCCGCGATGAGAGAAGACATCGGCTGGCCGGTGATGCGGTGAATTTCCAGCGCGCGCTGGATGCGCTGGGAATCGTTCGGCGGCAGGCGCGCGGCAGTGACCGGATCGATGCGCGCCAGTTCGGCGTGCAGGGCGGGCCAGCCGCGCGCAGCCGCTTCGGCATCCAGTGCGGCGCGCACTTGTGCATCGGCCCGTGGCAGATCGGACAGCCCTTCGCGCAGCGCCTTGAAATAAAGCATCGTGCCGCCCACCAGCAGCGGCGTGCGTCCGCGCGCGTGGATCGCCTGCATGAGACCCAGCGCGTCGTCGCGGAACTGCGCGGCGGAGTAGGCCTCGGTCGGATCGATGAGATCGATGAGGTGATGCGGCACGGCGCGCCGCTCCTCTGGCGTGGGCTTCGCAGTGCCGACGTCCATGTCGCGATAAACCTGCGCCGAATCGACGCTGACGATTTCCACCGGCAGGCGTTCGGCCAGTCGCAGCGCGAGCGCGGATTTGCCGCTCGCGGTCGGCCCCATCAGCACCAGCGCGGCGGGAAGCGTCACGGACATCGACACTCAGCGCCCGCGCATGAACAGCCTGTCCAGATCCGTCAGGGACATCTGATACCAGGTGGGCCGTCCGTGATTGCACTGGCCGGAGCGTTCGGTCGCCTCCATGTCGCGCAGCAGCGCGTTCATCTCGGGCACGCTGAGGGCGCGACGTGCGCGCACCGCGCCGTGACAGGCCATGGTGCCGAGCAGTTCGTTCTGGCGTTCGTTCAGCACCTGGCTGGCGCCGTATTCGCGAATATCCTGCAGCAATGCGCGGGCGAGCGCGGGAACGTCGCCGTTTGCCAGCATGTCGGGCACGGCGCGCACGGCGAGCGCGGTCGGCGAAACGGCCGCGATGTCGAAACCCAGTTGAGCCAGGGTTTCGCGTTCCTCCTCGGCCGTGGCCACATCGAGCGCTTCGGCGTGGAAGGTGACGGGGATGAGCAATTGCTGGCCGGTGATCTTGTGCTGGTCGAGCGCCGCCTTGAGTTTTTCGTACAGGATGCGTTCGTGCGCGGCGTGCATGTCCACCAGCACCAGTCCGGTGGCGTTCTGCGCCAGGATGTAGATGCCGTGCAATTGCGCCAGTGCATAACCGAGCGGGGGAGCGGCGCTGTCGTGTTCCGCCGACTGCGCCGGTGCCGGCCGCGGCGCCGGGGCGGGCGCATCGGCTGCTGAGGCGTCCGCGAACATCGACGTATAAGCGGCCACCGGTTGCGCGACGGCGAGTCTGTCCTGCCGGCGATAGAGCGGCGGCGCTTCAGGGTGCGGCGAGACATGCTCCAGCGGATCGGCGACGGGTCGAGGTGCGGCCGCGACCGAACCGGCCAGCGCACGCGACACCGCGTGGTAGACGAATTGATGCACCGCGCGACTGTCGCGGAAACGCACTTCGGTCTTGGCAGGGTGCACGTTGACGTCCACCGCACCCGGATCGATTTCCAGAAACAGCAGATACGAGGCATGACGGTCGCCGTGCAGCACGTCGGCATAGGCTTCGCGCAACGCATGGACGAGTACCTTGTCGCGCACGAAGCGGCCGTTCACGTAGATGTATTGCGCGTCGCGGTTGCCGCGCGCGTGCGCCGGCGAGCCGGCAAAGCCGCGCAATGCGATCCCCGGCACTTCCGCGTCGACCAGGCGCGCGGCCTCCTGCATGTCCGCGCCCAGCACGGCCGCGGCGCGTGCGGCAAGGTCGGCGGCGGGCAGATGCGCGCTCACACGCCCGTTGTGCTTCAGGCTGAAGGCGACATCGGGTCGCGCCAGCGCCATGCGCTGGAACACATCGTTGCAATGCGCGAACTCGGTCGCTTCCTTGCGCATGAATTTGCGCCGCGCCGGCGTGTTGAAGTAAAGATCGTTCACTTCGACCGTGGTGCCGACCGCATGCGCCGCGGGTTCGACCGCGCCCGGCGGGCCGCCTTCGGCGCGGATGCGGAAAGCGTGCGGCGCGTCGGCCGTCCGCGACGTCACCGACACGCGCGCCACCGAGCCGATGCTCGCCAGCGCCTCGCCGCGAAAGCCCAGCGTCGCCACGCGCTCCAGATCGTTCAGGGTGGCGATCTTGCTGGTCGCATGGCGCGCAAGCGCGTAGGACAGGTCTTCGGCGTCGATGCCGCCACCGTCGTCGGTGACGCGGATGTGCTTGCCGCCGCCTTCGCTCAGGCTCACGGCGATCGAAGTCGCCCCGGCATCGAGGCTGTTCTCCATCAGTTCCTTCAACACCGAAGCGGGACGTTCCACCACCTCGCCGGCGGCGATCTGGCTGATGAGCGTGTCGGGCAGGGGGCGAATCTTGGACATGGAATGAAGGGCTGTGGCCGCCTTGTGAAATTGCGTCGGCTGGTGGATTCGAACGCCCGGATTATAGGCGGGCCGGTAGAATGCTGACCCAATGGACATCCTCCTCGCGTTCTGGGACTTGCTGGTCCGCCTCGACATCCATCTGGCTTCCCTGGTGCAGCAATACGGGCACTGGATCTACGCCATTCTTTTCGCGATCATTTTCTGCGAGACCGGGCTGGTGGTGACGCCCTTTCTGCCTGGCGATTCGCTGCTGTTCGTGGCGGGCACGATCTGGGCGGCCGCCGGGATGGACGTGATGCTGCTCGCCGCGCTGCTGGTCATCGCCGCGGTATTGGGCGATACGGTGAATTATTCGATCGGCAAGTGGTGCGGGCCGCGCGTCTTCCAGTGGGACGATGCAAGGATTTTCAACAAGAAGGCGCTCGATCGCACCTACGCCTTCTATGAGAAGCACGGCGGGAAGACGATCATCATCGCCCGGTTCGTGCCTTTGGTGCGGACCTTCGCGCCGTTCGTGGCCGGCATCGGGCGCATGGCCTACCGGCGATTCATCGCCTACAACGTCATCGGCGCGCTGCTGTGGGTCGTGCTGCTGGTCTACGCCGGCTACTTCTTCGGCAATATCCCGTTCATCAAGAACAATCTGACGCTGGTGATTTTCGCCATCATCGGCCTGTCGCTGATGCCCATGGCGGTGGAATATCTGCGCGCGCGCAGCCGCAATGCGCGCCTGCGCGCGGAGTCTTAGACGTCCGGTTGCGTAGGCCGCGCGGCCAGCGTGGACGGCCCGCCCAGCGGGTATTTCTGCACGTAGTTCTTGATGCCCGTCACGATGGCGCGCGCCATCTTGTCCTGATAGGCATTGTCGTTCAGCCGGCGCTCTTCCTCCGGATTGCTGATGAACGCGGTCTCGATGAGGATCGAGGGAATGTCCGGTGCTTTCAGCACGGCGAAGCCCGCCTGCTCCACATATTCCTTGTGCAGCTTGTTGATCCCGCCCAACTCGGTCAGCACCAGCTTGCCGAGTTTGAGGCTGTCGCTGATGGTCGCCGTCAGCGACAGATCGAGCAGCGTCTGCGCAAGATAGCGGTCCTTCACGTCCAGGTTCACGCCGCCGATCAGGTCGGACTCGTTTTCGCGATTGGCCAGCCAGCGCGCCGCCGCACTGGTGGCGCCGCGCTCGGACAGCGCGAACACCGACGAGCCGCGCGCATGCGGTTTGATGAAGGCATCGGCATGGACGGAGACGAACAGGTCGGCGCGCACCTGCCGCGCCTTGGCGACGCGCATGTGCAGCGGCACGAAATAGTCGCCGTCGCGCGTCAGTACCGCGCGCATGTTCGGCTCGGCGTCGATCAACTGCTTCAGCTTGCGCGCCACCTTCAGTGTGACGTCCTTTTCCTTGCTGCCGCGCGCACCGATCGCGCCCGGGTCCTCGCCGCCGTGACCGGCATCCACCACGATGGTGATGGTGCGCTGCGGCAGAGGCGCGGGGCCGCGCACCGCGTCGCGCTCGGCCTGTTCCCTCAGCAGCGCCATGAGCGGATCGGGCGGATTGATGGGATAAAGATCGAGCACCAGGCGGTGACCGTAGTCGCCGATGGGGGCGAGCGTGAACAACTGCGGTTTGACGCCTTCCTTCAAATCGATGACCAGCCGCACGACCTCCGGCGTGAACTGCCCGACGCGCATCTGCATGACGTAGGGGTCGTGCGCCAGCACCTTGTTGGCGGCTTCACGCTGCAGCGCTTGCAGGTCGGCACCTTCGATATCGATCACGACCCGATCCGGATTGCTGAGCGTGATCAAGCGATGCTTGAGCGACTGCGTGGATTCGATGGTGAGGCGGGTGTAGTCCTGCGCCGGCCACATGCGCACCGAGCGGATGCCCGATGTGGCGTGTGCAACTTCGAATGGAACGACGGCGACGATGGCGCCGGCGGCGAGCGCCTGCAGACTCAGCCGGCGGCGCTCGAAATGGACTGCAACAGCCGCTCGCCCTGTGGGCTGTGGGCGGTCAGCGTCGCGTCGCGGCCCGAGGGCGCGTGACGGAGCGAAATCCGCAGATCCGGCGGGGGCAGTTCGGCCGCTTTTTCCGGCCATTCCACCAAACACACCGAGTCGGCGTTGAAGTAATCGCGAAAGCCGGCGTCCAGCCATTCCGTGGGCTCGCGGAGCCTATAGAAATCAAAGTGGTACAAGGGTAACTTAGAAACCGCATAAGGTTCAACCAGGGTATATGTGGGACTTTTCACCTTTCCCGTATGTCCCAGAGCCCTTAAACAGGCCCGAACCAGGGCGGTCTTGCCCGCGCCAAGGTCGCCGACCAGATGAATCGACAGGCCCGGCGTCAGTGCGCGCGCGAGTCGCGCGCCGAGTGCATCGGTCGCGGCTTCGTCGGAGAGATGGAGGGCGAGGGGCGCTACCATTGCGGAACCTTAGCGGACTTCGAGGGCGTAAAGCGAACCCGGCATGAGCACTACCGAGCAACTCGTCGAACGGGACTGGCCGGCGCTCGCACTCGCCGTCAAGGCATGGGGGCGCGAACTGGGTTTCGATGCCGTGACCATTGCCGATGTGAATCTGGGCGATGCCGAGCCGCGTTTGCTGCACTGGCTGGAGCAGGGCATGCACGGCGAAATGGATTATATGGCACGCCATGGTCTCAAGCGCGCGCGGCCGGGCGAGTTGGTGCCGGGCACGATCCGCGTGATCAGTGCGCGCATGGGTTACTGGCCCGACGCGGCGGACAGCGATGCCGCGCTGGCCGATGCCGACCGCGCGTATGTCTCGCGCTATGCGCTGGGTCGCGACTATCACAAGGTGCTGCGCGCACGCCTGCAGCAACTCGCCGACCGCATCGCCGCCGAAGTCGGCGAATTCGGCTATCGCGTCTTCAGCGATTCCGCGCCGGTGATGGAAGTGGAATTGGCAAGTCGCAGCGGCCTGGGCTGGCGCGGCAAGCACAGCCTGCTGCTCACGCGCGAGGCGGGTTCCTTTTTCTTTCTGGGCGAACTGTTCACCGATCTGCCGCTGCCGGTGGATGCGCCGACGTCCGCGCATTGCGGCACCTGCACGCGCTGTATCGAAGTCTGTCCCACGCAGGCGATCGTCGCGCCTTATGTGGTCGATGCGCGGCGCTGCATCTCCTATCTCACCATCGAGTTGAAGGGGAGCATTCCGCTCGAACTGCGCCCGCTCATCGGCAACCGCGTCTACGGCTGCGACGACTGCCAGCTGCATTGTCCCTGGAACAAGTTTGCGCAGCGAACGCGCGAAGCGGATTTCGCCGTGCGTCACGGCCTCGACCGCGCGACGCTGGTCGAACTGTTCGGCTGGAGCGAAGACGAGTTTCGGCAGCGAATGGCCGGCAGCGCCATCCTTCGTATCGGTTACGAACGCTGGCTGCGCAACATCGCCGTGGGTCTGGGCAATGCGCCCACGAGCAATGCGGTTCTCACCGCCTTGCGCGCACGCGCCGACCATTCTTCGGAACTCGTGCGCGAGCACGTCGCCTGGGCGCTCGCGCGTCACGAGGCTTAGGCGCGTCGATGGACGTCTCGTACTACATCGCCGCGAGCCTGGACGGCTACATCGCCGCAGCGGACGGCGGCACTGCCTGGCTCAAGCCTTTCGAAACGGCGCATGAGGATTACGGCTACGCGGCGTTCTACGCCGGCATCGATGCCGTGCTCATGGGCAGTTGCACTTTCGAACAATGTCTGCGCTACGAGCGCTGGCCGTACGCCGACAAGCCGTGCTGGGTGTTTTCCAGCCGCACATTCGAGCGCGTCCCGCCGGGTGTCACGGTATTGAACCAGTCGCCGGCCCAGGCGCTGGCCGCGCTCGAATCTCGCTGGCTCAAGCGCGCCTGGCTGGTCGGCGGCGGCAAGCTAGCGGCGAGTTTCGCCGCGCAAGGGCTGATTACCGAATACGTCATTTCGTACCTTCCCATCCTGTTGGGCGAAGGGGTGCCGCTGCTCGATGGCGCATCGTTGCGCGAGGCGTTGACCTTGGTCGATGCCAAGCGTCATGCATCCGGCGTGATGCAGTTGCGTTACACCGCCTGATCGTCCGAATTCGTCGCGCGGCTTTACATCGGTATGCGATAGCGAATCGACATATATTGATTTCAAAGCACATAGATCAAAAGGCATAGCTTGTGCCTCCAAGCCTCCGTACAGGCATTCGTCCTGCACATCGCAAGGAGGCCGACATGTTTGCAAAAGCATTGGCGACGACGGTGCTGTTTCTCGCACTGGCCACTCCGGCAGTCGAGGCGGCGCCGGTTTCTTATGAAGGGACGATCGCTCCGGGCACGACTGTGGGCGGCTCCGTCGGGGGGTTCAGTTGGGGCGACGAAGATGGTGCCGGCGTCGATTACTGGCGATTTTCCGGATCGGTAGGTGACGTCATCACCCTCGAGGGTTTGCGCATTGACCCTGCGCTCGACCCCGCGTTCTCGCTGTACTTCGGCATTACGGATGCGGACGATTCGGAATTCCTTGCGGACGCCGACTGGGGAGGATTGCAGTTCCTTACCTTCGCCGACGACGAAATCGACAATGATGGTCCGGGAGGCGATCCGCTGTTGGAGGGTTTCGTATTGCCCTTCAGCGGCGACTACACGGTCGTGCTCGGCGGGTTTCTCAGCGACGACGAAGGCCCGTATGCCTACAGCCTTTCGCTGGCAGTCGAGCCGACGGGCGTGCCGGAGCCGGGTACGGCGTTGTTGCTGCTCGGCGGAATCGGTGCATTGCTGTGGCATCGAAGAAAGCGCGTTCCCCAATCCACCACGGCGATTGCCGTGGCGATACTCGGGACAGCTTTGATCGCTGCCCCTGCAGAAGCGCGCATCACCCGTATCGACGTTACCAGCGTGGAGTCGCCGACGTTCGAGGGCCGGACATTCGGCAGCGTTGGCGCCTACGAAAAGCTGCGCGGTATCGCTTACGGTGAACTGGACCCCGGGGATCCGCGCAATGCGGTGATCACCGACATCGAACTGGCGCCGCTCAATGCGAACGATCGCGTCGAGTACTCGATGGACTTCTATATTTTGAAGCCCATCAATCTCGCGCAGGGCAATCACAAGATGTTCATGGAGGTGAACAACCGCGGCGGCAAGCTGTTCGGCGGCTTCAACCTGAGCGGCGGCGGCAACAACCCGACGACGGCCGAACATGCGGGCGAAGCTTTTCTCATGAACCGCGGCTACACGCTCGTCTGGAACGGATGGGATCCTTCCGCGCCGCCCGGCGGTGACCGACTGACCATCAACGTCCCGGTCGCCACGAACCCGGACGGGTCGACCATCACGGGACCGTCGTACGAATACATCGTGTTCGACAATCCCACGTCCCTCACGTACGG
>Ga0079224_100002731_pt1 | contig 21717 bp, 15 predicted proteins | sample Stecom2015_FD_80414 | JGI IMG/M metagenome (GOLD analysis project Ga0079224, IMG submission 80414) | Agricultural soil microbial communities from Utah to study Nitrogen management - Steer compost 2015 | ecosystem: Environmental > Terrestrial > Soil > Agricultural land | place: USA: Utah...
GTCGCGCTGTCGCTGACCGACGTCGGCTGGCGCACGACCGCCTTCGCCTCGGGCGTCATCGCGCTGGCTGTCGGGCTACCGCTCACCCAGCTAATGCGGCGCAGCCCGGAAGAGTATGGCCTGCTGCCGGACGGTGACGATCCCCAGACGATTGCTCTGCGCCGAGCACAGGCGCGCGCCGCCAACCGCCTGGAGCCGGAAGAGGTCGAGTTCACCCCGCGCCAGGCGATGCGTACGCGCGCCTTCTGGTTCATCTCGCTGGGCCACGGCTCGGCCGTGCTGGTCGTCTCGGCCGTCATGGTGCACTTAATCACCCACCTCAACGAGGGACTGGGTTACTCGCTGACCGCGGCGGCCACGGTCGTCTCGCTAATGACGGTGATGCAGATGATCGGCCTGCCGCTGGGCGGCTATCTGGGCGACCGCTTCGAGAAGAAGAAGATCGCCACGCTGGCAATGTTCGGCCACGCCTCGGCGCTGATCATGGTCGCCTACGCCACCAACCTGGCGATGGTGATCTTCTTCGCCGTCGTCCACGGGCTGGCCTGGGGCATGCGCGGGCCGCTGATGCAGGCCATGCGGGCCGACTACTTCGGCCGCAAGGCCTTCGCCCAGGTGATGGGCTACTCATCGATGATCACGATGTTCGGCATGACCGGCGGGCCGCTGGTGGCCGGAATCCTGGCCGACCAACTGGGAGACTACCAGCTGGGCTTCACGATCCTCGGCGCGGCCGCCGGCATCGGCTCAGTGTTCTTCGTCTTCGCCACCCGCCCCACCCCGCCCTCGTCCCACGGCACGCCCGCCCTGGCCCCCGACGCCAGCTTCCGCCCGGCCGACTAGACGGGCGAATCAGTCACCAGCCAGTTCGTGTTCGCGGGTTAGCTCGCGCAGGCGATCCCGGTAGTAGGCCGGGTACCAGCTGGCGATGGCGCGCATACCCTCGCCGGAGTAGCGACCCGAGAGATCGCGCGGCAGCGGCGCGGCCGAGGAGAAGGCCAGGCGCAGCCGCTCGCGCAGCGTCGTGGCCCAGCGCCAGGGCTGCTCGTCAACCGGGTGTCGCTTGCGCGTCACCCAGGAGAGATCGTAGTAGGAGACACACTCGATCCAGGCAGCCATCTCGGGTGGGACGTAGGGTCGCAGCCACTCGACGGCGGCATCCAGCCGGTCATCGCCAGCGTGACGCGCCGCCAGCGCCAGCGCCGGATAGACGAAGCGCGCGTGGTAGGCCGGGCCGGACTTCTTCACCGCCGCCAGGACCGGCGCCGGCCCGGTGCACTCGAGCTGGCGCATCAGGTCAACGATCTGCACCATCCGCAGCCGCGAGTCGAGTGCCGACAGCGAGGCATGCACGGCCAGATGCAGCGTCATCGCGCGGTCGTCCGGCACGCGCCGCCCGCCGCCGACGTCTTTGAGGTTGTTGACGATCCAGCCGGTGATGTCCCAGCGGATGCCGCGCATCATCTCGACCACACGAGGGTGAGACTCAACATCGCGCGGGTGATCGGGATGCTCGCCGGGCTCATCGACCTGGGGCCACTCGTGCTCGCAGTATTGATAATGAAGGTGCTTCCAGGTCAGGCCGCTCAGCCCGGTCGAGTAACTGATCGGCAGGCAGTAGCCGGCGTGGGCGAAGGCCAGGTCGATCTCCTGCTGGTTGGGATGGCGCACCAGCAGGTCGAGGTCGGCCATCGGGCGCCAGCCGATCTCGTCGCGGCGGTCGAGCAGCATCGCGCTGCCCTTGAGCGGGATCGCCTCGATGCGGTCGCGCTCGAAGGCGGCCAGGACGCGCTCCAGGTCCTCAGCCAGCAGCTCCAGCCGCCGGCGATTGCGCTCGACCTGAGTGTCCAACCACGCGTCGATCTCCGGATTGATGCGCAACTTGCCGCGCCGCACCCGCTCGCCCAGCAGCGGTCCCAACCCGTGTATCGCGATCTGGTAGACCAGCTCGTCATCGGTCACGGCCGGGGGTGCGCCCGGCGAGCCGAAGATCGCGCGCTCCAGCCAGTCGACGGCGCGCGGCTCTGGCTGGCCCCGGACGACACGTGGTGCCGGGCTGCCCTTCGACTCTTCCCGCGCCAGCCGCAGATAGTCTTCGGTGACGCGATCCCAGTTGAAGTGCGTCCTGACGCGCTGACGCGCCGCCTCCCCCAGTGCCCGGGCATCGTCGCCGCCCCGGTCGACCCACTCCATCAGCTCCACCAGCTCGTCGACCGTGCTGAAGTAGCGCACGGCGTCGCCGCCCACGCCGCGGTTGTCGGGGATGTCGCGGGCCAGCACCGGGTTGCCGCAGGCCATGGCCTCGATCAGCGCCGGGTGCGTGCCGTCGGAGGCGACCGGGAAGACGTAGGCGTGAGCGTGATGGTTCAGCTCCCAGTAGCCCTTGCCGTAGATCGCGCCGGGGAAGGTGACGACCCCCTCGCCGCGCTCGTGCAATTTCGCCTTGTACTCGTCAGCGTAGGGCGCGTCGCCGACGATGACGACCTGCCGGCTAATCTTCGCCCGCCGCGCCGCTTCGACCAGGTCGAGCACGCGGTTTTCCGGTTCCAGCCGTCCGACGTAGAGGAAATAGCCGCCCGGCTCAAGCCCCAGGGCGTCGAGCTGCCCGTTCAGCTCCGGCTTCCCGGGATTGGCGCCGTAGGGGATGTACTCCAGTTCGATCCCGTACTGCTCGCGGTAGTAGTTGCGCACGTTGTGGGAATCGGTGATCGTGCGGGTGGCGGCCCTGCCGGCCAGGCGCTCGGCGAGCTTGAGCATCATCCGCGCCGGCGCCGGCCACTTGGCGCGCCGCCAGTCCAGCCCGTCGACGTTGAGCAGCACCGGCAGGCCAGCCAGCCGTAGCGCCAGCGCCTGCGGGCTGTTGCCGACGCCGAAGACGATCACGGCGTCATAGCGGCGCAGCGCGGCGTGCAGTGCGGCCAGCGACGTGTGCGCGACCGTGTCGAGATACTTGTTGCGGATCGTCGGGAGCTTGACCAACCGGACGCCCTTGTAGACGTCCCCGGGGTAGTCGATCGGCGGGACCCGGCAGTAGACGGTGACATCGTGGCCCAGTGCCGCCAGGCGCGTCGCCACCTCCTCTGCACAGGTCTCGAATCCGCCGTAATTGGCCGGGATGCCGCGACTTCCCAGCATCGCGATGCGCAGTCGCGCCGTTCCAGGCTCCACTTCCACCCCCGCTTGCCTCTCCGAATCCCGGGCGAGTCTAGCCAGCGAGCGTCGCATAATCAACTCGTGCGCGGCGCCAGCCAGTCTCGGCGCTCGCCGGTCACCCACGCGGCGCCCACGAAAGGATAAGAGATCGCGCCGCGATCAGGTGATGCTCCGCTGGCCGATGTGGGCGTCAGCGCACGTCCGACGCCGCCCTCTCGATGCTGCCAGCCAGTCATAGAGGCGCGCGAAGGAAGCTCGGTAGCGTTCTGCAGAGTAGCGCCGCCGGGCGACCTCTGCCGCTGCTTGGCCCACACGCTGCCGCAGATCGGCGTCCCAAAGCAGATCCGCGAGCATCGCCGCGATCGACGCGGGCTCGCGGCCGCAGTAGAAGCCGGTCACGCCGTGCGTCAGGATCTCGTCGCTACCGCCACCGTTGAGCGTGGCGACGACCGGCAGTCCGGCCGCCATGCCCTCGATCACCACCAACCCGAACGGCTCCGGGCGCTGCGAGGCGAGCAACAGCACATCGAAGCCGTCCAGCTCGGCCTGGACGTCCGGAACTTCGCCGACAAATTCGACATAATCCTCGACGCCGAGATCTTGAACCAGTTGCCGGTACTCAGTTCGCAGGTCGTCGCGCCCGGGCGGGACGTCGCCGACGAAGCGCATCCGGAAGCGCGCGCCGCGCTCTGCCAGCAGGGCGGCCGCCTGAATCGCCTCGGCCGTGCCCTTGCGCGGGGACAGCCGACCGACGACGCCAACGACGGCCAGCGCGGCCGGGTCGCGACCGGAGCGATCGATTGGCCGGATGTCCGGGTTGACGCTGTTCTCGACCAGCCGGGTGCGGGCCAGGCGCCGGGCGCTACCGCCGACCAGCGCCCGGGCGACCGAGCGCGAGTTGGCGACGACCTGCCCGCCGGGCGGGATCATCAGCAGCAGGCGGATCAGCGCCTTGTAGGACTTCGGCTCATCCCCGATGTGCTCGTGGACGTGCCAGAGGTGTGGCCGGCGCAGCAGCGCGGCGGCGGTCGCGCCGCAGACGACCGCGACGGTGTTGGAGTGAACGAGGTCGACGTCATGGTGGCGGATGATCCGGGCCAGCGCCAGCGTGCCGCCCACCAGACGGCGAACCAGCAGCGGCAGATTGCGCGGCGTCAGCAGCGCCCGGCGCAGCACCAGCATGTCAACCCGCTCGATACGCGCCCCGGCAGCTTCGAGCGCCCGGCTCATTGCGCCGGAGTAGGGCAGGTCGGTCGGCAGCACGACGATGGCGCGGTCCTCTGGCGGCAAGCTCCGCACGATGTCGAGCAGGCAACGGTCAGAGCCATAGAGCTCGTCGCTGGGGTGCACGTAGAGGATCGTCCGGCCCATCAGGCGCCTCCCAACCGCTCGCGCCGCCCGTTGGCCAGCCTGAGGGCAGCGGCGAATAGCCCCAGCGACGCCCAGTACCAGGCCAGCTGGAAGCCCTCGGTGGCCTGAAACGCGACAAACATCCCGAGGACGGCTAGCCCCAGTGCCAGGGCGACCCGGTCCGGCCCCTCCGGGCACCGGTCGAGCAGGCGCAGCCCATCGACTGCCAGGAGCAGCAGCGGGAGCAGGAAGAGCGCGAAGCCGACCACGCCGCCATCGTGGAGGACGCGCACGAAGATGTTGCTGAGCCAGGCGCGGTCATAGCTGGTCGTCGTATAGGTCTGGCCAAAGGAGCCGATGCCCTTGCCAAGGATCGGCTGGTCGCGCCAGTCGCGCAGGGCCTGCTCAGCAAACTCCAGACGGATCCGCAATGACGAGTCGGAGACATCGCTGATACTGCTGACCCGGCCGACGATATCGGGCGGCGCTGGCGTGGGGGTGACAACCTGAAACGGAGTCGGCGTGCCCTGTAAGAGCTAGGGCATCGTCGGCGTCGCGTTCGGCGTTGCCATGACGGTTGCCCGGGCCGTCGCCTGACGGGCGGCCTCCTCATGGTCGGGGCTGCCCCGGCCACCGAGCGGCACCCAGATCACCAGCGTCCCGATCACGGCGGCAAGCCCAACCAGCGCGGCGGGGCGCAGCGCGCGCTGATCGAAGCGAAACGGGGTCCGGCCAGAAAGGTAGGCCAGCCCGCCGGCCAGCGCCAGTCCCCCGGCGACGAAGGCGATCCAAGCCGTGCGGGTGAAGCTGACCTGCAGCGCCAGGAAGCCGACCGGCGCGACCACAGCGGCCAGCTTCCGCCAGCGCGGCGCGAGGATCAGCAGCGCAAAAGCCGTCAGCGTCAGCATCATCATCGCGCTGCCGAAGAGATTGGACTCGCGGAACGGCCCCGGCACGGTCGGGTCGGCGGTGACCGGGTTGATCTGGATACCCAGGTTGACGCCGGCCGCGTAGAGCAGATGAGTCGCCAGCCCGAACAGGCCCGAGACCAGCCCGATGGCGAACCACGCGCCGAGCAGGAAATTCAACCGTCCGGCAGTGCGCGTCGTCGTGACGATGGCGAAGTAGGGGAATGCGACCAGCAGCAGCATCGCCCAGAGCTGGGTACTGTCGGCCCGGTCGGGCGCGTGGACGAGACCGCCGATCACACTCCAGCCGATCCAGGCTAGAAAGAGCCAATCTACTCGGCTCAGACGCCCCAGCAACTCGCGCGCCTGAGGCAGCAGCGCCAGCCCGACCAGCGGCGCGGCGAAGTGCTCGGGCTTGATGCTGGCGCCCAACTCGGCGGGGTAGCGGTTCAGCGTGGCCATTAGGATCAGGGCGACGATGCCGCCCCGCGCCGGGCCCAGCAGCGCCATCAGCGCCAGCGTCCCTGCGACGCTGCCCAGCGGAATGAGAACGTCCGGGGCCAGCTCCAGCCGCCCGCTCGCCAGGATCACGGCGCTGGCTGCCAATCCGGTGACGGCGGCTATCAGGAGACGACGCCGGGCGCCCATACGCGCTCGTCTCCCTCCACCTCGACGACTCGCCGGTAGATCTCGATCATCTCGACGGCCGCCTGCTGCCAGGTGCGCGCCGCCGCGTCGCGGGTCATCGGCGCGATGCGCGCCCGCTCGGCGTCCGGATCGGCCAGCACCCCCAGGATCTGCGTGGCAAACGTCTCCGGCCGGGTCGGATCGGCATAGCGCGCGGCCTGGCCGCCCACCTCGCGCAGTGCCGGGATGTCCGAGCAGACGACCGGCGCGCCGCAGATCAGCGCCTCCAGCACCGGCAGCCCAAACCCCTCGTGAAATGACGGCACACAGCACACAGCGGCGTGACGGTAGAGCCACCCCAGATCGCCGTCCGGCAGCCAGCCCGGCGTCAGCAGCCAATCGCGGCCGCGCGCGTGCGACTCCATCCCTGACCCGGTGACGACCAGCCGCAGGTCGGGCCGCTCGCGGCGGGCGATCTCGACGGCCTCGATCGCCGTGGGGAGATTCTTGTAGCGCTCGCGCGAGCCAATGACGATCACGTACCCCCCTGGAACCAGGCCTTCGATCGGCGGGGCCTGGTCCTCGCCGGCCAGCATGCTGGCCCCGTTCCAGACGACCTCCAACCGCTCGGGCGCGATCTTGAAGAAGCGCGCCACCTCGGCCGCCGCCGCCTGGCTGACGGTCACGACGACGTCGGCGCGCCGGGCGGCGACCGCGCCGACCGTACGCACGTAGGCGCTCCAGGCTGCCGATGGGCGCCACTCAGGTCGAAAATCCAACCCGTCGTGAATCGTGACGACCAGCGGGCAGGGCTTGAGCAGCGGACCGATCATGCTGGTCTGGATGACGTCGATCCGTCGACGCCAGGCCCACAGCGGCATGACCACCTGCACCCAGAACAGGTGCAGCGCGCCGTTCAGTGGCAGGCGCAGCAGGCGCGGCAGCCGCTCGACGCGCGGGGCGCGGAAGGCGTGCACCTCGACACCGGGCGACGCGCCCAGCTCCGCGATCATCGCCGAGAGGTAGCGCCCGGTGCCGTTCGGCGCGGCGGCGTAGGTCGCCTCGATCCCGACGCGCAGGCGGTCCGCGACGGGCTCTTCCGGCGAGCGGCCCAGGTACTCCAGCAGATCGCCAGCCGCCGGGTGGCGGAACCAGATGACCAGCAGCAGGTAGACGGTGCCGGTCGCCGCCGTCATCGCTCCGGCTGCCAGCCAATCGTTGCCGGTGGCGAGAGTCCCCGCCCCCAGCCCGGCCAACCCGGCCAGCAACGAGGCGACGAGCGCGATCCCGGCTGGCCAGAGTAGCTGGTCCAGCTTGAGAGCCAGCCGGCGGTGCAGCTTGACCATCAGCACGGCGACGTAGCCGGTCTGCGCGGCGGTGAAGGCGACCGGCAGCGCCAGCAGCCCGAAGGCGCGCGCACCGGCCCACGCGCCGACGACGTAGGCGACGATCGAGATGGTGTAGACGCCCAGCGGTTCCCAGCTACGGCCAATTGTCGCGAACGAGCGCTGGAGGATCACGCCCAGCGTCATCGGGATCAACGCCAGGGCATAGATGCCCAGTAGGTCGGCAGTCTGCGACACGTCACCGGCTGCAAACTCGCCGCGCCCGAAGAGCACCCCGACGAACTCGGTCCGGGCAAGCGCCAAGAGGACGGTGATCGGCAGCAGGAAGAAGAGCGCCAGATTGATCGTCTCGACGAAGGCGCGCGCCCGCCGCCCTGCCCCGGCCTCGCGGGAGATGAAGGGCAGCGTCACCGCGCCGACGGCCGCAATCAGGACGGTGTGCGGCAGGTTCATCACCTTCTTGGCCAGCGCCACCGTCGTCAACGCGCCAATCGCGACACCGGAGGGGATCACCCGGTCGGCGATCTCGGCGACCTGAGTGGCGCTCACCAGGATCAGCAGCGGCGCGGCGTTGGGGATCAACTGGCGCAGGGCGGCGCGGTCGAGCCGGGCGTTGACCGGCTCGCGCTCTCTGCCGCGCAGCGCGACGACCAGCGCCCAGCCCAGCACGGCAACCAGCGCCATCCCGGCACCCAGCGTCCAGCCGGCCGCGGCGATGACCGGCGAGTCCGTCCCGGCCGCCAGCGGAATGGCCGCCCCGACCGCGACCAGCGGCGTGACCATGGCCGGCAGGGCGAAGTAGCCGGCCGCGTTGAGGTAGGCCGTCACCAGCCAGGCCAGCCCCAGCAGCGCCACGCCGGGTGCGACGGCGCGCGTGGCGTCGACCGCCACCCGGTGCGTCGCATCATCAAAGCCAGGCGCCATGACCGTTACCAGCGGTCCGGCCAGCAGCGCGACCAGCGCGGCCACTGCCGAGAGCGCCAGCGCGGCGAGCAGCAGCGCCTGGCCCAGGCGCATGCCGCCCGGGTCCGGCTCGCCTTCGCGGACGGTCGAGAGGCTGACCACCGAGGCCGGCGTCAGCGAGTCGGCCACCAGGATCGTCACTACCATCAGCATCACGTAGGTCGCCAGGAAATAGGCGTCACTCTCGTTGGTCGCGCCCAGCCGGGCGGCGACCAACGCGTCGCGGACGACCGGTGCGAGGCTGCCCAGCCCGAGCAGGCCGGCCACCAGGAAGGCGGTCGGGGCCAGCCGGCTACGACCCATCGCGGAACTTCCCCGCCGTCACGATCACGACCAGCGTGTGCCCCGCCAGCTCGACGTCCGCGCCGAAGCCGCCCGGTGGCGGGGCCAGCCAGGGCTCGCCCTCGGGGATCGTCGCGCTGGCGATCCCGACGATCTCCAGCGCCGGCTCGAACAGTGCCGGGCCATTGGCCCTCGTGCCGATGGCGACGTCAATGGCATTGTTCAAACCGATCCCGTAGGGCGCGACGACGCCGGTGTAGCGATAGTTGTCGCCAACCGGGCCGCGCGCGCTGCTGACGTCTTCGGAGAGCAACCGCCGGCCGTGGTCGCCGTAGCCGGGTGGTGTGAGCGTGCGGCTCGCCAGCATCTCATCGAGGTAGCGCGCGGCCAGCCGGTCCAACTCCGCGGAGCGCTCGACGCGCTCGACTCGCCGCGCCGCGCGGGCATTGTTGAGCTTGCCGACGGTCGGATCGCCCGGCGCGGCCGCCTGGTGAGCGGCCGCGGCAAACCCGCCGGCGACGAGCGAGAAAACGGCGAGCAGGCCGATACAATGTGTGATGAGGGGGAAGGGTTTCCGCCGCGCGATGCCAGCTCGTCGGTTGGGTGTGTCCAGGAACTCGCGACTTGTCGCCGCGCTCGTTGCGGTGGCGGCGCTGGCGTCGGCGCTCCTCGCCGCCCGGATCGACCCGGTCGTGGCCTGGCTGGACATCGGTTCTCCCGGCGACGAGGCGTACGCCACTGCGTTCTATCCCCCCGAGTCCAATGGCGACGAGACGTTTCGCTGGATGGCCGGCGAAGCCACGCTGCGCGTGCCGGTCGGGCGCCCCGGCGCCTACCGGCTCGACTTCGACATCGCGACGGTGCGCCCAGAGGGCCGCACGCTCCAATTGACCTGCAGCGGGCAGCAGCACTCGCTCCCGCTCGTCGCGGTCGGGGCCGATTCTACCGCCCCCATCAGGTGCGACACCGATAGCGACGAGATCCTGCTCCAACTCCAGACCGAGCCGGTGCGGCTGCCAGAGGGCGGCCGGGCGCTGGGCGTCTCGTTCCTCGACGTGCGAGCCACGGCGCTCGACACGGACGACCGCCTGCTGTTCCGGCTCGCCGCCGGGCTGACGGTCTTCGGCGCGGTCGCGGGGACTGGCTTCGGCGTAGCGGCGCTCGACGGCCGGCGGTGGTGGCTGGGGATAATCGCCGGGGCGAGCGTCCTGCTCGCCTGGGTGGTCGTGATCGAGGCGCGCCCGGAGTACGCGCCCGCGACGGTGGTGGGGCCCGGCGGCCTGATCACGCTGCTGGCCGGGCTGGCGGCCTGGCTGCTGACACGAGGACGACGCCAGCAACCGCTAGCGCTGGCAGCGGCGGCCATCCTGACCGGCCTGCTCTGGACGCAACCGGCCGCGATCCGCATCCTGCCGGCGATCTGGGCGCGTGAGGAGATCGACGCCCTGCGCGTGCTGCCCTGGCTGGCGATCTTCGGGCTGGTCTGCGCCGCGCTGCTCGGCGGGAGGCGATCGGGCTGGCTGGCCGGAGCGGCCACGCTGCTGGCGGCCGTCACGTGCTTCCTCACGCCGCTCGCCGCGCGGGCAGGCGAGCGCTGGCTGATCGAGGTCGATGCGCCGGACTGGACCAACCGGGCCGGCATCACCGGCGCGCTCTACGTGCTGGCGGCCTTCCTGCTGGGCGGGCTGGCGCTACTGGTGGCGCGCCAGGGCGAGCGGCGCCCGATCGCCCGCTGCGCGCTCGCGGGCGCGCTGGCCATCGCCGCGCTGCTGCTCTGGCGCGTCGAGATCATGAAGTTCAACGGCGACGAGCCGCACTACTACGTCACCGCCCGCAGCATCGCCACCGACCGCGACCTGGAGTTGCTCGACGATTACCTCGACCCGCACTACGCCGGTATCACCTACTCGCCGGTCGGCAACGTCGCCGTCGAACGGGACGCCAGCATCATCCGCTACGCCGGCGCGGCTCCGGCCGGCGAGGGGTCGTGGTTCCTGATCCCGCAGCTGCCCGCGGGCTGGGCGGCGAGCGACGGTTCCTCCGGGTTGCTGCCAGCGACCGTTACTCCGCCGCGTATCGAAGGGCCGGATGGCGGGTTGGCGATCCCTCCCCCGCTCACGCCAGCGCCGAGTCAGGCGATCCTCGTCGAAGGTCCCTGTGTCATCGACGCCGTCACCATCGGCGTGCCGTCCGGCCAGAGCCGTCAGGTGCGAGTCAGCATCCACGACGCTGGCGGCGCACTGCTCTGGGATATGGAAGGCGGGATCACGGCGCCCTTCCATCCGGTCGCCATTCCCACCTCAGCCGGGCTCTGCCGTGGTTTGGGGCCGTGGACGATCCGGGCAGACGCGGCCGACGGCGAGATCGTCGCAGTCGTGCTCGATCGCTATGGAGGCTTGCAGTTTGCTGGCGGGGATCTCCATCGCGTCTGGGTCTTCGGCGGCCTGCCGCGCGACCGCTACGGCTCGGTCAACGTCGACGCGCGCCTGCTGCTCTACAACCCGTCCACGGAACTCGTCCAGGTCACGATTCGCCAGATCACGGCCAGCGATCAAACGGTCAGCGAGATCACCGTCGGCATCGCGCCGGGGCAGACGCTGGTCGAGCCGCTGCCGGTCTTCGGCGCGAACGCCCTGGCGGTGCTGGTCACGCAGGACGTGCAGATCGCCGCCGGACTCTACGGCATCGTCGAGGGGACGCGCTACCGCATGCCCCGCGCCTACCCGGCCGAGTCTTTGACGGTGACGATTCCGGTCGACACGAAGCATGATGCCGGCGTCTGGCTGACGGCCTTCAACCCATCGTGGATGACCGACCAGTTCGTGATCGATGACGGCGAGCGTCAGGAGTCGCTGATCGTCTGCTCCAACTGCGCGGCCGTCCACCTCCTGGAAGCGGGCGACGCGGAGCGCGCGGTGAGCGTTCGGGCGGCGTCGGGCGAACCGCTCATCTACGCGCTGGTGGCCTATCAGGAGCGCACCGGCGCGCTGCACTTCGACCTGCCATTGCCGCTGGCGGCTGCGCCACTGACAATCTTCGACGTTGCCTGGCCGGTCCTGTTCGTCCCGGCGCTGGCCGGGCTGGCGATGGTCCCGGCGCTGGCGTCGCTACTGGGGAGCGTGGGCCTGGAGCGCCGGACCGCCGCGACGATGGCGGCGCTGGCGCTGCTGCTGGCGCCCTTCTCGACCTACGCCGTGCGCTTCTACACCGAGATCGTCGCGGCCGCGCTGCTCCTCTTGGCGCTCGTGCTCTGGGAGCGGGCATTGAGATCGAACCGCGCGGCACTCGGGGTGCTCGCAATCGGCCTCTTCCTGCCCCTGCTCCACGGGCGGCTGACCCTGCTGGCCGCCGGTGTCCTGGCTTTGGCACTCTACGCAGCCATCGCTCACAACCGCGAGCGGATCGCCGGGCTGCCCAGGCGCACGTTGATGCTGGCCGGCGCCGGGCTGCTGATCGGCATCGCGCTCTGCGCCCTGGTGGTGCTGCAGTTCGCCGTCTCGCTGGAGTCACGCGACGTCGCCAAATTCTTCCGGCTCACCTGGGTGCTGCCGAACAGCGTCGGGATGCTGCTGGACCGAGGCTCCGGCGTGCTGCCCTTCGCGCCATGGACGCTCTTCGCGCTGGCCGCCCCGCGGCCGCTCCACCGCACCCAGCGGGCGGCCCTGGCGCTGGCGATCGCCTACTACGCCCTGCTAGCGCTGAGGGCTGGCGGCTGGCAGACCTGGGGCTCGCCGATCCGCTACCTGCTGCCGGTCATCCCGCTGGTCGCGCTGCTGGCGATCCCAGGGCTCGTGTCCTGGTGGCGCTCCGAGCAGGTCTGGCGACGGGCCGCCGTGGCGCTGGCGCTGGGCTGGAGCGCCGGTGTGACAATGCTGCTGCACTGGATCCCGCTCTCCGGCTATGTGGAGCGCACGGCGACCGGCAACATCTATCTGATCGACGACGCGCTGGCCTGGCTGCCCTTCCCCTCGCCATTCCGCTACATGCCGACGATCGAGGCGCTACCCGGCCCGGATTGGAGCGAGCCGCTGGCCATTGCGATCACGCTGCTCTTCGCCGCAGCCGCCCTCTGGGCCATTTGGCCCCTGGTCCGCGATCTCCTACAGCCCCACTCCGCCGCTCCAGAAGCCGCTCGCCACCCGGAGAAAGTCAGGTGAACGCCGGGATCAAGACCCATCCCTGGCATCCGGACGCGCCGTCCGCAACGTGACCTGGGCCACGCGGAGCCCCTGCATGCGGTCGACGCGCAGGCGGTGACCGTTGACGGTCAGTTCGTCCCCGACTTTCGGGATGCGGCCCAGCCGGGCCATGACCAGCCCGCCGACTGAGTCGTAGTCGCGCTCGCCGGGGCCGGGCCCCAGGCTGAGGTCGAGCACGGTCTCGACGACGTTGATCGCCGTCTCGCCGGTCACGGAATAGACGCCGTCGCCGATCTCCACGATGTCCCCGCTCGCGCCGGTGATCATGCGGCTGACGTCGCTGATCGTAAACATGCCCTCGATGCTGCCGTAGTCGTCGGCCAGCAGCGCCAGATACTGGTTCTCGCGCAGCATCGCCTGGAGCGCGGCCTCGATGCTGGCTTCTCCCGGCAGGATCAGGGCCGGCTGGATCAACCGCTGCCAGTCAGCAACGACGCCCGTCGAGCCGTCCTCGCGCACCTCCAGGATCTCCTTGACGTTCAGAATGCCGACGACGCGGTCCAGGCTCCCGTCGATCACCGGGTAGCGCGTCAGTCGGTGCTCGCGGGCCACCGCCAGCACCTCATCGGTGGACATCGAGACATCCAGCACGACCATCTCCTGGCGGGGAACGATCAGATCGCTCGCCTTCAGGTCGGAGAAGTGCAGCGCCTGGCGGATTACCTGGGGATCGACCGGCACCAGCCCCGCCCGAGCGCTCAGCTGTATGACCGACTCCAGTTCTTCGGCCGGCAGGATCTCGGCGTGGCTCTCGGTCTGCGGCTCGACGCCCAGCAGGCGCGCCAGCGCGTTGCCGGCGCCGTTGAGGACGACGACCAGCGGGTGAAACAGCCAGGCGGATATCTCCACTGGCACCGCGACCAGCGCGGCCGTCCGCCGGGCCGAGCGCAGCGCGACCGTCTTCGGCACCAGCTCGCCGAGGACCACTTGAGTGGCCGTGATCAAGGCGAAGGCGACGATGAAGGAGAGGGTCGTGACGGCGTTCCCGCCCAGCGGCGCGCCCAGCGCCCGGAACAAGTCCTCGAACAGCCCGGTGACAGCCGGCTGGCCAATCCAGCCGACGGCCAGGCTGGTCACGGTGATGCCGAGCTGATCGACGGCGATGTAGTGATCGAGCCGGTGCGCCATCTTCGCCACCAGGCGGTCGATGCGCGCGCCGCTGCGCTCGATCCTGCGGACCTCCGGCGCGCGCAGGCGCACGAAGGCGAACTCGTGGAAGACATAAAGCGCGTTCCCGCCAATCAGCAGCACGGTGACGAACAACGCCCCGAGGATGGCCAGCGTCTCACCGCTCATCGTCGCCCCCCTCGTCGCTATCGATGGGCAGCACCAGGACGCGCTCGACGCGGTGGTGATCGACTTCCAGCACGCGCAGCCGGTAGTACTCCAGATCCAGCTCGTCGCCCTCGTCCGGGATGCGCTGCAGCAGCTCGGAGATCATGCCTCCCACGGTGTGCGAATCGACGTCGGGCACCTCGGTGTCGAACTCGTCGGCGAACTCGACCAGCGGGAGCTGGCCGGAGATGACAAAACTGCCGTCCGGACCCGGCTCAATCTCGGGCATGCCGGGGCGGTACTCGTCCGGCAAGCCGCCGGCCAGGTACTGGACGACGTCGAAGACCGTGATGATCCCGGCCGTGCCGCCGAACTCGTCGACAAGCACGATCATCGGCGCCCAGGCCTGCCGGGCGGCCGCGAGCGCGTTGTCGATCGTGATCGACTCGGGCAGCACCAGCGGCGGCTCGATGTCAGCCGTCCAGTCGTCATCCCGGCTCAGCCCGAAGATGGCCTCCTTGATGTTGAGTATCCCGACGATCTCGTCCAGCGATTCGCGGTAGACGGGATAGCGGGTGTAGCGATGCTGGGCGAAGGTACGCCGAACCTCGTCGGCGGTCGCGTCCAGCGGGATGGCGACGATCTCGTTGCGCGGCACCATCAGGTCCGACGCAGTGATCGTGGTGAGGCGCAGCATATTGCGGGTGAGGTCCAGTTCCCGGCGGCTGATCAACCCGGCCGAGGCGCTCGTCTCCAGCGAGAAGGCGATGTCCTCGACGCGCAGCGGCTCGTCGCTGACCGGCTGTAGGTCGACGCCGATGAGCCGCAGCAGCGCGAAGCCGGTCGCGTTGAGCAGCCAGATCGCCGGGCGGAAGAGCCAGACGAAGGCGGCCATCGGGTAGACCAGCCAGATCGCCGTCTGGTCCGGCCGGGCCAGGGCAACCGATTTCGGCACGAACTCGCCGACGACGATATGCAACGCGGTGATGATTGCGAACGCCACGGCGATCGCGACGGTATGGGAGAGCGCCGGGGCGAACTCGCCGACCACGGCCTCGATCGGCGGCTCGATCAGCTGAGCCAGCACCGGTTCGCCCAGGAAGCCGAGGGCAATCGTCGCCATCGTGATACCGAGCTGCGAGGCGGCTACGTAGAAGTCGAGGTTCTGGAGGGCGTTGAGCAGCGAGCGAGCGCGGGCGTCGCCCTGCCCGGCCAGGTGCTGGACCTGGGTGCGCCGCACGGTGACGTAGGAGAACTCGGCGGCGACGAAGATGCCGTTGAGGGCGAGCAGGGCAATGACGAGCAACAACCCGGGTAGTAGCGATAACGCATTGTCCATCGTGGGGCGGTTGCTCCCTCTCGACGCAATCCCCGGCATGTGGGCTCACCTGCCGGCCGAACGTCCTTTGCCGGGGCATACAGTCACGCACACTATAGCAACCGTGCGTTTCTACCCCGCACGGCACTGCCAATTCTCTGATCGCTGGCAATAACCACAGCTGTCCGTCATCGTACGAGTGCCACATCCCTGCTACGTGGCCAGGAAATCGGGCCTTCACCCAGTAGGGACGTCACCCAGGGGGGGTACCGGGCAATGTGGATATGAGAACCTGAGGGAATCGACAGCGGTTCAACCCGCCCGGCGGGAGCGGGCAACCGGGGTGAGGGCTTCGACGATGCGCAGCACCAAGTCGACCAGCAGGGCCAGCGCCGTGATCGCCACCGCGCCGGCCAGGATCATCGAGCCGTTGTTGCGGGTGATGCCGTCGAAAAGCAGCGTGCCCAGCCCTCCGGCGCGGATCCAGGCCGCGACCGTCGCCAGGCTGATCGTCGTCACCAGCGCGATCCGCACCCCGGCGAGGACCACCGGCAGCGCCAGCGGCATGCGCACCCGGATGAAGACCTGCCAGGGCGTCATCCCCACGCCGCGGGCGGCCTCGATGGTGTCAGGATTCACCCCGCGCAGGCCGGTGACGATGTTCCGCACCAGGAAAACCTGCGAGTAGGCCGCCAGCGTCACAATGGCTGGCTGGCGGCCCAGCCCCAGGAAGGGGATCAACAACGCCAGCACGGCCAGGCTGGGCAGCGTGTAGATCACGCTCAGCCCGCCCAGCACCGGCACCTCCAGCTTGCCGTAGTGGGCCACCAGCATCCCGATCGGCAGGGCGAAGAACAGGCCGATGCCGACCGCGATCAACGATAGCTCCAGGTGCTCGACCGCCAGGTCCAGCACGCGCCGCCAGTTGTCGAAGAGGTAGTCGAGGCTCACGCCTGCAGCCTTCCGGTCTCGCCGCTGACGGCCTGGATCACGTCCAGGTCGACAAGCCCGAGCGGTTGCCCGTCATCGTCCTGCACCACCACCGCGTCATCGTCCCCGGCCAGCAGCAGATTGAGCGCCGCCCGGGCATCGCTGCCGATCAGGACAACCGGCAGGCCATCGACCGCGGTCCCGTTCAGCGGTTGGGCGATCGTCTCGACGCGGATCAGGCTGAGGCGGCGCAGCACGTCGCCAGCCCCGACCAGCCGGGCGACGAAGGCATTGGCCGGATTCAGGATGATCTCGAGCGGCGTGTCGTACTGCTCGATCCGGCCGGCATTCATCACGACGATCCGGTCGGCCAACTTGACCGCTTCCTCGATGTCGTGGGTGACGAAGAGCACCGTCTTCCGCAACCGCTGATGGATTTCCAGCAGTTCATCCTGAAGGCGCGAGCGGGTGATGGCGTCCAGCGCGCCGAACGGCTCGTCCATCAGGATCATCTCCGGATCGCCAGCCAGAGCACGCGCCAGCCCGACGCGCTGCTGCTGGCCGCCGGAGAGCTGGGCCGGGTAGCGCCGGCGGAACTGCTCCGGCGGCAGGCCGACCAGCTCCAGTAGCTCATCGATCCGCGCGGAGGTGCGCCGCTTGTCCCAGCCGAGAAGCCTGGGCACGACGGCGACGTTGTCGGCCACGCGCATGTGCGGGAAGAGCCCGGTCTGCTGGATGACGTAGCCGATGCCCCGGCGCAGCTCCGGGGCATCGACCTGATCGATCGGCGTGCCATTGAGGTAGATGCGGCCCGCGCTCGGCTCGATCAGCCGGTTGACCATCTTGAGCAGCGTCGTCTTGCCGCAGCCGGAAGGCCCCAGCAACACCACCAACTCGCCGGGCATGACCGAGAGCGTGATGTCGCGCACGGCAGGCTCGCTTGCGCCACGGTAGATCGTCGTGACCTGCTCGAAGCGAATCGCCGGTTGTCCGTTGCTCACTCTGTCATCCATTTGCGTACCCAGCCACTCCGACAGTCTCGCCGGGCTGCTACTCGCCGTCTTCCTCGATCAGTCCGTTCTCGACCAGAAAGTCGCGCGCGACGTCTTCCGGCTCGCGGGCATCCGGCCCCTGGACCTCCCAGTTGAGACTTGCCATAACTTCACTGGTCAGCAGCGGCGCCAGCTCGTTGAGAATGGTGGCGATCTCCTCCGACTCATCCAGCTTCTCCTGCCGGATGACCGGCGCGACGTGATAGGGCGGCCAGAGGCCCTTGTCATCATCCAGGATAACGAGGTCCAGGCCGGCCACCTCGCCGTCGGTCTCGAAGGCCTGAACAACCTCGGCGCCCTCGTCCTGGAAGGCCTGGTACTTGATGCCGGGATCGACCAGGATCAGATCACCGAACTCGAAGTCCCCGTAAACCTCCTGCAGACCGGGCAGGGCATCCGGCCGCTCGGCGAAGTCCGGCACCGCGACGACCGACACCTCACCGGCGATCTCGACGAGCTGGGAGATGTTGACGATGCCGCGCTCTTCAGAGAACTGGCGCGTCACGGCCAGCGCGTTGGAGTTGTTCATCGGCGTCTGGTCAAGCCAGACCAGGTCGAACTGCTCCTGATACTGCTCCTTGACGGTGTTGTAGACCTCGTCGGCGTCGGACGACGTCGGCAGGTTGAGGATCGCCACCAGCCCCGTGCCGGTGTACTCCGGGTAGACGTCGATCTCACCGGCCGTCAACGCCTCATGGGCGACCGCCGTGCCGCCCAGGTTCAGGCTGCGCTCGACGTCGAAGCCGTTGGCTTCCAGCAGCTGGGCGTACATCTCGCCGAGGATGAGCTGCTCGGGGAAATTCTTCGAGCCGACGGTGATGCTGACGCCGGAATCCCCGTCGTCGTCATCGTCGCCACAGGCAGCGATCAGCGGGAGCACGAATACCAGGATCGAAAGAAACAGCAACCAGCGGTGTCGCATGGGGAATTCCTCCAGAGTTCGCGGGCCATCCATAGCCCATCAGAGCCGGCGCTCAGGCTGCCGGCGGGGTGACCAATCGTTCCAGGCCGGTGAGCAATAGCTCGGCCAGCAAGGTCATCGCGATGATCGGCAGGGCACCGACCAGCAGCAGCCGATCGTCGACGAGCGTGATGCCGGAAATGATGAAGTTCCCCAGCCCGCCAGCGCCGATGAAGGCGGCCAGCGTCGCGCTGGCGATCACCTCGACCGTCGCCGTCCGCACCCCGGTCAAGAAGACCGGCAGCCCCAGCGGGAACTCGATCTTGCGAAAGACCTGGAAAGCCGTCATCCCCAGACCGCGCGCGTTCTCGAGCACGGCACGGTCGATGCCGCGCAGCGCGGCATCGGTATTGATGATGATCGGCGGCCCGGCCAGGATCGTCAGAGCGATTAGCGCCGGGCGAAACCCGGTGCCCATCGTCGGTAGGAGCAGGAACACGACTGCCAGGCTGGGCACGACCCGCGCCGCGCCGACCAGCCCGATCAGAGGCGGCCCCAACCTGCGCGCCCGCGATGCCAGCACGCCCAGCGGCGTGAAGATCAGCAGCGCCAGCCCGAGCGCGTAGAGGCTCAGCTTGAGATGCACCTCGATCGCCTCGCGCACGCGCTCGGGGTTGTCGCGGATATAGCTGATGACATCACCGAGGAGGTCCATCGCGCTCCACATCCGCGAGTCCAGCCGCCGGGGCGGTCCCATTCCGGCTCACCGACAGGCCTAGACGCTATCAGGTCGCCCGTTCGTCTGCAATAACCAACGTGACATCCAGATCATTCCCGGGCGGTCCCTCGCCCCCGGCCGCGGCCGGGAGTGAGGGCCATCTTTCCCTGTTCCCTCTTCCCTGTTACCTGTTCCCTACTTGATGCTTTCCTCATAACGCCGCGCGAAGCCCTGGGTGATGCGGTCGATGATGATGGCGAGGGCGACGATGCTGAGGCCGGCGGTGGCGCCGCGGCCGGTGTCGGGGCGGTTGAGGGCCAGCAGCACTTCCAGACCCAGCCCTCCCGCGCCGACCAGCGCGGCGATCACGACCATGGCTAGCGCCATCATCGTCGTCTGGTTGATGCCGGCCATGATCGCCGGGAGCGCCAGCGGCATCTCGACGTCGCGCAGAATCTGCCAGCGAGTGGCGCCGTAGGACTCGGCCGCCTCGATCGCCGCTGGCGAGACTCCTTTGATGCCCAGTGTCGTGAGTCGGATCAGCGGCGGCACGGCGTAGACGATTGTCGCGATGACCGCGGGGACCTTGCCGAGCCCGAAGAAGAACATCGCCGGCAGGAGGTAGACGAAGGCCGGCATCGTCTGCATGCCGTCCAGAATCGGGCGCAGGACGGCGTCGAAGCGCTGGCTCTGGGCCGCCAGGATGCCGAGCGGCAGGCCGATGAGCAGCGAGAGGAACACCGCCGCGATGATGATCGCCAGGGTGATCATCGCCAGTTCCCAGTAGCCGAACGAGCCGATCATCGCCATCAGCAGCACGAGCGTTAGCGTCGTCAGCTTGCTGCGCGTGCTGAACCAGCCCAGCACGCCGACGACAGCCAGGAACACCTGCCAGGGGATACCGATCAAGAACTTCTCGGTTGGCACGAGGATGCGTCGAAGAATGAAGCGCGTGATGGCGTCGAAGATGGCGTCGAATTCAGTCGTCATCCAGCTGATGGCGCTGTTCGTCCAGTCCGCCAGCGGGATCGTCGTGCTGATCCCCAGCACCTCGGACGGGAACTGTATTTCCCCGCTCAGGCGCGTCGAGACCCAGACCAGGCCGAAGCCGGCAACGACCCACACCAGCCAGGGGATCGACCGGATACGCTCGACGAGTTCGATACTGCCGGATTCACTCGTATCTCGAAGGGGTTCGCTTACCATGCGCCACTAATCTCCTATCGCCGTCCTGTTTATCTGAGCCTCTAGCTCGCTCTGGTCTGCGGTCGGGGCATATCCGTTCGAGCTGAGTTCTTCACCTCGCCCGTTGAGTCCGTCGTCTTCCAGTTCCTGCGCCAGCGTCTGCAGCAAGTCGAGGCGGCGCACGGCGCCGATCAACTGGTTGTCCTCGCTAACAACAGCCACGGGGTGATCGGATTCGACGGCCAGCGGCACGATGTCTTCGAGGCGCGTGGTCGGCGACGTCGTCGCGGCCGGCGCGAGATGGTCGGCGACCGTGCCGCCTGAGCGTTTGGCAACGGCCCACCAGGTCAGCACGCCCGCCAGCTGATTCTGGTCATTGACGACGAAGGCGGCGCTGACGTTGCGGTCGTTGAAGTACTCGGTCGCCTCAGTGATCGACGCGCCCAGCGGGATCGTCGGGATCTCGTGCTCCATCAGCTGCGCGGCGGTCATGTAACGGGCCGGCGACGCGCCTTCGACGAAGCGGGCCACGTAGTCGTCAGCCGGGTTCGTGACGAGTTCGGCCGGCGTGGCGATTTGGATGATCTCGCCGTCGCGCATGATCGCGATGCGGTCGCCCAGCTTGAGCGCCTCGTCCAGGTCGTGGGTGACGAAGATGGTCGTGATCGCCTCCTCGGCGCGCAGTGCGGCGAACTCGTCCTGCATGTCGCGGCGGATCAGCGGGTCCAGCCCGGAGAATGGCTCATCCATCAGGAGAATGCTTGGGTTATGGGCCAGCGCCCGGGCCAGGCCGACGCGTTGCTGCATGCCACCGCTGAGCGAACCGGGGCGCGATTCCTCCCAGCCCGCCAGGCCGACGCGCTCGATCGCGGCCAGCGCCGCCTCGCGGCGCTCCTCCTCCTTGACCCCGCGGGTCCGCAGGCCATACTCGACGTTCTCGTAGACGGTCTTGTGCGGTAGTAGGCCGTAGTGCTGAAAGACCATCGCCAGTTTGGTTCGGCGCACCTCGCGTAGGCTCTTCTGATCCGCCCTGGCGATGTCCTCACCGTCGATCAGGATCGCGCCAGTGGTTGGCTCGATCAGCCGGATCAGGCAGCGCGCCAGCGTCGACTTGCCACTACCGGAGAGCCCCATGATGACGAAAAACTCGCCGCGATGGACGTCGAAGCTGACGTCGCGCACGCCGACGACGGCCCCGGTCGTCGCGCGCACCTCTTCCTTCGAAGCGCCCTGCTCGATCAGCCTGATGGCCTGGGCGACATGCTCCGGTTCGCCATAGACCTTGTTCAGATTGCGTACTGAGAGGATCGCATCCTCACGTTCTCCACGCGCTTCCATCCGGCCGCCTTTCCCTGTGCGTTCATCGGTCATCCTGCGCTACATGCAGTCGAGGCGGCCGAAGGGAGGCTAATCGACCTCCCTCCGGCCGTCGCTACTGGTCGAACCAGGAGCTACCCCAGTCCTATGGGACTGTCTCGGCATCGAGCGCCGCCTGGACCTTCTCGGCCAC